>Ga0247830_10000680_pt1 | contig 12721 bp, 7 predicted proteins | sample 12C_Control_Day5_FD_207766 | JGI IMG/M metagenome (GOLD analysis project Ga0247830, IMG submission 207766) | Soil microbial communities from agricultural site in Penn Yan, New York, United States - 12C_Control_Day5 | ecosystem: Environmental > Terrestrial > Soil > Agricultural land | place: USA...
GGACGTCGGCGGTCTCCGGCCGGGGATCACCTATTACTACCGCTTCGAAGCCGGTGGTGCGCAGTCGCCGATCGGACGGACGCGTACCCTGCCCGCGCGCGGCGTGGCGCGCCTCCGCGTCGGTGTGGTCTCCTGTTCCAACTACCCCTTCGGCTACTTCACCGCCTATGCGGCACTGGCCCGGCGGGCCGACCTCGACGCGATTCTGCACCTCGGCGACTACATCTACGAGTTCCAGAACGGCCGATTCGGCGACGGGGCGGCCATCGGCCGCATCCCGGAGCCAAACGCCGAGATTATCGCGCTGGCCGATTACCGGGCGCGCCACGCCCAATACAAGGCCGACCCCGACTCGCAAGCCGTGCACCGCCAGCATCCCTTCATCGTCGTGTGGGACGATCACGAACTGGCCAACAACGCGTGGTCGGGCGGCGCGGAGAATCACCAACCGGAGAAGGGCGAGGGCGACTGGTCCGTCCGCCGGAACGCTGCCGTCCAGGCGTTCTTCGAGTGGATGCCGATTCGCGAGGACGCGGCGACACTCGCGCCGCGGATCTATCGCACCCTCCGTTGGGGTGACCTCGCGGACCTCATCATGCTCGATACCCGGCTGGTCGGGCGGGACCAGCAGGTGGACAGGCGCGACGACGTTGCCGCCATCGAATCGCCGACCCGTTCCCTGCTTGGGCTCGCACAGGAACAGTGGCTGCACGGCGAGCTCGCTGAATCCAGGCGCGCGGGCAGCCGGTGGCAGCTGCTCGGACAGCAGGTGATGTTCGCGCCGCAGAGCCCACCCGGCAAGCCCACGACCAATGCCGATTCCTGGGATGGGTACCGCGTCGCGCGCGACCGCGTCTTCGACATGGTGGAGCAGCTGAAGCTCGACAGCGTTGCCGTCTTCACCGGCGACGTCCACAGCTCGTGGGCGTACGATCTGCCGCGGCGCCCATTCGATGCCTACGATCCGGCGACCGGCCGCGGGTCGCTCGGGCTCGAGTTCGCCGGCACATCCGTGACCTCGGTCAGCAACCTGGGCGCCGGCCCGGACGGCGAGAAGCAGCTCACCCAGATCCGCGCGGCCCGGCCGCATCTGCACTATGTGGATGGCCGCTATCGCGGCTATTACGTGGTGGACCTGACGCGGGAACGGCTGCAGGCGGACTTCTACGCGATGCGGACGATCCTCGACCGGACGGCAGAGGAGCGATTCGTGAAGGGCTTCGCCGCGCCCGCCGGGCAGATGCATCTGACGGAGCAGGCGTCGCCGGCTCCGGAGGTGACCGCCGCCGACCCCGCACCGTAGAATCACACCATGCGCCGGGCGCTGTTGATTGCCGCCCTCGTCCTGCTCGCGCTGGTCGCGGCGATCGGCCTGGTCGCAAGGCGCATGCTGGACCGGGAGGCAGTCCGCTCGGCGCTCGAGCAACAGGCCTCGGCCGTCATCGGTCATCCGGTGAAGGTGGCCAGCGTCGACTGGGCACTGTCGATGCGCCCTCGCCTGGTGCTCTCCAGCATCCGCGTCGGCGAGCCCCCGGCGATCACCGTGGACCGCATCGAACTGAGCACCGGGCTCCGGGCGCTGCTGTCGAAGCGGGTCGCAGGGGCGGGTATCGTCGTGTCGGGAAGCCACCTCACCCTGCCCCTGCCGATCGCGTTCGCGGCGGACACGCCGCCGGCGCCGGGCGGTGCGGCCGACCCGGCCGGCGGAGCCACGGCGTTTGCCATCGACTCGATCGATCGCATCTCGCTCGAAGACATCGAGCTCGACGCGCACGGAAGGCGATTGCGGCTCGACCTGGAATCGTCGCTCGAAGGCGATCGCCTCACCGTCTCGAGCCTTCGGCTCCAGTCTGATCGCACGAAGGTGACCGCGCGCGGCGACATGATCTCGCTGGAGCAACGCCAGGGCGCCTTTACCGCGACGGCCGATCCGCTCGATCTCGACGAGTTGCTGGCGATCGCCTCGGGCCTGAGCGGGCCTCGTCCGCCTGCGACGAGTTCCGCGCCAGCCACGCAGGCTCGTGTGGCCGCGCAGCCGCCGCTCGACGTCCGTGTGAACATCGAGGCGCCACGCGGCCGCATCGTGGGCATCGACTTCGCGAATCTCGCCACCACGCTCGCGCTGACCCGCGGCGGCGTGACGCTGGAGCCTTTCGCGGTGGGCGTGTTCGACGGGAAGCTCACCGGCCGGCTGCACCTCGACACCACGACCACCTCACCTCAGACCGCGCTCTCGGCGGAAGTGGCCGCGCTCGACGCCGCGCGCCTGGCTGCCTTCGCCGGCTCGAGCGGCGTATTGACCGGCCGGCTCAGTGGGCAGGTGGTCCTAGGGGCGAGCGGGACCACCGCGGCGAATGTGTTCGAGACCGCCCGCGGACGGGCCGCCGTTGGCGTCACCGATGGCACGATGCCGGGCCTGGATCTGGTCGGCCCGGTCGTGCTCGCGTTTGGCAAGCCCGATCCGTCGAAGACGACCGCCAGCAGCCGGGCCTTCTCGCGGCTCGGCGGCACGTTCACGCTCGCCAATGGCGTGCTGCAATCGACCGATCTCTCGCTGACCTCGCGCGACGTGGACCTGTCGGGTCGCGGCACGCTGCGCGTGGTCGGTGCCGTCGCCGACGTGCACGCCGACTTGACGCTCTCCGAGGCGCTCTCGGCCCAGGCTGGGCGAGACCTGGTTCGCTACGCCCGAGAGGGCTCCCGTGTCGTGCTGCCCGCCATCATCACCGGACCGCTGGCGTCACCGACGGTGTTCATCGACATCCGGGCCGCTGCCCAGCGCGCGCTCCGAAACGAAATGGAGGACCAGATCAAGAAAGCGTTCGGCCGCTTCAAGAAGCCCTGACGCGGGTACTGACACTTTCGCTTCTCGGCTTCTGGCTTTTCCACTTACTCTGGGACGCTCGCCCGATGTCGCCGTCCCCCGACCCCAACACATCTGAGTCGCCGCGCGATCCCTTCTTTCGCCGGGTCCTCGCCGGCCTCGCCCTCGGCATTCTCACCGGCCTGTTCCTCGGCGAGGCAGTGTGGCCCATCAGCATCGCCAGCGACGCCTTCATCAAGCTCCTGCAGGTGACGGTGCTGCCGTACGTGCTCGGCTCGGTGATCGTCGGCATCGGTGATCGGTCTACCGACGACGCCAAGCTGCTCGCGCGGCGCGGTGGCCTGCTCCTGCTGCTGGTGTGGGCCGCGGTGCTGCTGTGGGTGGTGGCCTCGTCGCTGGCCTACCCCGCCCTCGGATCGCACGGCATGTTCGCCGGCGACGTGCCGCCGGCCGCGCCGATCAACTGGGTGGACCTCTACGTACCGGCCAACGTGTTCCACTCGCTGGCCAACAACATCCTTCCCGCGGTCGTGTTGTTCGCGATCCTGGCCGGTGTCGCCATCAGCGGCATGCCGCCCGAGCTGAAGCGGCCGCTGCTGGAGGTGCTGGAAGCCTTCAACGAAGCCATGAGGCGGGTCAGCCGCTTCATCATCCGCCTCACGCCGATCGGCCTGTTCACGATGGCGGCCGCCGCGGCGGGCACACTGCAAGTGGACGACTTCCTTCGCCTTCAGATCTGGTTCGTCGTCTACATCGGGTCGGCCTGCCTGCTCGCCCTGTGGCTGCTCCCGTCCCTGGTGCCGCTGGTCACGCCGATCCCGTATCGTCGTTTCGTCGGCAGCCTCCAGACCGCGCTCCTCACCGCGTTTGCGGCAGGCGATTATTTCGTGGTGCTGCCGATGATCGTGGAGGCCAACCGCAAGCTGCTCGAAGAGCAGGGCGTCAGCAGTCAGGACGCCGACCGCACCATCGGCGTGGCGGTCCCGCTGTTGTTCAATTTCCCCCACGCCGGCAAGATCCTGACCCTCGCCTTCTTCCCGTTCGCGGCGTGGTTCTCGGGGACGGACCTCGGCGCGAATCAGTGGCTCACTCTCACTACGGCCGGAGTCCTGAGCCTGTTCGGGAACATCAACGCCGCGGTGCCGTTCCTGCTCGATCTGCTACAGCTGCCGGCCGATCTCTTCAACCTGTTCACGATGTCGAGCGTGCTCAACGTCCGGTTCGGCGCGCTGGTCGCCGCCATGCACACCGCGGTGCTGTCGATGCTCGTCGCCGCCAGTCTGCTCGGCCGAACGCGTCTCCATCCTGGCCGTCTGGTGCGAACCGGCGTACTTGCGGCAGCGGTGCTGGCGGCGTTCGTGCTGGGCACTCGACTGCTGTTCGGCGACGTGATTCCACCGGCGCCCACTGGGATTGCCGCCCTCGAAGGCTTCCGGCTCCGCCCAGGCCAGCCGCCCGCCGTGGTCCGCCCGCGCGCGGCCGCCCTCGTCAGCCCAGGCCCAGCCGGCGACCGGCTGGCGATTGTGCTCGAACGCGGGACGCTGCGCGTCGGCTTCTTCGGCGACGGCGTGCCGTACACGTTCTACAACCCCGAACAGGCGCTGGTGGGCTACGACGTCGAGATGGCCAACGGCCTGGCCTCGGGCATGGGCGTGACGCCGGAATTCGTCCCGATCGGCCATGACGAGCTCGCGCCCGCGCTGGACAGCGGGGCGTGCGACATCGTGATGTCGGGTGTCGCGGTGACCACGCAGGCGGCGGAGATCGTCGACTTCTCGACGTCCTATCACGAAGAGCGATTCGGCTTGCTCGTCGCCGACCACCGTCGCGAGGAGTTCGCGAGCGCCGCACTGCTGCTGAACCGCCCGCTGGCCATCGGCGCGCCTTCCGAGCGGATCGCCGTACCCGCACGACGGCTGCTGCCGAATGCCAGGGTTTCGCTGTTCCCGGTCCAGCGACTGCTCGAGTCGGGCAGCATCGACGACCTCGATGCGCTCGTGCTGCCGATGGACCAGGCCTACTACGTGAGCCGGGTGCAGCCCGCCTTCACGGCGGTGGCCCCCGAGGGCAGCAATGTCCGGGCAGTGATGGCTTACGCGTTGCCACGCGGCGCGACCGCTCTTCGCGATGTCGTCAACACCTGGGTGAGCGTAACCGACGCCGGCGGCGGCTTTGCCGACGCGTACGAATACTGGGTCCGCGGCAAGGCGCAGATGCCGCACGTGCCGCGATGGAGCATCGGGCACGACATGTTGAGGTGGTGGTGACAGGCGACGCCTGCTGAAACTACAGCTTCGCACGCATCCACCCGATGCGGTCGGCGAGTCCCGTGGCGACCGCGCCTGACATATCATCGCGGCCGCCGGGCGAGAGCCTGAGCGTGCCTGGCCCGGACGATGGACTGGCCGAATCTGCTTCGAGCCGGCACGGAGGCATTGTGGCGACTGATAACTCGAAGCGCATTGCGAAGCTCCTGAAGTACGTCAGAGTGCCGGAGGGCTCGAAGGTTCGACTCAAGAAGCACGATCCGACCTGGACCGGCTCCATCACCGACGAGAAAGAGGCGTCGGCGCTGCTCGAGGAAGGCATCCGTCGCCTCGCGAAGCAGCAGGGGAAGTTGTACGCGCAGGATACCCGCTCCCTGCTGCTCATCTTCCAGGCGATGGACGCGGCCGGAAAGGACGGCACCATCCGCCACGTCATGTCCGGCGTCAATCCGCAAGGCTGCCAGGTCTTCAACTTCAAGGCGCCCTCGGAGGAAGAACTCGACCACACTTATCTATGGCGTTCGATGAAGACGCTCCCCGAACGCGGCCGCATCGGGATCCACAACCGCTCCTATTACGAAGAAGTGCTGGTCACGAAGGTGCACCCGGAGATCCTGGCCTCGCAGCGACTTCCCGACGACCTGAAAGACGACGGCGTCTGGAAGCGCCGTTACCGCGAGATCAACAACTTCGAGCGATACCTGGTCGACAATGGCACCGTCATCCTCAAGTTCTTCCTCAACGTCTCCAAGGACGAGCAGAAGCGCCGATTCCTCGCCCGCATCGACGAGGATGACAAGAACTGGAAGATGTCGGTGAACGACGTGAAGGAGCGCACCTTCTGGAGCGATTACATGCGCGCCTACGAAGAGATGTTCTCGAACACGAGCACGAAGCGGGCGCCGTGGCACATCATTCCGGCAGACAACAAGTGGTTCACGCGGCTCGCGGTCGCGGCCATCATCTACGACGCCCTCGAGCGCCTCGACCTGCAGTACCCGTCGTTGACGCCGGAGAAGAAGGCGGAGCTGCAGCGGGTGCGGAAGCTGCTGATCGCGGAGAAGGAGAAGGAGAAATAAGGCGGCGCGGAGACATGCATGCGCGCTTCGATGGGGCAATTGTCATGTTGATCACCACGCATCCGTTGATGCTCGACGCCCAGGGGCCGGCCTTCTTCTGGAACAAGGGTAACGAGGCGATGGTGACGTGGACGGACACCGCCACTGTTGCCACCGAGGAGCTGCAATGCAAGGTTCGGCAGTGAACCACCCGGTCCGTCGCGCCGCGTGGCGTCTCGTCATCATCGCGTCCCTGTCCGGCGCCGCGTGTACAGGCGATGCGACACCGCCGGCCATGACCGTGGCTCCGGCGCCGGCCGCGGGCGCGGGATCAACCGAGCGCCGGGTCGCACCGCCTGCTCTCGATCCCGACGTCGCGGCCACGGTAGACAAGATCCTCTCGTCGGCGGAGCATCCTGAGCTCACCTGGAGTGACATCCCTGATGTGGCCGCGGACCTGAAGCTCCTGTATGACGCCGAGCCGGACAAGCTGCTGTGGTTCGACGGCGCGTCGCCCGCGGCCACCCTCGAGGGGACCCTTGCCGCTGTGGCCGCCGCCGCCGACCATGGGCTCCGGCCCGAGGACTACGACGTCGAGGCGCTCACGGAGCAGTGGCGTGCCCTCAAGGCGGGGGCGGGGTCGGCGCCCGATCGGGCGATGTTCGACGTGGGCTTGAGTGTCTCGGCCGCGCGCATGCTCCGGGCCGTGCACAACGGCCGCGTGGACCCGGCGACCATGCACTGGGGGTACGCCATCGAGAGGAAGCCGGTGGACCCGCATGCTCTGCTCGAGGACGCGCGTGAAGGGAAGGGCCTGGCCGCCATGCTCGATTCCCTCCAGCCGCCATTCGCGCATTACGCGCGGGCGCGGCGCACGCTGGCCACCTATCGTGCGCTGGCCGCGGCCGGCGAACCGGAACCGGTGCCCGATCTGCCGAAGGGACAGTCCAAGCTCGAGCCCGGCAGACCGTGGGCGGGGGTGCCGCAGCTGGCCGCCCGGCTGCGCGCGTTTGGCGACTTCTCCGCCCCATTGGCTCCCGAAGAGTCCGCACCGCCAGCGTACGCAGGAGCGTTGGTCGACGCCGTCAAGCGCTTTCAGGGACGTCACGGCCTGGAAACCGACGGGGTCATCGGCGCCGGCACCATCAAGGCGCTCAATGTGACCCTGGCCCAGCGTGTCCGTCAAATCGAGCTGGCCATGGAGCGGATGCGGTGGCTGCCGAAGCTGGACGATCGTCCCAACGTGTTCGTCAACGTGCCCCTCTTCCGGATGTGGGCCACCGACCCGATCCGCGGCGACGAGCCGCTTCGGATGAGCGTGGTCGTGGGCCAGTCGCTCAACCACCGAACGCCGCTCTTCATCGAGCAGATGGAGTACGTGATCTTCCGGCCCTACTGGAATCCGCCGATGGGGATCACGGTCAAGGAGCTCATTCCGCACACCCGGCGCGATCCGTCGTATCTCGACCGCGAACAGCTGGAGATCGTAGCCAGCGGCGCCGACAACGCGCCGGCCATGCCGGCCACACCGGAGAATCTCGCGGCCGTGGTTGCGGGAAAACTGTTCATGCGTCAGAAGCCGGGACCGAAGAACTCGCTCGGGCTCGCGAAGTTCATCTTCCCCAACGCCGAGAACGTGTACATGCACGGCACGCCCGCCCCGCAGCTGTTCTCGCGAGCGCGTCGCGACTTCAGCCATGGGTGCATCCGTCTCGAGGATCCAGCGCGCTTCGGCGAGTGGGTGCTCCGCGACCAGCCGGAGTGGACCCGGGAGCGGATCGACGCGGCGATGCAGGGTCAGCGACCCACACGAGTGAACCTGAAGCAGCCCCTCACCGTCGTGCTCTTCTACGACACCGTGCACGTCAATTCGGAAGGTGTCGTCTTCTTCGTGGACGACATCTACGCTCACGACCGCGCGCTCGACGCGGCGCTCGGGCAGGGATACCCCTTTCCGGTGAAGGGGTGAGCCGCCGTGGCCGTGATCATGGACACGCTGATTGGCCCGGTGATGGTCGCTGGCTCGGACGGCTTCGACGGGCACTGGCCAACCTGCATCGGCGTGGGTCGCTCATTCCGCTAGTGGCCGTCGGTGGTCCCGCGGCAGTAGTCGTCTCCGTTCGGAGCGCTCAGTGGCTGGCTGCTTCGAACCGCGCCTGGGCACGCATCAACTCGTCGTAGGTTCGCCGGAGCTCCGGACGCGCGAAGATGGCCCCCGACCCGGACGGACGGACGAAAGACGAAACGATGTCTTGCCAGGCCACCGCCTGCCCCGAAGCGGCTGCATCGGCGTGCCAGGCGCGCAACGCGGCACCGAGCGCCGCCGCGTTCCTGGTCTCGACCGGCACGATCTGCGCGCCGCTGACGTCCGCCATCACCTTCAGGATCTCGAGGTTGACGGCCGCGCCACCGGTCACGTGGAACGTGTCGGGGCGAACGCCCATCCAGCTCGAATGACGGACGAGGGCCATCATCTGCGCTTCGACCACTGCGCGTACGTTCGCAGCCGCGTCTGACGGATCGAGGTGGCGCCGGCGCACGCCGGGGCGCGCGACCGCGGGCGTGATTTCCGGTTCGAACCACGGCAGCATCAGGGCGCCGCCGTTGCCCGGCGGCGTGCGTCGAAGCGCGTCGTCGAAGGCGGCCCAATCGAGGCCGTAGGCGTCGCGCACGTGCTCTCGCGCCAGCGAGCCGTTGGCAAAACAGGTGAGCCCCATGTGGCCGCCGGTCGGTGCGCCGAACACGTGGCCGATGCCGGAGGGTTCCGGCCGCGCGGTGCGCATCAACCCGAAAACGGTGTCACTCGTGCCGAGCGACACACCCAGGCGCCCTTCACGTACGAGACCCAGCCCCACCAGGCTGGACGGGTTGTCTCCAGACCAGGCGACGACGCGCGCGGGTGGAAAGCCGTAACGCTGGCACCAGTACGGCGCGAGCGTGCCGACGGTGGTCCAAGACGGCACGATCGGTGGCAGCTTCGCAGCGAGCGAGGGCGCGGTTGCGGCCAGCGCGTCAGGCGCCCACCCGCACGTGGTGATGTCCATCAGGTTCATGCCCGAGGCATCGCCCGGCTCGAGTGGCGCATGCGCGCCGGCCAGCAGCGACGCCATGAAAGAGCTGACCAGGTGCACGCGCTCGGTGTTCGCGTAGGCGTTGGGCTGCGACACGGCGAACGCGCGAATCTGCGGACCAGTGAAGCGCTCGAAGGCCCGCGAGCCGGTGAGACGCGACAGCGCCGCGGCGCCGCCCAGGGCCACCGTGATGGCCGTGCACGCCTCCGACGTACTCGAGTCCAGCCACACCGGAGCGGTGGCGCGCGCCCAGACATCGCGCAACTGGGCGACGAGAGGCTCGTGAGCCTTCAACGCCCCGAGCCTCGTGCCCGCACCGTGTGCAAGGTAGACGCTGCCGTGCTGCTGCGCGGCACCACTGATGGCACGGATATCGTCGCGCGCGATCCCGCTTTGCGCGACCTCGGCCATCATCAGGTCCAGAGCCTCGGCCCACATCAGCGGCGGCGCGTGCACGCTCCGCGGGTCGGCTGCGGGCAACACGCCGTGGCGAGTGCCGTAGCGTGGCAGGATCTCGTCGAACGGCAGCGACCGTTCGAGGAGCACCTCCTGGTGGTCCGGGTAGATACCGATCGCGACGAGCGTCAGGCTCTGCGTGCTCGAGTCGAACCCGAGATACACCGCCATCGTCTATCCGACGAAATAGAGGTACGCCCCGCCGATCATTATCAGCACGGCCGCCGAGGCGAGGACATCCCACCGCGTCCACGTCAGGCCGAGCTCGGTCCGATCGGCCTCGGACAGCGTGCCCCGAGTGAGGCCGGCAATCTGGGCGGCCGGTGGCGGCGCCGTGGCATAGCTCACGCCCACCAGCGCGGCACACGAGACCACGAGGATGATCACGCTGTAGTACTGGAAATAGATGTTGTTGATCACCCACAGGAACGATCCGCTCGGGTAGCCCTGCTCGAAGCCCGCGAGGCCGAGCGTCACGGGCGTATCCACCGCGAGCCGGAAGACGCCGAGTGAGAAGCCGGCCAGGAGGGCGGCCAGACACCCCTGCGCATTCAGGCGCTTGTTGAACACCCCGAGAAAGAACACCGCCGCAATCGGCGGCGCCAGATAGCCCTGGACGCCCTGCAGGTACTCGTACAGCCCCCGCGCCCCCTGGATTACCGGAATCCAGAGCAACCCGATCAGCACCATCACCGTCGTCGCCATGCGTCCGACCCACACCAGGTGCGCCTCCGACGCCTTCGGGTGCAGCTTCTGATAGAAGTCGATGGTGAAGAGCGTGGAACACGCGTTGAAGACGCCGGCCAGCGAGCTCATGAGCGCCGCGAGCAGCCCGGCCACGACGAGGCCGCGCAACCCGGTGGGCATCACGTGCTGCACCATCAAGGGGAACACTGCCTGTGCCGTGTCGGGCAGGGTCTGCCCGTTCGATCCGATCAGCACACCCAGCCCTGGTGCGCGACCGGTGCGCGCCAGCGCGAGGGCCACCATCCCCGGCACGATGAAGATGAAGACCGGCAGCAGCTTGAGACAGGCGGCGAAGATCGTGCCTCGGCGGGCCTCGGTGACGTTGGGCGCCGCCAGCGTCCGCTGCACGATGTACTGGTCGGTGCACCAGTACCAGAGGCCGACGATCGGGGAACACAGCAGCATCCCCGGCCATGGATACTCCTGGTTGAAGTACCAGGCCATGCGGCCGGCCTCCTTCACCGGCGCCCACGTGCCCTCGACTCCGGCGGGCAGCAGCGGCTTCCACATGCTGAACATCGCCGGATCGAGGGCGGCGCGAAGCTCACCCCACCCGCCAAGGGCCCGGAGCCCGAACATTGTCAGCAGCAGGGAGCCGAGCACGAGGATCGCGGTCTGGACCGCTTCGGTGTAGGCCACCGCTCGCATCCCGCCGATGACGGTGTAGAGGCCAGTGAGCAGGACGACGCTCACGGAGCCGACCCAGAAGGCGTTCAGCGTCACGGGCCCGAGGCTGAGGGTCAGGTCCGGGAGGAGCGACGCGAAGACGACCCCACCGGCGAAGATGCCGACGGCGATCTTCGTGAGCACGTAGGCGATGAGTGAAATGACCGACAGCACCCAGCGCGACGCCGGCGAGAACCGCCGCTCGAGGAACTGCGGCATCGTGTAGACGCCGGATCGCAGGTAGATGGGCACCAGCAGCCATCCGAGCACCAGCAGGCACCAGGCGTGGAGCTCGTAATGTGCATACGTGACGCCCGTGGTCGCGCCCGCGCCAGCCAGCCCGACCAGGTGCTCCGAGCCGATGTTGGACGCGAAGATCGACGCGCCCACGATCAACCAGCCCAGGTTGCGGCCCGCGAGGAAGTAGTCGTCCGCGGTATCCCGGTTCGTCCGCACCACCCAGGTGGTAATGCCGAGCAGGAGGACGAAATACGCGGCGATGACGAGCCAGTCGAGCGGGGTCACGCGCGCGCCCCCAGCAGGATTTCGACCGTGAGCTGATCGAGCCGCTCGTACGCCAGGCCGCGGGCGCCGAGCGTCTCGCGCGCGAAGGTCTGGGCCTTGAGCGCTGTGGCGCGTTCGCGCGAGTAGGAGGTCGTATCTCCCGCAAACCGGGCATCGCCGGCGGCTTCGGTGATTAGCGCCCGGATCTCGGGGTCCGCGTTCCACTGCTGGGCACGAGCCTTCAGGATCTTGTATGTCCGCATGCAACCCCGGGCGAAGGCCTTGACGCCATCGACGTCCTCCGTGCGATACGCGTGCGCGTCGAAGTGCCGGCTGCCGGCGTAGCCCACGTCCTCCAGGAACTTCACGAGGAAGAACGCGGACTTCAGGTTGTGCGCGCCGAACCGGAAGTCCTGGTCGTAGCGGCCAAACGCCTGATCGTTCAGGTCGATGTGGAACAACTTGCCCCGATCCCACGCTTGCGCGACCGCGTGGAGGAAATTGAGGCCGGCCATGTGCTCGTGCGCGACCTCCGGATTCACGCCCACCATCCCGGGGTCGTCCAGCGTCTCGATGAATCCCAGCATCGCGCCGGTCGTGGGCAGGTAGATGTCGCCGCGCGGCTCGTTCGGCTTGGCCTCGAGCGCGAAGACGAGGTTGTAGCGCTGGTCCTTCACGTAGGCCGTGAGGAAGTTGAGGGCCTCGCGCAGGCGCTTGATGGCGTCGAGCGGGTTCTTCGCGGCGTCGGTCTCCGTGCCCTCGCGGCCGCCCCAGAAGACGTAGACCCCGGCGCCGAGCTCGACGCCGAGGTCGATGGCCCGTATGGTCTTCTGGAGAGCGTAGGCTCGCACGCGCGCGTCGTTGGACGTGAACGCGCCGTCCTTGAACGCCGGATCGCTGAACAGGTTGGTGGTGGCCATCGGCACCGTGAGGCCCGTCTCGTCCAGCGCGCGCCGGAACTCGCGGACGATCGTGTCCCGCTCGGCCGCCCTGGCATCGATAGGCACGAGGTCGTTGTCGTGGAGGTTGACGCCCATCGCGCCCACCTCCGCCAGCAAGTGCACGATCTCCACCGGGGAGAGGCGCGACCGCACCGGCCCGCCGAACGGGTCCCGTCCCGTGTTGCCG
>Ga0247830_10000682_pt1 | contig 12709 bp, 8 predicted proteins | sample 12C_Control_Day5_FD_207766 | JGI IMG/M metagenome (GOLD analysis project Ga0247830, IMG submission 207766) | Soil microbial communities from agricultural site in Penn Yan, New York, United States - 12C_Control_Day5 | ecosystem: Environmental > Terrestrial > Soil > Agricultural land | place: USA...
GTGCGCCGGCTGCTGCGCGCGCTGGTCCCGCTGTACGAGGCCCTCGGCGAGCCGGCGCGCGCCATCCGCGCCGCGGCCGCGGCCGGCGAACGTGCGCTTGCACACCCCGCCGTTCACGCCGGCACGTGCGGCGTCCGGCGCACGTGAGCCGCGGGCGCGCTCCGCGTGCGCGCGCGCATGGAATCGCGGCGATCGCCGTCGCCGTGGGGGGCCTCGCCGCCCTGCGGGCACGGCGCGTGCTTTTGCTCGGGAGCATGGGCGCGAAACCGTCCGACGCACGTGGCCTCGCGCCGGGCATGTCGCTCGGCGACGGCAAGTACGTGCTTGGCGATCGCATCGGCGCCGGCGGCATGGGCGCCGTGTACCGCGCCGAGCAGTGCGCGCTCGCTCGCACCGTCGCGATCAAGCTCCTCCACGACGACCTGGCCCGCGACCCGCGCATCGCCCGTCGCTTCCGCGCCGAGGCGCTGGCCGCCGCGCGGCTCGCCCATCCCAACCTGGTCGCGGTGCTCGACTGGGGCGAGACCGCCGACGGCCGGCCGTTCCTGGTCATGGAGTACGTGCGCGGACGCACGCTGTCGCAGCTGCTCCGGGACCACGTCGAGCTGCCGCTGCCCGTGGCGATCGAGCTGGTCGGGCAGATCCTGGCCGCGCTCGGCGAGGCCCACGCCGCCGGCGTCGTCCACGCCGACGTCAAGAGCGACAACGTGCTGGTCGAGGAGTCGCGCGACGGCGCCCTGCGCGTGAAGCTGGTCGACTTCGGCCTGGCCCGGCTCGGCCGCCGCGTCGACGATCCCGGCGACGAGCCCGACGGCGCCACCGACGACGGCCGCGGCGACGACGGCCGCGACCTCGAGCCCGGCGACGACGCCGGCACCGAGCAGCTGATCTCGGGCACGCCCGAGTACATGGCGCCCGAGGTGATCCGCGGCGACGCGCCGACCCCGGCCGCCGACCTCTACGCGGTCGGGGTGATCCTCTACGAGATGCTGACCGGCGCGACCCCGTTCGGCGGCGGCAGCGCGGCCGAGATCCTGATCCGCCACCTCGAGGCGCCGCTGACGCCGCCGTCGCGGCGCTGCCCGGAGCGGGCGATCCCGCCCGAGATCGAGCGCGTCGTCCAGCGCGCGCTGGCCCGCGCCGCGGCCGATCGCTTCCCCGACGCGGCCGCGTTCGCCGCCGCGCTGGCGGTGGCCGGCGACGGCCTGCCGGCGGTGCGCCTGATGGGGACGCCGGTCGCGGCCAGCACCGACGTCACCACGCTGGTGCTGCCGCGGCCCCGCGCCGCCGTCGAGGCGGCGGGCGGTCGCCGGCTGGCCCGCGGCTCGGGCGAGCGCATCACCGGCGAGCGCCGCCTGCGCGCGGCGATCGGCGCGGCGATCATGCAGGGCGTCGCCGACGACGTCGCCGCCGGCTACCTCGATCTGGCCGAGGCCCTGGCCCGCCGCGGCCACCCGCAGATCGCGATCCGCGAGCTCGAGGAGGGCCTCGAGCTCCTGACCGGCGGCGACGGCCTGCTCGCCGGCGGCATCAGCGACGCGTGCGGCCGCCTGCTGCTGGCGCTGATCCCGCTCTACGAGGCGATCGGCGACGTCGCCAGCGCGGCCCGCGCCGCCACCGCGGTCGATCGCCACGCGACCCTGACCGCGCTGGCGCCGCCGCTCGACGGCGAGCTCGGGTGACCGGGACGGGCGTCAGCTCTTCTTGGCCTTGAGGATGCGCTCGAGGGCCAGCCCGGCCGCGCGCGCGGCGACGGTGACGTGCTCGTCGAAGGCGTGGCGGTGGCGGCCGTCGGCGTAGACGACGCCGACGACGCGCTCGCGGACGGCGACCGGGACCGCGAGCATCTCGTCGGTGGTCGAGCCGAACATGGCCTTGACCAGCTCGCGGCTGGGCGCGTCGGCGATCGGGCCGCGGTAGGGCAGGCGGGTGCCGACCACGTCCTGGAACGTCGACGGCACGTCGAGGCCGAGCTCGGCCTGCGGGCCCTGCGCCGGCGGCACCTGCGAGAACGCGGTGAGGCGTCCGCCCTTGGCGGCGAGGAACGCGCCGCGATGGTGGCTGGCGGTGACGAACTCGAGCAGGAGCGCGAGCACGCGGTCGCGGGTCTCGGTCTGATCGAGGCGGCGCAGCACCTCGACCAGGCGGATCGAGGCCTCCTCCAGCTGGCGGGCCAGCTCGGCGGCCTCGGGCAGCTGCGACAGGGCGCGCGGGCGGGTCGGCCCGGTCGCGGCCGCCGCTACCGGGAACGCGCTGGCCGGCGGTGGCGCCGGAGCCACGACCAGGAACGGCGCCGAGTCGCCGTCGTCGGAGTCGGCGACCGGGATGCGGCCGCTGGTCGCCTCGTCGGCCGGGGTCACCGCGCCGAGGAACGGCGGCGGGATGGTCGTGCCAGGCGGGCCCCAGCCATCGTCGACGGTGTCCTTGTGCGCCGGCCGGGTGTCGACGCGGCGGGTGCGGGCGTGCTCGTCGACCACGACGGCGGTCGGGACCGCGTCGGGCGGCGGCGCCGGCGACGACACGTGGGCGACGTCGTCGTTCGTCGACGCGCGCGTGGTGACCACCGGTGGCAACGGTGCCGCGGCGGCCGGCGGTGTGGCGGCCGGCGGCGGCGCGGTGGTCCCAATCGACCGCGGGATCGGGATGCTGCCGAAGGCGCCGATGCCGATGACGGTGCGCTTCTGCTTGCGCGTGCGGCCGTCGGTGGCGCGCGGCGGGGCAGGCGCGGCCGGCGGCGCAGGCGCGGGCGCGTCGCTCGCCGTCTTCTTGCGATCGAGCAGCAGCACCGGCCCCGACGGGTCGTCGCCGGTGACCGCCGGCGTCGGTGCGGTGACCTCGTCGTCGCGCTGGTCGGGCGGCGCGCGCTCGGGCTCGGGCTCGGTATCGGGGCGCGCGCTCGGCGGCGGCACGGTGCGCCGCGGCGTCGACAGCAGGATCGGGCTCGACTCGGTGCCGTCGTCCTCGGCGGCGACGTAGGCCGCGCTCTCGGCGGTGTCCTCGTCGTCGAAGTCTCGCGGCCCGGACAGCGCGGTCGGACGCGACCGCTCGCCGTCGACCTCGAGCACGACCGGCGGCGGCGATCCGGCCCGCGCCGGCGGCGCGGGCGGCTCGTCGTCGAAGTGGATCTCGATCTTCGACGACGGCGCGTCGACCGCACGATCGAAGACGTGACCCTCGACCTCGCCCGACCGCGCGGCCAGCTCGGGCGGATCGGGCAAGGCCGGGCGCTTGCGCTTGGGCTGCGTCGCCTCGGGAGCGACGACGACGGTCGCGGCCGTGAACGCCGGAGCTGGAGCAGGCCCCGGAGCAGGAGCCGCCGCTGGAGCCGGAGCCGGAGCCGGAGCCGGAGCCGGAGCAGCCGCCGGAGCCGGAGCCGGAGCCGCCGGCCGCGCCGAGGCCGCGATCGCCTGCGCCGCCGCGGCCGGGGGCGGCTGGCGGATCGGTCCCGTCGGATCGTCGACGGTGATCTCGACCGCGGCCGGCTCGTCGGCGGCGGCCGCCGCGGCGGCGACCTTGACCGGCGTGGGCGCGCTCCGGTCGAGCGCGCCGGGACCCGGCCGGGGCGCGACCGGCGGTGGCTCGGTCACCGGCACGAGCACGCGGTGACGGGCCGCGTCGACCTTGGCCGTATCGCCGCGGGCGCGGGTCGGCGCGCTCACCACCGGCGCCGCCGCCGGCGGAGACGACACCGGCCGCGCCGGGGCCGACGGCGCCGGGGCCGGGGTCGGGCTCGCGACCGGCTGGAGCAGGCGCTCGCCCAGCTCGGTGACATAGCCGTAGTACTGGGCCAGGCACCACGCGATCTGCATCTGGGTCGCCACCGCGCGCACCACGTACCGGCTGGTGAAGAAGGCGATCTCGTCGACGGCGTGGCGATCGCTCGGGTCGCTCATCGCGACCATCAGGTTGCCGTCCTTGTCGATCGAGACCGGCACGGCGCGGAACTCGAGCGCCATGTCGGCGGGGAGGATCGCCACGATCGTCGCCGGCAGGCGGGCCAGCGTGTTCGGGTTGACCTGTGGCACCAGCAGGCGGCTGCGGTAGAACTCGGTCAGCGCGTCGTCGCTGACCACGCCGCTCGCCACCAGGTGCTCGCCGATCGTCCCGCCCTCCTGGGCCTGGGTCGCGCGCGCCGACGCGAGGTGCTGGGTCGTGATGAGACCCGCTCGTACAAGTAGCGCTCCGGCGTCGTCGGCCACGTTGGAATCCGGCGCCTCCCCGGTCGACCGGCGGGGCGTCTCGTCGGATCATGTCGGCTCCCCCGGACCGGTGTCAACGAACGCCCATGCGGATCTATCTGGATCACAACGCGACCTCGCCGCTGACCGAGCGCACGCGCACGGCCATGACCGAGGCGATGGCAGTCGCTGGCAATCCATCGTCGGTCCATGGTGATGGCCGGGCCGCGCGCGCCCGGCTCGAGACCGCGCGCGCCGGGGTCGCCGCGCTGGCCGGCGTCGAGCCCGACCAGCTGGTCCTGACCAGCGGCGGCACCGAGGCCGATCTGCTCGGGGTGGTCGGCCTGGCGCGGGCGGCGCGGGCGGCCGGCGCGCCGGCGCGGGCGCTGGTGCTCGCCACCGAGCACCCGGCGGTGCACGGCGCGGCCGCGACCCTGGCCGCCGAGGGCTTCGCGGTCGCCGCACTGCCGGTCGACCGCGCCGGCCGGGTCGATCTCGACGGCCTCGACGCCGCGCTCGCCGGCGGCGCCGCGGTGGTCGCGGTCGCGGCGGTCAACCACGAGACCGGCGTGATCGCCGACCTCGACACGGTCGCGGCCCGCTGCCGCGCCGCCGGCGCGCGCCTGCACGTCGACGCGGTCCAGGCCGCCGGCCGGATCGCGCTCGCGCCGATCGCCGCGCTCGCCGACGCCATGGCGCTGTCGGCCCACAAGATCGGCGGCCCGGCCGGGGTCGGCGCGCTGATCGTGCGCGCCGGCGTCGAGCTCGCGCCGCTGCACGCCGCCGGTCACCAGGAGCGCGGCCGCCGGCCCGGCACCGAGAACCTGCTCGGCGCGATCGGCTTCGCCGCCGCGGCGAGCGAGGTCGACCTCACCGCGGTGGCCGCGGTGGCGCGGCGGGCGGCGCGCCTCGAGGCCGGGCTGCTCACCATCGCCGGCGCGCGCATCCACGGCGGTGGCGCGCCGCGCACCGGCACCACGGTCAACGTCGGGTTCGAGGGCGCGCTCGGCGAGGCGATCGTGATCGCGCTCGACCTGGCGGGCGTGTCGGCGTCGACCGGCGCCGCCTGCACCTCGGGCTCGATCCAGCCGTCGCCGGTCCTGCTCGCGCTCGGCCTGTCGCGCGAGCGCGCCCGCGAGGGCGTGCGCTTCTCGCTCGGCGTCACCACCACCGACGCCGACATCGATCGCGTCCTCGAGGTCCTGCCGGCGATCGTCGAGCGCGCCCGCCGCGCCTAGCGCGGGTCGCCGCCGACCAGCACGCACGCGGCGACCGGCGCACCGTCGACGCGCGCGACGTCGCCCGCGGCCCGCGGGTAGGCCAGATCGGCCAGCGGATCGTCGGCGGCGGTCGACGGATCGTAGAGCTCGGCGTCGAGCAGCGGCCGGATCTGGGCCGGATCGGCGGCGGCGCCGAAGCCGCCGGTGACCAGCACGGTGCCGTCGGGCAGGCGGGTGAGCCGGTGGCCGTAGCGGGCCAGGCCGGGCGCGCCGGTCGCCACCGGCGCCGCGGCGAGATCGTGCGGGATGCGGAAGCTCTGCGCGCTCGGGCACGCCAGCGGCTCGGCGCAGTCGCCCTCGGCCCCGCCGCTGAACAGGAGGTCGCCGAGGGGGAGGCTGGTCGCGGCGGGATAGCCGGCCGCCACCGCGCCGGGGACGTCGAGCGCGGTCGCGGTCAGCATCGCCGGATCGACCAGGTGCACCAGCGGGGTGAACGGCGTGGCCCCGACCGCGCCGCCGCCGACCGTGTAGCCGCCGATCACCGCCACCCGATCGGCGACGGTGGCGGCGGCGTGGAACCCGCGGTTGAGCGCCTGGGTGTCGGCCGGACCGGTGGCGAGGATCGGCGCCTGATCGAGCATGGTCAGGCGGTCGCCCACCCGGACGGCGGTCGCGGTCGCGGTCAGATCGCCGCCCCACACCAGCGCCTCGGCCGCGCCGATCGCGGTGACGGTCGCGCCCAGCCGCGGGTGCCCGGCGACGCTGCCGCCCGCGGTGCCGTCGGCGACCCGCACCGACTCCGCCGTGGCGACCGCGGCGCCGGCCATGTCGAGCCCGCCGACCACCGCCAGCGCCTCGCCCGGCCGCGCCCCGGCGCCGGTGGCGGCGCCGAACTGGCGCGGCGTCGGCCCGCCGGTGACGTCGCTGCGGGTGAAGGTCCGCGTCGACGGATCGTAGACCAGCAGCTCGGCCGGCAGCGCCAGCGAGCCGGCGCGGCCGAGATCGACGTCGGGCGCGACCGCGGCCCACGGCGCGCCGCCGGCGGCCGGCGCCACCGCGACGTTGCCGAGCGCCGCCGCGTCGCCGGCGACGCCGACGCCGCCGACCACCAGCAGGCGGATCCGGTCGCCGTCGCTGCCGAGGGTGAGCACCTCGTGGAACGCGCGCGGCTGCAGCCCGGCGATCGTCACCGGCGTGAACCGGTGCGCGATGGGATCGTACAGCTCGGCGGTGCCGGTGACGTAGGCGCCGGCCGACGGCGCGAACGGGGCGTCGCCGCCGGTGGGCGCGGCGACCAGGCCGCCGAGCAGCAGCACCTCGCCGGTCGGCAGCGGGGTCGCGCTGTGGAACGCCCGCGCGATCGACGCCGCCCCGAGCGGGCACGACCACGCGTCGGTGCGGGTGACCAGGATCGACACCGCGCCGCCACCCTCGATGGTCACGTCGGTGCGCTGGCCGCGGGCGAGCAGGGTGCCGGCGTCATCGAAGTACTCGACATAGACGTCGACCGGCGCCGCCCGGCCGGGGACGGCGACCAGCGGCGCCGCGCCGCGGTCGGGACCGGCCGGCAGGACCGCGTCGCAGCGTAGCGATCGATCGCCGTGATCGCGGAAGGTGAACCGGACCTTGGTCGCGGTCGGCAGGTCGGGCGGGGCGGTCGGAGCGGCGGTCGGGCAGCGCCCGTCGGCCACCGGGACGAGGCCGACCACCTGGTAGCGCACGTCCGCGGTCAGCTCGTCGCCACACGCGGCGCCGGCCGCCAGCACGGCGAGCGCGACGAACGGGCAGGCTCGGTCGGCGATCACGTGGGTCAACTCAGGAAGAAGATTGAGAGAACGGCGTTCGGCTGAACCCGGCCCAGGCTTGACGCCCCCACCGAGCCGAGGGTATCCCTTCGTTCGCCTGGCGGCCAGAGGATCGGCGCCCCCGCCGCGTCCCCGCCAGTCGTGGAGGAACCTCCCATGCGTGACGTCGTCATCGTCGGTGCGGCTCGGACGCCGATCGGCAGCTTCCTGGGCGCGCTCGCGTCCATCCCCGCCCCCAAGCTGGGCGCGATCGCGATCAAGGCCGCGCTCGAGCGCGCCGGGGTCGCCCCGGCCGACGTGCAGCAGGTCCTCATGGGCTGCGTGCTGCCGGCCGGGCTGGGGCAGGCGCCCGCCCGCCAGGCCGCGCTCGGCGCCGGGCTGCCTCAGGGCGTGCCGTGCGTGACCGTCAACAAGGTGTGCGGCTCGGGCCTCGAGACCGTCGTCCAGGCCGCCCGCATCATCGCGCTCGGCGACGCCGACGTGGTGGTCGCCGGCGGCATGGAGTCGATGTCGAACGCGCCCCACCTCCTGCGCGGCGTGCGCGGCGGGGTCAAGATGGGCCCGCTCGACACCGTCGACGGCATGGTCCACGACGGCCTGTGGGACGTGTACTCCAACCAGCACATGGGCAACTGCGCCGAGATCTGCGCCCGCGAGAAGGGCATCCCGCGCAGCGCCCAGGACGAGTACGCCGCCGAGAGCTACCGGCGCGCGCTGGCCGCCCAGAAGGCCGGCGCCTTCGCCGCCGAGATCGTCGCCGTCGAGGTCCCGGCCAAGGGTGGCACCGTCAAGGTCGACACCGACGAGGAGCCGGGCCGCGGCAACATCGACAAGCTGGCCGGCCTGCGCCCGGCGTTCCAGAAGGACGGCACCGTCACCGCCGGCAACGCGTCATCGCTCAACGACGGCGCCGCCGCGGTGGTGCTGATGAGCGCCGACGAGGCCCGGCGGCGCGGCGCGACCGTGCTCGGCCGCATCGTCGCGTCGGGCTACCACGCCCAGGCGCCCGAGTGGTTCACCACCGCGCCGGCGCCGGCGATCGAGAAGGCGTGCGCCAAGGCCGGCTGGAAGCCGACCGCGGTCGACCTGTGGGAGATCAACGAGGCGTTCGCGGTGGTCTCGATCGTCAACAACCAGCTGCTCGGTCTCGACCCGGCCAAGGTCAACGTGTCGGGCGGCGCGGTCGCGCTCGGTCACCCGATCGGCGGCTCGGGCACCCGCGTGCTGGTGACCCTGCTGCACGCGATGGCCGCGCGCGGGGCCAAGACCGGCGGCGCGTCGCTGTGCATCGGCGGCGGCGAGGGCATCGCTCTCCTCGTGGAGCGCCCGTGAGCGGCCTTACCGTCACGCGCATCGGTGTGGTCGGCGGCGGCCAGATGGGCCAGGGCATCGCCCAGGTCGCGGCCCACGCCGGTCTCGACGTCGTCCTGGTCGACGCCTCGCTCGAGCTGGCCGAGGGCGCGATCGGCAAGCTGCGGAAGACCCTCGATCGCCTGGTCGACAAGGGCAAGCTGGCCGCCGAGACCCGCGACGCGATGGCGGCCCGGCTGCACGCCGGCGGCGCCCACGCCGATCTCGCCGACGCCGACTTCGTGATCGAGGCGGCGCCCGAGAGCGAGGCGCTCAAGCTGGGCATCTTCCGCAGCCTGGGTCAGGTCGCGCGGCCCGACGCGATCCTGGCCTCGAACACGTCGTCGATCTCGATCACCAAGCTGGCGGCGGCGTCGGGGCGCCCCGACCGGGTCATCGGCATGCACTTCATGAACCCGGTGCCGCTGATGAAGCTGGTCGAGATCGTCCGCGGGCTGCCGACGTCGGACGCGACGTTCCAGACCACGCTCGCCCTGGCGGCGCGGTTCGGCAAGACCACGATCGCCGCCCGCGACATCCCCGGCTTCATCGTCAACCGGGTGCTGATCCCGCTGCTCAACGAGGCCTGCTACGGCCTGTACGAGGGCCTGGGCTCGGCGCACGACATCGACACCGGCGTGAAGCTCGGGCTCAACCACCCGATGGGCCCGCTCGAGCTGGCCGACCTGATCGGCCTCGACACCGTGCTCGCGATCGCCGAGGTGCTGCACCACGAGCTCGGCGACGACAAGTACCGGCCGTGTCCGCTGCTCCGCCAGCACGTCGCGGCCGGGTGGCTGGGCAAGAAGACCGGCCGCGGCTTCTACCAGTACGACGCGCAGGGCGCGAAGCTGTAGCTGGCGCGCCGACAGCTCGCACCCCGAGGTCAACTTTCGTTGACAGCGGCTGGCAGAAGCTGACCGGCGATCGGCGTGACGCGAATGAGTAGGGTGCGAGCGTGAACCGCGCCTCGTCGTACTCACTCGCGTTGTTCGTCCTGTCATCGGTGGTCGCCTGCGGCCCCAACGTCTCGCCGGGAGGCGACGACGATCCCAAGCCGCCCGTCGACGCCGCCGACCCGCCACCCATCGACGCGCCGCCGGAGCCGACGTCGGTGTTCCCGACCGATCCGATCATCGATCCGACGGCGCCGCCCAACGCGCCCGATCTGTTCGACGACCCCGGCTCGACGGTCGGTGGCCCGTGCTTGCTCGAGCCGGAGGTGGGCGCGCTGTTCCCGCACGGCTGGCTGCGGCCACGCTTCCGCCTGGCCGCGCCGGGCAACCACAACCTGTTCGAGCTGCGGCTGCACGTCAACGGCCAGGCCAACGACCTCGTGGTTTACACCGCGCAGCCGGTCTGGATCCTGCCCAACACGATCTGGCAAGCGCTGAACCAGGTCGCGGTGAACCAGCCGATCGAGGTGCGCGTGCGCAGCGCCCGCTACAACGGCACCGGCCTCGACGCGCCGCCGTCCACCGGCACCGTCGGCTCGTTCACCATCGCGCCGGTCGCCGCCCAGGGCTCGATCGTGTACTGGACCACCGGCACCGGTGCCGGCGCGCTCAAGGGCTTCGACGTCGGCGACGAGAACGTCCGCGGCGTGCTGGTCCCGCAGGACGCCGGCACGGTCTGCATCGGCTGCCACACGTCGACCCCCGACGGCCAGTTCGTCGCCTTCAACGGCCGCAACGCGCCGACCGACGGCCGCCCGGCCTACGCCGACGTCCGCAGCCTCGACGGCACCGCGACCCGGCCGTCGTTCATCACCCCCGACGCGATCGCGCTCTTGTCGCGCACGTTCCAGCACCAGCCGGTGTTCTCGAAGGGCCACTGGACCCCGGGCGATCGCATCGCGCTCAGCACGCTCGGCCAGGACGACACCGGCGGGCAGGGCAGCCGCAGCCGGCTGATCTGGACCGACCTCGAGGCGACCTCGCAGGCCGAGGGCGTCGGCTGGGGCACGCTGACCCGCACCGGCGACACCGGCTACGCCGCCGCGCCGGCGTTCAGCAACGACGGCGTCGCGATCGCCTACACCGGCGCGGCCTACATCTCGAGCGGCATGAACCTCGATCGCGGCGGCGGCGACATCTGGACCATCCCGTACAACGACGGCCTGGGCGGCACCGCGATCAAGCTGCCCGGCGCGTCGTCGGCCGAGTACAGCGAGCACTACCCGGCGTTCTCCGCCGACGACCAGCTGATCGCGTTCACCCGCGTCCCCAACAGCAGCAGCAGCTACGACAAGGCGGTCAGCGAGATCTGGGTCGAGCGCTTCCGCGGCGGCCAGGGCGACACGCCGGTGCGGCTGGCCGCCAACGATGCGCCGGCGTGCTCGGGGCAGGTCAGCCCCGGCCTCACCAACAGCTGGCCCAAGTGGTCGCCGCAGGCCGAGGTCCACGGCGACACCACCTACTACTGGCTGACCTTCTCGTCGCGGCGCGACCCCCGCCACATCGACCCGCTCGACGAGGAGGTGGTCAACCGGCCGCGCCCGCAGCTCTACGTCACCGCGATCACCGTGACCAACGGCGTGATCAAGACCTACCCGTCGATCTACTTCTGGAACCAGCCCGAGACCGAGAACAACCACACGCCGGCGTGGGACAACTTCGACATCCCGATCGATTGAGCGGGGGACGGTGTCAACTTTGACAACCTTGGCGCGCCAGGCGCGGCCGGATCAGCGGCGGGTGAGGATCGGCGCCGGCGTGATCTCGAGCGCGCGCTCGTCGGCGCGGTCGTCGCGGTAGGCGACGCGCGCCGGCAGGAGCTGGTCCGGGCCGCCGTCGGCGGCGACCCGGCCGCCGGCGATCTGGATGACCCGGTCGGCGAGCGCGCGCGCCTCGCCGATCGAGTGCGTGACCGCCAGGGTCGGCACGCCGGCCTCGAGGGCGAGCTCGCGGACCAGGGCGATGAGCGGGATCTTGAGCGCGCGGTCGAGGGCGCTGAACGGCTCGTCGAGCAGGATCACCCGCGGCGCCATCGCCAGCGCCCGGGCCAGCGCGACCCGCTGGGCCTCGCCGCCCGAGAACGTGCGCGGCCGGCGGTGGGCGAGGTGGGCGACGCCGAGCCGCTCGAGCAGCGCGTGGGCGCGGGCGTGCCGCTCGCGGCGCGGCGTGCCGCGCGGCATCGAGTACTCGACGTTGTGGATCGCGTTGAGGTGCGGGAACAGGGCCAGGCTCTGGAACAGGTAGGCGACGTGGCGCTTGTGGACCGGCACCCGCCGGCGCTGGTCGGTGTCGAGCCAGACCTCGTCCCCGAGCGCGACCCGCCCGCGGCCGGGGGTGACCAGGCCGGCGATCACCCCGAGCAGCGTGCTCTTGCCGGCGCCCGACGGGCCCATGATGCAGGTGACCCCGGGGGCGAACGTGGTGTCGACCTCGAGCGCGAACGTGCCGCCGGCCGGGCCGCGGCGGGCCACCTCGGCGCGCACGCTCAGGGTCGCCATCGCCTCAGGCCTCCGCGCCCGGCCGAGCCAGCCGGTTGACGAGGTAGAGGATCGCGACCGCGCCGACGGTGAGCACGATCGACATGACCGCCGCGTCGTGCTCGCGCCCCGCCTGCACGTGGTCGTAGATCGCCAGCGGGGCCGACTGCGTCTCGCCGGGGATGTCGCCGGCGATCATCAGCGTGACCCCGAAGTCACCGAGGCCGCGCGCGAAGCCGAGCATGAGGCCGGCGATCAGCCCGGGCGCGGCCAGCGGGATCGACACCGTGAGGAACGCCCGCACCGGCCCGGCGCCGAGCGTGCGGGCCGCGGCGACCAGGGTCGGGTCGACGCCCTGGAAGGCGGTGCGCGCCGCCTTGACGATCATCGGGAACGCGCCGAGGCTCGCCGCGAGCACGACGCCGGTGAACGTGAAGGTCAGGTCGGTGCCGAACAGGTCGCGCCAGGCCGTGCCGACGAAGCTCTTGCGGCCGACCGCGACCAGGACGTAGTAGCCGAGCACGGTCGGCGGCATGACCATCGGCGCGGCCAGGATGGCATCGAGCAGGTCGCGCGCGATCATGCGCGGCCAGGCGAGCAGCGCGCCGAGCCCGATCCCGACGATGCCCGCCACCAGGGTCGCGATGGTGGCCGCCTCGAGCGAGAGGAACAGCGGATCCCAGTCCACGCCGGGCCAGGGTATCACGCCACCGCGGGCGGCTA
>Ga0247830_10000683_pt1 | contig 12700 bp, 6 predicted proteins | sample 12C_Control_Day5_FD_207766 | JGI IMG/M metagenome (GOLD analysis project Ga0247830, IMG submission 207766) | Soil microbial communities from agricultural site in Penn Yan, New York, United States - 12C_Control_Day5 | ecosystem: Environmental > Terrestrial > Soil > Agricultural land | place: USA...
AGGCGCTCGTCGCCCGGGCGCAGCTCGAGCGAGGTGGTGCCGGTGGCGCCCTGCTTGGCGGCGGTGACCTCGACGGTGCCGGTCGGGACGTCGCGGAGGCGGTACTCGCCCTCGGCGTCGGTGGTCGCGGTGAGGGCGTCGTCGCCGCGCTTGACGGTGACCTTGGCGCCGGCGACGCGGTTGCCGTAACGATCGCGGACCAGGCCGGCGACCAGGGCGCCGCGCTCGAGCTCGAGGCGGAGGTCGCGGGCGGTCACCTGGGCCGGGCGATCGCCGGCCGGCACGTCGACGGCGAGCGAGCGGCGGACGTAGCCGGGGACCTCGACCGACAGGGTCCACGCGCCGGCGACGATCGGCACCAGCTCGAGGCGGCCGCCGGCGCCGGTGGCGAGCTCGCGGCGCGGTCGCAGCGCGGTGGTCGGCCCGCTGGCCACGACCGCGACGCCGGCGAGGTGCTGGCCGGTGTGGCGATCGAACACGATCAGCTCGAGGCCGCCGCCGTAGGCGAGGCGCAGGCGGCGGCCGTCGCCGGTCGTCTGCTTGAACCGCTGCGGCGGGTAGTCGGGGTGCTCGACGCGCAGGACCAGCGGGCCCTCGGGCAGCCGGTCGACGGTGAAGCGACCGCCGTCGCCGCTGGTGGCGCTGCGGCCGTCGGCGGCCCCGCCCTCGACGACGATGCGGGCGTCGCGGACCGGCAGGCCGGCGGGGTCCTCGACCGCGCCCTCGACGATCGCGTCGGCGGCGACGAGGACGACGTCGAACGTCCGGTCGGCGGACACGTCCTCGCCGGGCGCCGGCGCGAGGTCGAGCGCCTGCTCGACCAGGCCGTGGCCGAACGCGACCACGCGGGCGCGCACCGCCCCGCTCATCGGCCCGGCCCGGTAGCGGCCGTCGGCGTCGGTGATGGCCTCGACCACGCCGACCTGCTCGGGGCCGCCGTCGGGCACGAAGGTCAGGATCGCGCCGGCCACCGGCGCGCCGCGCTGGCTGGTCACCCGGCCGGCCACGTAGCGGCCGTCGTCGAGGCGGAGCTCGACGCCGGTGACGACCTGGCCGAGCTCGAGGGTGAGCGGCCGCGATCGGGCGACCGCGTGCCCGGGCGCGCTGGCGATCACCCAGAACGACCCCGCCGGGACGCCGGTGACGCGGAAGCGGCCGTCGTCGCCGGTGATCCACGTCGCCACGTAGGCCGGATCGGGCGCGATCGGCGCCACCGCGCCGCCGGCGACCACGCCGCCGGCCGATGCGACGCCGGCGCCGGCGCCGAGCCCGGCGGACAGGTCGTCGACGATCGCCGCCTGCTGGGTCCGGGCGGCACCGAGCGGCGGCGGGAACGGGATCGGGCCGAGCAGCACGCCCAGCTCGCCGCGCGGCAGGAAGCGGGCGTCGCCGGCGGCGCCCGGACCGGTCGCGGCGGCGCCGGCGAGCCGGGGCGCCGCCATCACCGCCCGGCCGGAGAAACGGCGCAGGCGATCGTCGTCGGCCGCCGCCGACACCTCGCGGCCACCGCCGCGCGCGTCCTCGCGGGCCGACACCACGACGCCGGCGACCGGCCGCCCGGCCGCGTCGACGACGCGGCCCTCGACGATGCCGCCCGGCACCAGCTCGACCTCGGGCCGGCCGCGGCCGGCGGCGAAGTCGACGCTGCCGACGGTGATCCACCCGGGCGCCCACGCGTCGGCGGTCCACCGGCCGTGGGGTACGCCCTCGACGCGGAAGACGCCGTCGGCGCCGGTGCGCGCGTAGCGCGGCGCCTCGTCGCCCATGAGATCGTCGGCGACCGGGGTCAACATCACCGCCGCGGCGACGCCGCCGCCGGTCTGGCGATCGACGACGCGGCCGACGACGATCGCGGCCGGCTCCATGATCAGCAGCAGGTCCTCGAACGGCCCGGTGCCCAGCCGCGGCGCGGCCTGGGCCCGCGCGGCGAGGTCGCCCTTCCACGCCCACACCCGGTAGGTGCCCTCGGGCAGCTCGGTGAACGCGAACCGGCCGTCGGCGCCGCTGGTGACCGTCCGGGTTCCGGACGTCGTGTCGCTGGCGATCGCCACCGTCGCCCCGGCGACCGGGCGGCCGCCGTCGAGGATCTCGCCGACCACGGCGACCCGGCGGGCGACGACCAGGCGCAGCTCGTCGGACGGGACCGGGACGAACCGGACCTCGGCGGTGAACACCGCGCCGCCCTCGATGGTCAGGTGGTGGCGGCCCGGGACCAGGCCGTCGAGGACGAAGCGGCCGTCGCTGCCGGTGATCGCGACCACCGCGGTGGCGGCGCCGGCGCCGGCGTCGCGATCGTCGTCGAGCAGCGCGCGGTCGCCGGCGGGGAGCTCGAGCACGGCGGTGACGGCGAGCGCGGCCACCGGGGCCCCGGCGCCGTCGACGACGACGCCGGTCAGCCGCTCGCTGCCCGCGCCGCGGACCGGCGCCGGCAGGACCGGCCGATCGCGCGGCAGCACCGGCCCGGGCGGACCCGCGTCGGGGCGAGCGACGGCGCGCGGCGCGCCACCGGGCGAGCGCGTGCTGATCCAGATGGCCAGCACGGCGAGCACGAACGCGGCCAGCACGCCGGCGGGGATCATCCAGCGCGGGCGGCGCCGCGGCGGCGCACCGGCGCCGGCTCCAGCTCCAGCATCCGCTCCGGGTCCGGCCTCGGTCCCAGGATCCGCTCCGGGTCCGGCTTCGGGGTCGCGCTCGCTCACGCGCCCCCATCGTGGCACCGCCCACGCCGCGACGCACCCGCCAGGCACCGGTTGTGCGCGGCAACCCCCGGTGGCACCCTGGGTGCGATGAGTGGCGGAGATCGCGGCGATCGCACGCTGGAGGCGACCGCCGACGACACGCCGAACGAGCGGCCGGCCGCGGCGGCGGGGGCGTCGGGATCGGCTCCGGCCACCGATCCGCTGGCGAGCGACACCGCGCACGCGGCGACCGCCGCCGGCACCCCGCTCCCGACGGTCGACGATGCCGTCGGCAAGACCTTCGGCCGCTACCAGGTCCAGGCCCGGGTCGGCGCAGGTGGTATGGGCGTGGTCTACAAGGCCCGCGATCCGGCGCTCGACCGCATCGTCGCCCTCAAGGTGCTGCCGCCGCTCGACCCCGAGCTGCGCGAGCCGCTCGAGGCCCGGCTGCGCCGCGAGGCCCAGGCGCTGGCCAAGGTCGATCACGAGCACGTGATCGCGGTCCACGACGTCGGCGTCGCCGCCGAGAGCGTGTTCATCGCGATGCAGTTCGTCGACGGCACCACGCTCGATCGCTACCTCGAGGCCCACCGGCCGCCGCCGCGCCGGGTGCTGGCCCTGTTCGCCGCCGCCGGCCGCGGCCTGGCCGCCGCCCACGCCGCCGGCATCGTCCACCGCGACTTCAAGCCGGCCAACGTGCTGGTCGATCGCGCCCACCGGCCGTACGTCGGCGACTTCGGCCTGGCCCGCGGCATCGACGACGCCGACGCGGCGCCGGCCGGCGGCGCCGGCCACAGCCTGCTCGAGGTCGACGTCACCCGCACCGGCGCGGTCATGGGCACGCCGCTGTTCATGGCCCCCGAGCAGCACCGCGGCGAGGCCGCGACCGCGCGCGCCGATCAGTTCTCGTTCTGCATCTCGCTGTGGCTGGCGCTGTTCGGCGCCCACCCGTTCGCCACCGGTCGCTGGGAGCGCGGCGCCGCCATCGCCGCCATGGCCGCCGATCGCATCACCGAGCCGACCCGGCCGCGCGGCGTGCCGGCCCGCGCGGTGCGCGCCCTCCGCCGCGGCCTGCGCCACGATCCCGCCCAGCGCTGGCCGGCCATGACCGAGCTCATCGCCGCGATCGAGCCGCCGTCGCGCGCCCGCTGGGTGCTCGGCGGCCTGACCGCGGCCGGCGTGGCCAGCGGCATCGTGCTCAGCGCCACCGTCGGCGGCGTGGTCGTCCCCGACCGCGATCCGTGCGCCAACGTCGCCCGGCCGATCCTGGCGGTGTGGAACCAGGACCGGCGGGGCACGCTGACCGAGGCGTTCGCCGCCACCAAGCTGCCCTACGCCGCCGACCTCGCCGAGCGGGTCGGCGACCGCATCGACGCCCGCGCCCGCGAGTGGTCGTCGATGCGCATCGACGCCTGTCGCGCCACCCGCGTCGGCGGCGTCCAGTCCGATCAGCTCCTCGACCGGCGCATGGCCTGCCTCGATCAGCGCCTGGTCGAGCTCGACGCCGCCCTCGGCGTGCTCACCGCCGCGCCGACCGCCGACGCGGTCGATCGCTCGGTCGACGCGATCGGCGCCCTGCCGGCGATCGCGCTGTGCGGCGATCTGGCCCGGGTCGGCGGCGTCGAGGCGCTGCCCGCCGATCCGGCCGCCCGCGCCCGCGTGCAGGAGCTCCTCCGCGACCTCGCCATCGCCGCGGCGTCGCTGGCCGCCGGCACCATCGCGGGCAGCCAGGAGCGCGCCGCCGCCCTGCTCGACCGCGCCCGCGGCGCCGGCTCGGCGGTCGCGCTCGCCCGCGCCCTCGACCTGGCCGCGGCGGCACACCTGCAGAGCGGTGACGCCGCGGCGGCGATCCCGGCGTGGCGCGAGGCCGCCAGCGTGGCCGCGCGCGCTCACGACGACCGGCTCGCCGGCGCGGCCCTGCTCCACGTCGCCCAGTCGCTCCAGGAGGAGGGCAAGGACGCCGAAGTGCTGCTCGTCCTCGCCGACGCCGAGGTCACCCTGGCGCGGGCCGGCGATCAGCCCGATCAGCTCGGGATGATGCACCGGCTGCGCGGCGAGGCGCTGCGGGTGCAGTCGCGGTTCCCCGACGCCGAGGCCGCGCTCGACCGGGCGATCGCGCTCTTCGAGGCCGGCGGCGACCAGACCGAGCTCGAGCTCGCCGCCGCCCTCACCACCTCGGGGAGCGTGCTCGCCGACGTGAGCAAGTTCGAGCCGGCCCGCGACCGCATGCGGCGCGCGGTCGAGATCGTCACGCGGCGCAGCGGCCCCGACCACCCGAAGGTCGGCGTGGTGCGCACCGGGCTCGGCAAGGTGCTCATGTGGATGGGCGACAACGCCGGCGCCCAGCAGGAGCTCGAGGCGGCGCTGCGCATCCGGCGGGCCCGCCTGCCCGCCGATCACCCGAGCATCGCCAGCACCCTCCACCTCCTCGGCATGGTCGCGCTGCAGGACGGCCGCCTCGGTGATGCCGACGGCCGGTTCGTCGGGGCCCTGGCCATCCTCGAGCGCAACGCCCCCGACCATCCCAACACGTGGATCACCCGCTACCAGCTCGGCGTGGCCCGCCGCCAGGCCGGCAAGCTCGACGAGGCGCTGGCCCTGTTCGAGGACGTGCTGGCCCGCCGGCGGGCGAAGTTCGGCGAGGAGCACGCCGGGGTCGCCAACGTGCTCGACGCCATCGGCAACGTCCTCCGCCAGCAGGGCAAGGTGGCCGAGGCGATCGCCCGTAAGCAGCGGGCGCTGGCGATCCGCGAGCAGATCGTCGGCGCCGAGACCGAGGACGTCGCGATCTCGCTGGTCGGGCTGGCCGAGATCAACGTCGAGCGCGGCGCCTGCCGCGAGGCGATCCCGCAGGCGACCCGCGCCCTCGCCATCGTCACCAAGGTGATGCCGGACGGACATTCGCTGGGAGCGCCGCCGCGCGCGATCCTCGCGATGTGCGACCGCCAGGCCGGGCGGCTGGTTGCGGCGCGGGCCGGGCTCGAGCAGGCGCTGGCGCTGGTCGACCGCGGCGGCACGCCCGAGGAGCGGGTGACGATCCGCTTCGAGCTGGCCAGGACGCTGTGGGCGCTGGGCGAGCGCGACCTCGCCCGCCGCCGCGCCGAGGAGGCGCGCGACCGGCTGCGCGCCGAGGGCGGCGACCCGGCCCAGAAGGCGGCGATCGAGGACTGGCTGGCCAGGCCGCGCTGACCGTCGTGATACCCTCGCGGGTGATGGCGCTCTCCTTGTTCGAGAACTCGCGGGAGACCAACACGGCGTCGACCATCACCATGGTCGAGGACGTGCTGATCGCGCTCGGCCACTTCGTCAACGACTGCCGGGTCGACGATCCCGGCGCGCTGCGGGCGTGGCGGATCACCAAGGGGTCGGCGCAGGTGGCGATCCGCCTGCTCGATCGCCCCGGCTACCCGCACCTGCGGGTCGCGTCGGCGGTGATGCGGACGGCGGCCGGGATGGACCCGATCCGGCGTGCGTCGCTGCACGCCGAGCTGCTCACCCGCAACCTCGAGCTGTGCGGCATGGCGTTCGCCTCCCAGGACGACCTGATCCTGCTGGTCACCGAGCGCTCGACCCTCGATCTCGATCGCAGCGAGGTGCTCGACCTGATCAACCGGGTCCAGGACCACGCCGACGCCGTCGATGACGCGCTGGTCGCCGACTACGGCGGCAGCCTGGGCAGCGGCAGCGTCGGATGAGCCAGGGGGGCGGCGGCGACGGATCCGGCGGGGCCGACGCGCACGGCCCGACCGTCCCCGCGCTCGCGGTCACCACCCCGGTCGAGCCCCCGCGCGGCGACGGCGATCCAGCTGCCGAACCGGTCGTCGACGCGGTCGTCGATCCGGCGATCGGCACCAGCGTCGGCCGCTACCGCGTCGTCGCCCGCCTCGGCGCGGGCGGCATGGGGGTCGTCTACCAGGCCCGCGATCCCGCGCTCGATCGCATGGTCGCGCTCAAGCTGCTGCCGCCGCTCGCGCCCGCGCTCCGCGCCGGGCTCGAGGCCCGGCTGCGCCGCGAGGCCCAGGCCCTGGCCCGGGTCGATCACCCCCACGTGATCGCGGTCCACGACGTCGGCGTCAGCGCCGACAGCGTGTTCGTCGCGATGCAGTTCGTCGACGGCACCACGCTCGATCGCTACCTCGAGGCCCACCGGCCGCCGCCGCGCCGCATCCTCGTCCTGTTCGCGGCCGCCGGCCGCGGCCTCGCCGCCGCCCACGCCGCCGGCATCGTCCACCGCGACGTCAAGCCGGCCAACGTCCTGGTCGACCGCGATCACCGGCCCTACGTCGGCGACTTCGGCCTCGCCCGCGGCGTCGACGAGTCCGCCCGCGCCGGCGACGGCGCGACCGGCGGCGCGGCCGAGGTCGACGTCACCCGCACCGGGGCGATCATGGGCACGCCGCTGTTCATGGCCCCGGAGCAGCACCGCGGCGAGCCGGCGACCGCGCGCGCCGACCAGTTCGCCTACTGCGTGTCGCTGTGGCTGGCCCTGTTCGGCGCCCATCCGTTCGCCAGGGGCCGGTGGGAGCGCGCCGCCGCCCTCGACGCCATGGCCGCCGACCGCGTCGTCGAGCCCGGTCGCCGCGACGGCGTGCCGGCCGCGGTCGTCCGCGCGCTCCGCCGCGGCCTACGCAACGACCCGGTGCAGCGGTGGCCGTCGATGACCGAGCTGGTCGACGCGATCGAGCCGCGCCGCCGCGCCGGCTGGCTGCTCGGCGGCCTCACCGCCGCCGGGGTGGTCGGCGGCGTCGTGCTCACCGCCAGCCTCGGCGGGCTCGCCGGCTCCGCCCCCGACGCGTGCGCCAACGCCGCCCGGCCGGTCGCCGCGGTGTGGAGCCCGGCGCGCCGGGCCGCGCTCGCCCAGGCGTTCGCCGCGACCGCGGTGCCCTACGCCCGCGACCTCGCCGGCCGCGTCGACGCCCAGATCACCGCCCGCGCCGACGCCTGGTCGGCGATGCGGATCGCGACCTGCCGCGCCGGCCGGCGCGGGTCGCCAGCGGCGAGCGCCGACTTCGATCGCCGCATGGCCTGCCTCGACCGGCGGCTGGTCGAGCTCGACGCCACGGTGGGCGCGCTCAGCGACACGCCGACCGCCGACGCCGTCGATCGCGCGGCGGAGCAGCTCGACGCCCTGCCGGTCCTCGCCGCGTGCGACGACCTCGCCCGCCTCGGTGCCGTCGAGCCGCTCCCCGCCGATCCGGCCGCGCGCGCCCGCGTCGAGCAGGTGCTCCGCGACGTCGCCCAGGCCACCGCGGCCCTGCGGGCCGGCCAGGTCGCCGGCGGCGTCGAGCGCGCGGCGGCGATCGTCGAGGCGGCGCGCGCGACCGGGTCGCTGATCGCCCAAGCGCAGGCGCTCGGCTTGCTCGGCCTGGCCCGGCAGGTGAACGGCGACGGCGTCGGCGCCGCCGACGCCTGGCGCGACAGCGCCGCCACCGCCGCCCGCGCCCACGACGACGGCGAGGCCGGCCAGGCCCTGCTCCGGGTCGCGTGGGCCCTGCACGACGCCGGCAAGGACGCCGACGCGTTGCTGGTGCTCACCGACGCCGAGGTCGCGGTCGCCCGCGCCGGCGATCGCCCCGATCAGCTCGGCTACCTCCACGAGGTGCGCGGCCGGGCGCTGCGCCGGCTGTCGCGCTTCGACGAGAGCGACGCCGCCCTGGCCCGCAGCGTCGACCTGTACGCCCCCGGCGGCGCCGCAACCGAGCTCGCCATGGCCGACGCCCTGCAGGCGTGGGGGCTCTTGCTGCTCGATCGCAGCCAGTTCGATGCCGCCCGCGACCGGCTCGAGCGCGCGGTCGCCATCTTCGAGCGCCGCCTCGGCCCCGATCACCTGAAGCTCGGCGCGGCCCGGCGCTCGCTCGGCAAGCTGCTGCTGTGGATCGACGACGCCGCGGGGGCGCGCCGCGAGCTCGACGCCGCGCTGCGCATCCAGCGCGCCCGCCTGCCCGCCGACCATCTCAGCCTGGCGTCGACGCTGAGCCTGTTCGGCAGCCTGGCGCTGCGCGACGGCCAGCTCGCCGAGGCCGAGCGCTACATCACCGAGGGGCTGCGCATCCTCGAGGCCAAGGCCCCCGATCACCCCGACACGTCGAGCGCACGCTACGAGCTCGCCGGCGTGCGCCGCCAGGCCGGCAAGCTCGACGAGTCGCTCGCGCTGTACCAGCAGGTGCTGGCGTGGCGGCGCGCCCGCTACGGCGAGCGCCACGCCCGCGTCGCCAACGTGCTCGACGCGATGGGCGCGGTCGAGGACCTGCTCGGCAAGGACGCCGACGCGCTCGCCCACCTCGAGCAGGCGCTGGCGATCCGCGAGGAGGTGGTCGGCGCCGCCACCGAGGACGTCGCGATCTCGCTGGTCACGATCGCCGACTACCACCTGCGCCGCGACGCCTGTGGCAAGGCGCGGCCGGCGGCGGCGCGGGCGCTGGTGATCGCCGAGGCGATCTTCCCGCCCGAGCACCCGCTCCAGGGCGCCCCGATCGCGATCCAGGCGGTCTGCGACCGCCGCGCCGGCCGGCTCGACGCCGCCCGGGCCGGCCTCGAGCGCGCCCTGGCCATCGCCGAGCGCAGCGGCAGCGCCGAGGAGCGGGTCACGATGCGGGTCGAGCTGGCCCGGACCCTGGCGGCGCAGGGCGACCGCGCCGGGGCGCGCCGGCACGCGCAGGACGCGCGCGACCGGCTGCCCGTCGGTCCGTCGGCAGCCCGCGCCGAGATCGACGCGCTGCTGGCCGGCCTGAACTGACGCGCGTCAGCGGAGGTCGCGACCGCGCGGACCCTCGTCGAGGGCGAAGCCGGTGGTGACGTTGGGCGACAGGGTGACCTCGGGCAGCTCGCGCACCAGCTGACCGGTCGAGCTGATCAGCTTGGCGTCGTGGAGCACCACGAACTCGACCGACCCCGACGACGGCTGGCACGAGGCCAGCATCCCGACGATCTTCGCGCCGGTGTCGTACTCGATCGCGATCCGGTGGCTGATGAGGTCGTGGATCTTCGAGTAGTCAGGCATGGCGGCGGCTTATACCATGGTCGCCGTGTCCTCCGAGCGAACCGTGCTCTACCTCGTCCGCCACGGCGAGGCCGAGTCCAACCGCGACGGCCGGTTCGGCGGCTGGAGCCCGGTCCCCCTGACCGACCTGGGGCGCCAGCAGGCCACCATCACCGCCGCCGAGCTGCGCCGCCGCGAGCCGACCGTGCTGGTCACCAGCGACGTGCCGCGCGCCCGCGAGACCGCCGCGCCGATCGCCGAGGCGCTCGGGCTCGAGCCCCGGCTGGAGCCCGGCCTGCGCGAGCGCAGCCTCGGGATCTTCGACGGCCTGTCGTTCGCCGAGGCCGAGGCCCGCTATCCCGACGTGTGGAAGCGCCTGGCCGCGCGCGACGCGACCGCCGTACCCGAGGGCGGCGAGACCCCGGACCAGGTCTACGCCCGGGTCGGCGCCGCCCTCGAGCGGGTGCTGACCGATCACCCGGGCCAGAAGATCGCCGTGGTCACCCATGGCCTGGCCCTGTTCCACGCGTTCTCCTACGTGTGCGGGCTGGGCGTGCCCCACGGCGAGATGCCGGTCTTCGTCCTCGTCGACAACTGCTCGATCTCGCAGTTCGAGCACAAGGCGCAGCGGTGGCGGATCGTGTCGATCAACGACACCGCCCACCTCCGCGACCTCACGTTCGGCTGACGCGACGACGGCCGCGTCAGGGCAGGACGGTATCGAGCGTGATCGTCAGGCCCTTGGCCGGGATCGTCGCCCTGACCTGGCCGGTGATGTCGCCGGGCTGCTTCGACATCGCGTCGCTGTCCTGATCGAAGCGCGCGGCGACGACGACGTCGCCGCTGAAGCCGGTGCCGCCGATCATGGCCTGGGCCTCGGTCAGCTTGAACGCGAGCGGCCAGGTGCCGGTCGCGACCAGCTTCTCGACCGCGATCGGCGCACCGGCGCCCTGCCCGCTGGCCGGATCGACCTTGCGGACGGCGAGGAAGATGGCGCTGCCGGCCGGCACCTTGGACGCGTGGGCCGGGCCGAGCGCGATCGTGCCCTCGAGGAACTTGCTGGGATCGACCGGCTTGTTGGGATCGGGCGGCGGCAGGCCGAGCTGGGCGACGTCGACACCACCGCCACCACCGGTCCCGCCGAGGGGGGGCGCGCCGGGCACGCCGGCGTGGGGATCCGCGCCGCCGCCGCCACCGAGCGGCGGGGCCCCGGGCACGCCGGCGTGGGGATCGCCCCCGCCACCGTGCGGGTTGGCGGCGGCCGGGCCGGTCATCCCGCCCGACGGATCGGGCGCCTTCCAGCTCTCCGCCGGCGGCAACCCGCTGGTCGACTTCTTGTCGCATGCAGCCAGCGCGGCGCACGCCGCGATCGCGAACCAGGCCAGACGGATCATGGCGTGGAATCTAGCAACCGATGCGCCGGCCAGGCGAGGAAAGCCGGCGTGGACACATCGTCACAGCCGGGACCGCCGGGATCGCCGGGACCTCGCGGTCACAGCCACCGCGTGGTGGTGGTGACGGCGGCCAGGCTCTGCCCGACCGGCAGGTCCTCCCCCATCCACGCCTGGTAGCGGGCGGCCTGCTCGGCCGACGGCGCCGCGATCGCGACGATCTCGTAGCGGGTCGGCGGCGCGGCGCCGACGGTCGCGGTCAGCGTCTCGAGGCGGCCGCGCCGGAAGATCGTCAGCTCGACCGCGTCGCCGGGGCGACGGCCGGCGAGCAGGCTGCGGGCCTCGCCCTCGCCGCCGACCCGCAGCCGGTCGAGCGCGCACAGCTCGTCGCCGGGGGCGAGGCCGGCGGCGGCGGCCGGCGAGCCGTCGTGCACGCCGGTGATGCGCGCGCCGCTGGCGGTCGCGCCCAGCCACACCGCCGCGGCGCCGTCGGCGACCTGGGCCGGATCGGCGCCGGCGCGCAGGTCGAGGCCGAGGTGGGCCAGCTCGGCGGCCAGCGGCGGATCGTCGGTGCCGCGGACCTGGCGGGCGAAGAACTCGCCGAGGTCGAGGCCGATGGCCTCGCCGAACACCGGCTCGAGGTCCTCGGGGTGGCCGCGGCCGGTGGCGCCGAAGCGCTGCCACAGCGCGCGCACGGCGTCGTCGAGGCTGCGGGCGCCGGCGGTGCGGCGGCGGATCTCGAGATCGAGGGCGAGCGCCGCCAGGCCGCCCTTGAGGTAGTAGCTGACCGTGGTGTTGAGGTTGGACTCGTCGGGGCGGTACAGCTTGATCCACGCGTCGAACGAGCTGTCCTCGAGGCTGTGGCGGGCCCGGCCGGGGACCGCCTGCAGCCGGCTCCAGTCATCGAGCACCTTGTCGAAGAAGCTGCGCGCGGTGATCACCTTGGCCGAGCGCAGCGCCCAGCGATCGTAGTGGCTGGTCAGCCCCTCCATCACCCACAGGCAGCGGGTGTAGACCTCGCGGGTGTAGTCGAAGTCGAGCAGCACGGTCGGCGCGATGCGCTTGCCGTTCCAGGCGTGGAACAGCTCGTGCGACAGCAGCTCGAGCAGGCCCTCGTACTGCTTGCGGTTGGCCAGGCACTGCGGGTTGTGCAGGTTGGCCGACGACGCGCGGTGCTCGAGCCCGCCGTAGGCGTCGTGGGCCAGCATGAGCACGAAGGTGTAGCGCGGGAACGGCAGCACCGGTCCGCCATCGCCGCCGATGCGGCGGGCGTGGTCGAGGCCGATCGCGGTCAGGTCGGCGGCGAGGCGGTCGAGCGAGTACAGCCCGCCGGGCGCGCGCGTGCCCCACACCGCCAGCTCGAACGGCACGCCGGCGATGGTGAAGCGCACCTCCTCGCCGTGGCCGAGGTGGATCGGCGCGTCGAGCAGCTCGTCGACGCTGGCGGCGGTCAGCTCGTACTCGGCGCGCGGCGGGCCGAGCTCGCCGCCGGGCAGCGCGCACGCCAGCCGCCACAGGCGGCCGGCCGGGGGCCTGACGGTGAGGGCGACCGGACGCCGGCGTAGGTCCTCGACGTAGGCGAAGGTCGCGGGCCCGTGCAGGAACGCGTGGCTGGCGTCGACGTGGTTGGTGCGGACGCTGAGGTCGTGGCC
>Ga0247830_10000684_pt1 | contig 12699 bp, 11 predicted proteins | sample 12C_Control_Day5_FD_207766 | JGI IMG/M metagenome (GOLD analysis project Ga0247830, IMG submission 207766) | Soil microbial communities from agricultural site in Penn Yan, New York, United States - 12C_Control_Day5 | ecosystem: Environmental > Terrestrial > Soil > Agricultural land | place...
CCGTAAACAGTGGAGCCGATTTGCCCAGCAGCATCCTCATCTTGCTCAAGCACGCAGTACCAAGCTGTGGAAGGAACTGAAAAAGCCGCAACTTATGGTTCCCGATCACGTTGTCAGAGCCAAGGCGCAGTTGCTCGAAGTGCTGCTCGATCAGCTTGAGGCTTCGCTGCCAACCGCAGAGAAGTACAGCGACAAGGTCGAAGGTTTTTTCGCCTCTACACCGGCCGCTAGGCTTGTGGAGAAGCTGCCGGGAGGGAAAAGCGGAACGCTGCTGGCGGCGCTTTGGGCCGAGCTGGGAGATGCTCCAGCTCGATGGGAATCCTTTAAGCACCTGCAGGCTGAGGCGGGAGCAGTCCCGGTGACTAAATCGAGTGGCAAGAGTCGCATTGTTGAGTTTCGGTTTTCTTGTAACAAACAATTGCGCTACGCCGTTTACTGGTTTGCTTTTATCTCGATAAACCGCAGCGAGTGGGCCAAGGCCTTTTATCGAGACCAACGGGCCAGAGGACATAGCCATCCCCAAGCACTTCGAGCTTTGGGAGCGAAGTGGCTGAAAATTATTTTTGTGATGTGGAGAGATCATAAACCTTATGATGAAACCCATCACTTGGCCAACATTGCACGACAGAAATTGCGCCAGGCAGCGTGAAAATAAAATCGATGGGCTTGACAGGGCTCATAGAAAGTCTCCGCTCATCAAACTTCGCGCGCCTTCTATCTGAGATCCTTTTGAGCAGCCTGTAAACAGAGTCTTCCGCGCAATGATAAAAGTTCCAATCGTCGGACTAGGTCATAGATCAAATAGTCCCAAGCTTACGGCTTCCAGCCTTTTGCTTGCAACTCCGCTGTGACTTTTTTCGTGATTGCGAAGTTGAAGAATTTGTCCGGCGGCAGAGATTCTTTTGCGCCGGCGATGCGCAATACTGCCTCCACCGCCTTTTTCTGAGACTCTTCGCTAAATGTGCCGTCTTGGGTCAGCGCTGGAAGAGCGGCGTCATAACCTTTAGCCGCCAGATCGTCTTTGATTTTGAGGCTGCGGGTGATGATCGGAATCGTCGCGCTGCGCCGTTGCAATGCGAAATGCAGGCCTTTCAAAGTTGCGCGGGTGAACTGTTCGGCCACTGCCGGCGCGCTGCGGAGCAATTCCTCGCGCACGACGATGGCGCCGCTGGGGGCGATAAGATCGCTTTTGGCCATAGAGCCGGCTTCATGCATGCCGATATCTTGCGCCATGATATTCCAAGGTAACGGCAAAATCGTCGCATCGACAAAATTGTTTTGCAGCGCCAGAAGCCGCGGCCCGCTGTCACCGGCTTGAAGCAAGGTATAATCCTTGCCGGGCTCCATCCCATGCTTAGAGAGATACTCGCGAAGCAGGAAATAGCCCGCCGAGTTGAATCCCGGTACGCCCATTTTCTTGCCCTGGAGCTCTTTGATGTCGCGTATCGGCGCGCGGGTCATGAGCCAAAACAAAGGCCGCTCGTAACTGGAAAAAAGCACGCGCAGATTGGCGCCGCGCAAGTTAGCGTTCATCGCCGCCGCTGGAACACTGGTGAACGGCACCTCGCCGGTCATAAGCGCCAAATTGGCCAGTGTGCCGGTCATTTGAATAAGATCGACATCCAAATTTTCTTCTTTGTAGTAGCCCCTGTCTTTGGCCACGAAAAACGCAAGCTGCGTAATATTGTAACCCGGTATGGCAATCCGGACATTGGCCGCTTCGCTGAAAGAGAATGTCAAAAGCGCCAAGGTAAAGAACCAAGCAGCGGCTAAACGCGGTTTCACAGATAATGCCCCCTCTTATTTCCCGTCAAAGAAGCGCACTGTGTTATCGCAAAGAATTTTGCGCTTCTGAGACTCTGAAAGATCATGCCGTTCAAGAATCTCTTTCATGGCGTCGCCGCGACCTTCGTCGTGCGGAAAGTCCGATGAAAAGAGAATTTGCCCTTCGCCGAGCAGCTCCATTTCCTGCGTCATCATGGCATCGTCGGCTTCGGCGGCGACGAAGATTCGTCCCGATTTCAAGTAATCGTCGACATCGCGCGCGAGCAGTCCCTTGCTCGATGGCATGCGCCGCTTGTTGAGCACGGCATAATGCTTTAATCGCCCGGCCATATAGAAGATCCATTCGGCGCCGAATTCGAGAAAGCCGACCTTGAGATTTGGGTATCGGTCGAGCATGCCATGGCCGACGATGGCGACGAAGGCGAGATTCGCGGGCAAGGCTTTGCTGATCATGTTGGAATCTAGGATATTCTCGCACAGCTCGGCGAGAGCGCCATAGCTCGAGCCCATGTGCACGCACAGCGGCAAGCCCGAGCGCGCAAACTCGTCCCAGACCGGTGCGAAGCTCGAATGGCTCAGCATGCGGTTACCGACGGTGCCGTAGACGATTGCCGCCGCCGCACCGAGCTTTTGCATCTCTTCGATTGCTTCGCACGCCTGGCGCGTATCGCGCATCGGCAGAAGCCCCGTCCACCTGAGTCTTGCAGATTGTGTCCCGCACTGCCGGGCCATGTAGCGGTTGTAGGTGCGGTAGAGCGCGGCTTCGTAAGCCGGTTCTTCGGTGATATTGGCGTAGAGCGTGCTCGGCATCAAAAATTGCGCGTCGATGCCCAATTGGTCGAGAATGGCCAGCCGCGCGGTTGGATCGGAAAGATCGAGGCAGCCGATGGGAATGGCGCCATGCGCCTTGTCGACGTTGGTTCGAGTGCCCAACTCTTCCATGACGATGCCGGGGGTATTGGCGGCATGGGAACCAGGACCGAAAACATGCGGCTCCATCCTGCCCTCGATTAGCCAGCCGGTGTTCCAGCGGCCCAAATCTTTATCGTCGATGATCCGCACCGCTCGCGGCCGGCGCCGGATGAAATCTTCCGGCAGGTCCCGCCACATTGCCGGACTCATGATCGCATGCGCGTCGGCATCGTAGACTCGAAAACCGTTGATCATTGGAGCTCCTTAGATAATGACTCTTTCGCTTATATGTCTCACTGCAAACGGCGTCAATGTTTGGACGCTTTTCGTACCTGTAATTCTTGCTTTTGCGCTGTTTGATCAGCTAACGTGGCAAGAATTCAAATCATCCGGGAGGACCGATGAAAATCATCAGCGAAGCAATCGTCAAGAGCAACAGCGGCGAAACTTTTGAAGTCAAGAAAGGCCAAATCATTCGGGTCATCGGTGAGTCCACCGCCGATTATGTCGTGTTTAATCTCCGTAATGTCAAAGAGCGCTTCGACCAAGCGAGGACCAAGGTCGATCAGGGGAAAATTTTTGTCACGACGGGGGACGTGTTGATTTCGAAATTCAACAACGTCATGCAAACCATCGTCAAAGATACTTATCGCGGCACTCACGACATGGAGAAAGGCATGTGCAGCACGTCTTTCTATAAGAAATGGGGTGATGAAATTTTCAAAATCTATGGCGACGTTTGGAAAAAATTGGGAAGACAAAAAGTCGTAGCGCCGAAGCACGGCTGCTGGGAGAATCTCGCCAGAGCTTTGAAGCCGCACGGCGTGCCGATGGAGGACGTGCCGAGCCCGCTCAATATTTTTCAGACGATGGTGATCAACGCCAAGACCGGCAGCATGCGTTATTCGATGACCCGACCGCGCCCCGGCGGCGACATGATGGATCTACGTTCCGAGATGGATTGCCTGGTCGGCATCAGCGCGTGTCCGGAAGGGGGACGGGGGAAAGATTTGAAAATCGTGATCTATAAGAACTGACCGGCAAAATAGGTTCCAAGTGTTTCAATGGTTCCAAATGTTCCAGGTGGTTTTCGGAGCGAGTACGATTGGAACCTTTGGAACGGATAAAACGATTGGAACAATCTTCATTTATACAGTTTATCGATAAAGCCACTCGACTCCAACTCCTTCAAAAAGCTGATATCCGTAAAGTCGGAAGGTTTTGCTTGCGCCGCTTTGGGATTCTTAATCTTCAGTTGGTCGAGGTAGAGCTGGATGCCGGGCTCGGTGGGATAGGGAACTTTGAGCGTTAGCTTGGCGACGATTTCGTTATAGGATTCTTGCACGGATTTATCGTCTTTGATCGCGAGATATTTCTGCAAGATTTTTTGCGCGCCTTTGGGATTGGTCAAATTGTAAGCGCTGCCCTCGACGAAGGCCCTGATAAAACGGCGCACCGTGTCGGGTCGTTTCTTGATATAGTCCCGAGTGGTCGCCACGCCGTTTTGCTGCCATTCGACATCGAGCTTGGTAAAATCCAGCAAGGAGCGCATGCCGATCTCTTTGGCTTTTAACGTTTCCGGTGCCTGCAACAGCGTTGCTTGCAACGCGTTTGTCTGCATGGCTGCAAGGCGCGCAGGAATCGATCCGGCTTGCACGTATGTTATCTCCGTATCTTTTATGCCGAATCTATTGAGCACCGTGATTGCCGCGGCATTATCGGCGCTGCCGATGCGGCTCACACCGAATTTCTTGCCTCTTAGGTCTTCCACTCGTTTGATCTCATCGGTAACAAAAAGCACGTAGGGGAAGCGATTGGCGCCGCCGGCAACCAAGACGGCCCCGGATCCTTGCAGATTACTGGTGATGACTGCGGAGGCGCCGGCGTGAACGATCGGAGTTTCCCCGGCTACCAGGGCCGTGACCGCGAGCGGCGCGCCGACCAGGAGCACCAGTTCGACGTCAAGCCCGTGCTTTGCGAATAGGCCGAGTTCATTGGCGGTCCACAAGGTCGACTGAGTCGGCGCTATTACGGTATAAGCGACGCGGAGCTTTTCCGGTTGGCTCTGCGCGTCTACGAATGAGTAACTCATCGACAGGACAAACGACAGGCAAAGAAATGAAAGCAATGCTCGGCAGGAGAGACTTATCATCATGGTTCTCCTCGGGGAAAACTTTAGCGGCATCTGTGAAGGATCATATCGTGCTGACGGGCAATATCCTAAGCTTTCGGCTATATCAACGGCCTGGATAAATCTCGATTGACGCCTTCGCCTGGCATGGCTAGGTCGCTGCGCGCCACGGCATAAGGCGGCGATCCAGGTATTGAATCAATGCCAACAACAGGATAGCCAGCAAGACGATCGTGAGGATGGTCGCAAACAGCGCGCTTGAGTTAAACGATGCGCTAAAGGTCATCAGCATGGCGCCGAAGCCGACAACCGAGAGAATCATTTCTCCGGTGACCATGCCGAGTACGGCCCGACCCATGCCGAGGCGAATGCCCGCCATCACCATCGGCATGGCAGCGGGCAGAATTATTTTAAAAAACAATTCGCTTTCGCGTGCGCCGAAGGAACGCGCCATTTCAGTCAAGGTTGGATCGACGTTGCGCACGCCCGCGGTCGTGTTGATCGTGATAATCACGAACGCGAAGAGGAAAACAATCCACACGCGGGAGTGGAGGCCCAGACCGAAAGCAATCACAAGAAACGGTATAAATGAAATCATCGGGACGGCAAGCAGCGCGGTCATGTAAACGTCCAGGAACGATTCGAGCCGCCGGAAACGGCCCATCAGCAGTCCAAGCGGCACGCCGAACACGACTGAAACGAAAAAACCAATAGCAAGTGCTTGTAAGCTTACTGCAATCGCTTGAAAGAGCTGCCCGGAGACGAGCAGTTCCGCCCAGACGCTGATGACTTTGGACAGAGGCGGCAGTAGATGAGCGTTGCCGCTGCGCCCCGCAATTTCCCAGATCGCGGCGAGGGTCGAGAGCGAGATGATTCTGAGCGTGCGCGCCTTCATTCTTTTATTTGCGTCCGATCTTTGACAGCACTTTGTCCAACGGTCCCGTGGCGAAGGATTGGTTGAAGCTTACGGCGCCTTTTTTGAGCAGTCCCGATTCCTCGAAGAATTTGATGCTCGCCTCGCCGCGCTCCTTGTCGGCGCCGCCGTTGACGTCCCAAATTCTAAGCTCTTTGTATGCGGCGGCAATGGCATCGACGAGCTCCGGTTTGGTTTCCGGCAGTAATCTTAAAGCATTTTCTTTGACCGATGCCGGGCGCTCGTCGGAGTTGCGATGTGCTCTGAGAATTGCCTCGAGCACGCTTTCAACCGTTGCAGCGTTCTTTTGCACGTAATCGGCCCGCGCGAAATACATCGAACCGATCAGCTGTGGAAAGGTTTTCGCATAGGAGATCAACACGTGAAACTGTCCGGGCTTGGCGCTGAGGATATTTAATACGTCGCCAATCTCCGCCGGCGTTGCGTCCAACTGCCCGCGCATTAAGGCTTCTGCGCGCACATCAGATCCGGGGATGATCATCCAATTGGGTGTAATCTTATAATGTTGCGCCATCCATTTGACCAGCGCTTCGGTAACCGTGATCGGCGCGTGGTAGGCGACCCGCTTGCCGTTTAATTGTTTGGGGTCCTTGAAAGCCACCGGCGTGACGAGCTGCCATTCGTTGCGCACCTGCTCGGCGATAATCCGAATATTCATGCCGCTCTCGACTGCCTTCACAACCGCGATGCCCGCCGCGGAACCGATATCGGCTTCGCCGGCAACCACGGCCTGAACGGCCAAATCCGTTTTCGGGAAGAAGGTCGGCAGCACTTCGATCCCCTGTTTCTTAAGCTCGTCCCAGGCGAGTAATGAAGGAATGTCTCCCATATCCGCCGATGAAGGGTAAGCGAATCGCACCTTTTTCTGGGCGTGCGCTTCGCTGGGTGGAAAGAATTCGAAAATCAAAATAGCCAACAATCCCAGGAATCCGCGGATTAATCTGCCCATACACCCTCCTATGGTTAGGGTTTTATTCGATAGCGATTTCTGCCTTCCATCCCGTTAGCCGGCGGTCGATCCACTGCACCGCTTTCATTGCCACCAGCGCCACCATCAAGATTGTAAGAATAACAGCGAAGAGGGAGTCGGTGGCGAACGATGAGCCATATTGCATGATCATGGCGCCGATGCCTGTAAGCGTGAGTAGCATTTCCGCAGTCACCATGCCCTTGACGGCGCGTCCCATACCTAATCGAAGACCGGCCATGATGGCCGGCAGGGCGGCCGGCAGCATGATCTTGAAAAAGATTTCTCTTTCTCGCGCGCCGAAGGAGCGCGCCATCTCCATTAAAACGGTGTCCACCTGTTTCACGCCGGTCATGGTGTTGATGATGATGACGAATATGGCGAAAAGGAAAACCACGGCGATGCGCGATTCCATTCCCAGCCCGAACCAGAGGATGAGCACCGGTACGAATGCGGTGGTCGGCGCCGACATGAGAGCGTTTACATAAAGATCCAGAAAATGTTCGATGGCACGAAAACGTCCCATGAGGAGCCCGAGAACAACGCCGATGAATGCGGCAAGGCAAAAGCCGATGGCGAGCGTGGTGAGGCTCATGCTTAGATTGGCTAACAATTTGCCGCTGCTCAACAGCTTCCACCATGCGGCGCCTATTTGCGTCAAGGGTGGAATCAACGACGAATCCATCGCGCGCCCGACGGCCTCCCATAAGATCGCGAGTGAAAGAATTGACAGAACATTAGTGCTAAGACGACTATTCAAGATGGTGGTTCTCCATCGCCTTCTTGAGACTCTCCCAAATGTAGTTGGTCAAATCGACGAATTTGCCATCGCGGCGCACCGCTGCGGAGACACGCGGCCGCGGCAGCGGCACGTCGAGGATCTCAGCTACTTTCCCAGGTCGCGGCGTCATTACGACGACCCGGTCCGAAAGATACACCGCTTCATCCATGCTGTGGGTGATGAAGATCACCGTCTTGCGTTGGCTCTGCCAGAGCTCCAACAATTCTTCCTGTAAGAGTTGGCGGGTTTGGGCGTCGACCGCACCGAATGGCTCGTCCATCAGCAGGATCGCTGGATTGACGGCCAAAGCGCGAGCCAAGCCAGCGCGTTGCTGCATGCCGCCGGACAGCTCGTGGGGGTAGTGATTTTCGAAGTCGGCCAATCCGACGCGGGTTAAATAGTCCCGCGCGATTTTTGTACGCTCTTCTTTTGGCAGTCGGCGCAGTTCGAGGCTGAATTCGACGTTGGCGAGGACGGTACGCCAGGGCAACAAAGCAAATGCTTGAAATACGACGGCGCGGTCGGGTCCGGGCGCAGTCACCTGCCGACCGTCAATGAGAATCCTGCCACTATCGTAGGGGATGAGACCGTCAATCATCTTAAGTAGGGTCGTTTTGCCGCAGCCGCTCGGGCCGATGATGCTAACAAATTCGTTCTCGTGGATCGAAAGACTCACATCCGCCAACGCCTTAATCTCCTTCGTGCTCTCTTTGACGGTTTTGTGAAAGCTCTTCGAAACACTCTGGATCTCAACCAAGAGCTTCGCTTGGTTCAAATTGTTCAAGACGTTCAATTCGTTCAAGACCTGTAATCCTCCGGGCAGCTCTTCGACGGTTTGAAGGTCTTGAACTGCATGAACGTTTTGAACCATTTTTTCACGATCCGGTGATCGCCTTATCGTCTTTGCCGGGCTCATAGGGCCGCGTATCACGCGCAAGATCGATCTTGTTGAGCACTTCATCAGGCGCCTGCGCTTCTTTGGGAAAATGGTACGGCGGCAGCGGCTTGGTCGCGTCGAAGATCAATTTGGTTTCCATGGGACCCTTTTCCATACGATTGAAGCCGTACGCCGTCGGATTGAGATGCGAGCCGATGATGTTGGGGATGATCACCAGATCACGATCCGCTTGAAAACGCATAGCCAACGCCCAGAGTACCTGAGTTTCGTTAAACACATCGACATCGTCATCGACGACGATCACGTGTTTGATATTCGGGTCCGTAACGATCGCTGCGAGCGCCGCCTGTTTGGGATCGCCTTCAGCTCTCTTCTTTACCGAGATGTAACAATGCGAGCGGGCCGCGCCTGAGATTGGCATGTTGACGCCGGTGGTGCTCGGCACGACTTCTTGAATGCGCTTGAGCAAGCTGCCCAATCTTGGCGCGGCGCCGATGATGTTGTGCTCGAAGTGGGCGCTATGAATGCATTGATAGATCGGATTCTTCCGCATCGTGATCGCCGTGACTTCGATGTAGGGCTGCTCGCCTTCCTTGTAGTAGTAATGCGGCCATTCGCCGAAGGGTCCTTCATAGTGGCGCTTTTTCGGCGGCACGATTCCTTCGATGATGATCTCGGCGCGGGCCGGCACCATCAAGTCCACCGTCTCGGCCTTGACGACTTCAAGCGGCTCGCCCAAAAAGGCGCCGGCGATCTCGAGTTCCGAGCCGACGCCGGCTTGCTTGCTGACTGCGGCCATATTCAATGCAGGGTGATGCCCGATGGCGAGAGCGACTTCCATCGCTTCGTTATGATCTTCGTATTCGGCGCGGACGTAGTTCGCGTGATTGGCCGGATTGACCATCAGACCGAGCTGTCTTTTGCCCTGCTTCTGGTGTCGGTAGATGCCAACGTTTACCGCGCCTGTGCCGCGCTCCCGACAAATCATCGCGGCAGCATTCACGTAGGCGCCGGCATCGCCTTCGTTGAGCGTCAGAACCGGTAAAAGATCGAGATCGGCAGCGTCGCCTTTCAGGATCACTTCTTTGCAAGGCGCTTCTTTGGCCGAAATCTCTTTGACTGGAAGCGGATTGTGCTCGCGATGCGCTAAATCTCTGACCATCTGCGGCACCGATGGGGAGCCCAGCGACAATGCCAGCCGTTCATAAGTGGCGCCCAGATTGATAACCAGGGGAATCTTCGAGCCCTTGATATTTTTGAAAAAAACCAAAGGGAATTCATTTTTTCGTTCAAATTTCTCGACAATCGCGCTGGCTTCATAACGGGGGTCGACTTGTTTGTCGACGACGATGACATCCTTGGGGCGCTTTTCTAATAGTTCATCCAAATAACTGCGAAAATCTTTCGGCATTTTGGTCTACCTCCGGCTTAGGTTTGAATCATGTCTGGGCGCAAAGACCAGTGTCATCGGGCCGATGCACTTATGCTATGCGCGCAATCGCGCGCGCCTGTCAAGCTGGACTTTATTCGGTCGAACCGAGGAAGACGCCCTGCGTCTCGTTCAAGTTAAAATCTCAAGATTTCTGATTTCCAAGCCATCGTACGACGCGGGCAAACTTCATCGCATCGTAATCATTTTGCAGCTGTGACATCTGCTTGACAGCTCATCGGCGTTCTCTTAACAGTGGACTGGGAAGCAAGGATGCGAAAGCTGCCGATAAAATGGGGTATTAGTCTGCCGAATCGAGGCGCATTGTTCGGGCTCACCGATATCGATGAGCTGATCAAGACGGCCAAGTTGGCCGAGCAATCGGGAGTCTTCGAATCTGTGTGGTTCGGCGATAGTCTGATTCATAAACCGCGCTTGGAAGCGATCACCATGCTCGCGGCGGTAGCGACTCACACCAAAAAAGTACGCCTCGGCACGATTTGTATGGCTTCTTTCCCCGTGCGCCATCCGGTTCTGCTCGCGATTCAATGGGCTTCACTCGATCAGATCTCGAACGGTAGAATGCTGCTGGGCGTATGTATCGGCGGCGGGCATGAAGGTGAACTTAGAGCGTTCGGTGTCAAGCGTGAGGAACGGGTCGGACGCATGAAGGAAGGGATCGAGTTGCTGCGGCAAATCTGGAGCGACAAAGAGGTCGCGCACAAAGGGAAGTATTATTCGCTGGAAGGCTACAACATCGTGCCGAAGCCGGCGCAGAAATCGCCGCCGATTTGGATCGCCGTCAGCCCGGAGCGTGAGCAAGTCGGCGACAAGGTCGTTGATCACGCGATGCGCCGGGTGGGCGTGCTCGCCGATGGCTACATTACCATGGGAGTCACGGCTGAAGAACTGGGCAAGCGTTTAAAAGTGATCGAGCAAACCGCGAATGAAATAGGCAAAGACTTATCAAACTTCGAAGTGGCGATTCACGGCATGGTCAACATCACCGACGACAAGCAAGCAGCCTATGCTCAAGCCAAAGATTACTTCAATCATTATTACGGCCCGACTTATCCGCCGGAGAGCCTGATAAAAGTTTGGCTTGCGCACGGTTCCCCCAAAGATTGTGCCCAATTAATTCAACAATGGATCGATATGGGCATCACCACACCGGTACTTCGATTTACGGCGAAAGATCAGCTCGAGCAGGTGAGGAGATTTATCGACGAAGTGGAGCCGTTGTTGCGGTTGAACTGATGGCGCGATGATTGATAAAAGAGACCAAGGCTAGAGTGTTGAAGTGTTGCGCCGGAAACTCCGGAACCCAGTAATCCAATAATCCATCACCTCATCTGAATGTTAGAGGTTGTCTCATGTTCGAAGATCTCAGAAGCTTTCTAACACATCTGGAAAGCCAGAAGCAGTTACTGCGGGTCAAAGACGAAGTCGATGTCAAGTACGAGATCGCCGCGGGAATGCGCAAGACGTCCGATATAGAAGGGCCGGCGCTTCTATTTGAAAATATTAGAGGTTATCGCGGCTGGCGCGTCTTAGGCGGACTTTTCGCGACGAGGAAATTGGTGGCTCTCGGCCTCGGGGTGCCGCAAGAGCAGATGCTCGAACGTTACCTGACTCTCGAGGACGAGCGCATTCCACCCGAAGTTATTTCGGACGCACCCTGTAAAGAAATCAGATGGACCGGCGATCAAGTCGATTTGTCCAAGCTGCCGATCGTTACCCATGCCGACAAAGATTGCGGGCCCTATGTTACGATCGGCGTGCAGATCGGTAAAAATCCCGACAGCGGCATTCGCAATCTGTCGATCCATCGCATGCTCGTGCTCGGCAAAGATCGTCTGTCACTGTGGGCGCCGGCCGATCATCACCTTGGACGGATGATCTTGATGGCTGAAGAAAAGAACAAAGGCTTAGAAGTCGCCACCGCTGTTGGCGTCGACCCAGCCATCGTCGTCGGCTCGCAGGCGCGGGTGCCGTTCGGCATCGACGAGTTTCATGTCGCCGGCGGCTTGCGCGGCGCCGCGGTGAAGCTAACCAGATGCGAAACGATTGACGTCGAGGTGCCCGCCTTCTCCGAGGTCGTCATCGAAGGTGTAACAGTTCCGGGCGAACGGGTGGCCGACGGGCCGTATGGTGAATATCCCGGCTGCTACAGCGAAGCCAAGCAAGCGCCCGTCCTCAAAGTGACGGCGATCACGATGCGCCAGAATCCGATCTGGCAGACCGCGCTCACCGGTATGCCCGTGACGGAAAATCACACCTTGATCGAGTATGGCAACGCGGCGGTAGTTTATCGCGAAGTAAGAAAGGTCGTGCCCGAAGTGCGCGGCATTAACATGACACCGGGAGGGACCTTCCGCCATCATGTCGTAGTGTCAATCAAAAAGCGCGCCGAGAACGAAGGGCGCAATGTTATTCTGGCGCTTCTTTCAATGGGCATCGGCCTTAAGCAGGTGATCGTTGTCGACGATGACATCGATCCCTTTGATCCGATGCAGGTGGATTGGGCGATGGCGACACGGTTCCAAGCGGACAAAGACGCGATCATCATCCCACGCATCGCTTGCTCGACGCTTGACCCGTCGTGTCCGGAACCCCGTGTCACTGCGGGGTTGGGTATCGATGCCACCGCCCCAATGAAAGATCGCTGGCGCTTTGAAAAAGTCGAAATCCCCGGTGTCGATAAAGTGAAGTATATTTAAGCGCAGAGATCGTGACTCGCTCAAGGACGCAGGCGCAAAGGTTTGGAAAATTGGTAACTCCCGTTAAATTGGCGCCTTTCCGTCTTGGCGGGATAAAGTCTTAACGTCCTTCCAAGACATGAGAAACTTTGATTATCTCGAA
>Ga0247830_10000688_pt1 | contig 12682 bp, 12 predicted proteins | sample 12C_Control_Day5_FD_207766 | JGI IMG/M metagenome (GOLD analysis project Ga0247830, IMG submission 207766) | Soil microbial communities from agricultural site in Penn Yan, New York, United States - 12C_Control_Day5 | ecosystem: Environmental > Terrestrial > Soil > Agricultural land | place...
CGGTTGACGCCGACGGGATCATCGTCGGCGTCAACCGCGCATGGCGACGGTTCGCTCGGCAGAACGGCCTCGAGCTGCGCAACCACGGCATCGGCAGCAGCTATATCGCAGCGCTGCCGAAGTCAGCCGGCATGGCGAACCTGCGCAAGGGCTTCCGCGAGGTCCTGGGCGGGCGTGTGCTCGGCTTTCGCCACGCCTACTGGTGCCCCACCCCCAGGGGGCCGCGCTACTTCGAGATGCAGGTGCGCCGCTGCGGTCGATCCAAGTGGCAGCGCATCTTCGTCGCGCACGAGGACGTCACCGACTTGAAGCTGGCCGAGGAAGGGCTGCGCAAGCTCGCTGGCGAGCTTGCGCGCTCGCGCGATGCCGAACGGCATCGGCTCGCCAGGGAGCTCCACGACACCACCTGCCAAGACCTTGTGGCGGCCTCGCTCGCGGCCGAGCGGATGAAGACGCTGCTGGGGACGGACGACAAGGCCGGCCGGAAGGTGGTCGAGGAGCTCGGCCAAACCCTCCACCGAGCCATGCACGACCTCAGAACCCTGTCCTATCTGCTGCATGCTCCGGCAGTTTCCGCCTCCCTCGCCGATACCGTGCGCACGCTCGCCATCGGGTTTGCGCAGCGCGCGGGCATGAAGGTTCACTTCACGACCAACTATGCGGGCCGGCCGAGCGAGGGCGTCGAGCGCGCCATCCTTTCCATCCTCAAGGAGGCGCTGATAAACATCCACCGCCACTCCGGCAGCAAGACGGCGCGCGTTGCGCTGCGCTCGACCGAAGGGCGGCTCGCCCTCACGATCACGATGCGGGCCGATGGCGTGAAGGCGCGGAGGGGGTAGGCCTTGCCTCCATGCGCGAGCGCCTTGCCGAGGTTGGGGGCGCGCTCACGGTTCGCCCCACGCGCCGAGGGACTCGCCTGTTCGCCCTGGTGCCGACACCAAACTAGGCCCGCCGCCGGCTCGGCGCCCGCCCGCGCCGCCGACCATTGTCGTCAACCCTTGCGCCGCGGCCGCGGGTCGTTGGCGGGCTGCCGGCGCGCACTCTCGCGCAGCGCCTGCTTCAAGCTGACCGGGCGGCCGTGCTTCTTCAGCAGATCGCCGAACGCCTCCTCGGCCAGCTCCTGCAGCGACTTCATGCTGTCGCGCGACAGCAGCTGCAGCGCATGCCAGGTCTCGGCGTCGAACTCGACGAGCTTGCGTCTGGTGGGGTCAGGCCCCATGGCAGGGCGTCGTGGCACAGCCAATGCGCTTTCCCTGGGGTCCGACCCCAGCGCCTCACCCCGTCGCGCCGACCCCGGCCGCTACGCCATCGCCGACTTCAGCTTGTCGGCGATGTCCGTCTTCTCCCACGAGAAGCCGCCGTCCTTGTCCGGCTCGCGCCCGAAGTGCCCGTAGGCGGAGGTGCGCGCGTAGATCGGCTTGTTGAGATCGAGGTGCTTGCGGATGCCGCGCGGGGTCAGGTCCATCACTTCCGCCAGCACCTGCTCGAGCTTGGCGACATCGATCTTGTTGGGATTGGCGCCGAGGTCGACGTAGATCGACAGCGGCTTGGCGACGCCGATCGCATAGGCGAGCTGGATGGTGCAATAGTCGGCGAGGCCGGCAGCCACCACGTTCTTGGCGAGGTAGCGCGCCGCGTAGGCCGCCGAGCGGTCGACCTTGGTGGGGTCCTTGCCGGAGAAGGCGCCGCCGCCGTGTGGCGCCGCGCCGCCGTAGGTGTCGACGATGATCTTGCGCCCGGTGAGCCCGGTGTCGCCGTCGGGGCCGCCGATGTAGAACTTGCCCGTCGGATTGATGTGCCACAGCGTGTCCTTGCCGATCCAGCCCGACGGCAGCGCCTTCCTCACATACGGCTCGACCAGCTCGCGCACCTGCGCCGAGGTCATCGACTCCACCAGATGCTGGTGGGAGACCACGATCTGGGTGACGCCGGCCGGCTTGCCGTTCTCGTAGCGCACCGTCACCTGGCTCTTGGAGTCGGGGCCCAGCACCGCCTCCTTGCCGGAGTGCCGCGCTTCCGAGATCAGGCGCAGGATCTTGTGGCTGTAGTAGATGGGTGCCGGCATCAGCTCCGGCGTGTCGCGGCAGGCGTGGCCGAACATGATGCCCTGGTCGCCGGCACCTTCCTCCTTGTTGCCGCCGCTGTCGACGCCCTGGGCGATGTCGGCGGACTGGGGATGGAGCAGCACCTTGATGTCGGCCTTGTCCCAGTGGAAGCCTTCCTGCTCGTAGCCGATATCCTTGATGGCGAGCCGGGCGGTGTGGGACACCCAGTCCCTGGTGATGGTGTTGGGGCCTCGCGTCTCGCCCGCGATCACCACCTGGTTGGTCGTCGCCAGGGTCTCGCAAGCCACCCTGAGCTGCCAGGGGTCGATCCCCGCCTTCGGTCCCTCACGGAAGAACAGGTCGACCACCTCGTCGGAAATGCGGTCGCAGACCTTGTCGGGATGGCCTTCCGAGACGGACTCGCTGGTGAACAGATAGGACTTGCGCGACACTGGTGCTCCCCATCGCTGTGTCAAACGTCGCGCGACTTGTTGCAGTGTTTCGCGCGAGGGTCAAGATGACCGGGCGCGCACGGGGATAAGCTTGGAAAACCGCCGTTTTACTGGGCAATCGAGGCCTGCGCGGGGCGTGGGGCGCCGCCCAATCAGCCCAGTGTTCAGCTGAGTGTATTGTCGTTGGTATCGTCATTGGCCAGACTGCGGACGAGATCGACGATTGCGCGGCGCGCCTTGGCGTCGGAGATGCGCACGAACGCCTTGTTGAGCTCGAGCCCGTCGCGGCTCTTCAGGAACTCGACGATGGTATTCTCCGCGGGCCTCTCGGCAAACCCCTGCGGCAGGAGGTGGCTCGGATCGCCCGACGGCGCCTCCTCGTAGAAAAACTGTACCGGCACACCGAGCACCTGCGCCAGATCGAACAGGCGGCTGGCGCCGATGCGATTGATGCCCTTCTCGTACTTCTGAATCTGCTGGAACGTGAGGCCCAGCTTCTCGCCGAGCTTCTCCTGGCTCATGCCGAGCAGCATGCGGCGGAACCGCACCCGGCTCCCGACGTGCACGTCGATCGGATTGGGCCGCCGCGAGCCCTTCTCGTCGTCCACTGCATCGTCGACGAACCCGGGTGTTCTCGACATGACCGCCCCGTACAATGTTGCTACGGGCACAATTGGTAGGTGCAGACGTGTAACGCGTCAACCTCCGGGACCCGCATAATCTATCCGATAGCCTACATATCACTGCGGAGCGGCCGATCCCGGATTTCGCCTGCGCCCCAGGATGGCGGCTGCAGCGACCGCCGCCCAAAGCAGGAGAAATGTCCAATCGCCCAACGACGTATACATCGTCGGCGGCGCCGCCGCCGGCAGCTCCACATCGATCACGCCACGCACGTTGAGGCCGAGCCGCGCCAACATCCGGCCGTAGGGGTCGATGCCTGCGGAAATACCATTGTTCGCGGCACGCATGAGCGGCAACCCTTCCTCCACCGCACGCACGCGGGCCTGGTGCAGGTGCTGGCGCGGCCCCGTGGTATTGCCGAACCAGCCGTCGTTGGTGAGGTTGATCATCAGCGCCGGGCGCTCCGCCCCTTGCACGACGGCGCGCGGAAAGATCGCCTCGTAGCAGATCAGCGGCGCCGCGGCCGGCAGTCCCGGCACGCGCAGCAGCGGCCGTGGCGCCACACCGGTGTCGAAGCCGCCGCGCAGGCGCGTGAGCTGCTCCAGCCCGATCGCCTCGAGCTGCCGCTGCAGCGGCAGATACTCGCCGAACGGCACCAGGTGGATCTTGTCATAGAGCGCGACCAGCGAGCCGCCCTGGCCGAACACGATCAGGCTGTTGAAGATGCGCCTCGGACGCGACGCGCCGGCCGGCGCGGGCTCCGCGCGCAGCGCGCCGGTGATGAGATACGTCTTCTCCGGCAGCAGCCGGCCGATGGCCGCGCGCACGTCGGGATAGTCGAGCGGCAGGAAGGGCATGGCCGCCTCCGGCCAGATGACATGCGTGATGCGGGCGAGGTTGTCCGTCTCGCCTGCCGGGTTGGCCGCCGACAGCTGCATGTGATCGAGGAAGATCGCGCGCTGGTTCTCGGGCCGCCATTTCTCGCGCTGCGGCACGCTCGGCTGCACGATGCGGATCTTGACGCCCGGCACGAAGCTCTGGGGCGCCGTCGCCAGCCGCACCTGGCCCGCCACCGCCAGCACGACGATCGGCCCCAGCACGATCGCCACCGCGGCTCCCCGCGTGCGCCGCCCCGCCGCCCCGGCAGGCGCTTTGCTCCACAGCACGGGCGGCAGCGCGAACACCAGCACCACCAGCAGCGTCAGCCCATAGATGCCGAGCACGCTGGCGCTCTGCATGAGGGGGAGCGGCCAAGTCAGGGCATAGCCCAGCACATTCCAGGGAAGGCCCGTGAAGACGTGCCCGCGCGCCCACTCCGCGGCGGAGAGCGTGAGCGCCAGCACCAGAACGCGGCGGGGCGCCTCGCTCCAGAAGCAGGCCGCAACTCCGGTCGCGGCCGCGTAGAACAGCGCGAGCCCCGCCGGCATCGCCGTCACCGCCACCGGCAGCAGCACGGCAAACACCTCGGGCTCGACGAGAAATGCCTCCCCGATCCAGAACAGCCCCGCCAGGAAATAGCCGAATCCGAACCACCACCCGACCGCCGCCGCTGCCAGCATGTCATTCCCGCGCAAGCGGGAACGCAGCCCGGAAGACACCGGCTCGCGCGCGGCCGATGCCTGCGCCACCGCGCCGTCGATCAGCCACACCAGCGCCGGCAGCGTCAGCCACAGCACCGGCCAGGCGAAGAACGGCGCCATCGCCAGCACCGACAGCGCGCCTGCCAGCAATGCGGCGAGCCGCCTGCGCCAGCCGCGCAAGCCCCGCAAGCGCTCCCTCAGCGCCTTGATCGACACGTCGGCCGGCATTGGCTCCCTGATCGCTAGGCGCGCGAGACTTGGGGCCTCCCGCTGCACCCGGTCAAGGCCCTCGCCCTTCCCGCGCCCGGCCCCCCGTGCCAAGCTGTGCGCGCCGCCGGCCGACGACACCGCGCGGCCAACGACCATGCAACGATGCCGCGGAGGATACGCCCCATGCCCGCTGTCAGTGCAGCCAGCAAGCCCGCCCCTTCGCGCGCCGCCTACGAGTTCACCGTCGAGGACGTCGAGTACCTCAGCCACAACGGCGGCCCGCTGCTGCTGCGCCTGTACCAGCCCAAGGGCGCGGGGCCCTTCCCGCTGATGATCGACCTGCACGGCGGCGCCTGGTGCGGCCAGGACCGCACGTCCGATGCGCTCTTCAACGAGGCGCTCGCCAGGAGCGGCGTCGTCGTCGCCGCGCTGGACTGGCGCATGCCGCCGGTTACCGGTTATCCCGCCTCCCTTGCCGACATCAACTACGCCACGCGTTGGCTGAAAGCGCGCGCCGGCGACCTCAAGGCCCGGCCCGGCCGCGTCGGCATGATCGGCATCTCCAGCGGCGGCCACCAGGCCGTGTTGGCGGCCATGCGCCCGCGCGACAAGCGCTACGCCGCCATCCCGCTTGCCGGCCATCCCGCCATCGACGCCACGGTCTCAGCGGTCGTCGCAGTCTGGCCGGTGATCGATCCCCTGCGCCGCCTGCACCACGCCAGGCGCATACAGGCCGCCGGCGGCAAATACCCCGAGCAGATCGACCGCGTGATCCCGCTGCACGCCAAGTTCTGGGGCACCGAGGAGGCGATGGAGGAAGGCAACCCCGTCGGCATCCTCGATCGCGGCGAGGCCGTCGACATGCCGCCCGTGCTCTACGTGCAGGGCGCCGACGACATCGTGCATCCCAAGGCCGACCTCGAGCGCTTCGTCGAGCGCTACAGGAAGCGCGGCGGCGAGGTCGACCTCGCCCTCTACGAAGGCGAAGGCGGCGGCTTCATCCGCGACCCCGCCTCCAAGGCCGCCCCCCTCGCCATGCAGCGCATCCTCGACTTCGTCCACGCCCGCCTCGGCTGAGGCCAGGCCCAAGGCCGATCAGCCGGGCCAGGTCTCAGCGGATGGCCTGCTTGGGACGCCACCGTGGTCGGCCTCTGGGTGCGCGGGTCTCGGCCTCGTTCACCCGGCCTCCCGCGCATCGCCGTCTCGCGTCGAGGCGCCTGCCGCAATTCTGTCGCATCCAGCGGAGCCGACATGCCCAAGCCTGTCATTTTCACGATTTCCGCGTCCTGGGATGATGAGGCCTCGGTCTGGAGCGGGCATTGCGAGGACATCCCGGCCGCCGCCGACGCCCCGACTCTCGACGAACTGCTGGCGAAAATATCCGCGATGGCGCTCGACCTGCTGCCCGACAACCATCCCGAGATTGATCCCGGATGCCTGTTCCTGCAGATCACAGCGCTGCGCGAAGCCGAACCGGCCGCCGCCTGAATGGCGCCGCAGTTCGCTGGCCCACCTCGGCTGACCGAACGGCGTCGTCGCGTCGACGGTTCACGGGCCAGCACGCCGGACGGAGCCCCTACTTCCGGGCGCGCCTTGCCTCGCCGGTCCTTGCGATGGGCCCGACACCCATCTCGGCGAAGAGATCGTGCGCGGGCCAGGAGGACACGCGGCGGGATGCCTGCCAGAGCGCCTCGTGCAGCTCGCCCACCTCCTTGGGATTGCTGTAGCTCAGCATGCCGTCGAAGGACGCGAACCAGGCGACGCCGGCATTGGTGAGGACGAACCACGTGCCGCGCCTCTCGGCGTAGGTCCCGGACCAGAGCCAGCCGCCGCCGTGGTAGATGTTGGGCTCGGCACTGGCAAAGGTGTGGATGTTGACGCCCAGCGTATAGGCGACGACCCGGCGCTCATTGATCCATTTGTCTGCGGGAGCGCGCAGCCGATCGTGCATTGCGCCCGTGAGCGGTCCATCGCCACGGCGCGACAACAGCCGCGCGAAGGCAAGATATTCCGGCCCCGACAGCGCCCAGCCGGCGGTCGCATGCAGGAGCCTGCCCCATTTGGGGTCGAGCCGCGGCTCCCGGATGCCGGCCTTGGCGAGCACGCGCTCGCCGCAGGCGCGCTCGTAGGGCTCGCCGGTCACGGCCTCGATGATCTGGCCGAGCAGGAGAAAGCCGACATTCGAGTAGGCGAACCTGGCGCCGGGGGATGCGGCAAGTTGGAGCTTCATGATCGCGGGCAGCAGCATGTCGACCGTCGCCTCGCTCAGCGGGCGCTGTTGCAGCAGCTGCACCGCGCCGGGCGCGAACCTGTTGTCGCCGACGCTCTCCGGCAGCCCGCTCCTGTGAGCGAGCAGTTGCGCCACCGTGACGCCGCGCAGCCGCTCGTCGCCGGGCTCACCATGCTTCGCAAGCACACTCGCCAGCAGCTTGCCGACGGGATCGTCGAGCGCGAGCTTTCCCTCCTGGACGAGGATCGCGATGCAGACGCCGGTGATGGGCTTCGACATACTCCACACGGCGACGCGCTCGTTGGCCGCACGATCGCCGTAGCCTGCCGCGAACACCAGGCGGTCCTCGACCATGACGGCAACGCTGCCGCGGGGGATGCTGTGCTTGGCCATCCAGCCGCGCATGGCCGCGTCGAAGGCGGCGCCGGCGCTTGTCTGGGCGGCGGCGTCGCTCGGCGCCGCGATGCATAGGAGGATCTGCAGCGCAACGGCCAGTGCCGGCACCAGCCGATGACCCGCCCGGCATCGCCCGTTCCTCGACAATGGCACCCCCCAAGTCGGCCAGCCGCTTGGCGAGACGAGCACAGTGGCGGGCGACATTCAATGCGCACTTCGGGCCACCCAACCGTGGCCTGAAATGACCTACAACTGACCTTCCTGCCACGCGACGCCCGATGGTAGGACTCGGGCTATGGCCGCTCCGCGCAACGTCCTGATGCTCGCATTCCCAAACGCCCAGCTGCTCGACGTCACCGGGCCGCTGCAGATGTTCGCCGCCGCCAACGACGAGCTGTCGCGCGCGGCTTATCGCATCGAGATCGCGGCGCCGAGCGCCGGGCCGTTCGCGACATCCTCGAGCGTGCGTCTGGTCGCCGACATGTCGTTTGCGCAGGTCACGAGCAGGCGCCTGGCGCGTACGCACACGCTGCTCGCGGCAGGCGGCGACCCGGGCATGCGTACGGAGCTCGCGCGCGGCGCGGTCACGGATATCGTCGCCAGGGCGATCGGACGCGTTCCCCGCATCGCCTCGGTGTGCAGCGGCGCTTTCTTCCTGGCCGCGGCCGGCGCGCTGGACGGCAGGCGGGCAACCACGCATTGGAGCGAGCTCGACGCGCTCAGACAATTCCGCCCCGGCGTTGCCGTCGAGGACGACGCCATCCATGTCGAGGACGGCGGCGTGTGGACCTCTGCAGGCGTCACTGCCGGGATGGACTTGGCGCTGGCGATGATCGAGGCCGACCTCGGCCGCGCGATTGCCCTCGCCATCGCCCGCCGACACGTCGTCTTCCGGATCAGGCCCGGCGGCCAAAGCCAGTTTTCCGCCGAGCTCGCCGCGCAGTCGTTCGGCAACATCAAGATCCGCAAGCTCGCCGAGACAATAACCGAGCGTCCTCGCATCGATTGGAAAACCGATGTCCTTGCGGCGGAGGCGGGCGTATCGCAACGCACGCTCAGCCGGCTGTTCCGATCGGGCCTCGACGTCAGCCCGGCCGACTTCGTCGAGCGCGTCCGCATCGATCTCGCGCGCCGCCGCCTGCTGGACACGGACGAGAATGTCGAGACCATTGCCGTCGGCTGCGGCTTTGGCTCGCTGCGCCGCATGGACCGCGCCTTCGCGCGCACCGTAGCCGTCTCGCCCACCCAATTTCGATCACGCTTCAAGACCAACGGAGAACAGCCATGCCCCGCTTCAATGTCGGCTTCGTCATCTTCCCCGATCTGACCCAGCTCGATTTCACGGGGCCCCTGCAGGTCCTCGCGCGCCTCCCCGACTCTGCGACCCACATTGTCGCCAAGACGCAAGCGCCGGTCCCCAGCGACTGCGGCCTCGGCCTCGTTCCCACGCACACCTTCGCGACCTGTCCTCCCCTCGACCTGATCTGCGTGCCAGGCGGCAGCCAAGGCGTCGTCGACGCGATGGCGGACCCCGACACCATTGCCTTCGTGCGCAAGCAGGCGGCGGGCGCCAAGTACGTCACCTCGGTCTGCACCGGCGCCTTCATCCTGGGCGTTGCGGGTCTTCTCAAGGGACGCCGCGCGACCACGCATTGGGCCTTTGCCGACCTGCTGCCTCTGGTGGGCGCGACGCACGAGAAGGCACGCATCGTCAGGGACGGCAATGTCATCACCGCCGGCGGCGTCACCTCCGGCATCGACTTCGGGCTCAGCGTCGTCGCCGAGATCGCGGGCGAGACGGCGGCCCGCACCATCCAGCTCGGCATCGAGTACGACCCGGCGCCGCCCTTCGATTCCGGCCATCCCGATCGAGCGCCGAACGCCATCATGTCGGGGCTCCTGAACGGCCGCTACGACAAGGCCCGATCGGCCTACCGCTCCGGCCTCGAGAAGGCAGCCCGGCCGTAACCGGGTCGCGCCCGGACCATGCCGTGTGCCGCGAGCAGCGGAGCTAGCCCTTGGCCGCGCCGCCCCCCTCCTTGGTGCGCGGGCGCGGGGGGTGCACGCGCAGCTTCTTGACGCGGCGCGGATCGGCATCGAGAACCTCGAACTCGAACCCCGAGGGGTGGCGGATCAGCTCGCCGCGCGCCGGCACCCGGCCGACGAGGGCGAAGATCAGGCCGCCCAGCGTGTCGATGTCGGCCTCCTCCTCGGGCTTGAGCAGCCTTGTCTGCAGGTGCGCCTCGAGCTCCTTGACCGGCGTGCGCGCCGCCGTCACCAGCCCGAGCTTGGGATCGGCGATGATATTGGCGGCCTCCGCCTCGTCGTGCTCGTCCTCGATCTCGCCGACGATCTGCTCGACCAGGTCCTCGATGGTCACGAGCCCGTCGGTGCCGCCGTATTCGTCGACCACCAGCGCCATGTGGATGCGCGTCGATTGCATGCGGATCAGCAGGTTGGCCGCCGGCATCGACGGCGGCACGTAGATCATGGGCCGCCGCAGCCTCGTGGAGGCGATGGTCTTGGACAGGTTGGCGCGCCCGAGATCGGGCACCGGCGTGCCCGGACTGACGGCCGACGCCAGCACGGGCCTCTCGCCGCCGGTGCCGCGCGCGGCCGAAGAGGCAATGTGGCCCTCGCTCGCCGGCCGGCCGAGCGCCTCGCCGATCAGCCAGCGCGTCAGGTCCTTGATGTGCACCATGCCGCGCGGATCATCGAGCGACTCGCGAAACAGCGGCAGGCGCGAGACGCCGGCGGCATCGAAGGTCCGCAGCAGCTCCCACACCGTCTCGTTCTCGTCGACGGCGATGATGTCGGCGCGCGGCACCATCACGTCGACCACGTGCAATGCCCCGAAGCGCAGGATGCGCAGGAGCATCTCGCGCTCCTCGGTGGAGAAGGCGCGGCCGTCGCCCGCGCCCTTCAGCGCGTCCTCGATCATGACCCGCAACGTCGGCGCACCCGGCAGTCCGAGCCGCGCGCGCAGCGCTGCAAGCCAGCTTTGCGAATGATCGTGGGCGGGCTCCGCGTCGGGAGTATGCGCCCCGTTGGATCCATCACTCATTTGTTTGACGCTCATGGCACGCAAGGATCAACTCTCGAATATCGACGTCTCTAGGGATCAGGCTTCAACGGCGACGGCGTAGGGATCGGCAACGCCGATGCGCCCCAGCAGCTCCGTCTCGAGCCCCTCCATCTCGGCTGCAGCAGCATCGGTATCGTGGTCGTAGCCAATGAGATGCAGCACACCGTGCACAACCAGGTGGCGCAGATGATGGCCGGGATCGATGCCGCGCTCCGCCGCCTCCCCCCGCACGGTCTCGGCTGCCAGCACGACGTCGCCGAGGTAGACGCGGGCCTCCTCGAACGCGCCGGGCGGGCGCTGGAAGGGAAACGACAGCACGTTGGTGGCGGCATCCTTGCCGCGGTGCGCGCAATTGAGCCTGCGCACGATTGCGTCGCTGGCGAGCACGATGCTGGCCTCGCTGCCCGGTGCAAGCCCGAGCCTCGGGTCGCGCCCCAGCGCCCTCCCCACCTCGTCGACGGCGTCCTGCAGCGGGCCGAACCCGCTCCAGTCGCCTTCCTCCTCGACGATGGTGAGGGACAGCCGTTCGGGAGGCTCGGCTTCGACCGGCTCGTCGGCCTGCACGGGGAGGCCGCCCAATCTGTCGCTTGGAACGCTCATGGGCGCGGCGGATCCTGCGGGGCCTTGTCGTAGGCCTCCACGATCCGCGCCACCAGGTCGCGGCGCACGACGTCGCCCGACGTGAAGCGGACGGTCTCGATCCCGCGCACGCCCTCGAGCAGGCCCACGGCCTGCTCCAGCCCCGAGCGCTGGCCGGTGGGAAGGTCGATCTGGCTCGGATCGCCCGTCACCACCATCTTGGAGCCCTCGCCGATGCGGGTGAGGAACATCTTCATCTGCATGCTGGTGGTGTTCTGCGCCTCGTCCAGGATCACGAAGGAATGCGCCAGCGTGCGCCCGCGCATGAAGGCGAGCGGGGCGATCTCGATCACGCCGGTCTCGAGGTCGCGCTCCACCTTGGCCTGAGGCAGCACGTCGTAGAGGGCGTCGTAGAGCGGCCGCAGGTACGGGTCGACCTTCTCGCGCAGGTCGCCTGGCAGGAAGCCCAGCCGCTCGCCCGCCTCCACCGCCGGCCGCGACAGCACGATGCGATCCACCATGCCCCGCTCCAGGCACTGCGCCGCGAAGGCGACGGCGAGGTAGGTCTTGCCCGTGCCCGCGGGGCCCAGGCCGAACACGAGATCGACCCGCTCCAGGGCCTGGATGTAGAGGCTCTGATTGGGCGTGCGCGCCGTGACCACGCGGCGGCGCGTGCGGATCTGGGCGAGCCCGTCGCCGCGCGCGGCATCGTCGGTGGCATGGCGCAAGACGCCGTCGACGTCGCCGGGTCCGATGTCCTCGCCCTGCCGGATGCGGGCGTAGAGCTTCTCCAGCACATCGCGCGCCGTCTCGACGGCGCCGGTCGCTCCGGTCAGCGTCACGACGTTGCCGTGCGCCTGCGCCTCGATGCCGAGCCGCTCCTCCAGGAGCGCCAGATGTCCATCGTATTCGCCGAGCAGCCGGTTCAGATGCCGGTTGTCCTCGAAAGGAACCACCAGGCGCCCCTGCGCCGCTCTCACCTGCTTGCCCAGGCCCGTGGCTGCGGGCCCGCGAACGCCAGTCAAGTAGCCGGCCTCCTCGTGTAACAGGCTTCCCTGCGACTCTCCTGCATAAGCCTAGCACAAACACAAGACTGCAACATCATGGCGAAACCTGATCGGCCCTGCGCACCGTTCCCGCCAGGCTGTTGGCGCGGACGGCCTCGATCGCAACCTCGACGACCCGCCCAATGAGCGAGGAATCCGCTTCGGCATGAACGGCTTGCAGGTAGGGCGAGCGCCCGACGAGCTGCCCGGGATACCGGCCCGCCCGCTCGAACAGGACCGGCATGACCCGCCCCACGCAGTTTGAATTGAACGACGTTTGTTGCCGCGCGAGCAGATCTTGCAGCCGGTGCAGCCGCTCGGTCTTGACCTCGTCGGCGAGCTGCCCGGCCATGGTCGCGGCCGGCGTGCCGGGGCGCGGGCTGTACTTGAACGAGTACGCCTGCGCGAATCCCACCCGCTCCACCATCTCCAATG
>Ga0247830_10000689_pt1 | contig 12681 bp, 16 predicted proteins | sample 12C_Control_Day5_FD_207766 | JGI IMG/M metagenome (GOLD analysis project Ga0247830, IMG submission 207766) | Soil microbial communities from agricultural site in Penn Yan, New York, United States - 12C_Control_Day5 | ecosystem: Environmental > Terrestrial > Soil > Agricultural land | place...
GAAGCCGTACCCGGGCACCGACGAGATCGTGCGGCAGTTGCAGAGCGTCCTGCAGCGCGACCCGGAGCACCCGGCCGCCTGCCACTACTACATCCACGCGGTCGAGGCGGTGAATCCCCAGCTCGCCGTCCCCTGCGCCGAACGGCTGGCGCGCCTGATGCCGGGCGCCGGACACATGGTGCATATGCCGGCGCACATCTACATCCGGGTGGGGCGGTACGCCGACGCCGCCGAGAGCAACGTGCACGCGATTCACGACGACGAGACCTTCATCGAGGGGCAGCACCCCACATCGGTCTACTCGCTCGCCTACTACCCGCACAACATCCACTTCCTCGCCTTCGCCTCGACCATGGCGGGCCGGAGCAAGCAGGCGCTGGCCGCCGCCCGCGAGCTCAAGTCGAAGGTGAACCTGGACGTGGCCCGCGGGGTGCCGATGCTGCAGGAGATGGTCCCCTACTACGCGCTCACGCTGGTCACTTTCGGTCGGTGGGACGAGGTGATCGCCGAGCCGCTGCCCCCCTCCGACATGCGCATGCCGTACGCTATGGCGTACTACGCGCGGGGCGTGGCCTATGCGGCAAAGGGCCAGCGGGGAGATGCCCGAATGGCGCTGGATACCGTCATTGCGATCGATGCCGCCACCCCGGCCGACGCGCCGAGCAAGACGGCGGTGTCGGTCGCGGTGCACGCGCTGATGGGCGAGATCGCGACCCGAGGCGGGAAACCGAGGGAGGGGGTGGAGCATTTCCGGCAGGCGCTCGCCATCGAGGACGCAGGCCTCTATTTCGAGCCGCCCAAGTGGTATTACCCGATCCGGCACTCGCTCGGCGCGGCGTTGCTCAAGGCCGGACAGGGCGCCGAGGCCGAGAAGGTCTACCGTGAGGACCTGAAGCGCTTCCCCGAGAACGGCTGGTCGCTGTTCGGCCTGGGGATGGCGCTCCGGTCGCAGCAGAAGGCGACCGAGGCGGAGGATGTCGAGCGCCGCTTCAAGCAGGCCTGGGCGGGCGCCGACGTGACGCTCAGGGCGTCACGCTTCTAGCTCGGGGTAGCGCTCGAAGCGGTAGGCCAGCGCGGGGCCGCCGTCTCCCTCGTACGCCAGCCGGGCCACCAGCAGGGTGAAGGGCTCGCTGAACCGAGCGATCCGGAGCGGGCCGGCGTCCACCGGCTCGAAGCCGGCGTCGCGGATCAGCTCGGCGGCCACGCCGTTGGCGTCGGGATCGTCGCCGCAGTAGACGAGGCTGGGCCGGGTCTTCCGCCGCCGAGCGGCGAAGACGCCGAACAGGACCTCGCTCGGTACGGTCCCGAAGGCGCTCACCACCCGCGCACCCGACGCCTTCCGGGCCAGCGCCTCGGCGCCCGAGGAGCTGTGGGCCACCACCAGCTCGGTGTCGTCGGCGTTCATCGGCAGCGAGCAGGTGATCAGCACCTTTCCCGCCAGATCTCCCGCCTGCCCCAGCACGTCGTCCACCCGGGACCAGTGCACCGCCAGCAGCAGGGCATCCGCATCGCGCGCGGCCTCCGCGGGCGTTCCAGCGCTCGCGCCGTGGCCGGCGTCCGCGGCCAGGGTCTCGAGCTTGTCCCGGCTCCGGGCGTAGCTGAAGACCACCTCGTGTCCGGCCCGGGCGAAGATCGTCCCGAGCTTCCCGCCCATCAGACCAGATCCGAGTATGCCGATGCGCATGTGGTCTATACTAGGCGGGAGGCCCGGCGAACGCGATTCCTAGTGCTTGGGCTCCGCGTCTTCGTTCCAGATGTCGTAGATCAGCTTCCACGACCCGTCCGGCTGCTTCTTCATGACGCCGAGATACTTCCCCCGCTCGTCGCGCTTGGCGCCGCCCTTCTTGGGCGTGAGCGCCGCGGTCCACTCTCCGGTGGAGAACGCGAGGTCGCCCCGGCCCTCGACCGCCAACGTCTTGAGCTCGAACGGGCCGCTCAAGGCGCCGGTCATGCCGCTGAAGAACTTGCCGATCTCCTCCGATCCCCTGAGCACGGGCGAGTCCGGCGGCAGCAACACGGCGTCGCTGGCGTAGAACGCGGTGATCGCCGCCGCGTCGCCCGCGCTGGCGGCCTTGGCCCAGGCCACGTCGGCCTCACGGATCGCCGTTTCGTCCTCGGCGGACAGGCCGGCGGGAGCGGCGGCGGCGGGCGCGGCACCGGCGCCCATCGACTCGGTCTCGGCCTTGGGGGCGGATTGACACGCGGCAAGTGCCAGCAGGACCAGCGCAGCGGGCGTACGCATCGACTTCCTCCCGGGTGGGGGGCTCGGCTCGGGTTGGCGCGGGACGGCATTGACTTACCGGCCACGGTCGGGGCTGTCAAGCGCTCTCCTTGTGGGTCAGGATGAGCGCCACGACCGTCGCCATCATGAGACCGCACAGGACGTACACGGTGACGCGGAAGGCGTAGGGCAGGCCGTGCCAGAGCTCGGGAGCCGCGGCGGCGATGACGCCGGGCAGGAGACTGGCCGCGGCCAGGAACCAGGTGGCGCCGGCGCGACTATGGGCTCGGGGGCGCAGGGCCGCCGGGGCGCTGGGGGCCTCGGAGTGCTGATCTGACATGGGTGATCCTCCCGGCCGCACTCCAAGAAGTGCGGCGGTTCGAGTGCCGGGCGCGCCGCCGAATGCGGCGCGCGATGGTCAGTCGATCGGGAGTGCCGCGGGAGGACCGGTGGGAAAGCGCGGGCTGCCGGCGCCGTGCGCGGCGGCCCGGAACTCGAGAGTGGACCCGGCATCGCCGGGAACGATCCGGCCACCGAGCGAGCGCGGTGTGGCGGACGGGAGCGCGTGCCCGAGCGTTCGGTGCGGCGACGCGCCTCGGCCAAGCGACGGGACGAGGAGCCGGAGGTGCTGCGTCGGGCGGGCGGCGAGCGCCGGGAACCCGTCGTCCGCCTCCCACGCGGACGGCGCCTGGGCGCCCGCCGGCCCGGAGCCAAGGCGCGGCCAGGCGAGCAGGCTCGCGAGGAGCAGGAGACGGAGCCATCCCCCGGCGCGCGTCATCCGCTACTCGCCGCCCTCGACGAAGTCGATGCTGGGCTCGTCGCCACAGTCAGCCCAGCGCACCCGCACGTAGCCGGTGAGATCGCCGAAGGTCCCGGCGGCGTGCATCTCGCCCGCGTCGAAGCGCTGGGCCGCGTCGCAGGTGGCGTCGAAGTGGAGCGGCTCGGGCGTGCTCACGGTGAGCGCGAAGCTCTCGGTGCCGCGGAGCCAGTCCATCGTGCCGGCCACCGCGAGCGATCCGGGCGGGAGCGCATGGTTGATCTGGAGCGGCGTGTCGGGATCGAACGACACGGTCCACTGCACGTCCACCGCGGCATCGCTCAGGCCGGGGAAGGTGCGGAGGAGCTGCAGGTCCGCCGCCAGCTGGAGGCCGGCGGTGCTGCCGGTGAGCACCCGGGTGCCGTTCCGGGAGACCGAGTAGCTGTGGTCGGCGTCCTTCCCCCGGAAGGAGCTCCGCAGGTTCACCAGGGTGCCGTTGTAGTCGAAGCCGGCGCCGCCGGCGCCGGGCTCGGGATCCGCGATCTGCAGCCGGCCGACCATGTCGAGAGTGGTGTTGCGGATGTCCTCGAACCGGCACGGCGGCGCGGTGATGATGTACTCGGCGCTGGTGGGGACGCCGTCGCCGTCGGTGTCCTCCGGGTCGGACGGCGCGGCGCAGGGCTGATCCACGACCACGCCGTAGGGAGCGAGCTGGGTGGGCACGGTCAGCGCGTCGAGCGACGCCTCGACCTCGTCCCGCAGGGTCAGCCCGACGGCGTCTGTGGCGTCATTGGGGAGCGGACCCGAGTCGGGGCCGCCCGAGTCGCCGCAGGCGGCGGCCAGGGAGGCCAGGACGAGGAGAGCGATGTGGGTTCGGCGGCGCATGGGGGCTCCGTCGGCGTTTCCGGAGCATAGCCGCGTCCGCCTTGGGCCGGTACCCGCTCGCCTCCGTCCGGAACCGATGCCTTGCCTTCGTCGATTGCCTCGGATCCATGGTGCTCGACGAGATCACCACGCCGGGAGGGCGCGCGGAGCAGACTCCCGAGGAGTGCCCGGTCGGGGCGCTCCGGGTGACTCACGGAATCCGTCTAACCCGCCTTACGAATATCCCCGGCGAGGAACGCGGCTGGAGCCGTTGACTCACCGACGCGGCCATGACCGCCACGCTGTCGAACATCGTGACGATGCCGCGATCCCGCGTCCCCTCGAACGGGCCCCGACCGGCCACGGGCGACCGCTTCAGCTCGCTGCGCTGATCCTCCGCGCGCTGCCGGATCCCTTCGGCGAGGACACGGTCACCGCTTGCCTGGGCGCAGTGCAGTGCGGCACTCAACAGATGGTGGGCCAACCCGTGATGTCCGAGACGGTAGGCGTTCAGGTTGAGCCGGAGCAGCTCGACGCCCAATGCGCTGATCGTGTCGTGCGGCGGTGTGCCTCGATCCTGCGGCGATGTGGCTTGATCCTGCGGCATGCTCACCAGCCTTGCTTCCGTACGGAATGGTACATCCTGGGCCGGCCCACCTGGACGAGTCTAGTACGCGTGCCTTTCCGGGAAGGTGAGGGATCTCACCAAGTCGCCGGGCGCGTCGGCTCCCGGGGCTCGGTTCGCGTATTGTTCAAGCAGAAAACAATCACCCTGCTCCCGGATCTCAGTGCATGACGGAAGCCATCCTCCTCTCGCTCTCGCTGCTCGCTGCCGTACCCGCCGCTGCCGGCTGGGCCCAGGCCCCCGCCGGCCCGGATTCCACTGTTTACCAGCTGGACCCCGCCAGCCGCCTGGTCGTGAAGACCGGCAAGGCGGGACTCCTGGGATTCGCCGGGCACCCCCACGTCATCCAGGCCCACGCCGTGCGCGGTGAGCTGGTCTACCGCCCGGGACGGGCCGCCTCCTCGCTGCACCTCACGCTGCCGACCGACAGCCTCGAGGTGCTCACGCCGCCCGACACGGAGGAGATCAGGAAGGTCACCGAGTCCATGCGCACCGAGGTCCTGCACGTGGACCGCTACCCCGAGATGCGGTTCGCGGCGGAGTCGCTGGAGGCGCGGAGCGGGAAGATGTCGTTCCCGCTCCGGGTGACGATGGCCGGGACTACCCGACGGGTGCCGGTGACGGCGGAGGTGACGATCGGGCCGGATTCGATCCGCGCGGTGGGAACGTTCAGCGCGAAGCAGACCGACTTCGGGATCGAGCCGTACAGCGGCGGGCCGGGCGGGACGGTGAAGGTGGCGGACAAGGTGACGTTCTGTTTTGAGCTGATCGGGCGCAGGGAGGCAGGGACGCAGGGGCGCAGGGTTGAGGAAGGGGATCCCCGGGCCGTGCCGGGATGCGAGGATATGCCGCAGGCCAAGGAGAAAGAGAAGCGGCCGATGTAGGGTCAGCCCGCGGCCTGGCCGTCCCCGGTGCCGAGCGCGTGATTCACCGCGGCGGTGAGCTCGCTCAGCGAGAACGGCTTGGCCAGGGTGCGCACGGCGCCGAGCAGCTTGGCGTCGCCCAGGAGTCCCAGGGTGTGGGTCTGGTCGCCGCCGGAGATGACGATCACCGGCAGCAACGGCCGCAGGGCGCGCAGCTGGACCAGGGTCTCGATCCCGTCGGACTTGGGCATGTGGATGTCGAGGATCACCACCGCCGCCCCGCGCTCGCGCCAGACCCGGAGCCCTTCATCCCCATCGGCGGCGGTAACGACTTCGTGTCCCTCGCGCCGCAGGATCTTCGCGAGAGAATCGCGCACCGCCTGCTCGTCGTCGATCACCAGAATTTGCGCCATGGTCACGACCCCGGAGCCGCCGGCGCGGCGCTGAAGACGGCGCCATGCGGCATGGCGCTGCCCGACCGGCCATGGGGCCAGTCGGGCCGGTCGAGGGAGACGCCCGGCCGCGCGCTGCCGGGGTCGCGGAAGGTGGAGTCGAGCGCCATCCGCCCCGTAGCGGTGTCGAAGCGGGCGAGCAGCACCCGGTGGTCCACCGCGCCCGAGGTGAGCACCAGGCGGTCCGACCCGGGCTCCCGGCTGATCCAATGGGGCCGGAAGGTCGTGTCGGTCGCGACCGCCTGCACCTGCCGGGGCCGGCGGGGATCCGAGACGTCGTAGACCAGGTACTGATGCGCCCGTGCGACCGGCACGATCCACCAGCGACCGGCCAGCAGCGGCACGCTGCAGCCGCGGTTGCCGGGCGGCGGCAGCGACAGGAGGTGTTGGAGCCGCGGCTCCTTCCCCTTCAGGCCGGAGAGGAGATAGAACCCGCAGTACCAGGTGTTGAGCAGCGCGGTCGAATCTCCCGGGAGAAAGCGGACCTCGAACGGCCAGCGGAAGGTCGAGTCGGGCGCGCTCTCCGGGAGCGGCAGGGTCCGGATCACCGTCAGATCGGACAGCCGCCGCACCTGGACCACGTCGGCGCTGCTGCCGCCATCCATCGGTGCACTGGTGGTGATGAACCGGTCCGCCGCCGGCGCGACGTCGAGCGAGTAGGTCCGGATCCCGGCGCCGGGGAAGCGCCTGTCGCCGGAGCTCGCCGTCTTCAACACCTCACCACGGGACGAGAGCAGCGCGACGCCGCCGGGATTCCCCGGGTGCTTCCCGTCGCCGAACTGCAGCGTCGCCAGCACCCGTCCGTTGGGGAGCCGCCAGAAGCTGTGCGGCTTGGCGTAGCCCGGGACGCTGTCCACCGTGGCGGCGAGCTTCGGCCGGAGGGGGTCGGCCAGGTCGAACAGGAAGGTGCGGCCCGACATGAACCCGTTGGCGAAGAGCCAGGCGCCCCCGCCGGGCATGGCCAGCTCGGTGTGATGGGGCATGGTCCCGACCGCGCGGACCGGCGCGGTGGCCACGACCCGGGCGTAGGTCGGGCTCGCGGGATCGGCGTCGATCACGGCGAGGAAATCGCTGTCCCCCGCTCGGCGGTCGTCGTCGCCGGCCCAGGTGTAGATGTAGGAGCGGGACGGCTTCGCGCCCGCGGAGGGCGGCGCGGCGGCGCAGCCCGGCCCCAGGATGGCGGCCAGCGCCACGGCAGCGAGTCTGCCCGGAAATGTGCGCATGAAGGACGGATGCCTCGAAGGGAGGTCCGCCCCAAAGATGCACCGGCCGAGGGCGCGGGGCGAGTGGCGGCGGCTAGCGCCGGTTGCTGACGATGGCGAGGATGGCGAGCACCTCGAGGGCGATGACGGCCCAGGGAATGAGGCGAATCCGCCACGGCACCACCAGCCGGGTGCCGCAGAGCGGACACCAGTCCAGGTGCTCGCGCACCTCGATGCCGCAACAGCGACACTGTCTCGCCATGGCCACCTCCGGACCCGGGCTGTCTGGGCGCCCGTCGAGCGCGCCCGGGGGCGCTGAATGATCTGTCGGACCGGATATGATGCGGATGACGAGGCGCCGTCGCGGTGAGGAAAGTCACGCTCGGCATGGAGTAACGCCGAGCGGGGTTCAATAGGCAGAACGACCTAGATGCAGGATCTAGCTGCGGCGCTTCCGCGGGAGGTCCGGCCCGAGCTGCGCCACCAGTCGCTTGGGGGCGATCGCCCGGTAGCTCTCGTCCACCCAGAGCCGGAGCACGCCGAGCGGGACTCGAGCGCCGCGGGGAAAGCGGGCCGTGACCCAGCCGCTCCGCCCCAGGCCGTATTCGGTCGGCGAGGCGAAGGGGAGCTCGAGCGCGACGCCGCCGGAGGACGGCAGCTTGGCGGAGAGCGAGAACGTCTCGGCGTCCGCCGCGAGGAAGAGGAACGACTTGCCCTTCACCCTGATGGCGTGGTGGCCCCAGGGCATGTCCTCGGTGGCCTCGGGGTAGCTCAGCGCGAACTTCCGCAGCGCGGTGCCTTCTCTGGTCAGCCTGCCGGTCGCGACCACGCGTTACCTCGTCAGTGCCCAGGCCACCAGCAGTGCCACTGCCGCCGGCACCGCGAAGACGACCAGGAAGATCGGCGCCTCCTCGCCGACCGAGTAACCCGCCCGGGTCACCCCGATCCACATATTCACCGCCGCCGCGACCAGCCAGACGGGGATGAACCAGCGCACCGCGCCGGCCATGCCGAGCGCCGGGGCGCTGGCGCTCAGCAGCCGCCCGCCGAGGAGGAAGAGGCCCAGCAGCACCAGACCGCCTGCGATGACCTTCAGCGTGTGCGACATAGGGTCCAGGCCCAGCCGAGGAGGTTGGCGACCAGGAACGGGTAGGCGAAGAACGGCAACGGCGACGAGGTGGGCAGCAGCGGCTCACCGGCAAAGAGGCGCGCCGCGGTCACCGCGAACAGCACCGCCGCGACGATGCCCAGTGCCCGGAGCCACGCGGGCAGCAGCCGCGGAGCGCTGATCATCACGAGGGCCGTGGCCCACAGCGCCGCGCCGGCCGCGAAGGCGGGGACGCTCCCGCTCGGCCCGGCGGCGGTGCCGGAAAACAGGACGCTCTCGCCCATCGCGAACACCAGGAAGCCACCGGCGGCGAGGTCCGCTCCCGCCCGCGCGCACTTGATCGCCAGGAGCGTGGTGGCGAGGACGAGGCCGATGCTGTCGATCGCCCAGAGTGTCGCCTGCAGCGTGGGCGAGGCGACCAGGGTGCCGGCCAGCCCGAACACCGCGCCGACCAGCAGGCCGCCGGCGGTGACCCGATCGACCGCTCGCGACGACGGCGGGCTCGCGTTCACGATGGGGAAGATACACGCCGAAATAAGCTCACGCCTCGCCGCAGGAAACACTACTCGCGCGTCAGGATTGACCGTCCGCTGACGCACCCGCATGGTTGCGCACCAAACTCCCGAATACCTCGCCTAGCGACCGAAGCAACAGGTGTGTGACGGGCAGGGTAGCCCATCCGCACCTTAAGACCTCGGCTCCGGCACTTCCTGGTACGGCGGTACTCTCGGGGCACTAGGACGCTGCACCCAGCCCTCACTCCTGCCTCAAGCGGGGACATTCCCACGTCTCGTTCTCACCACTGCCCGCGAGGTGGCACCAGTGAGGTGCCGAAAGATCTCCCGTGGACGAAAGGGGTGGTCGCGGGAGCGCCTGTCGCGATTCCGCTGACGGATGTTCGAGCGCTTGAGGTACGAAGGGGGAACACGGCGAAGACGCTTGTTCTCGTTGCCTTGATCACGGCCGCTGATCTCATCATCATTGCCGCCGCTATGCACGACCGCTGCGGCGCCTCCGGCCTCGGGTACTGACGTTGACCGACCAGATGACAGCTCTTCGCTTCATCGAGGACATACTCCTGCCTGGTGCCCTGCTCCTTGGTGGTGTAGCGGGGTGCGCAGCCTTCGTTCTTACAGTCTTCGAGGAACTTGCAATCCGACTGTTCGTCCCCTGGGTATTCCGTCTTGGCCCCATTGTACTCCGACAACCCCGCACACTCCGGCCGCCGATCTGGCCAACCGCCGGCTCCAACACAATTGCGTTGCAATATGGATTCGCGAGGGTCCTGAGCCCAACGGAGTGCCTATTCCGGGAGAATTCGAGCCTGGATTTCACACGTCGATTCTATAGCAGGGGCTGTTCCCCACTCCGGGGGATGATCCGCTGGCGAGGTACGCAAGCTCATGTAGAAGCTCGAATGTCAGCGAAATCTGCTCTGCTTTACAGCAGCTTTTCCTTGGTGGTTGCCGGAGCGGGCGGGAAGATTGCGCTGGCCGGCGCGCCCCTTAAGGGAGCGGTCGTTCTGTTGTTCAGCTGTGCGATTCTGGCCGGCCTCCATAGGGGGTATAAGTCGGACTCGGCCATGGTGCGGGGGTGGGTAGAGGAGATCCTCGCCGAACTCGGCGATGCGCTCCCACAGGCTCCGTGATAGAAGCAGTCGCCGCCAGCTTCGTCGGCCCGAGCGCGAGCTACTTATCTCAGAGCCTATCGGTGAAAGGATGGCTTCGTCCCGGCAGGCGCCGAGCAGTGCGCCGCCGATCAGGAGCGGTGACACGACCCGGCGCACGGGAGACCCCATTTCTTACCGCGGGCTGGGGGCGTCGGCGAGCGCCGGCGCCTTTACCACCAGCACGAGCCCGTCGGCGACCTCCATGCCGTAGCGCTGCTTCGCACCGCGCGCGTCAATGTATTCCACGTGCGCGACCTCACCGACCGGCATGTCCTGCAGCACCTCCAGACCCCCCTTCACCTCATCGTTCACGGCCACGGCCGGTCTCCGTTCCGTGAAATACAGCAGGTAGCCGGGGGGTCGGGCCCGAAGCAACTGAGGTCGAAGCCGGCGGATGGCGTCGTAGACGGTGGACGCCCCGCTGCGGGCGAGCTCCGGAGCGGTGATCACGACTCGGTCCTGCGCGGCCGCGGGCTGGGCCGCGCCGGCGAGAAGGACCGGAACGGAAAGGCCGGCCGCGAGCCGGATGACGGTGTTCCACATAGCGCCCTCCTATCGTAGGTACAGGGTGGTCCGCTGCCTCCAGTGATACACGCGGGAACCGACCCCGAAACCCGACACGGGCGGCCGTGGCTGTTGCGTGTTGGGATGGGGGATCTTGAGTTAGGGCACTCCGAGTTGCGGGCCTGCGGGCAGGAGCTGCGTCGTGACCCCAGAGCGGTGGACCGACCTCGAGCCGCTGCTCGATCAGATGCTCGAGCTCGACCCCGCGGCGCGCTCCGCCTTCCTCGATCCCCCCGGGTCCCAGTCTGGGGCCCTACCAGATCGAGCGCCGGCTGGGCAGCGGCGGGACGTTGCGACCCCTTCAGAGGACCTGGAGGAGGCTATGGTGCGGTGAAAGATCCGTGAGGTGCTCGAGGCACGCGGCTGGAGCGCGTACCGGCTCGGCAAGGAAGTGAAGCTGAGCCGGCTGACGACCTACCAGATTCGGCGGGTCGGTGCGGGGTCTCTTCGCGCCTCTGCGGCGAGGAATGCGGCGCCGAGGACTAGGCTCGGCGCCTTTCTTTCCTTCGACCTGCCTTCACAAGGTAGCTATCATGTGGGACGGCTCTACGGAGTATACGATTCTACCCTGGGGGAGGCATCGGAAAAGTCGGTCTGGCCTCCCAGCACGTAAAACCAGCCGTTGGCGGCGGCGCCTGCGGCGTACGCTCGAGCGACCGGCATCGGAGCCCTGGTCGCCCACGAGTTGGTTGAGGGGTCGTACACTTGCAGAGTAGCAAACCTCGGGAAGCCAGGATCCGCTCCACCCGCCGCGTAGAGCTTCCCACCTATCACCGCACTAGCCGAGCCCATTACTGCCGTACGCATCGGCGCCTTGAAGGTCCAGTTGTTGGCGACGGGGTCGTAGACCTCGACCTCCGGGACTGACCCAAAATCATCACCTCCACCTGCGAGGTAGAACTTCCCGCCGATCACCCCCGCCGCGGGGAAGGCGTGAACGGATCTCGGCTTGGGCAGCGTGGCCCAGGTGTTCGTGGACGGGGTGTACCGGTAGAACCCGGTGACTCCACCCGAATAGACGTACAGCTTGCCGTTAATCACCCCTTGGGCGCCGTAAAATGCGTCCTTCGGCAGGCTTGCCTTTCGCGTCCAGGTGTTGGTGGACGGATCATACACGAACAACGAACTGTCAAAGTAGCCGCCCGTCACGTAGATCTTACCGTTGATCACCGATGCACCGTTTCCGAAAGCTTGCGCGCTCGGAAGGGGCCGCTTCACAGACCAGGTGTTCGTGGTGACGTTGTATGCCTGGACGTTGGTGGTGAAAGTGATATTACCGGTCGTGCCGCCAATCACGTAGATGACGCTGCCGACCCTCGCGGCGGACGCGTACTTGCGGGCCGCGGGCATCCTGGCCCTGAGGGACCAAGTATTACTAGCTGCGGCCAAGCCGAGGTCCTGAAGCCCTGCTCCAGTTTCCACGGATGGCGCGGTTGGATCATTGGTTGTCGGATCGCCGCACGCAGCGACGGCAAGGCCACCAAGAGCAATCGCGGCACAGAATCGATAATCCATGAAGCCTCCGCCACAGGTCGCGTTGCGGGCCGACGGAACGGGCGCACTTGCCGTCAGGTGCCTTGTGCGCGGCTCAGTTTGGATGTTTTACGGAACGGATATCCGGACAGGCTTCTCCCGGACGTTTTGGGCTGCTCTGGCTACATGTACGCTCCCGTACACGGCAAGTCAAGCCAACCCGAGTACGGGCTGGTGCTTGCTTGTCATATGGAGGCCGACTCGCTGAGGTCGCCAACAGCTACCGCTTCTTCTTCCGAACTCGCCGCATCAGCTCTACGAACACGGCCGGGAGCTCCGCGAGCCGTACGCCGTCCACGGCGATCCGACGCGCTCCGAGGATTCGGAGCAACGCGCGAAGATGCGCGCCTGGCAACGCGGACACACGGTGTCCGTGGACGAGACCTCCTATGCGCCGGACTTGCAGAGCTGGAGGCCTATCGTCGTCCCGCCCGACTCCTTCTTCGGGCTGGGGGACAACCGCGACGCGCCGTATGACAGCCGCTACTACGGGTTCATTCCCCTGAGGGGAATCATCGGGCAGCCGGCGCTCGTCTACTTCAGCCTCCTGGTGGACAGGACGGGCTCCATAGCGGGGGTGCGATGGTCGCGCATCGGCCAGCCGCTGCACGTGCCGATCGGGGCCGACGCCGCGAGCGCACTGCTCGAGCAGCTTGGGCAGAGCGGTCCGCAAGCGCAGTGACGGCCGCGATGTCGAGAGCGAGGGTGAGCGCCGCGGCGAGGGAGGCCAGGAGGTGACGGCGGAGCCGGCGCCGGGCGACAGCGGAGGTCGAGGGGTGTCATCGGAGATTCCCCGAGCTGGGTCAGGTCCGTCCTCGTATCA
>Ga0247830_10000690_pt1 | contig 12681 bp, 13 predicted proteins | sample 12C_Control_Day5_FD_207766 | JGI IMG/M metagenome (GOLD analysis project Ga0247830, IMG submission 207766) | Soil microbial communities from agricultural site in Penn Yan, New York, United States - 12C_Control_Day5 | ecosystem: Environmental > Terrestrial > Soil > Agricultural land | place...
ACCCGGGGCTCTTCCCCGTCCTCCATTTGGACCATATCTACTACGAGGGTGAAGTGACCGTGCGCAAGCTCGAACTGGTGCGCACGCGACAGGCGCTCATCGCGTCGGACCACCTGCCGCTCGTAGCCGATCTCAGGATCGCCTTCTGACCGCTCAGCGCCCTCAGCGGTTCATGCGGAGCAGCGCCAGCCCGCTGACTTTCACGGCGCGCACCATGTTCTGCGGCTCACGGTCGGTCGTGTTCTCGGGCGTGTCGCCGGAGGAGTGGTAGTAAAGCGAGTAGTCGATCTTCAGCTTCTTCGGATCGGGCGTGCCCTTCGATTCCCATCCGGCGATCTGATCGAGCTCGGCAAGCTTGTCCCATGCCGCGGTGTAGATCGTCGTCGCCGGGATCTGCAGCGATGTCTGTCCCGTTCCCTTGTATTGCTTCGGCAGGAATGCGTACGAGTCGGTGCCGCCTTGTGAAGGATTGGTCGTGTACTCGGTCCAGAAGCCCGGCCGCCCCGCGTAGTCCCCCGCGACCGCTTCGAAGGTTCTGAGCATGGGCTCGTTCCACGGTACGTCGTTCGATTCGAAATAGATGGCGTCGCGCTCGGCGCCGGTGCCCGTCTCGTCGAAGTTCATGACCCCTTTGAGCTGCGAGAGCTTCGCCCCTTCCGATTCGATGAATGTCCGGGCCGAGCGGTACTCTGCGCCCCATACCGCGAAGCGGACGGAATACTTCGGCCGCGGTACCTTCCCCGCCTGCACGAGGGAGGCATACACGCGCGCGATCTCCATGACGGTCGCCACGCCCGAGGCGTTGTCGTCGGCGCCCGGACCGCCGGAGTCGGAATCACCGTGCGCGCACACCAGGTAGTAACCCTCCGCATCCTGACCGCGCAGCGTTGCCACGACCGACTTGCCCCTGCCCTCACGGATCGTTGCGTCGAGCGACACACGCACCGTCCGTCCGGCCTGCGCCGCCGACGCGAGCGCGCGTCCATCGACATACGACATAGCGAACACGGGAACGGGATTGGCGGGATTCGACGGCAGCGATGAGAGGCGCGACCAGTCGACGTATCGCGCCGGATCGTTAGGCGCACTCGAAAGAATTGCGGCCGGGAGATAGCCGCTCTTCACGATCGCGGCGTAGGAACGTCCGACGGATCCCGGCGTGTAGATCACGCGTCCCTTCCACTCCTCCGTCGCCGTCGCCTTGGCGAGGTCCTCGACCAGCAGCAGCTTGCCTTCACGCACACCGCCCGTCGATGCCGAAAAGCCGAATGGCCAAGCGCTCTCGAGCACCGCACCATCCTCGAGGGTCACGCTCCACGAGTTCTCCCAGTGCGCCAGCGCGGGCGGATCCTCCTGCACGGCGACCTCGAGCCCCTGCGTCTTGAAGAACGCGCCGAGATACGCAGCGGACTTCTCATTCGAGGGTGTCCCGCCCATGCGCGGACCGAAGGCGACGAGCTCGCGCACGTACCGCTGGAGGTCCTGCTGACTGACGGTGTCGGCAAACGCCGTTTCGTCGGTTCGAGATGGGCCAGTCTGAGTGAACGCGAGCGCAACGGCAACGACTGAAATCAAACGCATCGGAATATTGTCGACGAATCCGGGGGTCAGATCTTGTTTCTTGCGCCCAGGTCACCTGACGTGGACAGTCTGCGCAAGAAACAAGATCTGACCCCGGAACTTGTGCGCGACCGCGGCCGTATTGACAGTTAGATTTCAAAGTGATATCACTTTGCAATCTCAACTCAGGAGGCGACCATGATTCGCGAACGTGAAATCAAACCGTTCCCGGGAGTGCCCGTCCTGCTGGTCCTGATCGCCGCGACCGGGCTCGCGATCTGGGGCCTCGTCGACGCGGCTCAGGATGATGCCCCGGTCCTCGTGCTCACCTATCTCGTTCTCGCGGTGCTGTCGGTGTTCCTCATGGCGGGCCTGTTCGTCGTCAATCCGAACGAAGGCAAGGTGCTGCAGTTCTTCGGCGACTACGTCGGCACCGTGAAGCAGCCCGGGCTGCGCTGGGCGAACCCCTTCTACACGAAGAAGAAAGTGTCGATGCGGGTACGGAACTTCGAGAGCGGCAAGCTGAAGGTGAACGACAACGAAGGCAACCCGATCGAGATCGCCGCGGTGGTCGTGTGGAAGGTGGTCGATACCGCGGAAGCCGTGTTCGAAGTCGACGACTACAACAATTACGTCAAGGTGCAGACGGAGTCGGCGCTGCGGAACCTCGCAACGAGCTACCCCTACGACGCGCACGACGATCACACGATGTCACTGCGCGGAACAACGATGGCGGTGGCAGATCATCTGAAGCGCGAGATCCAGGACCGCATGAACCGTGCGGGCGCCGAAGTGATGGAGGCGCGCATCAGCCACCTCGCCTACGCGCCCGAGATCGCACACGCGATGCTCCAGCGTCAGCAGGCCGGCGCGATCATCGCCGCGCGCCAGCGGATCGTGGAAGGCGCCGTCGGCATGGTCGAAATGGCGCTCGAGATGCTGAACAAGCGCGACATCGTGGCGCTCGACAACGAACGCAAGGCGGCGATGGTCAGCAACCTGCTCGTCGTGCTGTGCGGCGACAAGTCCACGCAGCCGATCATCAACACCGGCACGATCTACCAGTAGGACCATCCCGTGTCGGAGCGAAAGCCATTCCTCCTCCGGATCGACCGGGAGGTACTCGACGCCGTTCAGCGCTGGGCGGACGACGATCTGCGCAGCCTGAACGGACAGATTGAGTTCCTTTTGAGACGGGTCCTCAAAGAAGCCGGGCGCGAGGTGTCACGCAAGCCGAGGAGAGACGGTTGATCCAGTCGACTGCGGATTGATGATTGAGGACTGCGGATCGACGGAGTGTTGATTGCGGATTGGGATTGCAGATCGTGGATTGAGAGTGCGGATTGTGATTTCAGTGGTGATTGGTGATTGGTGATTGGTGATTGGTGATTGGTGATTGAGTTTTGATTGCTGACTGCCTTTAATCCCCCAGTGCAATCCGCAAATCGCCAATCCTCATCAGAAATCGAGAACCCGTCGATCAGCAATCCGCAGTCAGCAATCCGCAATCGGACAGCCGAAGCTTACGACTCTTCGTAGTCTTCTTCGAGCGGAGGGAGGGCGCGAGTCGGTTCGCGCAGCGCTTCGCGGTGATCGTAGAGCGGGAGATCGCGCACGTGGAGAGAGACCGTGCAGCTCGCCGCCTTCTGTTCGACGACGACCGTCACCGGACTGCCTTCGACACCGTCGCGGAAACCGATCGTGCATCCGCAAGCGAGGCGCGCGTGCCTGAATCCCTTCAACATGCTGAAGTGATTCTACTACAGGAGCGACTTGAGCTCTTTCTCGAGTTGCTCCTTCGACAGCGGACCGAAGTGCCGCTTGCACACCGATCCGTCGCGCGCCACGAGAATCGAGGTCGGCAACCCGAATACAGGACCATACGCCTCTTCCACGTCGGCAGAGACCTGCACCAGCGGATAGTTCGTCTTGTACTTGGACGCGAAATCGCGCAACTGCTCGGGTGTGTCGTCGGTGGAGATGCCGAGGATCTCGAATCCCTTGTCGCTGTACGCCTCGCGCACCTTGATGAACTCGGGAATCTCGGCCAGGCAGGGCGCGCACCACGACGCCCAGAAGTTGACGAGCACGACCTTCCCCTTCAGCGAGGACAGCTTGTACTCGGCGTCGTGCATGTCTTTCAGCGTGAGATTGAGGTTCGCCGGACCTTCTGCCTGGCACGAGCCGCCCGTCGTCGCCGCCTCGGTCCGCTGAGAATCGCCGCCCGTCATGAAACGCGGGAGCGTCAACACGCCGAGCGCGAGCGCCGCCGCTGCTGCAATCACCCACTTAGCGTTCGTCATCGTGTTCCCCTCAGTACGCTGTCGCTTTGACGTACGCCACCATCTGCTCGAGCGCCGGGTCGCGACGGTGCGTCGTGACGATGATGTACGTGCGATCGTTCTTCGACCACATGATCGAGTTGTGCCTGAAGCGATGAACGAACTGCGCCGAGTCGCCCAGCGTCTGCTTCGGCAGCACGTACACCGACAGCGGCTCGCCCAGCCACGAATAGATGATGTGCGCGACCCGGCCGTCCATCACCGCGCAGCGGCGCACCCCCTTCAGCTGGAAGTGCGAGTCGGCCGAAGGTTGCGGCACGGAGATCTTCCAGCCGAAGCGTGACTCCCAGTCGCGGGCCGCGTCTGCGGCGTCGGTGATCCGGGTGTCTCCCTTGAGGCGCGTGCAGGTGACGTGATCGATCGTGGTTTGAACGGCAAGCGCCTCGACTTTGTTGGTGAGGCCGAACCCGAAGACGACGGCGACAGCAAGAAAGAGCGTCGCGGCGAGTGAAAGAGGAACCCACCGGCGAAGCACGCGCGCCGCTGACCGAGGGGTTGCGTCTCGACTACCGAAAGACCCGCCGGGCAGGACGGCGCCGGTCTTCGCTCCTTGCGGCGCCGGCTGTGCCGCGAGCAACGCACAGCGTGCCTTGAGTGCCTGCGGTGCCGAGGGGCGCAACGCGTCGCGGTGCGCCCTGATCGCTTCGCGCGCCGCACGCTCGCCGCTCACTCGTTCGCGGCATGGCGGGCACGCCTCCACGTGCGCGCGCACCGTATCGCAGTCGCATGACGCCGCTTCCCCATCGACGTATGCCGCCAGCATCGGCTCGACGTCGCGACAACTGCCAACCGGCTCACCTGCTCGGGATTCGTTCACGCGGCTCCTGCCTTCACCTTCGAGAGACGCTCGAACAACATTCGTCGTCCCCTCGAAATCCTCGACATCACAGTTCCTATGGGCACTCCGACCATGTCGGCGATCTCGGCGTATGTGAACTCTTCGACGTCGCGCAGCCAGACGGCCTGGCGAAACGCGTCCGGCAGATCGTCGAGCGCAGCCTGCAGATCCGCGTCGAGTGTCGCTCGCGTCAGCAGCTGCTCCGGCGTCTGCTGCGTGCCAGCCACGTCCACTGCCTGCTCCACGGTCTCGCTATCGACGTCCACCGGGTTGCGCCCGTCGTGCCGCCGCATGTTGCGAAACGTGTTGTGCAGGATCGTGTACAGCCACGCCTTCAGGTTCGTGCCGCGTTCGAACTGCGATGCCGCGCGGAACGCCTTCAAGTAAGTGTCCTGCACGAGATCTTCCGCGTCGGCCGGCTTTCGCGTCAGTCGCAGAGCGGTGCCATAGAGGCTGTCCACGTACGACAGGGCCTCTTCAGTGAACGGGTCGTCGGCGCCGGGCGCCGGCCTCCCCGCCGGCGTCTCGCGTCGTCGGAAGACCATCAGATCATCGGCAGATCGGCCCGATCGGCCGAATCGGCCGACCGAATCGGCCCATCGGAAATCGATGGAGCCGATACGGTGCCCCTTTGGACCTGCGAACGCCCGATGTAGAGAACACCAGCGGCAAGGTCCTTTATTCCCACCAATTGTACCCGTCCAGGGACGCTGGCGTGGCCGGCGGATGACAGAATTGAACGGCAGGGGTCGAATCTCGCACCTTGACGCAGGTTCTCGCGAGGTACGGCTGTTGCTTTGCCGGGACAACTTCGTTGCGGCAACCGTCTTAGCTACAGTAACATCGCGGCCATCAGCTCTTCGCTGCCTTGAGGTGAACACCATGCGCACGCGCATTTCGCGCGGCACCGCCACGCCTGCCGGTGTGGTCCTGCTGGTGCTGGCTTTCTTTTTCGGCTCCGGTCTCGACGCTCTTGCACAGACACCGTACGTTCCGTACTACGGCAAGAACCGGATCCGTTACGACGATTTCAAGTGGAAGATCTATACGACCGATCACTTCGAGATCTACTACTACCCGGAGATAGAGAAACATCTCGAGCGCGTCGCGAGCTACGCCGAGAGCGCCTACCAGCAGGTCAGCGCGGACCTGAAACACGACCTCGCCTCGAAGGTTCCGCTCGTTCTCTACAAGACGCAGAGCGAATTCCAGCAGCAGAACATTGAACCCACCGAGTTGCCCGAAGGCGTGCTCGCGTTCGCCGAGCCGTATCGCGACCGCATGGTGCTGCCGATCGACGAGCCTTCCGACGCACTGTACCGCCTCATTACGCACGAGCTCACACACATCTTCGAGTTCGACATCATTCCGCGGTCGCTTCTGCGCCGCGGCCTGCCGCTGTGGGTCGATGAGGGTTTATCGGATCACATGACCGGCTACTGGAACCCGTTCGACCTGATGACGGTTCGCGATGCCGCGATCTCCGACAACATTCCCTCGATGAGTGACTTCCAGGGGCAGGCGTTCGTCGACGGACGTCTTCCCTACAACCTCGGGCATGCGGCCTTCGAGTTCATCGAGTCGCGCTGGGGCAAGGAAGGTCTGCGCCAGTTCCTCTTCGCGCTGCGCAAGGCGGTCATCGGCGGCGGCGACAGTGCCTACGAAGAGGCGTTCCGGCTCAAAGCGGAAGAATTCGACGAGCAGTTCGACAAATATCTGAAGGACCGTTTCAAGCCGTTTCGCGACAAGGAACGACCCGCGGATTACGGCCGCAACCTCGCGCCGAAACGCGGGAAGACCCCGTACACGGTGGTGGTGTCGATCGAGCCCTCTCCGTCCGGAGAGATGATGGCGGTCGCTGCGGGAAACCGCAAGGACCAGGAGCTCGACATCGTTCTGATGTCGACGAAAGACAGCAAGGTCATCGCGAATCTGACGAGCGGTTTCAACAAGGACCGCGGCTACGAGTACATCGTCACGCCCGGTGGCTTCCGTAACAACGCGGTGCCCTGGATGTCCTGGGCGCCGGGCGGGGACCGCCTCGCATATTTCGTCAGAACCGAGAAGCACAAGACGCTCATCCTCCAGAACGTCGTCACGAAGAAGGTGGACAAGAGAATCGAACTGCGCTCCGTCGATATGCCGGAGTCGCCCGACATCAGCCCCGACGGCCGCCACGTCGCCTTTTCAGCGCTGAGCGGCGCCATCGGGGACATCTTCGTTGTCGACATCGAAACCGACGAAGTAAAGAACGTCACCAACGATCAGTTCGGCGACTTCTCGCCCACGTACTCGCCTGACGGCAAGTCGCTGGTCTATCTCGCGCGTGTCAGCGGCAACGACAAGCTGTTCATGCTCGATCTCGCGTCGGGCAAGAAAACGCAGCTCACGTTCGGCACGCACGATGACGGCGGCGCGCAGTACCTCGACGACAGCACCCTCGTGTTCTCGTCGACTGCGACGGATCCGAACCAGCCCATCGATCCCGAGGTGGCGCGCAACGGCAACATCTACAACATCTGGACGCTCAACCTGAAGAACGGCGAGCTGCGGCAGTACACCGACGCGCTTACCGCCAACGTGTCACCGATCGTCTTGCGCGATCAGAAGACGCCGCGGGTTGCGTTCGTGAGCTACTACAAAGGCGAATACGGGATTCACACGTTGACGCGCGAAGAGCCGCTGCACACGGTCGCCAGCGCGGATTTCGGCTCGCCCGGGCCGGTGATCGACTTCCAGCCACCGCTCACGCACACGCTGATCCAGAACAACATGCGAACGAAAGGGACCTTCGAGAAGCTGTTCCTCGAGGGTCGGCCGCCAGTGAACGTCGGCGTCACCAGCGGCGGCGATATTTTCGGCGGCACGCAGGTCACCTTCACGGACGTTCTCGGCGACAAGCAGTTCAACATGTTTGCCGCCTCGGTGTCCCAGTACAGAACGATGTCGTTCTCGTACATCAATCTTTCGCGGCGTCTTCAGTACGCGCTCCAGGCGTACTCGCAGACGCAGTTCTATTACGGGTACAACCCAGGGCTGCTCTACGACTACAACTACGCGTTTCTGGATCGCGAGGATGCGATCGCCACACAGACGTCACGCGGCGCGACGGCATTCGGTATCTATCCGTTGAATCGGTACGCGCGGCTGCAGTTCTCTGCCGGGCTGCTGCAGTTCTCGCAGCACTTCAACGATCAGGGCCTGCAGGATATCGCCAGCGATTTTCAGGAGGACCGCTACGGCCGAACGCTGTTCAGCAGCGGCAATTTCATGCCGCTCGGCCTCGAGTACATCCAGGAAACGACCGTCTTCCGTGAGTACGGTCCGCTCGCCGGTAACACGATTCGGCTCGGCTACGAGTATGCGCCGTCAATGGGAGACTTTCTGAGCCGGCAGACGGCGGAAGTCGACGCGCGCTATTACTTGCGGATTGCCAGCAACGGGGTCGCCGCGTTCCGCTTCCGCGGCTTGAAGAGCTGGGGAGAGTTCCCGGGATACATGTACTTCGGAGGCAACTCCGAACTGCGTGGCTACGAGTATCTCGAGTTCCTTGGGAACAAGGCGTTCTTCGCGAACGCCGAGCTGCGGTTCCCGATCATCGAGGCCGCCCTGACGCCGCTCGGCGTCGTCGGCGGTCTGCGCGGCGTCTTCTATGCGAACTTCGGCGCCGCCGGCTACGAAGGTATCCCGATGAAAGTGTGGTCGAGCAAGCCGATCACCTACACGCCGCTGCTCGGTATCGTTTCGGATCCCATCACGCTCGAGCCGACGCCAATATTCGGGCCGCCGTTCACGATCGACGGATTCAAGCTGGTCGACGGCCGCGCGTCGTATGGGTTCGGCCTCGAGACATTCGCGCTCGGCTTTCCGATCCACTTCGACTGGTCGTGGAAGACGCTGATGAATAAGGACTGGGAAAACCTCGTCTACGCGTATCAGGGTTTTCTCGACGGAAAGACCGGCAGCGAGTGGTTCCGCAAGGTGAAGTTTGCAATGTGGATCGGGTATGACTTCTGACCCCTGCAATGCTAAAGGCTGCAGTAGGGTGCAAGGACGAAGGATGCAAGGCTGACGTGCCGGTCAGGAAGTGCAAGGACCTCGTCGGGTTGCTCGCTGATTTCGTCGAGCATCAGTTGCCGCCAGGTGTTCACGCCTCTCTCGAACGCCACCTGGCGGCATGCCCTCGATGCGTCACGCAGCTCAGGACGTATCAGTCGACCGTCGCGCTGCTGCGCACGATCAAAGACGAGGATCTGCCGCCGGAGCTGCGGTGCACGTTGAAGTCGTTCCTCGATCGCAATTGCCGGAATTGATGCATCCCTTGCGCCCTTGATGCTTACTTGCCCCCTTCACCCTTGCCCCTTGCTTCAGCATTCAGCATTCAGCCCTCGCCAAGCTCGGTATGACCCCGAGCAACGTCGAGGGGTCACTCTTCAGCATTGCCGATGACGCCCACAGCGAAGCGCCCCTCGGAGACATTCACAGAGATGGTGCAGGTCGTTCTTCCGAACGACGCGAACCCGCTTGGATTCATCCTGGGCGGGACGGTCATGCACCTGATCGACATCGCCGGAGCCATCGCGTGTCACCGCCACACGCGAAGCCTGCTGGTGACGGCCGCCGTGGACGGCCTGCAGTTCCTCCATCCCATCAAGGTCGGCGATCTCATCATCCTGCGTTCCTGCGTGACGGCGGCGTGGAGTACGTCGCTCGAGGTGGAGGTAGAGGTCTTTTCGGAAGAGACGCTGACCGGCCTGCGCCGGATGACGAGCCGCGCGTATCTGACGTTCGTCGCGACCGACCGCGACGGCACGCGCATGAGGATCCCGGGTCTGATACTGGAGACGGAAGAAGAAAGGCAACGCGCCGCGGAGGCCGAGGTGCGCCGCGCCCAGCGGCTCGAAGCGCGGCGGCTGCTCGAAGAGAGACTCGCGCGCGCGTGACGCGCCATGTGGATGTGCTCGGTGCTGGGTGCTATGTGCTGGGTGCTATGTGCTCGGTGCTTGTGCCGGTGCTTGTGCCGGTGCTTGGTGCTCTAGTGCCGGATGATCGGTGTTCGTTGCGTCGAAGCTGACGCCGGAACCGCGAGCCTGCCGCCTTCGCTGAAGGCACCGACTCCGCTCGGGCTGGCGGAGAAGACTGCGGGCCGGCTGTTATTTCTGGTAGTACGCCGAGTTCTTTGTGATGTAGTCCTTCCACTTGTCTGGCGTCTCGTCGAGGGCGAAGATCGCCTCGACCGGGCAGGCCGGGACGCAGGCGCCGCAGTCGATGCACTCGTCAGGGTGGATGAACAGCATCTCGGTGGTCGCAAACTCCGGTTCGTCCTTCCGCGGGTGAATGCAGTCAACCGGACAGACATCGACGCACGCGGTATCCTTCGTTCCAATGCACGGTTCAGTAATGATGTAAGCCATCTCGACTGTCTATTGTACTGAATCCCCATTGGACGTGATCAAGATCCTTTCCGTCTCGACGCTGTCGCTGCTGCTGCCCCTCGCGGCTGCGGCGCAGGGCCTGCTCTCCGAGCCGGTCCAGCTGTTCGACGGGCGTGTCAGGATCGGCGGCGAAATCTCCGCGACGTTCGGCGCGCACGATGACGAGGCGTTCTTCAATTACACCGACTACGAGCGCAATACGCTCAGGACCTTCCGCGCGGCGATCACGGGCATGTGGCAGCCGGCGAGCCGGATCGCGTTTCTCGGCGAACTGCGCACGGAGGACCTCGAGGAGCCGGCGGCGTACGCGGCGTTCGTTCGCGTGCGCCCGTGGCGCGACGTGCCGTTGGACGTGCAGGCGGGCAGGATCCCGCCGGTGTTCGGTGCCTTCGGCCGGCGGCGCTATCAGTCGGACCAGCTCCTGATCGGCTATCCGCTGGCGTATCAGTACCTCACGTCATTGCGCGCCGACGCCATTCCGGCCACGGCTGACGACCTTTTGCGGATGCGCGGGCGCGGTTGGCAGTCGAGTTTTCCCGTCGGATCCGCCGTCCCCGCGCCGGGGCTGCCGCTCATCTCCGCCTTCCGCTGGGATACAGGCGTTGAAGCCACATGGTCGAGCCCCGCAATCGAGGCGGCGGCCTCCGTCACGACAGGTACGCTCTCGAACCCACGCTTCGGTGACGACAACGGCGGCAAGCAGCTCTCCGGCCGTGTCGCTGCACGGCCGGTCATCGGACTCGTGCTCGGCGCCTCGGCCGCGCGCGGCGCGTGGATCTCGGACGACGTGGCCCATGGCGGCGATTCGCCCGCACAAACCGCGCTCGGTGCGGATGCGGAGTATTCGAGAGATCACTGGATCGTACGGACGGAGGTCGTTTGGAGCCGCTGGGACGTGCCATTCGTGACGACGCCCCCGGAAGGTAATGCCGTTCACTCACTGGGTGCCTGGATCGAAGGGCGGTATCGCATCAGTCCGCGCGTCTACCTAGCCGGTCGGGCAGACCGGCTCGGATTCTCCAACCTGACTGGAACCATTTTCGGTGGCGCTCCCGAATCATGGGATGCGCCCGTTACGCGCTACGAAGTGGGAGGCGGATACTCGTTGCGGCGAAACCTGGTGCTGCGTGTCGTTGCACAAGCCAACCGCCGGTCCGGCGGCCGTGTGGAACGCCGGACCTTCATTTCGAGTCAGGTCGTCTGGTGGTTCTGAACACGCTGAGCGCGCCGAGAGGGCAGAGACCGCACAGGCGGAGGCTCGCCCTCCGGTGGGGCGTGCGGCAAGCAAGGCAGCGCGTGTGCGCGCATGGCACTAACGCGTTTCGGCTTGCCGCCCTCAGCGTCGCCGTCTTGATTCCTCTTCGATCCGCGCCATTGCCTGCTCCGAACTCTGCGAGCTCCGCCTCCTCTGCGCCCTCTGCGATGGCGTCCTCTGCGACCTCTGCGACCGCGTCCTCTGCCTTCTCTGCGACCTCTGCGTCTTTTGCGACCGCGTCCTCTGCCTTCTCTGCGGGCTCGACGATCCCGGCCGCCTCGATACGGGGCCGGGTCGAATTGCGGCAGCCGGTCGCTGACCACGAGCCGCGACCCAATGTGGCCGAGCTGGGCATGCCGAGCAGCCACGGCGCGACCGACCGGCGGCGATCCGTGGTGTATCTCGATCCCGGGCCGCGCGCGGCCTTCGACGTGCGCGACGAACCGCACGCGCGCATGGATCAGCGCAACGAGACGTTCATCCCCCACGTCCTCGCGATCATGGCGGGCTCGACGGTCGATTTCCCCAACAACGATCGCACGTACCACAACGTCTTCTCGTTATCGAAGACCAAGAGCTTCGACCTTGGACGCTACGCGGCGGGACGGTCGCAGTCGGTCCGTTTCGACAAGCCCGGGATCGTGCGTGTCTTCTGCGACATCCACTCGCACATGAGCGCGTTCATCCTCGTCTTCTCAAACCCGTACTTCGCGGTGACCGACGAGCAGGGACGCTACCGCATCGACGGTGTGCCACCCGGCACGTACACGGTCGTGGCGTGGAACGAAGCGATGGAGACGCAGTCACGGCGGGTCACCGTTCCCGAGGGCGGGGATGCTGACGTGGACTTCGTGCTCAGCCGGCAATGACGATCCTCTCGTCACTCGCGAACCGTCTGTTCGTGGCGATGGCGCTGCTCGCGGTGCTCTCGATCGCGGCGGTCACGTACTACGCCACCGCCGCGGTCACAGCGCAGGCCGAGGCAGAGCTGCGCCGCAACCTGGACGAGGCCGGCACGCTCGTCGAGGAGTATCGAACGCTGCTGCTGGATCATTTCAGCCGCGAAGCGCGGCTGGTGGCGGACCTTCCAGTCCTGAAGGCGGCGGTCAGCGAGAACCATCCGCCGACCGTCCAGCCGATCGCCGCTGATTATCGGAAACTGCTCGGCGCCGACGTATTCCTCGTCACCAACGCGAAAGGGGAGGAACTGGCGCGGATCGCGGAGCCGGAGCAGAGCGGCATCCTGCAGAT
>Ga0247830_10000691_pt1 | contig 12678 bp, 6 predicted proteins | sample 12C_Control_Day5_FD_207766 | JGI IMG/M metagenome (GOLD analysis project Ga0247830, IMG submission 207766) | Soil microbial communities from agricultural site in Penn Yan, New York, United States - 12C_Control_Day5 | ecosystem: Environmental > Terrestrial > Soil > Agricultural land | place: USA...
GCCGCTCGTGATGCCGAGAGATGGGACCCAACGCTCCGTCTCGTCGCGGGCTTGCGCAGCGGCACTGCGAGAGAGCACGCACGCGACGGCGAGCAGGAGAAATGCACTTCGGCAGGAGGGGAATGCCTTCATCGGGGCGCGAGCATGGACCAACCGCGACGCACCGATCAAGGGGAATACGCGCGCACGCGCCGCGCGATGCGCCGACGGACGTTGACGCACCCTGCGCATTCGCAGAGAATCCGCCCGCCCCGCGCTCCCTCTCGATCGCGGTGTCTCGGGTGAATGCATGTCGTGTTGCAGGTGGTCGGAGCGCGCGCGGCAGCGTCGCAGCGCACGCTGCCTGCTCGCCGCGCTCGCGGTCGGCGTTGCGTTCGCCGGCGCTGCGTTCGCGCAGGAGCCGCCTCGAGACGAGTCCGCCGCCGCGGACGACGCGCAGCGCGAGGAGAAGCCCGACGCTGAGGAAGAGAAGCCACCGGAGCTCGAGCCGATGGGACCGAGCGAGCTTCCTCCCGGCGTCGAGGTGATCCGCGTCGTCGGCGAGGACATCGCGAGCGACATCGCGCCCGAGGTCGCGCAGTCGGTCACGCAGTTCGACGCGGAGGCGCTCCAGGCGCTCGGCGCGCAGAACGTCGCGGATCTCGCGACCTTCACGCCGAACCTCGAGATCAAGACGGCAGGCGCCACGGCGCCGACCTTCTTCATCCGCGGCGTGGGACTCAACGACTTCGCGGCCAACGGCTCGGGCGCCGTCGCCATCTACCAGGACGACGTGGCCCGCAACGCGCCCGCCATCCAGCTCGGCCAGTTCTTCGACCTCGAGAACGTCGAGATCCTGAAGGGGCCGCAGGGCGGGGGCAGCGGGCGCAACGCATCGGCCGGCGCGATCCGCATCAATTCGATCAAGCCGGGCGACGAGCTCGGCGCGGGCCTGACCTCGACCATCGGCAACTACAACCTGCGCGACTTCGAGGGCTTCATCAACGCGCCGATGCTCGAGGGTGTGCTCACTTCGCGCATGGCGTTCCGCTTCACCGAGCGCGACCCGATCCTCCAGAACCGCTGCAGCCGCGTTCCCGCGCCGACGCCCGGGACCCGCGTGCAGGGAGCTCCCTTCGTTCCTCCCACGTCTCCTGCCGCCAACTTGACCGGGCAGCACGTGCAGGCGCTCGACGAGCGCATCCAGAATGCGCTCGACCAGCCGGGACCCGTCGGCAACTGGAACTACGATCGGGTGTCGTTCTGCGGGGAGCAGATATTCAACCAGTATCTGAACGCCGACGGCATGCCCACCAGCCTGCCGAGATTCGGTCCGGGGCTCGTGAACCAGCGCTTCGCGTCTGCACTGCCGGGCGACCTGCCGGACAAAGTGAACGACATCGGGAACTGGTCCGCGCGCGGCGCGCTGCGCTTCCAGCCCCTCGGCACCGACATGGACTGGATCGTGAACGGGCACGGCGGCCGCATGGACCAATATTCGACGCTCGGCCAGGCCATCGGTACACGGAACAGCCGCTACGGCGGTCCGACCGCGTTCCCGTACCGCGACCGCGACGTGATCGCAATCGATGACCGCACATCCAACGACGCGGTGTTCGCGAAGCACCTGGCCCAGATCGGCGACGACGACCCGTGGAAGGGCGACTACAACCGCAACGGCAAGACGCGCCTCGACACGTGGGGAAGCTACGTGCGCGGCGACTGGACCCTCCCGAACGCGACGCTCACCACCCTCACCGGCTACGACGGCTACGACCGCTGGCGCGACACCGATCAGGACTTCACCCCCGACGTGCTCTTCGAATCCGAGATCGACGACGATGCCTGGCAGGTCTCGCAGGAGCTGAAGGCGGCGGGCGAGGTGCGCGAGGGAACGCTGCGCTGGGAGGCGGGCGGCTTCACCCTGAACGAGAAGCTCGACTACTACCAGAAGCAGTTCTTCCGCGGCGCGAACCTCTCCGTGGACCCGGATCGGACGGACATCGACTTCACGCAGGACCTCTACAGCTGGGCCGCGTTCGCCGGTGGCGCCTGGGACTTCATGGACGACTTCACCCTCGAAGCCGGCGCGCGGTACAACTGGGAGCGCAAGCGCTTCGATGACACGTTGACCCTCGTCTCCATCCCAGGATTGGCACCGATTCCCGCGGTCATGACCGAGACCTGGCAGGCGCCGACGGGCACCGTGACCCTGCTCTACCGCCTTCAGGAGGAGACGGCCGTCTACTGGAAGTACAGCCGGGGCTGGAAGGGGGGACACTTCAGCGCGTTGCCGCAGGTCTCCAAGGGCATCACGGTGGCGGACCCGGAGACGATCGACGCGTTCGAGGTCGGGCTCAATGCCAACTGGCTCGAAGGTCGCCTCGGCTTCCGCGCGCAGCTCTTCTACTACAACTACCAGGACTACCAGGTACTCACCGTCGAGGACACGGTCGCCGGCCCGCCCGGCATCGCGATCATCAACGCGAACGATGCGGAGATCTACGGCTCGGAGGTCGAGGTGCGCGCCGAGCCGGTCGAGTCGCTCGTTTTCACCGGGCGCTTCGGCTGGCTGGAGAGCCAGTACCTCGACTTCACGAACGAGATCACGCAGAGCGTCCAGGCCGCAGACGGCACCATCCGAAATCTCGTGGTGACGGTGGACTACACCGGCAACCGCCTGATCAACTCGCCGCAGTTCAAGTTCAGCGGCGCGGTGGACTACACCTTCGAGCTCGGGCGCTACGGAGCGCTGCTGCCGCGCTTCGACTTTGCCTGGAGCGACGACACCTTCTTCGATCCCGCCGAGGGGCGCGGCAACCCGAACGCCTTCGGCCAGCAGTTCCTGCCGGACTTCGCCGTGGGACAGCCGGCCTACTGGATCTTCAACGGGCGGCTCGGCTACCGCACCGAGGACGGCACGATCGAGATCTCCGGCTGGGTGCGGAACTTCATGGACACGACGTACAAGACGTACGGCTTCGACGCGTCGCAGTTCTCGTCGGTGCAGGTCAACTACTACGGCGAGCCGCGCACCTACGGCATGGACTTCACGGTGACCTTCTAGGGCACCGCATAGCCGAGCGCGCGCAGCTGATTCAGCTCCAGCTCGTCGAGCTCGAGCGTGTCGGTCTGGTTGGCCCACGGCGCCGGCTCGCTCTCGAGGTAGCCGCGCGCGAGCTCGCGCAGGCGCGTGGCGTCCTCCGGCTTGTCGCTCGCGAGATCGCGGCGTTCGCTCACGTCCGTCTGCGTGTCGAAGAGCTCCTCGCGCGTGCCCCGCGGCGTGACGCTCTCGACGTAGCGGAAGCCGCCGTCGAGCACGGCCACCGTGGGCGCAGGTTCCGCGTCGCGCTGGCCCCAGCGCTGGTCGAGGTGGGCGAACGACGGCCGCGCGTCGGGCGGCGCCGCTTCGCCGCGCGCGGCCGCGAGGATCTCGGGGACGCGCGAGCGCCCGTCGCTGTGCGGGATCGGAGGGAGTCCCAGCAGGTCGAGCAGGGTCGGCCACACGTCCACGTTGCTCGTGCGCGATTCGATCACGAGGCCCGGATCGAGGCGGAACGGGAAGCTCAGGATGAACGGCACGTAGGTCGCCTCGTGGTAGACGTTGCGCGCGTGGCCCTCGGCGCCGTGCTCACCGAACGCCTCGCCGTGGTCCGACGCGATCGCGACCACGGTGCGGTCCTCGAGGCCTCTCTCGGCCAGCGAGCCGAGCAGCTGATCGAGCACCAGGTTCACACGCAGGACGGCGTTGTCGTACACGTCGGCGTAGCTCGTCCCGAACTTCGCCGAGTCCTCGTCGTAGGTGTACTCGTGCACGTCCATCAGGTGCATGTAGAGGAACCAGCGGTCCTCCCCCTGGATGCGCAGGAACTCGATCGCCGCGCGCACGCCGTCCTCGTCGGTGCCGCCCTCCTGCACCGTCGGGTTCTCGCGCTTGAGCGTCGGCGGCGGACGCACGCTGACGGGGCGGTCGTACACCTCGAAGCCCTGACCGAAGCCGAACGAGGGCGCGACCCAGCCGTTGCGCCACAGCCCGGTGGTGCGGAAGCCGGCCTCGCGCAGGATCTCTGCCGGCATGATCGCTTCCGAGGGGATCACCGAGTCGAAGCGCGTGATGCGCGTGCGCGCCGGCAGCGTCCCGGTCCACAGCGAGGCCATCGAGCACTTGGTCCACGACGACTGCGAGAGCTGGTTCGCGAAGCGGACGCCGCGCGACGCGAGCAGGTCGAGGAGCGGGCTCGTCTCGCGCGTGTAGCCGTAGCTCGACAGGCGATCGGCACGCAGCGTGTCGATCACGACGAAGAGCAGGTTGACGTCCTTGCGCTCGCGGAGAGCGGCAATCTGCTCCGCACCGCCGACCGGGCGCGTGTCAGCGTCGCCGCCGAAGCGCACGAAGGTCGAGAGGAAGAGCAGGATCACGAGGCCCATGGCGACGAGCCACGGCCAGCGGCGTTGCAGGAGCGGGGTCGGCATGCGAGGGCGCGAAAACTAGCGAACCCGCGCGGAGCGCCCGGGCCGCTGCCTGGCATGGCGGCTACGTTCCGCCGCCATGCAAGAGACCCGCCGCCGCGTCACGCGCCCGCTGCTTGCCGGCATCCTGCTGGTCCCGTGGCTGTGGATCGCCTGCGGCTCCAGCGATCCGCTCGAGCTGGCGCGCAAGCGTCAGGATGCGGGCGACTACGCGGGGTCGCTCGAAATCCTCCAGAGCCTCGCGGCCGAGCGCACGAAGGATCCCGAGGTCCAGTACCGCTACGGCCTGGCGCTCGTGCGCACGGGCCAGCCGAGCCTCGCGATCTGGTCGCTGCGGCGCGCGATGGACGATCCGGCGTGGCTCGAGCGGGCCTCGCGCGAGCTCGCGCGCAGCGCGATCTCGACCGCCAACGCCGACGCCGCGGTCGCGGCGATGGACCGACTGCTCGAGCAGAAGCCCGACGACCTCGACGCGCTGGTGCTGCGCGCGAAGGCGAAGATCGCGACGCGCCGCGATTTCGAGGGCGCGCTCGCCGATGCGGAGCGCGTGATCGAGAAGGACCCCGATCACAACGACGCGCTCGTGATGCGCGCAGTGGCGCTGCTCATGCTGACGCGCACCGACGAGGCCGAGGTGGCGTTGAAGGATCTCGAGGCGCGCGCGGTGGACGTGGACCTCGGCCTCGACGTCGGCGCGCGCTTCTGCGCCGCGCGCGCGATGTTCGCGCAGGCCAAGGAGCAGTGGGAGGAGGCGGAGGCGCTGCACGAGAAGTGTCTCGCGACCTTCCCCGCCGACGAGTCCGTCGTCGGGCAGGCGGTCAGCTTCTACGACGCGCGCGAGCGGCCCGAGCGCGCAGTGGAGATCCTCCAGCAGATCGTCGCCGCCGACCCGCTGGCGAGCGCGGCGCGTGAAGCCCTCGGCTGGCGCCTCGAGCAGGCCGGGCGCGGCGACGAGGCGGAGAAGGTCTTTCGCGAGGGCACGACGGTTCGGGACAGCGAGCTCGTGTCGGTCTCGTGGATCGACCTCGCGAATCTCTACTCCCACCGCGGCGATGTCGCAGCCTCCGCAGAGGCGCTCGGGCATGCGATGGAGACGACGCGCGAGCCGCGCGCCGAGCTCGTCTACCAGTACGCCGACACGCTCGTGATGACGGGGGACCTGGCGCGCGCGCGCGAGGTCGCGAAGAAGCTCCAGGTGCCGGCGCACCGCGAGCTGCTCGAGGCGCGCGTGCTGATGCAGGAGGGGCGTCTCGAACAAGCGCTTGCGCACTTCGACGCCGGCCTGCGCCTGTGGCCGGACAACGCGGTCGCCCGCTACTACGCGGCGCGCACGGCCGAGCGGCTGGGACGCTTCGAGCGAGCCATCGACGACTACCGCTACTCGATCCGCGCAGGGGTGGCGGTGACGGACGCGCGCTTCCGCCTGGCGCGTCTGCTCGAGGCGGCGCGCGTGTACGACCAGGCCGTGGGCGTCGCGCGCCATGCGACGGCAACCGTGCCCGCCGATCCCGCGGCCGAGCGCGTGGCGCTGCGCATCCTGGCGCGTCTCGGCCGGCTGGAAGACGTGAGGCCGTTGATGCGGAACCTCGCGCAGGACCCGGAGCACTGGGGCGAGAGCGTCGCGGCGATGGCGCAGGGCGTGCGCGAGGGGAGCGGTCCGGTCGACGCCGCGCGCTTCGTGCGCGAGGCCGAGGGGCTCGACCTGGGCGACCCGCGCAGCGAGGACGCGCTGCGCGAGCTCGTCGTCTCGCTGGTCGCGTCCGGGGACGCGGCCGCGGCGGTCGCGGCGGCGGATGCGGCGCTGAAGGCGCATCCGGAACACGCCGGGTTCCACGCGCTGCGGGGGCTGGCGCTCTCCGGGAAGGACGCGGCGAAGGCACGCGCGTCCTACGAGCGCGCGCTCGCGCTCGATGCGAAGAGCGCGCAGGCGCTGCTCGGGCTCGCGCAGCTCGAGGCGCGCGAGGGCCGCGCCGCGCAGGCGCTCGATCTCTACGCCCGCGCGATCGCCGCGCAGGGCGACACCGAGCTAGGTGACCCCGAGCCGTGGCGCGGCTCGGCCGAGCTGCTGCTGGCGCAGGGCCGCCGCGACGAGGGCGTGCAGCGTCTCACGGAGCTGCTCCTGCGCGACCCCTACGACAGCCGCGCGGCGGCGCGTCTGGCCGGCTTGCGCGCCGAGCAGCCGGAGGGCCGCGAGGAGGCGCTCGTGCTCGCGAAGCGCGCGGTGTTCTTCGGCCGCACGCCGGAGGCCTTCGAGGTGCTCGCGCAGGTGTATCGCCTGCGCGGGGAGGAGGCGCAGGCCGCCGAAGCGCATGCGCACGCAGAGCGCGCGCGCGCCGGCGAGGAGCCAGTCGCGGCGGAGGATTCGAAGTCCTAGGTCCGCTCGAGCACGGCGGAGCGCGCCGCAGGCGCGCGGGTCGCCGCAAGCGGCGGCGGAGACCCGGGTTGTGCCCAACGCCGGACGCCGCCGCGCGGAGCGAGGCGAAGCCGAGCGGAGCACCAGATCAAGGAAGCCAGGCGCGGATCGCGGCTTCGATGGCGGCGGGCTCGGCGTCGTCGCCGAGGCGCATGCGCAAGCGTCGCGCCTCGCGCGCGACGGTGCGATTGCCGGCCGAGCGCATGCGCGCGTTGAGCCCCGTCTGCGCCAGGGTGACGAGCGCGGCCTCCGCCTCGCCGGCCGTCGCGAGCACGCGCGCGCGCAGCACCTCGTCTCGCGCGGAGTTGCTCGCGGGGATCAGCGCGTCGACGAGCGGGAGCGCCTCGCGCGCGCGCTCCGGATCGCGCGATTCGACCCGCCAGCGGACGCGCAGCCGCAGCGCGTCCTCGAACAGCACGTCGTCGCGCCCGATCGGCTCGAGCGCGGGCTCGAGGTTCCGCAGCGCAGCCCAGTCGCCGCGCGCCTCGGCCTGCCAGCCCGCCGCGATGGCCTGCTCCCGCCCACTCGGGTCGCGCAGCAGCGCGTCGAGGGTCGTGTCGCCCGCCACCAGGCTGCGCCGCTCGAGACGCAAGGTGGACGCGCGCGCCTGTGCCGCGGCGGGATCGAGGGCGAGCGCGCGCTCGAACGCGCGACGGGCGGCGGCCGGGCGCTCCTCAGCCGCCGCGACCACGCCTTCTGCGGTAGCCCGCTCGACAGGATCTTGTGTCGCGGCCGCCACGCGCTTCGCGCGCTCCTCGAATCCGCGCGCCAGCAGCCGCCGCACCACCGAGACGCGGTCGATGCCGGGCGTCGGCTGGAGCAGCGGATCGAAGGCCTCGAAGGGATCCTGGTCCGCGAGCGACGGGCTCGCCTCGCGGCCGATCGCCGCGGAGCGCATCTCCATCAGGTTGCGGTCGTCGGTGACGAGCGGCGCGCCCTCGGCGAAGCGCCGCGCGCCCTCCTCGTCGAGCACGAGCGCCGCCACGGCCGCCTCGGGGCCGAACACGCCGAGTGCTGCGTAGTCGTCGGGCGCGGCCGCGATCGCGCGCGCCGCGTTCTCGCGCATGCGCAGCGGCTGTTGCGACGCCAGCAGCAGCAGCGAGCCCGGCGACGGCCGATAGACGGAGACGTGCGGGAACTCCGCGAGCAGGCTCGCGACCAGCGCGCGCAGCAGCGCCTCGTCGACGAAGGCCTGCGCCATCCACTGGGCCAGCACGCCGTCGGGGGTCAGCCGCTCGCGCGCCAGCGCGAAGAACTCGCGCGTGTAGAGGTGCGAGGCGCCTCCGGTCCACGGGTGCGAGGGTTGCGACGCGATGATGTCGTAGCGCTGATCGCTCCGCTGGAGCGCGCCGCGCGCGTCGTCGAGCACGACGCGCACGCGCGGATCCGCGAGCGGATCGCGTCGGCGCCGGTCGGCGATGAAGCGGTTGGCGCGGATCACCTCCGGCTCGAGCTCCACCACGTCGATCGACTCGATCAACGGGGGCACCGACTCGAGGACCACGCCGCCGCCGAAGCCGATCACCAGCATGCGGCGCGCCTCGGGCCGCGCGAGGCTGGCGCCGGCGCCGAGCCACTGCGCGAGCGAGTCGCCGCGCACGTGCGAGCCGCGCCGCAGCACGACCGACTCGGGCAGGCCGTTCGTGCGCAGCCGCCAGCCCGCGCCCTCCTGCGCGAGCAGCACCGTCGCGCTGCGGCCGACGCCGAAGTAGACCGTGGCGCCGCGGCTCTCGCCCGAGATGGCCGAGGCGCGCAGCAATCGCCACGGGGTCGGCGGCGGCAGCACCAGCGCCGCGCCGGCGACGGCGGCGAGCGCGATGGCCGCCGCGAGCGCGCGCGGCACGGCGCTCGCTGCGAGCGCGCACAGCGCGAGTACGAGATTCACGCACACCGCGAGCGTGACGAGCCCCTGGTACTTCAGCGCTGGCAGAAGGAAGAAGCCCGTGCCGATCGAGCCGACGATCGCGCCGATCGTGTTCCAGGCGTACACGCGCGCGCTGGCCGGACCCGCATCGGCCTCGCTGCGCGCGAGCACGCGCACCGCCAGCGGGAAGGTGGCGCCGATGCAGAGTGCGGCGGGGAGCAAGGTCGCGGCCGCGACGGCGGCGTCGGCGACGAGCGGATCGGCGCCGCGATCGTTCACGAAGTCCGATAGCGCGGGCATGCGATCGAGCGCGAGGAAGGCCAGGGTCGAGAGCCCGGCCGTCCCGAGCTGCGCCGCGCGCGCCTTCGTCGCGGCGCGCACGGCGTCGCGTGCGAAGCGCGCCGCGACCGCGGAGCCGAGCGCGATGCCCGCCAGGAAGCTCGCCAGCATGGTCGCGAAGCCGTAGACGCTGCCGCCGAGCAGGTGGCCGAGCAGGCGCGACCACATCACCTCGTAGCTGAACGACACCGCGCCGGAGACGAGCATCAGCGGCAGGATCCAGCGCCCGCGCGCCGCGCTCGCCTCGAAGGCGGCGCCCTCGGGCGCGGGCACGAGCTCGGAGCCGCGCGCGGCCCACACCGCCGCGCCGAACACCAGCGCGTTCGCGCCCACGGCGACCCACAAGGTCGCGCGCAGGCCGAGGGCCGGCAGCAGCACGAAGCCGGCCGCCAGCGCGCCGAGCACCGCGCCGAAGGTATTGATCGCGTAGAGCGCGCTGACCCGCGTTCCGATCTGCTCCTCGCGGTGCACCGCGTAACGCGTGAGCATCGGGAGCGTCGCGCCCATCAAGCCGGTCGGCACGAGCAGGATCGCGAAGGACGACACCAGGAAGAAGAACGCCGTCGCGAGCTGTCCGGACTCGCCGACCTCGCTGCCGCGGAAGAGCGAGACGAAGAGCGCGTCGACGCCACGCAATGCGAACGGCACCGTGAGTGCGGAGAGCGCGATGCCGAGCTCGAGCAGGCCGTACACGAGCACGGGGCGGCGCACCGCGCGCACGACGCGGCTCGCCACCGCGGCGCCGGCTGCCAGTCCGCCCATGTACGAGGCGAGCACCGTGGCGATCGCGAGCTCGGAGGTCCCGAAGACGAACGCGAACTCGCGCGTCCACGCGGTCTGGTAGATCAGCGCCGCGAAGCCGCTGAGGAAGAAGCAGAGCAGGACGAGTGCGAAGCGGAGGCCTTGCCTCACGGGTGCTCGGCGGGCGTCGTCGCTGCGCGCGCGGCCTTGCGGGCCTCGCGCCGGGCCAGGCGGTCGGCGCGCAGGCGGTCGAGCTTCAGGATCTCGTCGCGCATCGACGCGGTCGGCTCGTCGCCGTCGAGCCATGCCTGAGCGGCCTCGCGGTCGCTCTGGAGCCACATGTTGCCGACCGCCACGAAGCTCCGCTCGCGCAGCGCCGGCCCCTCGATGCGGCGCGCCCACGCGAGCGCTTCGGCGATGTCCCGGCCGGAGAGACGGTTCGCGTACACGAAGATCGCGGGCTCGAGCCAGGCCGCGTGCGGCTGTGCCTGGAGCCACGCCGACGCGCCCTGGTACTGGCGGCCGCTCCACGCCTGGAAGGTCTCCAGGACGCCGTCGTCGCGCTGCTTGCCGGCCGGCAGGCCAGAAAGCCAACGCAGCGCCGGCTCTCCGTCACCATTCTGCGACACCCACCCGGCGCCCGCGCGCGCGAGCAGGCCATCGCCGTTCGGGCCGTCGGCGTGCTTGGCGGCGAATGCGGCCGTGCGCTCGGGGTCGATCGGCGCGGCGGCGCTGACCAGCCGACGGAACATCTGGAGCTTGAAGCGAAGCACGTCCTCGGGCGGGTCTTCCGGGATCGCCTCGCCCCAGGCGAAGGCGCCCTCCGGCCCGTCGCGCAGCACCCGCCGACGCGCCAGCGGCGCCATCGCCATCAGCGCGTCCGTGCTGGACGGAATGCTGCGCAGGTGTTCGATCAGGCCCGGCTGCCCGGACGCATCCCAGCCCGAGATGAGGCTGTCGAGAGACGCACGCGCGAGGAACGGATCCTGGATTCCCGCGAGCGCGTCGCGCGCGGCGAGCGGATCGCGCTGCGCCCAGGCCTCGACCACGGAGCGCAACACCAGCGGGTGATGGCCGATCGCGCTCCCCCGGCTCCACGCGAATGCGGCCTTCGGATCGAACTCGGCCCACCAGTCGGCCAGGAGAGCGACCTCGAGCTCCGCGACGTCGAGGAACACGATCTCGAACGCGCCGAGGACTTCCGGCAGCGACTCCGGGCCGGTGCTTCGCAGGCGTGCCGCCAGCGCCTCGACGCCGGCGAGCCGGTCGGGGTCCATCAGGGCCGCCTGGATGGCGGCGCCGACCTCACCGGGTGCGGGTGAGGCACCCCGAACGAGGGGCCGCCCGAGCACCCGGCTCTTGGTGTCCGGCGAGGTTTCCTGCGGCTTCCGCGCGATCGCGTAGCCGGCTCCGAAGCCGAGGACAGCGCTCAACACGGCGACGATCAAGGCGTTCCGGCCCACGGGGCGCGCAGTCTAGGGGCCGCCGAAAGCCGCGCGCAACCAAGGAAAATCTACTTTCCAGTTGGAAAATGATTTCGGAAATGTGGAAGACGTTTTCCACGTGTCAGCGCTGGAGCGCGTCCGGCTTGGACCTCGCCAATGCAGAAACAATCGGTTTCTCGGGCAGTTGACGGCGTAGACCGGCGAGACTGCGAAATTACAGAGCGAGGCACATGGCTTGCAAGAAGGTGCGTCACGCGTTTTCTCGTTCTTTCACTCGACCCCGAGAGGAGAGCTTCAAGATGTCCATTCGCGGCAAGGCCTACCTGGTCGGAGCCCTGTTACTCGCGATCGCGAGCAGCGCGCAAGCTGCTCAGTTCAGCATGTCCGGCACCTGGAAGTCGAATCGCGGTCCGCAGATCGTGATTCCGGTGTTCGCCGGCGCCCCGTGCTTCGGCGTCTTCTGCGGCAGCGGAGTCGTCACGGCCGCAGGTGTGAACCCCGGTCAGCAGCTCACGGTGCCGGCGGGCCGGTTCTCCGAGATGGGTGGCGGCGTTCTCGTGCCGGTTCCCGGCCCGACCGTCGTGCAGCTCACGACGATGATCGAGGCTTCGGGTCCGCAGGCCAATGCCGTGTTCAAGGGCGGCCCGAAGGGCTCGCGCCCGGCGAACTTCGCGTGGTGCCCCGGTGCAACGCCGGGTCAAGGCACCGCGATGAACCCGAACTGCCTCACGGGCAAGTCGACCGGCGCTGGCGCGCCTCCGGGCAGCGGCGTCCGCCCGGGCCGCGTCCGCTACACGGCGGGTGCGAGCCAGTTCGGCGGTGTCGCGCAGATGCTGCTCCAGGGCGGTGGTGAGGTCAGCGTGTTCATCGGCGGCACGCCGATGGCGCAGCAGATCCTCCACAACCCCTTCGGCGGCGGCGCGACCCCGAACGATCAGGAAGCCGGTGGCGCGTACGAGAACACCGGCTCCGTGATGCTCGCGGCCGGCGCCATCACGCTGCAGACGATGACGGTCGGCGGGATGGGCAAGGCCACGACCGGCGGCGTCATCACGGCGCCGGGCATGGTGGTCGGCGCGGGCCCGCCGGAGACGAACTACACCACGGGCTTCCCGTTCACGACGGGCAAGGTGCAGGCGACCAACCCGACCACGGGCATGGGCCGCGGCACGACCATGCTGACGCTCACCGGCATGGATCTCATGACCGGTGGCGGCGGGCGCAACATCGTGATGGTCGCGAGCGCGCTCACGAAGCGCATCGTGGCCGGCACGACGTACATGCACCTCGAGAACATGAACATGACGATCTCGCCGGTGGCGGTGGCGGTTCCGTCGCTGTCGCGAGGTGCCTACGCGCTGGCTGCGCTGCTCGTCCTGGCGACGGGCTACGCGCTGCGCCGACGGCTCGCGTAGCAAAGCAGTAGA
>Ga0247830_10000693_pt1 | contig 12670 bp, 12 predicted proteins | sample 12C_Control_Day5_FD_207766 | JGI IMG/M metagenome (GOLD analysis project Ga0247830, IMG submission 207766) | Soil microbial communities from agricultural site in Penn Yan, New York, United States - 12C_Control_Day5 | ecosystem: Environmental > Terrestrial > Soil > Agricultural land | place...
GTTTCACGCGGTGGGATGCCCACACCCCGTTTCCCGTCCATGGTCTCGAGGGAGCAATGGGACTCCGCCGCTCCCCGCTTCCCTGGATCGTCCTTGTCATGGGACTCACGGGGGCGGCGCTCGGGTTCCTCCTGCAGTGGTGGGTCCACGTCAAGGCCTATCCCCTGGTGATCAGCGGCAAACCGTTCAACTCCTGGCCGGCCTTCATTCCGATCACGTTCGAAGTCGGCGTGCTCTTCGCCGCGCTCGGCGCCGTGCTCGGCATGCTCGGTCTGAACCGGCTCCCGATGCATCACCATCCGCTCTTTCGATCCAGGGTCTTCGAGCGCGTGACCGACGACGCCTTCTTCATCTCGATCGAATCGTGGGATCCCCGATTCGATTCGTCGGCCACCCGGAAGTTGCTGGAGTCACTGGGCGCACGAAGCGTCGAGCTCCTGGAGTCCTGAATGTCCGAACGCGATCAGGTGGCGCTGCGGCCCGAACAGGCGACGATTCCGCCGGGGCACTCGTGGAACCGCGTTCCGGTCATCAGCGCCGTCTGCGCCCTGCTGGGCGCGCTGGCGTGCGCGATGCTCGGGGCGTCCAACCCGAAGCAGTTCTTTTTCTCCTGGCTCGTGTCGTTTCTGTTCTTTCTGAGCCTGTCACTCGGCGCGCTCTTCTTCGTGCTGATCCAGTACGCGTCCCAGGGCGGATGGGGCATCGTACTGCGACGCATCGGAGAGACGACCTTCGCAATGGTCCCAGTGATGGCCGCGCTCTTTCTGCCGCTGCTGCTCGGTCTGCACGATCTTTACTCCTGGACCGTACCCGGCGCTGCCGAGCGCGATGCGCTGCTGCGCTGGAAGTCGCCGTATCTCAACGTACCGTTCTTCCTGATCCGTGCGGCGGTCTACTTCGTCATCTGGTCGTTCATCGCCCTTCTGTACTACCGCGGCTCGCGCGGTCAGGACGTAAGCGGGGATGCCCGCGTGTCGGCCCGCCTGCGCCGCATCGCGGGGCCCAGTATCATCGTCCTCGCGCTCACCCAGACCTTCGCCTCTGTCGACTGGATCATGTCGCTGACGCCGCACTGGTACTCGACCATGTTCGGCGTGTATTTCTTCGCCGGCTCGTTCGTCGGATTCATCGCGCTGCTCTCGGTTGTTGCGGTGGCAATGCGCAGCGCGGGGCTGCTCGACACGGTCATCACCCCGGAGCACCTGCACGACGTCGGAAAGTTCCTCTTCGCCTTCACCGCGTTCTGGGCTTACATCGCGTTCTCACAGTTCTTCCTCATGTGGTACGCGAACCTCCCCGAGGAAACGATTTTTTTCAAGGCGCGGATCGAGGGATCCTGGAAGGCAGTCTCTCTCATCCTCATGGCGGGACACTTCGGAGCTCCGTTTCTTTACCTGATGGGACGCGCCGTCAAACGCAGGGGATCGACGCTTGCCCTGGGCGGAGCGTGGCTCCTCGCCATGCACTACGTGGACCTCTACTGGCAGGTCATGCCGACACTCCATCCCGAAGGCGTTCGTCCGTCAGCTCTCGATGTGGCCGCGTTCGTCGCGGTGGGCGGGTGCTTCGTGGCGGCGGCCAGCTGGCTGATGCGACGGCAGGCGCTCGTACCGCTGCGTGATCCGAGGCTCGCCGAGTCGCTCGCGTTCGAGAACATGTAATAGCTCGACCGCTCAGAACTTGCCCGGATCGCGGGGTCGGTGTATTGTCGGCCCGTTCCAGGAAATCACCGCGTCGTCGGCAACGACGACGATAACGGAGGCGAGGTTTTGCGATGATGAAGCAAACGAGCATGCGCCGGACGGCGAAGGGGCTGTGCGTGGCGGCTGGAGTGGTAGCGGCGACGATGTGGCCGGGCCTCGCGGTCGCCGCATCGTCCATAAACGGGACCATCACCTTTGACGGGAAAGTCCCTCCACTCAAGCCGCTGGCCATGGACGCCGACCCCGCGTGCGCGAAGAAGCATTCCGCGCCCGTGCCGAACGAGATGCTCGTCCTCGGCAACGGCAATACGATGGGGAACATCATGGTGTGGGTCTCGAAGGGGCTGCCCGCAGGCAAGACCTGGCCCGCGCCGAAGACTCCAGTGACGCTCGACCAGAAAGGCTGTCAGTACGTGCCGCACGTGCAGGGGATCATGGTGGGTCAGGCGTACAAGATCCTGAACTCCGACGGCATACTCCACAACGTCCACGCCCTTCCCAAGATCAACCGAGGATTCAACCGGCCGATGCCGGGAAATGTCAAGGAGGCAACCGCCACGTTCGACAAGGCGGAGCCGATGTTCCAGATCAAGTGCGACGTGCACCCGTGGATGAATGCCTACCTGGGCGCCTTCACACATCCTTTCTTTTCGGCGACGGGCACCGACGGGAAGTACACGATCTCAGGCCTCGATCCGGGCACCTACGAGATCACCGCCTGGCACGAGAGGCTGGGGACGCAGACCGCCACCGTTACGGTTGGCGCCAACGAAACGAAGAGCCAGAACTTCAAATTCACGACCCCCGCCAAGTAGCGGAATGTGACCCATATCGGCATCATTTCCCATCCAGGCCGGGCATTCTTAGCGGCCTGGCGACCCGGAGACAAGGCGAATGAGTGACCCGGCCGCCGTCGTCGTACCCAAGGGATCCAAGGCACACGTCGCGCACGAAGTTCATCACGAGGAGCTGGGCTTCTGGCGCAAGTACGTCTTCTCCACGGACCACAAGGTCATCGGCATCCAGTACGGCATCACTGGTCTGCTGTTCCTCTTCTTCGGCTTCTCGTTGATGATGCTCATGCGCTGGCAGCTCGCGTACCCGGGCGCCGCGATACCTCTGCTTGGCACGCTGTTCGGCGAGGCCCGGATGCCCGGCGGCACGATGCTCCCCGACTTCTACAACGAGCTCGGGGCGATGCACGGCACCATCATGGTCTTCCTCGGGGTGGTCCCGGTCGCCGTCGGAGGGTTCGGGAACTTCGTCCTTCCGCTCCAGATTGGCGCCCAGGATATGGCGTTCCCGCGGCTCAACATGGCGAGCTACTGGTTCTTCTTCCTCGGCGGCGTCACGATGCTCGCCAGCTTTTTCGTTCCCGGTGGCGCCGCGCAGTCCGGATGGACCTCTTACGCGCCGCTCTCGGTGCTGGCAACCGGGGGGCAGACGTGGTGGCTGATCGGGATGATCTTCCTGATCACCTCATCGCTGCTGGGCGCGGTGAACTTCATCACCACGACGATCCAGCTCCGCGCGAAGGGTCTCACCTTCATGCGGTTCCCATTCTTCGTGTGGGCCCAGTTCGTCACCGCCTTCCTTCTTCTGCTCGCCTTCCCGCCGCTCGAGGCCGCGGGGATCATGCAGTTGATGGATCGGCTGGCGGGCACGAGCTTCTTCCTCCCGACCGGCCTCGTCGTCAGCGGCCAGGTTGTCGCCAACGCCGGCGGCGGCAATCCGCTTCTGTGGCAGCACCTCTTCTGGTTCCTGGCGCACCCGGAAGTCTACGTGCTGATACTGCCCGCCATGGGCATCGTGGCGGAGATCATCGCGAACAACACGCGGAAACCCTTGTGGGGTTACCGGTCGATGGTGTGGTCGCTCGTGTTCCTCGGCTTCATGTCGTTCATCGTGTGGGCGCACCACATGTTCATGACCGGGATGGGTACGGCGATGGCGACGTTCTTCCAGACGACGACGATGATCATCTCGATCCCGTCGGTCGTGATCCTTACGGCGCTGCTCCTCTCATTGTGGGGCGCATCGATCCGCATCAATACCCCCATGCTTTTCGCGCTCGGCTTTCTTCCAATGTTCGGCATCGGGGGGCTGACCGGGCTTCCGCTCGGTTTGAACGTCGCGGACATCCCGCTCCACGACACGTACTACGTCATCGCCCACTTCCATTACGTCGTCGCACCGGGAACGATCTTCGCGCTCTTTGCGGGGGTCTATTACTGGTTCCCTAAAGCAACCGGGCGGAGGATGAACGAGACGCTCGGCAAGATCCATTTTGCCGGCTCGTTCATCTGCATGAACGTGATCTTCATGCCGATGTTCATGCTGGGGCTCGCCGGCGTTTCACGGCGCCTGTTCGACGGCGGCGCGAGCTACGACTTCGCGCAGCCGGTGCTGCACCTGAACGTCGTCTCCTCCTGGGGCGCGTGGATCCTCGCGATCTTCCAGCTTCCCTTCATCTTCAATTTCTTCTGGAGCATCTGGAAGGGCGAGAAGGTCGGCGACAACCCGTGGCAGGCGACGACCATCGAGTGGGCGGCGCCCTCGCCTCCCCCGCACGGCAATTTCGCAGTCGCGCCGGAGGCGCACCGGGGACCCTACGAGTACAGCGTTCCTGGCGCCCCCCGTGATTTCTTGCCGCAGCACGAGGCGTAAGCGTCTGCGAATAATGCGTCAACGAAGGTTGAATTGATGGACATTCCTTACACCGTAGAGATCCGCCGCGACACGGGCCTGACCAATGGCAAGATCGGCATCTGGCTCTTCCTGGCCTCGGAAGTCATGCTGTTCGGGGCGCTGTTCGCGAGCTACATCCTGATCCGGACCGGGGCGACAACCTGGCCGAGGGGAGATTCGATTCTGAACGTCCCGCTCGCCACGTTCAACACGCTCGTCCTGATCTCGTCCTCCGTCACCATGGTCATGGCCTGGGCGTCGCTGATGCGCGGACGCCTGGGGACCTTTCGGATGTATATGGGGGCCACTGTCCTCCTCGGATTCGTGTTCCTCGTGGTGAAGTATTTCGAATACAGCCACAAGTTCCACGACGAGCTCTTCCCGAGCACCAACAACTTTCTCGCCATCTATTTCACGCTGACGGGGCTGCACATGCTCCACGTGATCGGCGGGATGGCGGTGAACGCGTACCTGCTGGGCCCCGGATCGAAGCTGTGGAAGACGAATCCGGTGTGGTTCACCAACCGGGTGGAGAACTCAGGTCTCTTCTGGCACTTCGTGGATCTGGTCTGGATCTTCCTCTTTCCGACTCTGTATCTTCTGTAGGCGACGTTCATGACCACCGATCACGTGACGAGCGACCACGCCGTTGACATCGACAGGCACGTCAGGGTCTACATCACCGTCTTCGTCGTGCTCATGGTTTTGACGATCATCACGGTGGCGATCTCGTACCTCCACCTTCCGGTCGCAGCCGCCGTCAGCGTGGCGCTGCTCGTGGCGACGGTCAAGGGATCGCTGGTGGCGTGCTACTTCATGCACCTGATCTCCGAGAAGAAGTTGATCTACGCCGTCCTCCTGCTGACCATTGTGTTCTTCGCCGCGCTGCTGGCTCTTCCCGTCGTCACTCACGGCAACGGCTTCTGGATTCACGAATGAATCTCAGGTGGTTCCACGCGCTTCTGATCCTGCTCTCCGCCGCCCTTGCGGCGCTGTTCGGGATCTGGTGCCTCGCTCAGTACGGGCGGCAGGAGGGGATCGGAACCCTGGTCGCCGCCATCACGTCATTTGCTCTTTCGCTCGGTCTCGTCTTCTATGACTCCTGGTTTTTGCGCAAGACGAGGACGCTGCGATGAGGACGAGCGACGGGCGACCGACGACACGCCGTGCGACGTGCCTCGCCACGGCCGCTCTCGTCCTGATCGGCGGCAGTGGCAGCCTCCTCGCCTGCCCGGTGTGCTTCGGGGCGGAGGAAACCTCGATGATCGACGGGGCGAAACTGGGCATCCTCGTGCTGCTGGTGATCACGCTGGCGGTGCAGGGGGCGTTCGTCGGGTTCTTTCTCTATCTCCGCAACCGCGCGAAGCGCATCGCTGAAATGGACCTCGACAGCGAATGGTCGGAACTCCAAGGAGCGTCGAGAACATCATGACTGAATGGCTCGGACTGCCGCCGCTCGCCGCGACTCACGGCGGGCAGATCGACAGCCTCATAGGCTGGACACACGTGTTCATGTTCGTCCTGTTCGTCGGGTGGGGCTCGTACTTTGCCTACGCGCTGATTCGTTTCCGGCGATCGCGCAATCCGGTGGCGAACTACAAGGGGACCACGTCGCACACGTCGAGCTACCTCGAGGTTGGCGTTCTCGTGGTCGAACTGGTACTCCTGTTCGGATTCTCGATTCCGCTCTGGGCGGCGAGAGTGGACCGCCGTCCGGCGGAGAGCGACGCGCTCGTCGTGAACGTCACCGGCGAGCAATTCGCCTGGAACGTCCGCTACTCCGGTGCCGACAAGGTATTCGGCAAAACAGACATCAAGCTCATCGACGTCCAGACGAATCCGCTCGGAGTCGATCGTTCCGATCCTGCCGCGAAGGACGACGTGGTTACGCTCAATCAGCTGTATCTGCCCGTCAACACGCCAGTGATCGTGAAGCTCAGGAGCAAGGACGTCATTCACAGCTTCGGCGTGCCCGAATTTCGCGTGAAGCAGGACGCCATCCCCGGCCTCACGATTCCCATCTGGTTCGTTCCCGATGTGACGACCGCGGAAATGCGGACTCGAACGGGGAAGGCGGAATTCCAGTATGAGATCGCGTGCGCGCAGCTCTGCGGCCTGGGCCACTACCGGATGCGTGGCTTCGTCACCGTCCTGAGCGCCGAAGAGTTCTGGAAGTGGATGGCGGAAAAGGTCAAGGAGCAGCTCGAGGCGGGTTCTGATCCCTTCCGTTAAAGAACCTGTGACCCAAACATCTTCGGTGTCGGCATTCGCGCGCGTATCCGTTCGAGCTCCTCGGACGTGACGCGGCTGATTCCGCTCTTCCGGCAGGACTCCTCGACGGCCTTGACGACCATCCCTCGAACGAACGCGGGGATCCTCTTCATGCGCTCCGTAGCCGCGTCGTCCCACGCAATCGTGGTTGTGGATTCGCGTCCGTATTGGACAGGCGCAGGCCCCTCGGTGTCGGGGCCGTTCGCGAACGGCCCTGACACGGTGGCACCAGGTCCGCGCAACGCGAGAAGCGGAGACCCTATGAACTTCCCTGGCGTGTGCGTGCAGAGGGGATCTTCGGCCATCAGGTCGCCCGTCATACCGTAGGCGCGGGCCCGGCAGCCGCCGCAGTGCGCGTTCATTTCGCACGCACCGCAGCGTCCACCCAGTGAGGCGCGGTGGCGGATCCCGGTAAACAACTCTGACGACGCCCAGAGCTCCGAAAGCTTCTCTCTGCGGAGCGATCCCGCAAACACGGGTAAATACGGGCACGGAGTGACATCCCCATTCGGCCGGATGCCCATGTAGTGCGTACCCGCCGGGCACCCGCCGGCTCCTCCGGAGTAAGTTCTGATCCGCGAGAAACCCGAGGGGCCCTGAGCCTGGCCGGCATCCGTTGTCATCGGATCGTTCTCGGCACCCGCCGGCTCTGAGACGGGTGGAAGGGCATTCTCCAGAAGAGTCTTGATGTAGTGCGGAGCGCACTTCGCGTTCACGAGCATCCGCCGGTCGTACTTCCGCTGGATTCGGTAGAGCGCGGTGAGCACCTCGTCGTACTGCGCCGGGGTCATGTCGGATACGAACTGACCGCGCCCTGTCGGCACCAGGAAGTAGAGGTTCCACACCTTCGCCGCGAGCCGATCGTGCGCGAAGTCGGCGATCGCGTCGAGCTCATCGAGATTGTGCGAGCCGGCAGTCGTCTGCACGATGAACGGGAGCCCGGTCCGGTTCAGGATCTCCGCCCCTTCCACCGTGTTCCGCCAGGCACCGCGCACCCTGCGGAATTGGTCGTGACGGTCGGGATCGAGAGCATCGAGTGAGAGCGAGAGCCCGCGCGCCCCAGCGTCGGCGAGACGCCTCGCCACGTTCTCGCTGATGCGCACGCCGTTGGTGCCGACGACGACCCAGAGCCCGCGCTCCGCCGCACGCTGGACGATCTCGAGGATGTCGCGCCGCAGGAGCGGCTCGCCTCCGGTCAGGATCGTCAGGCATTCAGGCGCGAACGCGGCGATTTCGTCGATGACTTTGAAGCATTCCTCGGTACCGAGCTCGCTCCGGTCGGCGAAGTTCTGCGTGTCGACCAGCGGCTTGGGACCCGCGTCGAGATAGCAGTGCTCGCAGGCGAGATTGCACCGGTAGGTGAGGTTCCAGGAAATGACGTAGGGACGTTCGAACGCCGGGCTGCTCATTTTGTTACATGCCGAAGAATTCGCGTGCGGCATCGAGGATTTTCTCGTCCACTTCGAGCGCTCCGTTTTCGCGCGCGAACCTCTCGATGCCTGTCCGGGCCATGGGCCGCACGAACGCGGGAACATTCTCGAGCCGAGCTTCCGCGGCGGCCGTCCACGTCACGGATGCCGGCTCAGTCGACGCGACCTGGCTCGTAGCGTGGGACGAACCATCCGTCGTCACGCCTTCGCCGAGCGGCTTCGGCGCGTCAGGCGGAATCATCGCGGTGAACGGACACTTGCTGGTTGGTGTCGTGTCGGCCTTGTCGCCTGCATCAGGACCAATGCGCACCCCGAGTGACTGCACGACCTGTGTTTCGTACGCATTGGTGAGCATCGCCATCTCGTAGCCGCACTCAGGACAGGAGTAGACGACGGACAGCGAGCCGCGCTCGGGCGGGCCGACAGTCTGGAGCTTCATCGGGCTGTCGCAGGGAACACACAGAAATTTCATCGCCGAGACCCCCTGAGAATGAACCTTCTATTTCCCATTACCATGAAGGCCGACATCTTCAGCGGCCTGCGAGCTCTCCAGAAGCCGCTGCGCAATCTGGTCGAGGGCGCGACCCACGGGCGTTTCGCGTAGTCCTTCAAACGGCATTCCCAAATCGCAGTGCCGCGCAAGCTCGGGGTCGAATGGAACGGTCCCGAGGCAGGGGATTTCAAGGTTGGAAACCTCGGGTGAGATGAAGAGCGGTTTGACGGCGTCGCAGTCGCGGCAATAGTAGCCGCTCATGTTTTCGACATAACCAAGCATGCGATGGTGTCCCTTCGCCAGGGCGGCGACCGAGCGAGCGACCACGCCGCGCGCGACTTCGGAAGGGATCGTCACCAGCACGAAAAAGCTTCGCGGCCCGAGAAAGTCGGCGTACTGAACGGTCCGCTCCGCGCCTGGCGGTAGATCGAATAGCAGAAGATCGAGCGTTCCCCAGTCGAAGGATCCGAGAATCTCCCCGAGCAGAGCGAACTCTCTGGTAGCGCGCCAGGTATGAGACTCTCCGCGCGCCGCGCTCTCGAATTCCAGCGCCTCTGATTCCGGTATCAGCGACCCCATCGAGAACACACCGATTCCGTTACTGCTCCGCGGGAGCGTTACCTTGTCGCTGCCGGGAACGAACATTGCCTGCTGGACACCCGACATGCGCGCCAATGAGGGCCCGTTGAAATCCGCGTCGAACACCGCCACCCGAAGTCCCTTGGCGCGGAGAGCGCCTGCGAGGTGGAGCGTCAAGGTGCTCTTGCCCACCCCTCCCTTGCCAGAGCCGATGGCCACGAGGTGGCGCACCCCGGCGAGCCCGTCGGTTATACGCGTCCGCTGTTCGGCGACCTGCTCGAGGACTCTGGACCCTCCGTCGCCGACGATGTCGTGGTAGCCCTTCACTTTGTTCAGGTTCCGAGGGCGATAGCTTACACCCTGCGGCGCCGGCTGCAGATGCCGCGGTCTCGCAGGGGGGCCTACTTCTCGGCGAGACTGCCGCGTCCTATCGTGTCAGGCGGTCGCTGGCTACTGCTTCAGACCGATCCTCTCGAGCAGCGCGGTGAACCGAGGGTGGCCGGCAAGGACGGCCCAGCGTGGCTCCACGGTGAGAAACGTCACGATCATGTCTCGCGCCTCGACGGCCTCTTCGAGCCGGGCAAGCGCCTCCTCGTGCTCGCCCAGCCCGAGATGGACGAGCGCGAGGTTCGATGGCGGGACGTAGGCTTGAGTGGCCCGCCGTTTCAAGTGGTCGAGGATCGCGCGAGCTTCGTCTCGCCTCCCGCTGGCGGCGAGCGTATAGCCCGCAGTCGCCGTCACCACCAGCGATCCGCCCAGCTCGGTTGCCCTGTTGAACGCCAGCAGCGCTTCCCGATACATCCCCTTCCGTCCGTAGATTCGACCGATCATGTTGTGCGTGAGCCATAGCGCCGGGTCGAGTTCGAGGGTCTTCTGAAGGTGCGCGAGCGACGCGTCATCGCGACCTTCGTAGTACAGGCACTGGGCGAACAGCGCGTTGGCGAGGGCGGAGTGGGGTTCGTAGTCAAGGGCGCGCCTCATCTGCTGCAGTGCGCCGGTGTGATCGCCGAGATTCGAGAGCAGGTGTCCGTAAAAGGTATGCGCGGCGGGATCGGGTTGTTCGGCTGCGATCGCTCGCCTGAACTCTGCCTCGGCGCCGCTCCAGTCCCAGTCGAACCAGAACTTGATGATGCCCATCGACACGCGTGCTTCCGAGAGCGACGGATCGATCGCAAGTGCACGCTCTGCAGCGGTTCTCGCACGCGGGAACGACTCCTTCGGCGCAACGTCGCTCGTCATCGCCAACAGGATGTAAGCGTCGGCCAGCTTCGCGTACGCGCGTCCGTAGCCCGGGTCCAGCGCGACGGCCTCGCGAAGGTACTCGAGGCCTTTGCGGAGGTCATCCGGCGTGCGCCTCAGCACGTGGTATCGGCCTTTCGCGTACAACTGAAAGGCGGCAGGATCCCTGGTTTCGGTGCTGCCGGCCCGCAGCGGTTGCGGTGAAATGCCGATCGCCTCCACGAACTCGCGGGCAATCTCGGCCTGAAGGGTCAAGACGTCGTCGATCGGCCTGAGGAACTGCCCTTTCCACAACCCCGTACCGTCGTCGCTGCGCGTGAGTTCGAGCCGGACGATGACGGTGTCAGCACGGCGCTCGAGGCTTCCACTGAGGACGGCGTCGACGCGCATCTCACGCCCGGCCTGTGACGGCGATACGTTGAGTCGCTTGTAACGCGCCGCCTCGCTCGCGGCCGCCTGATGGATAGAGGGGAACTGCGCCAGCCGGGTTCGGAGCGAGGCCGAGACGAGGTCAGCCAAGTACTCGTCATCCCGAATCTCACCTGCGTAGTCGAGCGGCATCACACCGAGTGAGGTGATGGTGGACGTGCCGTGCCTACGTCCCGCCGCTACGATGAGATACGCCATTACGGAGATGAGGATGGCTGCTGCGGCACCGAGGCGCGATCTGCGACGCACACCCGGCCCGCGACGCCCTTCGCCACGCGATCGAACTTCGGCGCCAGCCGAGAGATCATCGAGCTGCCGACGCAGCACACGCAGCTCGCTCGCCAATTCTCTGGCCGTCGGGTAGCGGTCCGCGCGTTCATACGATAGAGCGCAATCGACAATTGGCACGAGCTCCGGTGGAAGGTCGGCAGGCTCGTCGCGCGCCGACGTACTTGGCGTCAGCTGCGCTCCCTCCGGACACGCGTGTGACGCCCGCGCCGGCAGGCGCCCAGTTGCCATCTCGGAGATGACGACGCCAAGACTCCAGACGTCGGTGGCAGCGTCGACCGCGAGGCCCTGGCGCTGCTCTGGAGACATATAACCCGTCGTCCCGATCACCACGCCTGCACCTCCGGTGGACGGAAGGTCGATACCTGTCCTCCTGGCGATGCCGAAGTCCAGGATCTTGACAATGCCGTCAGCGCGCAGCATCACGTTGTCCGGCTTGATGTCGCGGTGCACGACGCCCGCTTCGTGTGCGGCCGCCAGGCCGTCGGCGATCTGGAGTGCGATATCGACAAGCTGGGGTACGGGAATCGGTCCCTGCTTCAACCGCTCACGCAGTGTGAAACCGTCGACGTACTCGGCGGCGATGAACCTCGTCTCCTCGTGTTCGCCGATCTCGTAGATCGTGAGGATGTTGGGATGATTGAGAGACGACGCGGCGAGTGCTTCCTGCCGGAACGCAGCAATCCAGTCAGGGTCGACCAGGTCGGGTCGAAGCACCTTGAGGGCGACCTTGCGCGCCAGCCTGCTGTCGTGCGCGAGGTGCACGTAGCCCATTCCGCCGGCGCCGAGCGGGCGCAGGATTTCGTACGAGCCGATCCTGTCGGAGGATCGGTGTGCGCCCGGATCCTGCTGTGCGGCGATGGCCCGAGCTGTAAGTTCCATCGCGGAATACTGAGTAAACGCGGCCGGACGCTCGTCGTACTCCAGCAGCGCTTCGACCTCCGCGATCAGGTCAGTATCCCCGTCAGCTTCCGACCGGACGAACGGCGCCCGATCGCACGCTGGCTGCTCCAGCGCGGCGTGATAGATCCGCTCGATGCGAGTCCAGCGGTCGCCGGTCATCTCGGCTCGGCTTCGGTGAGCCATCGCAGCAGCCAGGCCTTGGCGAGCCGGCAGTCCCGTTTCACCGTCTCAGGCGAGACCTCGAGAACCACTGCGGTCTCTTCGATCGACAGACCGCCGAAGAACCGCAGCTCGATGGCCCGGCTCTTACGCGCGTCGACCCCGGCGAGCGCATTCAGCGCGTCATCGAGCGCGACCAGGTCCTGGTCCGGCGCGTCGGCGACGAGCAGCGCCTCGTCCAGTGGGACGCGGCGCTCTCCGCCACCGCGCTTCCGATAACCGCGCTTCGCGCGCGAAGTCGACCAGAACCCTCCGCATCACCCGCGCGGAAATGCCAAAGAAGTGTGCACGGTCCTGCCAGTTGACAGCGGACGACTCCACCAGACGGATGTACGCCTCGTGGATGAGGGCGGTGGTCTGCAGTGTGTGGCCGACACGCTCGCGCCTCATATAGCGCTTGGCGAGGCGCGAGCGTGTCGGCCACACAC
>Ga0247830_10000700_pt1 | contig 12602 bp, 14 predicted proteins | sample 12C_Control_Day5_FD_207766 | JGI IMG/M metagenome (GOLD analysis project Ga0247830, IMG submission 207766) | Soil microbial communities from agricultural site in Penn Yan, New York, United States - 12C_Control_Day5 | ecosystem: Environmental > Terrestrial > Soil > Agricultural land | place...
TCGTGTTGTTAGTAACGGGGCCGCCTTCGGCCCGATAAATTGGTGCAGACCCGGCGTTGATAGCCTGGAGTTGCGAGAAGAACCTTCGAGTGGACTTGGCGTTCACCACGTACTCGCCAGGGCTGAGCATGGCGGGGATCGTGTCTGTCCCTCGTGCGAATCCGCCAGTGGCTAGACCGAGTGGTCGAGCAGCGGGGGCGGTAGGCGTCTGGAACGTAGCCTGTGATGCGGTCAACCACATCTGCGCACCACGCTCCAACGCCGCTCCCGCACTGGTTGCGTTTGCGTTGAGTTGTGGTGACGCTGCGACCGCACTCTTAAATGCCTCGGAACCAGTCTTTAACTGCTCACCGGGTTCAAGCGGTTTCTCACCGGCTTGAATCACACGCTGCATTAAGTCGCCTGCGACTATTGAACGTCCAAGCTCTTGTGCCGTCTTAGAGGTAGCCTGCGTGACTGCATTGGCATTCTGAGCCGTCAGAGCGGTTGCTGCTGCTAGCTGCTGGGCTTCAACCTTTGCTTGTGCGAAGTTCTGAGTCGTCGCCTGCGTTCGAGATACGAGCAACTCCATTGTTCGCTGAGCTAGACCTAACGCATCTCCGATGGCTCCAAACTCTTCGGTCGGGCCTGCCGTCTTGGAAATGCGATCCAGTTCTGTTGCAACAGGTGCTAAGTCCTCGGCCGTAACCGTGGCCTTCGTGCTCAACTCTCCCAGCCTGAATATGCTGGCCCTGAGTCCGGCGCTAAGCTCGTCGTCACCCAAGTTGCCACGAATCTCATTAAGGGATTCAACAGCCTTCTTGATGCCTGAATCGAATGCTTCAGTCTGACGTTCAGCAAGGAATTGAGGTTGCTCTTTCCTGGTCTTATCAACAAACGCCGCCCAGTCCTTCATAAACTGGTCGAGTTCCTTCAACTGCGGACTGCTGCGTGCAAAGCCTTTCAGACCGTCATCCAGTTCCTTCAAACCACCACCGGAGATAGTACGAAAGAAGCTTTCAACACCCTTCGATACGATGTCAGTGGTGCCGAGAACCTTGTCGAGTTTCTCTGAGAACCGATCGAGGTTGGCGGCGGCCTGAACAAGGCCACCACCCAACCCAACGGTGATTGCGTTTCGTAGACGATTGATCGCCGCAGTGGCGCGCTCCGAATCCGTGCTCAACCGCCGTCCGAGGCGGAAGTCGAACTCTTTCTGTGCTAGCGTCTGCGTGTTTAGCAGGTGTTCATTGAACGTCCTGAAGCCATCCGCAGTAAGCGACAGAACAGGTCGCAGGGCACGCTGATTGATGAACAGCTTACCGATGGACTGTGCTGATTTGTCGGTAGTGCCGATCACCGATTGAATCGCGCCGGCCAACCCCTTCTGTGCGATCAGCGTTTGCCCGGACTGTACGCCCAACTCCAATAGGGCTTGCTTCATCGCCTTGGAAGGCTTGATGAAGGCCGCCGCAACGGCATTGGCTTGCGTAGCTGCCTCGGCCGGACTAACGCCTCGCGTAGTCAAGGTCGAGAACAGCGTCGTCAATTCCTCAATCGAGATACCGACAGCGCGAGCCGCCGGTGCCGCCTTGCCGAGGTTGTGGGCCAGTTCCGCAATGGTGAATCGACCCTTGTCGGCACCCGCGAAGAACACCCGTGCGAACCGGTCAGCTTGGCTGGCCGCCGCACCGTAGGCGTTGAGCGACGTAATTAAAAGGTCTGTGGCCTCAGCCTGACTGGCCGCGCCGAGCTTTGCTAAGTTCGCGCTGGCTCCGAAGATTTGTGCTTGATCTGCGGCACTTGCGAAACCTGATCCCACCAAGTCCAAGCGAGCCGCGACCACATCCATCAACTTCACGTTGAATTGATTGGATAGATCGACGCTGCTTCGAGCCAGGGCGTTCAGGTTAGAGGTCGGATCAAGAGCCTGAATCTCGGACAAGCCCTTCTCGAACTCAGTGAATGCCCGAGCCGAGTTCGCAGCACCCTGCGTCAGTAGTCGGAAACCTTTGACCGCTGTCTGAGTCAAGAGGATTCGGCCTAATAGCTGGGTGCTGTTGGCCAGCCTGTTGACCGCTGTGTTTGCTTGGTTCAAGCCGGTGGCCGTCTGCTTCCCAACGGCAGTCATCGCAGACCCCATCTGCGCGCCGTTGCTCTTCATCGCACTGGCCAGATTATTGATCTGGGTGGCGTGGGCGGCGTACTGTGCGTTAAGCGATTGCAGTTCGCTAATAGCCTGACTAGCATCAATCGAGAATGTTTGTTTGATGTCGTCAGCCATGATCACACCTGCCGCTTTTTAACTTTTACAAATCGCCTTGCGTCCGGGAGCCGGACATGAGCGAAGATTCGCGAGACTGCGTTTCTACCGGCCGCTTGAAACTCATACGGGCCGGGATCAAGAAGCTGCGCAAAAAGGCCAGGATCAGGGTCGATGTTGGCGTTGTTGAACTCGTTGTAGACAAGATGCTTCAGGTGGGTCTCATACGTGAACGAGAAGCGACCCGCAGCCCTATCAGCTTCAAACGAGCCTGAACTGTTTCTCAAGCCGTAGCTAACTCGCCGTGGGGCGTTGTTGGCTTCCGGTATGGAAAGGTTGAATCCGATCTCCCTCGCCAAGTGCAGGAACGTGGCGTGCGATGCACCACTCCATACGGGTATCTCCGCTGTCGCCGCACCGATGTACTCGAAGGCGGCTCTGGACAGAGCGTCGGCCAACTCTTCCGACAACGTGTTCACATAACCTTGCACGTTCAGTTCAGGGATTTGAAATGAAGCTTTGATTTTCATGGTCAAGCCCAGGACTATCGCCTCTTGCCACCCGGCTTCGGCGGTGCTTTTGCAGACCCGAAAGGCATCCTTGCCCCGGCCAGTTGAGCTTCCCGCTCGTTCTCGTCGTGCTGCATGATTTGGTCGAACGCGATGATTTGTGCTTGCGTATCGACCGAGCACTCGTCCCAGGAGTCCTTCACACCGGGCGGCCTTATGCCGAGGCGGTTGCAGGCTCGCCAGATTGCGTAGTCGCCGGTTCGGTTTGGTGGCCAGAGGATTCGGCCGCGACTAGCGCTTGACCAAGTAGAAAAAGCTCGCGCGCCTGAACCAGCCTAGCTTCGTTGAGCAAGTTTGCTTCAGTGACGAGTTTGACGACGTGATTCAGTTCCACGTCTGTCATACCCGCTTTGCGAAGGTCGCTTTCCCAGTTGATCCACGTTTTGGGATTGTTGATGTCAACCGTTTCCCACTCGATCTGAGAAGGTTCAAGCGTGCGGATGACCATGTAGGCCGTTCGACGTTTGACGTACTGATCGAAAATGGTTCGATAGGCTGGGTCGTTTGGTTCCGGCACCCACCCGTCTTTAGTCCGTTTGCCCGGCGGTTGTGGCACCGGCGACAAGGCGTCGAACTCTTCCATGTCAGGTAGTGCCTTGGCGCGGAACACAAGGCTCTGGTTGCCACGAGGCAGCACCAGGATTTCCTCTACGGGCGCAGTTACAGTAACTCCACCGATCTTCATTGTTTGATTCTCCCTCGAAGTTAGAAATGAGACGGACCGGGAGCCACCCGGTCCGTCTCAAGGATTCAGAAATTACTCACGGGTGATCGTCGGCTCGGTCGCATTGCAGCGGCCTTGGCACGAGATCGTCGCGGCGGAAAGATCGAACTCCAACGAGTCGTGACGGAACATAGGGAAGATCGTGATTTCGTCTTCCACCGAACCGCACGGGGTCGTGTGCTCAACCTCGATGTCCACGCAAAACGGTTCGCAGAGGTCGTCAGATGCGCTGACCCATTCAACCGCGCCGCCGATGCCTTTAACGGCGTCAACGACGGTGATGTCCTCAGACGTTCCAGTGCGGACATGCTCGTACACGAAGTCCAGCGACACATCCATCGGCACTTGGTTGCCTTCACGGACTGTATCGAGGTCACCGCGGTCGAGCAGGTATTCGTATTCCTTGTTCTCGGTGTAGGTCAGGTTGCCTTCGCCGACAGTGACTTCCACTTGCTGAGGTAGGAATGTTACGACTGCCATGTCCGCCACGCCGGCCGCGAGAGCGGGCGTAAATTCGATGTTGGTCGTGGGACTCGTCGAAGCGGGCGTCCGAGCAGTCACGGTATGAACCGGCGAGCCTGTTTCGGCTGCGACGGTAAATCGAGCACCAACCGGAATAAGGTCGGTGTCTTCGCTGTTGAGCACGATCGTGTTGATGTCGAAGGTGGTGTCGGTGGCCATGACTCCAGCGTCATTGATGGCTGCCGTACCACTGAGGCCATCCTTGATGCGGATGATCGTGTCTCGCAATTCAATACGAGCCATTTGTGGTTTCCTTGTTGTTATTCGTTCAAGTACATCACGTAGCGGGCATCAACCATTCCTTGCTTGAGGCGGTCGGTTGTGTTGAGTTGCCCGAAGTGCAGTACACGGATGAAATCGTTCTTGCCCGGTCGGGGTGTGATGCACCCGAGAAGAGAATCTGCGTCGTCTTCGGGACCGGTGCCGAAGCGATAGATGGCGATCGCGCCGTCCATAGCGTTGTGAAAAACGCCAAGGATTTCGTCGAGCGTATAAGCCGACTTAGTTGCGCCGCCCATCATGCTGTTCACAAGGACGTTTACATCCACATACAGCCGGTGGTATCCAGCGCTTAGCTCTTTCGTGAACGGACCGTTCACCCTGATTTCGACTCGATCTTCTGACTCCATGAAGGTGTCGTCTCGATCGTCGATCCCTTCCACTAGGACTGGGACTGGGATAGTGGCCGCTACGGTTTTGAGATACTTGCCTACTGAGGCGTGTATCCAGCGTGCCCAATTTGCATTTGCCGGCATGGATACACCTACGGGGTGTGAGTGGCCTCTTGCGTCAGGTCCAATAGATGGTCCGCGCCGAGTGGGAATATCTGCTCGAACACGTCGCCCAACTGATGGCGAGCAGTGATGACCCAAGCGGTGTCGAACTCGAACTCTTGAACTGCTTTGATCTCGTACTTTCGCCCATTGAAGACGAGCCAGTCGTCTTCTTTGAGTTCGAGATCGGGACAGTCCAGGCGGTCGATGATGAAGGTCCGTGTGCGTGAGTCGAACGACCCGCCGTACACGAACGCTTTGTTGGCACTGATTTGAGAGATGGTTTGTACAACATCCCGGCTGACCTTAGCCGGTAGGATTACTGCTTTACGAACCACGGTGACATCTTTGACGGTGGTCTTTGCACCTGTCTCAACATTGGTGGTGGTCCCACCAAACGTATAGATGTGAACCGGCCCACCGCCGTACTGCTGTTTGAAGCTGTAGAGGATGGCTTTGATTCGTTGATTAAGACTTCGATTTGTTGGCATCGGCTACACTCCTGATGGCTTCGAGTGCGACATCGAGTCGCTCCATCACTTCGGTGTTGCGCGCGATGACTTCGGTTGATTTCGACACCAGCGGCAGGATGATGTCCCGCTGCTCGTCTTCGAGCTTCTCGATGCGAGTTGTTAGACGGTCCTCGCGCTTCCAGTCGCGCCAGATGAAGAACAGACACACACCCGCGAGAGGGCCGAAACTCTTGATGAGTTCAATAAACTCCATCGGGGAATCTCCGTAAGAAAGCACCCGGCCCAGCAAGGGTGCTGGGCCGGGTGTTGGGTTTACTGACACGATCGGGAATTAGCCGAGGAACAGGGTGGCCAATTCGTTGTCGAGCACTGCGTAGCCGCAGAGCATATCGAGCGTGACACGGGTGCCCTGAGCGGAGCCGTCGTATTGCATGGCAACACGCATGGCAACGTCGTTGTGGCTGGTCACACCGGACATGACACCGAGCGAGCTATTCGGACGGGCCAACGGACGGCTGACCAAGGCCAGCGAGTCGCGGTGGAACGCCAAGTTGAACGCACCGGCGGGACCGGGGAACGCGAGGTCGTTGTTCGACAGAGCGATAGCCAACGGACGATCGAGCAAGATAGCCTGGACGCCCGAAGACGACACATAGCTCTCGATGATCGTGTACGTGTGGCGCGAGCCGCCCGTACCGAAGGCGATCAACTGACCAACTTGCGGGGCCTTCGCGGTGGTCCAGCCATCGACCAAGATTTCCTTGGTCCAGCCAGCATCGTAGTCGTCGGCCACGTCGCACTTCTTGTACACGGTGAGGACCGCATTGGCCAGCGTGGCGTACTTGTTGGCCTCATTCATCGTGACGGCCGTGGTGTCGGTGGCGTTGTCGGTCTTGGCGGTGATCCAGGTCGGCTGGTCATTACCAGCAACCGTGGCGAACTCACCGACGTTGGCGACATAACCGGTGACGGTCGCCGGCTGCGTGGCAACGGTCTCACCAGCGGATTCCGCATTGGTGATCGTGCCAGCAATGATGTCGGCGTTGGTCGTGGTGATCGACGGCACGTTCTGATCCATGAACGTGTCGAAGCCGAGGATTCGGCCCAACAGAGCGTTGGTCAGGGCGTTGCCACCGTCGCCACGCTGCTCGGCAGACACGAACAAGTCGGTCTTGAGCAACGAGGTTTCGCTGGTCGGCGCGAGCAACAGGTTACGACCCTGCACATACGCCTTGTTCTTGTTCAGCGTCTCGCGAGCTTCGAGAACGAAGTCCTTCGCGTTGCTGGACGTGAGGTTGGAGAGGCGGCCCACTCGCTTGTCCGACGTGCGGATGTAGTTGTGGACCTGACCGATCAAACCGCGATCGACACCACGCGCGATTGCCTGCATACCGGGCAGCAGGTAAATCTTGACAAGCTCCTGGAAGCTCTTGCTCGCCTCGCCGTCCTTGATGACGAACGTGACGTAGTGATGCTGATTCAGAGGAACCTGCACGTTGGTGGCCGATGCGTCCTGCGCGGTCACGGAATCGGCGTCGGTCTTACGCTGCGTGCGGAAGGTGCCGGGCCGGCGGGTGTTGACGACATCGCCGAAGTTGGCGACTTCGTTCGAGAAGTCACGGTGGACCAAGCGGGCCATGACCATGTTCTCTTCGAGGATGGCGAGACCTTCCATCGCCCATTTCTCGGGGATGAAGGCATCGTTGTCGTTGGCGTAGCACGAGACCACGGCCAACGAGATGTACAAAGGATTCATTTTCAATTCCTTGATGGAACGCGACCGAACGGTCGCACTGTCGGGGAAATAAGAAACGTCGCCCGACCGAGTGGTCGGTTAAGAGAAGCCCGGAATCACTCCGGTAGGTGATGGCGTGCCATCAAGAGAAGAGCTTAGTACCGGCCGCCCGAGCCGAGGCCCAAGGCTGACGGATTCTTCTTCCGCATTTCGAGGTATTGGTCCATGTTCAGTTTGCTGACATCGACCTTCCCGTTTGAACCCGGCGTGAGGCCACCGGTGGCCGACGCTGCTCCGATACCACCAACCACACCGGACTTGAACAGATTGCCGTAGGTCTCGGGCAACTGCTTCATCCGTTTGATGGCTTCTTCGGGCGTCATCTGCTTGATGATCGCCTCACCGGTCTCGGCAGAGACATCGGGGAAGTCGATCATCGGCTTGTCTTCAACCATCTTGGTCATCGGGCGAAGGATGGTTACAATCTGGTTGGGACTGAACGCATCACCGCCGACAGCGGCATCTTGAAGGGAACGTGCGATGGTCGAGTCAACGTAACGCTGCTCGGCTGCTTCTGCACGGGCCTTCAACTGACCGAGTTCGCCGGTGAACTTGTCTTCGAGTTGTTTCTTTTCGAGCTTCGCCTGCTCTTCCTTGGTGCGCAACTGCTTGCGCACGTCTTCCAAGGACTCTTCGAGCTTCCCTCGCTCTTCCTGGGTCAGCTTGGCGCTGGTGAGGGTGTCCGATAGCTGCTTTTCGAGCTTCTGGAACTGCTGCTGGTGCTTTCGCTTGTCCTCGGCGAGAACCTTGTTGAGTTCGTCCTGAGTGAACGTCTTGGGCGGATCACCGGCAGGCGGATCACCGGCAGGCGGATCGCCTGCTTCACCTTCAAAACACGAGACCAACGCGAGGGAACGATACAAATCAATCTTCATTCAAAGAGTCCTTCCCCTATGTAGACGTTACGGTCCCTGGACTAGGGTGATCCAGTGAACCACCCGGCAGAAGTGCCGGTTGAAAGACGTGCAGAGGGTCTGTTTACGACAGGCCGAGCACGCGGAGAATTTCGGTTTCAACTGACGCCAAGTCGTCTTCGATCGCAGCCTCGCGGGCCAACGCGCGGAGCACATCTTGACTCGGCAGGTTTGGATTTGTTTGACGATTGCTACCAATAGTGATGGCCGTGGCAGCTTCGCCTTGAGCAGGGATGGTGCCAGCGATCGCACTGCAAGCTTTCAGAATCGCCCAGGCGGGTCTGGCTGTCTGACCCTCGGTCGTCGTGGACTCATCGCCAGCCGTGCCGCCACCGGTAAGTCCCGTGCCGTCAATCACGACTTCACCGTGGTTAGCACCGGTGACTGAAGCACCGCTGTAGGTGAACACAACCGGAGTCGTGGTCAACGGGCCACCAGTTACGGCGATGTCGCCGGCCGTGAAACCTGTAACCACGCCATCGGCAGCCGTGTCGATCGCGGTCTCGATGGTCGCCGCATTGGCATCGTGGGCAATGGCTGCCGTGGTGAAGGTCTCACCGTTGGCCAGTACAAATTCCAGCGTAAAATCGCCACCGCTCACGGTGCCGCTATAGATGGCGATCGACTGCACTTCGTCGGTGACGCCGGTGCCGCTCGGGTAGTCGATGTCACCTTGCAAAGCTTCCAAGCCTTGAAGGCTGCGGACCAACATCTTGTCGATGCTGACCCTGCCGTCATCGACGCCGAGGTCAATCGACTGTGCGTTCGCCAAAATGTCTGTGTAAACACCCATTCCGCTGTCCTCTGTTGTTAAGCTGCTGTTGTTACGTGCTTAGGTCTGTTTACGACAGGCCGAGCACGCGAAGAATTTCGGTTTCAACTGCCACAAGGTTGTCCTCGGCGGCGGCCTCTCGGGCCAGCGCGCGGAGAACATCTTGACTAGGTAGATTCGGGTTGGTGTGGCGATTGCTGCCGATGGTGATTTCCGTGGGAGCTTCACCTTTGGCGGGGATGGTGCCGCCGATTGCGCCGCAAACCTTTAAGATCGCCCAGGCGGTTCTGGCTGTCTGAGCGGCTGTGACAACAGATACTTCACCGGCCGCAGCGGGTTCGCCTTCAGCACCGTCAGTGATTGTTGTTACCTCACCCATCAGGCCGTCACTAATCGTCCAATCATCGGCGGCGATATAAACGGTTGAATTGTCCCCCTCTCCGTGAAGATTCCTCATGCCGCCCCTAGTATTACCGGCAATAGAGGAATCGGTAACAGAAAGTTCTAGCACCCCTTTATGCTCACCGGAGATTGTCGATCCAACACATGCTAATTTTATGTTCTCGAACGTGTTCGGGGTCGGCGTAATGCTCTTAGTATCAAGCAGCGTAAAACTACCTGCTACACACTTGAAGAGGCTCAGTTCTTCCTGTGGATGCCAGTGCGCATGTAGCAGATAGAATGTGGCATCAGACGTGTGGTGTCTGGCACAGACGCCGCCTACAATATCGAGGGCACCACTACCACCGACGAATTTTACACTGGCCTGTACGTGATGGTTGGCCGAGGCGACATCGTGTTCAGCACGTACCCGTGAGACAGTGGCCGCAGTTGTTCTGTACTCGTTATTTGCTACTTTGGCATCACCCTCGACCTCAGTCCAGGTTAGATTCGGGCCGAGCGTGGCGCTGTCTGCTGTATCAAAATCCTCAATGAACGTCGTTCCTGGCAAAATCGGCGTATCATCAGGAACACCGGCCGGCTGGAACATCTCGTATGGTAGCTGGTACTCCTTGACCCACATGCCCAGAACCTCACGATGTAGGTCCTCAGACTTAAGATTGTCGTCATAAATAGCTTGGTATTCGCCCCGTAGCGTCTCCAATACTGGCTCCCGAACGGCAGCATCCAAGGGATCAAACTTGTTGCGGTAGATTACCTGCCCGCCCAGTTGAATCGTATGCCACAGGTTGCGGCCCGGAATCAACGTTTTGACCCGGCTCTCTCCGGTCGGGTCAGACTGATGGATCAATGTGTGCGCAAGGATCAGGTCCAACCGATCTACTTCCAATGACACCTTAAGCGCGGACTCATACAGCAGCCTTGCTTCCGAGGCCACTATCAAGTCCGGGCCGCCGGACCCCAGAAGCGTGTACTCCGAGTCCAGCGTCGTTATGTCTTCGGTAACAAACAGCCCAAACCCTGTCGGGTCCAGTTCTATTTGTTGCGGACCGCTGCGTAGGTCAATAGCGCCTACAGCACCTACTGGCCAATACCAGCCCGTTATTTGCCCCACGGTCCCATAAATATACGGGCCTATCCAGTATTTCATGTTAGGTCACTGAATCGAGAATAACAATCTGCGGCCAATCAATGCCGGCCACAGAGTCACCACTGAATGTAAGCACTACAGGCGTCGTGGTCAGAGGCCCACCTGTAATAGCAATATCGCCGTTTGTCCACCCGACGATAACGCCTGTTGCGGCGGCGTCGATCGCGGCTTCAATAGTGGCCGCGTTGGCGTCGAAGGCAATGGGGGCGGTCGTGAATGACGCTGGTAGTTCGATTCTGAAAGTCCCGCCTGTCACTGCTCCGTTATACACGTCGATTTCTTGGACTTCGTTTGCGCCACCACCTTCGAGCAAGCTATCATCTATGGTGCAAAGACCATGAGTCTTACTAGCCACAGAGTCACCGCTGAATGTCAGCACGATAGGGTCGGTGGTCAACGGGCCACCAGTGACAGCGATGTCACCGGCCGTATAACCTACAACAACTCCATCAGCCGCCGTGTCGATCGCGGACTCAATGGTGGTTGCAACGGCGTCGAACGCAATAGGTGCAGTCGTGAAGCTCACACCGCCAAACAGGTTGATCGTGATCTCGAACGTGCCGCCGTCCGTGCCCGCCGAGTGCTCGGCGATTTCCTGCACTTCGTTAGTGGCTTCAGTGTCGCTCGGGTAGTCCGCATCACCCTGCAAGGTCATCAAGTTCCGAAGGCTTCTGACGACCGTCTTGTCTCGTGCGATGCGGAGATCGTCGTGCCCACCAAGATCAATCGTAAGGGCACTGGCCAAAATGTCTGAATAGACACCCATTCCACTGTCCTCTGTTGTTAAGCTGCTGTTGTTAAGCTGCTGTTGTTACGCTACGAGATGCGGGCCAATCGGACCGCATCGTCGTCGCGAAGAAATGGGCGGATCAGACGCCACGCCAGGGCGTTTGGTACGCCATTGATGATGTGTTCGATAGGCACTTGGCTGCGAGAGTACGTTGTTCGTACTGACTCATAACCTTGTGACACGATCCCGAGGTTTTCTAACTCAAGCTCGGGGTCTTTGCCGTCGAGAAGTGAGTGAGCAATTTCGTAGCACGCTATTTGGATCGCGTCCGGCACTTCATCATCAGCCCCGCGAGGGAACTCGCGTTCTTGTGCTGCTTCGGCCGCCCGAATGTCTTCGTCTTCCGCATCGGGGTCTGCATCGAGCACTGCATGAACCGTGGCCTTGTAGCCTTTGTAGTTCAGCGTGTCGATGATCAGCGTTGCGGCCCACAGTGCTTTAGGTCTGTCGCTGACTCTCGCATTCGACCACGCGCTTTCGTGAAGGCGATGGTCGAAGTAGTCTTGAGCCTCTTGCAAGGTGCCGTAGTAAATGAAATCCATAAAGACCCCTATGAATTGTTAGAACGACACAATTCCATCCACACGGCACCGTCGTAAAGAAGAACGATCGTGTCGCTTGGACTATTCATCGTGAAGTCGCCGGCACATTGAATGTTGCCTACGCTGTCATCAACAATCATTGCGTCCGAGCCAACGGCAACCTTCAAGACGAGAACGTCGCCCTCTGCACCGCCGTTTATTGTTCGCAGAGAGCGTTGTGCTGCCGTACCAGTGCAAGTCACCTGATGGTACGAACTGGTTATCGCGATGGCGTTAGCCGTCAGAGTTAGTGCGGACCCGACTTCGCCAAGATTCAGCTTCGAGCCAACGGACACAACATTTGGCACTGTAACAACCTTGAACTCATCAGGTGCAAGAATCGTAAGTAGCTTTGCCATTACAGCACGATTCGAGTGCCGATTGTGATCTCAAGCTCGGTCGTTGACTTAGCCGTGCCGACCGGGGCGATCACATGCCCGTCTGCGGTGGGCGGCGTGGTTGTGAGAGTGCCGGGCGTTGCAGCGCTGACGTAGTAGCGAGCACCAGTGGTCAGGCCACCGACCTGTCCGGTGACCGCATCCCATTGACCTGTCGTAGCGGTCAACCGGCCGTCAGTCAGGACGCTACCCGAGGCTGCGTCCGCGATGCTGATGTCCAGGACTAGGCCGAGGACTCTCGCAGTTGCGAGTGCATTAGCTTGTGCTTTGGCGGCCTCGTTAGCTGTGGCAGTCTGGTAGACGGGCGTGCCGACGACGAGTGGGCCACCGGTGTTATTGGTGACTTGAATGATGTCACGCTCGTCGATGTAGTCGGTTAGAGCGAGACGTTCGATTTCACCGGTGGTCGTGTTGATGACCAGAGGTCGCTGGACAGCCATGATTTGCCCCTTACAGTTTTATGGATGTGCCAATTGATACGTCCAACGTGTTCGGAC
>Ga0247830_10000701_pt1 | contig 12601 bp, 6 predicted proteins | sample 12C_Control_Day5_FD_207766 | JGI IMG/M metagenome (GOLD analysis project Ga0247830, IMG submission 207766) | Soil microbial communities from agricultural site in Penn Yan, New York, United States - 12C_Control_Day5 | ecosystem: Environmental > Terrestrial > Soil > Agricultural land | place: USA...
GTGTGGGGCCGGCTCGACGCCGAGTGGCGCGCGCTGTTCGTCAAGCAGTGGACCAAGATCTACGACCTGACGCTCGGCGAGGAGCCCGACGACGATCCCGAGCACCCCGAGGCGCCGCTGTACTTCACCCCCGACCGGTTCTTCGCCATCCGCCTGCTCGGCGACGAGGACACCAACCGGCTGTTGACCGCGCTGCTCGACGATCTCTACCGCGGCGATCTCGCCCTCGCCCGCCACACGATCATGTCGGCGCACTCGGAGCCGACCTCGGAGCTCGAGGAGCAGAGCTACCGGTGGCGGGCCGGGCGCATGGCCGACCTCGGCTACGTCGACTTCTACGACGCGCTCGATCTGTTCCAGCCGCTCGACGCCGACGCGGTCAAGATCGGCGAGGGCAGCGAGGATCGCTTCGCCGGCGCCATCGACGACGACGACGCCCCGGTCAACCTGCCGGTCACGGTCGCCGAGCAGGTGGTGGCCCGCTCGTTCCTCGCCCGCGCCTGGGACCGCATCGGCGACGCCGTCGAGGAGGAGCGGCTCGAGCTGGCCCTGCTGGTGCTGGTCAACAAGGTGCTGGCCGCGGCCAAGGCGCGGCCCGGCGATCACGCCGCCGTCCGCGCCGGCGCCGACTACGCGACGTCGACGGTGTCGCTCGGCCTCGAGGTGCTGGCCCGCGGCGATCTCGACCGGGCGGCCGCCGCGCTCCGCTCGGTGTCGATGACCCGCCTGCACCGGGTCGGCTACACCGTCAGCCTGCGCCTGGCCCGGCTGGCCCGCGGCCTGGCGCCACGGGCGGCGACCGCCGACGAGCCGGCGGCGTCGGTGCTGCGCGCGCTGGTCGGGCCCCGGCCGTGGTACGCGCGCGAGCTCGACGAGCCGCCGCGGCCCGGCGTGCGCCCGTTCGAGTCGCAGGCCGACGTTCGCCGGGTCGCCGAGCTGCTCGCCCGCCTGACCCTGCGCATCGCGGTCGCCGAGAGCCTGGGCATCAACCTGGTCGCCATCAACGAGCTGCCCGAGCCGCGCCCCGACCTCGACGATCACGTCCGCACCGCGATCGTGCGCGTCCTCGCCGGCGGCGCCCTCGAGCCGCGGCCGGTCACCGAGGACGAGCTGCGCGCCGCCGCGGGCGCCCTCGAGCGCGGCGCCCTGCCCGCCTCGGCCCGCGCCCGCGCCCAGAGCGCGGTCCTCGGCCGCCTCGACGCCGCCCGCCTCGAAGCCGGCGGCGGCGCGCTGCTCACCCTCATCGACGGCTGGCTCGAGCACGTCGAGCGCATCCTCGCTGGCCTAGGGCCCGGCAAGCTCGACGAGCGCTACCTCGGCGGCCTCCTGGTAGGGGACAGGATCTAGGGTCGCAAGCACCGACGATCACAGGCGTCCTGGACCAAACCGCGAAACTCGGCGCGCGACCAAGCAGGAGGTAGCGCCGAGCAAGTTTTGCGTTTCGGTCCAGAAGGCCCGCAAATTCGAAGGGTTGCGACCCCAGATCCTGTCCCCGATCAGGGGAGCGGGCCCAGCGTCGCCTCGAGCTTGAACGCGGCGGCCGCGGCGGCGCTCTGCTCGGCTTCCTTCTTCGACCCGCCCTCGGCGCGCGCCCACTCTTCGCTGCCGATCACCACCGAGACGACGAACCGCTTGGCGTGGTCGGGGCCGAGCTCGGCGATGACGCGGTAGGTGGGCTGCTCCTTGAGGCGGGCCTGGGCCATCTCCTGGAGCCGGGTCTTGAAGTCGTAGAAGCCGGTGAACTCGACGGTCTCGATGCGGCTGGCGAGCAGGCGGCCGACCAGGTCCCAGGCCGCGCCGAAGCCGCCGTCGAGGTACACCGCGCCGAGCACGGCCTCGAACGCGTCGGCGAGGATCGACCGCTTGTGGCGGCCGCCGCTCTTCTCCTCGCCCTTGCCGAGCTTGAGCCACGCGCCGAGGTCGAGGCCGGCGGCGACCTCGGCCAGCCCGGCCTCGCTGACCACCTGGGCCCGGGTCACGGTCAGCACGCCCTCGCTCAGCTGCGGGTAGCGCTCCATGAGGCGGTGGCCGACGATCAGATCGAGGACGGCGTCGCCCAGGTACTCGAGGCGCTGGTTGTCGCCGCCCGGCTCGCTGGGGTGCTCGTTGGCCCAGGACGTGTGGCGCAGCGCGATCTCGAGCTGGTGCGGGTCCCGGAAGCGGTAGCCGAGCACCGCCTGCAGCGCGTCGTAGTCGGTCCGGACCGTCACGGGGCGACCATACCAGAGCCCCAGGCTCGTCAAGGCGAGCCCTCTCGTTCACAGGAGCTCGGACCCGGCGGCCGCGCCGGGGTCGAGCGATCGCCCCGTCGGCGGCTCGAAGAGTCGCCGACCTGGTACCATCATGTCGGGTTGGAGCCGGCTCGCGATCGCATCGGTCGCTACCACGTCCTCGGCCGGCTGGCCCAGGGCGGGATGGCCGAGGTCTACAAGGTGAAGACCGTCGGGCTGGCCGGGTTCGAGAAGGTCCAGGCGCTCAAGCGCATCCTGCCCCACCAGGCCAAGGAGCCGCGGTTCATCCGCTCGTTCGTCGACGAGGCCCGCATCGCGGTCGAGCTGTCGCACCGCAACATCGTCCAGGTCTTCGACTTCGGCGAGGCCGACGGCGAGCTGTACCTGGCGATGGAGCTGATCGAGGGCAAGGACCTGCGCACCGCCCAGAGCGAGGCGGCCGCCTACCACCTGCCGCTGCCGGCCAACCTGGCCGCGTACGTGATCGCCGAGATCGGCGCCGGCCTCGACTACGCCCACCGCAAGGCCGACGGCCACGGCGCGTCGATGGGCATCGTCCACTGCGACGTGTCGCCGGCCAACGTGATGCTCTCGACCGACGGCTACGTGAAGATCCTCGACTTCGGCGTCGCCCGCGCCAGCTTCGCCAGCGCGGTCGAGCGCCGCCGCCTGCGGGGCAAGCCGCGCTACATGGCACCCGAGCAGACCTACGGCGAGCAGCCGACCCCGGCCACCGACGTGTTCGCCCTCGGCATCGTGGCGTGGGAGCTCCTGACCGGCGCGCCGCTGTTCGACGCCCTCGAGCTCAAGGCGATCCTGGCCGCCGTCCGCCGCGCCGAGGTGGCGGCGGTCGACAGCCTGGCGCCCGACGTGCCCGACGAGCTGGTCGCCGCGGTGGCGCGCGCGCTGCGCCGCGAGCCGGCCGAGCGCGGCACCGCCGCCGATCTCGCCGGCGCCGCGGCCGCGACCTCGGCCGGCGCCGGGCCGCGCGCGCTGGCCGCGTGGCTCGACGAGCTGCACCGGCGCAGCGGCGTGCCCGAGCCGGTGGTCGACCGGATCCACCTGCCCGCGGTCATCGAGCTGACCAGCGACACCGTGACCCGCTCGCCGCCGGGGACGCCGGCGGCGTTCGAGCCGATCCCCACCGCGCCGCTGCGGCGGCGGCCGCCGGTGCCCGTCGCCGGTGACGACGACGGCCCGACCCACGTCGTCGGCGGTCGCGTCCAGGCCGGCATGCTCGCCGCGCTGCGCGACGTCCGCGACAGCGACTCCGGGCTGCTCGAGCCGACCCGGTTCGAGCCGCCGTCGTTCGTGTGGGAGGGCATGGACGAGGCCGACGGCGACGAGCCGTCGATGCCGGGGCTGGCGGCCAGCCTCGGCGCGAGCGCCGGGCTCGGGCTGACCACCGGCGCCGGCCTGGCGTCGATCGACGTCGGCGAGCTGCCCGCCGGCGACGGCTGGAGCGCCGAGCACACCGCCACGTCGCACCTCGAGCCGATCGACGACCCGCGCCCGGCGGCGACGCCGGCGCTCTTGCCCGAGCAGCGGCGCGCGGTGATCGTCGCGGTGGCGATCGACGGCCCGCCCGAGGACGCGGCGCCCCTGGCCCAGACCCTCGGCGAGCTGGCCTACCGGCGCGGCGGCCTGGTGGTCGCCGACGATCCGGTGATCGCGTTCGGGCTCGAGCCCGGCGGCGACGAGACCGCGGCGACGGCGCTCGGGTTCGCGCTCGACGCCCAGCGCGCCGCCCGCGAGACGCCCGGCCCGGTGGTGCGCGTCGGCGCCCGCGCCGGCGTCGCCGTCGGCGGCCTGATCGCCGGCGCGCCGGCCGGCGTGGCCCGGCCGCGGGTCCCGCCCGACGCGATCGACGAGGCGCGCGCGCTGGCCCGCGAGGCGCCGCCCGAGCGGCCGCTGCTGGCCGGCGCGCCCGGCCGGATCGCGGCGGCGGGCTTCAACCTGCGCGAGCTGCCGGCGCCGCGCCGGCTGCACCGCCGCCAGCGCGTGGTCGAGGTGGTCGGCCGCCGCAGCGTCGACGAGCGCGGCCGCCTGCTCGCCCGCCGCGGCCGGTTCGTCGGTCGCGACGCCGAGCTCGACGCGCTGACCGCCGCGTTCGAGCAGGCGATCGCCGGCCGCCTGCGCCGCACCGCGCTGGTCCGCGGCCCGGTCGGCGCCGGCAAGAGCCGGCTGGTCGCCGAGCTGCAGGCGCGGCTGGCCGCGACCGGCGTGCCGGTGGTCGCGGCGGCGGCGACCCCGGGCAGCCGCCACGAGCCGTTCGGCCTCGCCGTCGACCTCGGCCTCGCCCTCGCCGACCTGCCGCCCGAGCGCGGCCGCGACGCGCGGACGCGGGCACGCCAGCGCCTGGCCCGCCTGCTCGAGCGCGCCGAGCCCGGCGGCGGGCAGGCCGCTTCCTTGATCGAAGCGTTCGTCGACGCGATGGAGCTGCGCGACGGCGCGCCGCCGACGGCGCCGCGGGCGCTCGACCTGCGCGCCCTGCTGGCGGCCAGCCTGACCGCGATCGCCCAGGCGGCGCGACCGCCGCAGCCGCGGCTGATCGTCATCGAGGATCTCCACGCCGCCGATCCGGCCAGCGTCGCGGTCGTGCGCACGTGGGCGCTCGGCCCGACCGATCGCGCCGAGCTGGTCGTGCTGACCAGCCGGCCCGACGCGACCGGCGTCGCCGCCGACGTCGCGCTCGAGCTGGCCGAGCTCGGCGGCGACGACCTGGCCGCGCTGGCCGCCGACCGGCTGGGCGACGCGTCGTCGGCCGAGGCGATCGCCGCGGTGCTCGCCCGCGCCGGCGGCTCGCCGCTGCTGGTCGAGGAGGTCGCCGCCGCCGCCCGCGACGGCGCCGCCGACATCCCGCCGGCGGCGCGCGAGGCGATCGCCGCGCGCGCGGCCCGGCTGCCGGCCGGCGCCAAGCAGATCCTCCAGTACGCCGCCGTCGCCGGCGAGCCGGTGCGGCTCGGCGTGATCGAGGACCTGACCGGCGTCGCCGACCTCACCGCCGAGCTCGAGGACCTGTGCGCGGCCGGGTTGTTCGCCCGCTCCGGCGGCGATCCCGACGCGCCGCTCGGGTTCGCGTGCGGCCTGGTCCGCGAGGCGATCTACGACTCGCTGTCGCCGCGGGCCCGGCGCGACGCCCACGCCCGCGTCGGCCGCGTCCACGCCGAGCGCTTCCACCTGCTCGGCGACGAGGCGCCGGCGGCGATCGCCGGCCACCTCGAGCTCGGCGGTGACAAGGCCGGCGCCGCCGCGTTCTGGCTGCGCGCCGCTCGCGACGCCGCCGCCGCCCACGACGCCGACGCCGCCCTCGCCCACCACGAGCGGACCCTGGCCCTCGAGGCCGAGCTCGGCGAGCCGGCGCCGACCGCGGCGTCGGCGGCGCGGCGGTGGGAGGCCCGGCTCGGCCGCGAGGCGATCCGCCGCGCCCGCGGCGACCTCGACGCCGGCGGCGACGATCTGATCGAGCTGGCCCGGCTCGCCGGCGACGATCTCGCCCGCCAGGCCGAGGTCGCGCTGCGGCGGGCGGCGCGCCTGCTGCGCCGGGGCGACGCCGCCGCCGACGCCGCCACCGTCGAGGCGATCGCCCGCGCCGACGCCGCCGGCGACGACGCGCTGCGGGCGCGGGCGCTGATCGCCCGCGGCACCGCCGCCGCCCAGCGGGCGCGCTTCGCCGACGCGCGCACCAGCCTGGCCCAGGCGACCGGCCTCTTGCGCGCCCACGCCGGCGACGACGCGTGGGCGGCGCTGGCGGCCGCGCAGGCCCAGCTGTGGCGCGGCGCCATCGACGGCGCGCGCGAGGCGATCGCCCGGGCGCTCGCCGCCACCGCCCGCGCCGGCGATCCCGAGCTCGAGCGCGCGGCGCGCCGGGTCCACGCCCACCTGCAGCTGTGCCTGGGCAGCTACGCCGACGCCGCCGCCCAGGCCGCGCGGGCGCGCGAGCTCGACCGCCGGGCCGGCGATCGCCTGGGCCGGTGCGAGGCCAACGCGGTCGCCGCCGCGATCGCCGCCCACCTCGGCCGCTTCGGCGATGCCGCCGCCGGCTTCGCCGCCGCGCTCGAGCCCGGCCCGGGCCCGTCGTGGGCGCGGGCCCAGGCGCTGATCTGGGCCGGCGAGGCCGAGCTGGCCCGCGGCGCCGGCGGCGCGCGCGCCCGGTTCGCCGAGGCGCTCGAGCTGGCCCGCGACCTGCGCGCACCGTACCTCGAGGCGCGGGCGTGGACCGGGCTGGCCGGGGCGACCCTCGGCCTCGACGACGCGGCGGCGATCGAGCACGCGACCCGCGCCCAGGAGGTCGCGCTCGCCGTCGACCTCGGCGCGATCGCCGCCCTCGCCGCCGCCCGCCGCGCCGAGGCCGCCCACGCGCTCGGCCGGACCGCGCTCGCCGACGCCGCGGTCGCCGCCGCCCTGGCCCGGCCCGAGGTCCGCCTGCTCGACACGCCGTGCGAGGAGGTCTGGCTGCGGACCGCGGCCGCGTGCGCCGATCGCAGCCCGGACCAGGCGACCGCCCTGCGCGACCAGGCCCGGCAGAGCGTGCTCGGCAAGCTGCGCCGCCTCGACGATCCGGCCGCCCGGGACGCGGTGCGGGCGATGCCGCTGTACCGCTCGCTCGAGCTGCCGTAGCCGCGGCCGCGACCGATGCCTCGAGTCGACGGTGCCGGGATCGGCCGCGATGACCGCCGCGGGGTGATATCGAGGTGATGCGGATTGCCGCAATGAACCCTGCTTCGACACCCCGCCCCGCGGCATCGTAGCCGCGTGAAGATCGTCATCCCCGGCGGCACCGGACAGCTCGGCCGCATCCTCGCCCGCGCCTTCGAGGCCGGTGGGCACCGCGTCGTGATCCTCGGCCGCTCGGCGGGCGCCGGCGTGGTGCCGTGGGACGGCGAGACCATCGGGCCGTGGGCCGACGAGCTCAGCGGCGCCGACGCGGTGATCAACCTGGCCGGCCGCAGCGTCAACTGCCGCTACAGCGAGACCAACCTGCGCGAGATGCTCGACTCGCGCGTGCGCTCGACCGCGGTGGTCGGCCTGGCGATCGCGCGGGCGCGCCGGCCGCCGCGGGTGTGGCTGCAGATGAGCTCCGCGACGATCTACGCCCACAGCCTCGATCGCGATCAGGACGAGCTCACCGGCGTCTTCGGCGGCGACGAGCCCGGCGTGCCGGCGTACTGGAAGTACTCGGTCGACATCGCGCGGTCGTGGGAGGCCGCGCTCGACGCCGCGCCGACCCCGCACACCCGCAAGGTCGCGCTGCGCACCGCGATGGTGATGAGCCCCGACGCCGGCGGCGTGCTCGACGTGCTGTGCGGCCTGGTCCGCCGCCGGGTCGGCGGCCCGGCCGCCGGCGGCCGCCAGTACGTGTCGTGGATCCACGATCACGACTTCGTGCGCGCCGTCGACTTCCTGATCGCGCGCGACGATCTGGCCGGGCCGATCAACGTGTGCGCGCCGGGGCCGCTGCCGCAGCGCGAGCACATGGCGATCCTGCGCCGCGCGCTCGGCGTCCGGGTCGGCCTGCCGGCGACGCGGTGGATGCTGTCGGTCGGGGCGTGGGCGATGCGCAGCGATCCCGAGCTGCTGCTCAAGAGCCGGCGGGTCGTGCCGGGCCGGCTGCGCGCTGCCGGGTTCGGCTTCGTCCACGCCGGCTGGGAGTCGGCGGCCGCCGACCTGGTCGCGCGCTGGCGGGCCGCTCGCGGCGACCACGCCCGCGCTCAGGCGCCGGCGCTGATCCAGCCGCCGCCGACCACCCGGTCGCCGTCATAGAAGACCGCCGCCTGGCCGGGCGCGGCCACCGCGCCTTCGTCCGAGAACCGGACGATCGCCCGCGACCCGCCGGCGGCGGCGTCGACCTCGGCGGCCAGCGGCTCGCCGCGGTGGCGGACCTGGACCCGCAGCGCCGGCGCCGGCGGCCCCAGCCAGCGCACGTCGTCGACGGTGATGGTGCGGCGCAGCGCCGCCTGGCGCGGGCCGACCACGACCCGGCCGGTGGTCGGCTCGACCGCGGTGACGAACATGCGCTCGCGGGTGGTCAGGTTGCCGAGGCCGCGGTGCTGGCCGACGGTGAAGCGGTGGACGCCGTCGTGGCGGCCGAGCACGCGGCCGTCGTCGTCGACGATGTCGCCGCCGGCCGGCAGGGCGCGGCCGCGGCGCAGCGCGGCGGCGCGCACGAAGCCGGCGTGATCGCCGTCGGGGACGAAGCAGATCTCCTGCGACTCCGGCTTGATCGCGTTGGGCAGGCCGAGCGTCGCGGCGGCGGCGCGGACCTCGCCCTTGGACGTCGCGCCGAGCGGGAACCACACCGCGCCGAGCGCGGCCCGCGGCATCGAGAACAGGAAGTACGACTGGTCCTTGTCGGCGTCGGCGCCGCGGTGGAGGCCGGCGGCGCCGTCGGGGCCGGGCGCGATGCGCGCGTAGTGGCCGGTGACCAGCACGTCGGCGCCGACCGCGCGGGCCCGCTGCAACAGCGGGGTGAACTTGACGTGCTGGTTGCAGCGCACGCACGGGTTGGGCGTCGCGCCGGCCAGGTAGGTGTCGACGAAGTCGTCGACCACCGCGGCGGTGAACTCGGCCTCGAGATCGATGACGTAGAACGGGATGCCGAGGTGGTCGGCGACCCGGCGCGCGTCCTCGATGTCGCGCGGGCCGCAGCAGCGCCCGCGCGCCGCCGACGTGCCGCGGGCGTCGTACAGCCGCATGGTCATGCCGACGACCCGGTGGCCGGCGGCGACCAGCAGCGCGGCCGCGGTCGCCGAGTCGACGCCGCCCGACAGCGCGACCACGCACAGCCGCGCCGGATCCGGATCCGGCACGCCCGCGTCGGCGAGCAGCTGGTGAGGGCCGCGGGGCATGGCGTGCTACGAATGCCACCTCCCGTCATGGCCCGCAAGCGCGACCGCAGTGTAGCCACCGCTCGCCTCGTCGTGCGCGCCGATCACCTCGACGACGCCGGCGCCGGGGTCGGGGTCGCCGGCGGGCTGACCGTGCACGCGGCCGACCTGTTGCCGGGCGAGGCGGCCGAGGTCGAGGTCACCCACCAGAGCCCGCACCGCGCCGAGGCGTGGGCGCGGATCGTCGCCCGCCGGGGCGAGCTGTCCGGCGACCGGACGCCCCCGGCGTGCCCGGGCTGGGGCCGGTGCGGCGGCTGCGGGTGGCAGCACCTGGCCTACCCGGCCCAGCTGGCCGAGAAGCGGCAGCGGGTCGCCCGCGCGCTGGCCGGCGCGCTGCCGCCCGGCGTCGAGGTCGCGCCGGTGGTGCCGTCGCCGGCCGCGCTCGGCTACCGCGCCAAGGGCAAGTACGTCGCCGGCCGCGACCGCGGCGCCGGCGGCCGGATCGTGCTCGGCGCCTACGCCCCTCGCTCCCACGACGTGATCGACACCGCCGGGTGCCGGGTGGTCGCCCCGCTGATCGACGAGCTGCGCGGGCAAGCACGCGACGCCGCCCACGCCGCCGGCCTCGAGCCGTACGACGAGCGGACCGGCGCCGGCGTGCTGCGCTACGTGGTCATCCGCGCCACCCGCGATCGCCGCGCCCTGGTCGTGCTGGTCGTCCGGTCGTCGGCCGCCGACGCGCGGGTGCGGACCGCCGCCCGCGCCATCGCCGCCGATCCACGGGTCGCCGGGGTCGTGCGCCTCGACAACGATCGCAGCGACGGCGCGATCGTCGACGGCGACGGCCACGCGGTGGTCGGCGCCGACCACGTGGTCGAGCGGGTCGCCGGCGTCGAGGTCGCGCTCGGCGCCGGCGAGTTCGCCCAGGTCAACCCCGACCAGGCCGACGCCATGTACGCGCGGGTCGCCGCGCTGGCCGCGGTCGGCCCCGGCGACCTCGCCGCCGACGTCTACGCCGGCCTCGGCGGCATCACCTTCGCGCTCGCCGCCACCGGCGCCCACGTCACCGCGATCGAGCACGACGCCAGCGCGGTCGCCGCCCTCGCCGCCGCCGCGGCGCGCGCCGGCCTGGCCGCGCGCGTCGACGCCCGCGCCGGCGACGCCGCCACCCTGGCCGCGCTGGCCGGGCCGCTCACCGCGGTGGTCGTCAACCCGCCGCGCAAGGGCCTGTCGGCCGAGGCCCGCGCCGCCGTCGCCGCCGCGCCGGCCGCGCGCCTGGTCTACGTGAGCTGCGGCCCCGAGTCGCTCGGCCGCGACCTGGCCGCGCTCGCCGCCGCCGGCTGGACCGTCGACACCGTCGAGCCGTTCGACCTGATGCCGGGCACCAGCCAGGTCGAGACCGTGGTCCGCGCCGTCCGAAAAGTGGCCCCGGCCGGCGGCGCGCCCTAGCCTGGCCGGGTGCGCCCCGCCCTGCTCGCCGCCGCCCTCGCCGCCGCGGCCGCCGGCTGCGCGCCGCGCGGCGTGCTGACCGGCTCGCCGATCCTCGGCCGCACGCGCCTCGCCGACCTCGAGCCGGCGCCGCCGGCGCCCGACGTCGATCCCGACGAGACCGAGCCAGCCCCCCCGCGCCCGCACGCTCCGCCGGCGCCGCCGCGGGTCGACCTGCCGCCGGCGCTGACCACGCCGTCGGCGGCGCTGCACGTCGACGCCCAGGTGCTGGTCGAGGTCGCCCCGACCAGCCCCGGCTCGGTGGTGATCTCTCGCCTGCCGGCGCCGCACCGCGCCGCGCCGGTGGAGCAAGGCGCGCCGGCCACCGCCGACGCCGCCCGCGCGCTGGTCGGCCGCCGCGATCCGCGCGAGCCGCTCGGGTTCGCGCTGGCCGTCGCCGCCGGGCTCGCCGGCGCGCCGCCACCCTCGGTCACCGACGGGCCGGCCCTGGTCGCGTGGGCCGAGGACACCGGCGCCTGGGCCGCGCTGCCGGCGGCGTCGCTCGAGCCCGGCGACCTCCTGGTCCTCGATCGCGCCGTCGACGACCGGCCGGCGTCGCTGATCGCGGTCGTGCTCGGCACCGACGCGCGCGGCGTCACCGACGTGCTCTACCTCGCCCGCGGCGTGATCCGCCGCGGCCACGTCGATCCGGCGCGGCCGACCGTCGCCCGCGATCGCACCGGCGCGGTCGTCAACTCGTTCGTCCGCCATGGCACGAGCTACCCGCCGACCGGCACCCGCTACCTCGCCGGCGAGCTCGCGGTCGGCCGCGTCCGCCTGCCGCGACCGACCTCGCCCTGATCGACCTGTTCGAGTTTCACCGGCGGGCGCGCCCGGCGTCGCCGGAAGTCCACCACGCCGCGGCGGATCGCGGCCCGACCACCGCCCAAGCGCGCGACCACAGGTGCGGGGCGGCGTGGCGCACCGCTTGCTGCGACGCCACCCTCGATGTCCGGCCTGCTGACCGGCGATCGCGAGGAGACCCGCGCGTTCGTGCGCACGCGGCTCGAGCTGTTCGCGCGCGTCATCTTCTGGACCTTCGCCCTCGCCCTCGGCTTCCTGGTCGGGCTGGCCCGGCTCTACCCGGTCCAGCGCCCGCAGGCCGCCCACGTCGTGTTCGGCGCCGGGCTGGCCGGGCTGGCGGCGTGCGCGCTGGTGTGGGCGATCGGGTTGCGCCGGCGCGACACCTCGCTGGCGACCCTGTACCGCATCGACGGCATCTACGCCCTGGCCATCGGCGGCTGCCTCGGCGTCACCGCGTACTGCTACGCCGAGCGGTTCGCCGCGACGTACGCCGCGCTGACCGTCATGGTGTTCAGCCGCACGCTGGTCGTCCCCAGCAGCGGGCCGCGCACGTTGGTCGTGGCCACGCTGTCGTTCGCGCCGCTGGCGACCGCCGCCGGGTTGGTCGCCGTGGTCACGCCTCACCGCCTCGATCTGCCGGCGCCGCCGTTCCTCGTCGGCGTGGCGCTGTTCTCGGGGCTCGCGGTGCTGCTCGCCACCACCGGCTCGACGGTGATCTACGGCCTGCGCCGCCGGGTCAGCGAGGCGATGCAGCTCGGGCCGTACACGCTCGAGGACAAGCTCGGTGAGGGCGGCATGGGCGTGGTCCACCGCGCTCGCCACGCCATGCTGCGCCGGCCGACGGCGATCAAGCTGCTCCTGCCCGACCGCCACGACGCCGAGTGCCTGGCCCGCTTCGAGCGCGAGGTCCAGCACATGAGCCGGCTCACCCATCCCAACACGGTGGCGGTGTTCGACTACGGCCGCAGCCCCGACGGCGTCCTGTACTACGTGATGGAGTACCTCGACGGCATCGATCTCGACACCCTGGTGCGGCGGTTCGGCCCGCAGCCGCCGGCGCGCGTGATCCACATCCTGGCGCAGGTCGCCGGCGCGCTCGAGGAGGCGCACGCGATGGGCCTGGTCCACCGCGACGTCAAGCCGGGCAACGTCATCCTGTGCCGGCGCGGCCCGACCCCCGATGTCGCCAAGCTGGTCGACTTCGGCCTGGTCCACGACATCGCCGGCCCGGCCGGCGACGCCGCCCGCGGC
>Ga0247830_10000702_pt1 | contig 12577 bp, 13 predicted proteins | sample 12C_Control_Day5_FD_207766 | JGI IMG/M metagenome (GOLD analysis project Ga0247830, IMG submission 207766) | Soil microbial communities from agricultural site in Penn Yan, New York, United States - 12C_Control_Day5 | ecosystem: Environmental > Terrestrial > Soil > Agricultural land | place...
ACCTGGTCGGTCCGCGGGAACGGTTCCTTCGTGGCACGGTCACGGACCAGCTCGATGCCGATCATCATCCCCAAGCCGCGGACGTCGCCGACGGCGGTCACGTCGTCCGTGGCGGTGCGGAGGTCGGTTCGGAGTCGCTCACCGAGCACGGCCGCCCGCTGGACGAGGTCCCCCTCCCGGAGCACGCGCAGCACGGCGCGGCCGGCGGCGGCCCCGAGCGCGTTGTGCGACCAGGTGAACCCGTGGACGAAGCCGGAGGGGGCGAGGGTCTCGTACAGCTCGCCGCTCGCGGCCGCGAACCCGAACGGGACGTAGCCGCCCGTCGTGCCCTTGCCGGCCGTGATGATGTCGGGACGTACGTCCCAGTGGTCAACGCCGAACCAACGCCCGGTACGGCCCAGGCCCGTCATGACCTCGTCGGCGATCACGAGGACCCCGTGGCGTCGGCAGACCTCGACCACGGCGGGCCAGTAGTCGTCGCACGGGACCGCGGCGCCGAGCGTCGCACCCGCAACCGGTTCGGCGATGAATGCGGCGACCGCGCCCTCACCCGACTGGGAGATCACGCGCTCCAACTCCCCCGCGTGCCAGACGCCGCAGGCCTCGGGGTGCGCGGGGTTCCCGCACCGGTACTCGTAGGCGGCCGGCACGTGCGGGAACCGCCCGAGCCACGGTGTGTACGGCTTGCGGAGCGGCTCCTTGCCGCTCGCGTCGAGCGCCCCGATCGTGTTGCCGTGGTACGAGCTGCGCCGGCCGATCACGGCCACCCGCCCGGTCTCGCCGCGCGCGAGATGGTAGCTGCGCGCCATCTTGAGCGCCGTCTCGACGGCCTCGCTCCCCCCGCTCACGGGATACAGGTACGGGTCGTCCATCGGGAGCAGCGGCGCGACCTCGTCCGCGTAGGCCTCGAGCGCCTCCGTCGTGAACATCGTGCCGTGGACGTACTGCGTGGCATGGAGCTGCCGCTCGATCGCCTCGATCACCTCGGGAACGCCGTGGCCGACGTTCACGACGATCGCGCCGCCCGCACCGTCGAGGTATCGGCTGCCGTCGGCGGCGGTGATCCAAACACCCTCCGCGTGCACGGCCGTCGGCAGGGCGCGGCTCATGACCCGGGGGAAGATGTGGCTCACGGTTTCGGCCCCTGCGGCTCCGGCGGCTCCGCCGTCCCGGGTTCGTCGTCGAACGTGGCGAAGAGCTCGCGGAGTCGATCCCCGCGCGCGCGCCGGCGCGCGCGGATCTCCTCGACCCAGTCGGGCTCGGGCTCATCGCCACCCGGCGGCAACGCGGCTCCCAACGGCTGAGCGCCCGGGGGTGCGGGGTCGCGGTCGTTCGGCATCGACGTCACCGTACCGCCTCGACGCGATCGAGCCACGCCGCCACGGTTCGGTCCCCCGACTCCGCCAGGGTTCGGGTGCGGCGCTCGGCGATCTGCTGGTCTCCCTGGAGCCGCAGCGCGAGCGCCGAGAGCCGGAACGGGATGTCGCGGGGATCGGTCGCCTCCATGCAGATCGCGTTCGTCTGCAGCCGGAACTCCAGGGGCAGGGTCGATCCGTGCGCGTGGGCGCCCGCCAGCCCCCCGAAGTACAGGAGGGCGGGGAACGCCCCGCTGCCACGCTGAGCGAAGTCGGCGAGAGCCCCCAGCGACGCCTTCACGATCGTCCGGCGCGCGGACACGATCTCCGGATCGGCGTCGGCCGGCGGGTAGAGCGCGTCGTGACCTAGTTCGAGGCACGCGTGGTGCGCGTGCACGTAGCGGATCGCCTCGGCCTCGGTCGGCGGGCCGTACACGGGCGCCCAGGTCCCGGGCACCCCGGTGCCGCGGACGATGTCGGTCACCCGGCGCGGGAGCTCCGCCAGAGCCGCCGCGAGGGCCTGACCGTCCTCGGCGGCGAGCTCCTCGTCGAGGACCGTCCCCGCGGGCCGCTCGACCCGGACCCGGAGCCGCCGCAGTTCTCCGACTCCCGTCGTCGACGTCGTCACGAGGATCGATGCGTCGAGCTCGCGCGCCGCTCGATCGCCGATCCCGGGAGGCACCGGCGCGGTCAGGGCGACCGCCGCGGCTTCGGTGGCGAACCGTGTGGCTTCGGCGAGGTACAGGGGGAGCCCGGCCAGGAGGTCACGGTCGGGCAGACCGTCGCCGTGCTCGCTCACGAAGGCGACGCGCGTCGCGCCCTTCCGGACAGGCGGCAGGAGCCAGGTCGGTTCGCGGAGCCGCTCGAACCACACGGGCTCCTCGAGCGCGGGCGGCAGGCGATCGGGTGCCATCCGGCTACTTCGTGTACGCGCCGCCGGGGTCGAGCTCCTCGCGGATCAGCCGGAGCTCCTCCTCGGTCGGCGCTGGGGTCACACCGACGTCGTCGGCCACTTTGGGCTCCCAGCCCATGTTCGCCCGCACGTCGTCGAGCGTGACGCCGGGATGGAGGGTCCGCAGGGTCATCTCCCCCGTCGCCTCGTCGAACCCGTAGGTGCCCAGGTCCGTGACGACGGCCGTGGGACCGCTGCCGTGCCAGCCGCGGGCGGCGTCGTGCGCCGGGTCGCCCGAATGCCCGGGCGAGGTCCGGAAGTCCAGCGAGTCGACGAACGACCGCTGCGCCTGCCGCATGATCACGAGGATCTGCTTCGCGTGGATCGCGATCTCGCACGCGCCGCCGGACCCGGGCAGGCGGACCTTGGGGTGCGCATACTCGCCGATCACGGTCGTGTTCAGGTTCCCGAAGCGGTCGATCTGGGCTCCGCCGAGGAACGCGACGTCGATCAGCCCCGCCTGCAGGTAGAACGCGAACAGCTCGAACATGCTGGTCACCGCGGTGGATCCGGTCGCGAGGGTAGGGTCGCCGATCGAGAGCGGGAGCCGCTCGGGCCGCGCGCCGAACACCCCCGACTCGTAGACGAGCTGCAGGGTCGGGGCCACCGTGCGCTGCGCGAGGTTGCAGACGATGTTGGGCAACCCCACGCCCACGAAGCAGTTCGTCACGCCGCCGAGCCGGCGAGCGCTGGCGGCGATCATGATCTCCGACTTCGAATAGCCGAGGTCTGCGGGCGCAGGGGCGTCGGGACTCACGCGTACCTCCCGTAGTCGACCTCGCCGCTCGGCGCCGGCCCGGGACGGAGCGCATCCCAATACGCGTCGCCGTACTTCTCGACGTACTCGGCGTGGTTCGCGAGGCCGTACACCCACTCGTCGAACCAGGCGTCGAGGGTCTCGGGATCCTTCGCGATGCGATCCCACGCCAGGTAGAAGCGGTTGTCGCGGTCGTAGTAGCCCTGGGCGAAGCTGGGGTGGCAGGCGAACGGCTCCTCGACCACGGCGTCCACGACGACGCCGGGGATCACCGTGCGGTTGGGATCGCGCCGGATCACGGATTCGTCGACGACCTCCTCGACGACCACGATCACCTTGTCGGCCGCGAACGCGACCTCCTTCTGGCAGCCCATCAGTCCCCAGATCTGCGTGTCGCCCGCGGCGTCGGCGCGCTGCGCGTGCACGATCGCCACGTCGGGTCTGAGCGGTGGCACCGCGTACACCTCGTCGTCCGGGTCGTACGGCGAGGCCATCGGCACGATCTTCGGATTCACGGATGGGATGTCGGACTCGTAGTAGCTCCGGATCGGGAAAAAGGGCAGGTTCGCCGCGGCGGCCATGTACCGGCACACCATCCCGAAGTGCGAGTACTCCTCGATCTCGAGCGGCGCCGGGTCGGCCTTCTCGATCCGGCGACGGACCGCGTGCAGGTTCCCGACGCCCGGGTTGCCCATCCAGCTGAAGATCAGCTTCGAGGCCACGCCCGCGCCGATCATCTGGTCGTAGACGACGTCCGGCGTCATGCGCGCGAGGGTCAGGTCGCGCCGCCTCTGGCGGATGATCTCGTGTCCCGCCGCGAAGCAGATCAGGTGGGTGAAGCCTTCGATCGCGACCGTGTCGCCGTCGTGCACGAGCTCGCGGACGGCATCCCGCATCGTGGTGACCTTCCGAGTGGTCACGCGGGACGCTCCTTGGGGGGGTCGTCGTCGGGTCCACGGAGCACGCAGAACTCGTTGCCCTCGGGATCGGCCATCACGGTCCAGAAGCTGCCGCCCTCGTCGACCCGCCGGATCGCCGTGGCGCCGACGCTCTGGAGGCGCTCGACCTCCTCGCCCATCGTCGATGGCGGCGAGAGGTCTAGGTGCAGCCGGTTCTTCACGGTCTTGCCCTCGGGCACGACGAGGAACAGCAGCTGCCATCCCCTGCCCGACGGATCCGAGATCCATGCGCCCTCGTCGTCCACCCCGTCGAGCTCGTAGCCCAGCGCGGCGCACCAGAACGCCGCGAGGGCCCCGGGGGCGCGACAATCGATCGTGAGCGACTCCACGAGTGAGGTCACGGGCGCCCTATCCGCCGGCTTCGACCTCGGCGACGGCCTCTTCGAAGATCTCGAGGGCGGCGAGCGCCTGGTCCTCACGGATGTTCAGCGCCGGTGAGATGCGGATCGCGTCGTCGCCGCAGCCGAGCACGAGGAGCCCCTTGCGGAACGCCGCCTGCTCAACGGCCAGCGCCTGCCGGTGGTCGGAGAAGGACAGGCCGATCCAGAGGGCGCGCCCCCTGACCTCCCGCAAGATCGGGTGACGCTCGGCGATCGCGCGGCAACCCGCGAGGAAGACCTCGCCCACCGTGCGGGCGTTCTCGATGAGCCCCTCGTCCCGGATCACGTCGAACGTCGCGAGGGCGGCCGCACACGACACCGGGCTCCCACCGTAGGTCGAGCCGTGCGAGCCGAGCTCCCACCGCATCAGGTCCTCGCGCGCGATCATCGCGCCGAGCGGCAGCCCGCTCGCGATCCCCTTGCCGGCAGTGATCACGTCGGGCTGCACTCCCTCCTGCTGGATCGCCCACATCGTGCCGCTGCGGCCCATGCCCGACTGAACCTCGTCGCAGACCAGCAGGATCCCGTACCTGTCGCACAGGTCCCGCAGGTACCGGAACCAGCCGTCGGGCGGCAGGACGTATCCACCCTCACCGAGCCACGACTCGACGATGACGGCGGCGACCTCGGTGGGCGAGACCATCCGCTTGAAGATGACCTCTTCGAGGTACTCGAAGTCGCCGTAGAACGAGTGGTAGACCGACGGCATCAGCGGGCCGAAGTTCGTTCGGTACTTGGCCTTGCTCGCGGTGAGCGAGACGCTGCCCATCGAACGTCCGTGGAACGACTGGTAGAACCCGATCAGGTACTGGCGACCGGACACGTAGCGCGCGAGCTTGATCGCGGCCTCGACCGCCTCGGTCCCCGAGTTCGTGAGGAACGACCGGGCGTTCTTCCCGTCGAACGGCGCCATCTCGTCGAGCCGCTCGCAGACATCCGAGTAGATGGGGAGGTAGAAGTCGCTCGCCGAGTAGTGGAGCAGTTCGGTGGCCTGCCGCGTGATGGCCTCGACGACCCGTGGATGGCAGTGCCCCGTGGAGGTCACCGCGATCCCCGCGTTCAGGTCGAGGAACAGGTTCCCGTCGACATCCTCTACGACCGCGCCGGCGCCCCGGCGCGGCACGAACGGGTAGGCGCGCGGCAACGAGGGGGAGGTCACCTTCCGGTCGCGCTCGATCCGGGCCATCGCCTCGGGCCCGGGGACCTCGGTGATCAGCTTCGGGCGGCCGTGGGACGCCAAGCCGTCGTACGCGAGCGTCGATTCCTCCAGCGTCACTCGGCGATCACCGTCCTCGACTGCTCGCGCATGTACTGCGTGACGTAGTACGGGCCGCCGCCGGCCTTGCCCGTGGTGCCGGAGCCCTTCCAGCCGCCGAACGGCTGCACGCCCGGCCACGCACCGGTGGTGGCGCCCGCACGACGGTTCACGTACACGACGCCGCCGTCGATCCGGTCGAGCCACTCCTGGATCTCGCTCTCGTCCTCGCTGTAGAAGCCCGCGGTCAGCGCGTACTCGCTCGCGTTCGAGAGCTCGATGCCCTCGTCCAAGGAATCGATCGGCGCCACGGCCACGAAGGGCACGAAGAGTTCCTTCTCGAAGAGCCAGTGGTCCTTGGGCACCTCGGCCACCGTCGGCCGCACGAACTTCCCGCGGGCGAGGTCGCCGTCCGTGAGGCGCTCGCCGCCGGTCACGACCGTGCCGACCTTGCGCGCCTCCTCGACCGCCTCCTCGTACGTCTGCATCGCGGCGTCGTTGATGATCGGTCCCAGGTAGACGTCGCGCTCGAGCGGGTCACCGATCTTGATCGCCTCGGTCTTGGCCTTCAGCTGCGCGACGAAATCGTCGTAGACCTCGCGCTCGACGTAGACCCTGGAGTTCGCCGAACACTTCTGCCCGCCGAAGCCGAACGCCGAACGCATCACGCCGTCGCTGGCCTTGTCCAGGTCGGCGTGCTTGGAGACGATCGTGGGGTTCTTACCGCCCATCTCGCAGATCACCGGCTTCGGGTACTCGGTCGCGAAGGTCTTGTAGATCGACATCCCGACCTCGTACGACCCGGTGAACGTGATCCCGCTCACGTCCTTGTGGTGGACGATCGCGTCGCCCACGACGGACCCCCGGCCCGGGATGTAGTGGAAGGCCCCCGCGGGGATGCCCGCGTCTCGGTAGATCTCGTACAGCTTGTAGCCCAGCAGCGCGCCCTGGTGCGCCGGCTTGAACACCACGGTGTTGCCGGCCACGAGCGCCCCGCTCGACGGGCCGCCCGACAGTGCCATCGGGAAGTTGAAGGGGCTGATCACGGCCCAGACCCCGAACGGCCGCAGCACGTCGTAGTAGTCGCCCGCCGAGCCCATCGCCTGCATCGGGACCTTGAATCCCTGGTGGTCGGCGACCTCCTTGGCGTTCCAGCGCATCAGATCCGCCGTCTCCTCGACGTCGCCGAGCGCCTCGAGGCGGTTCTTCCCCACCTCCATCGCCATCAGCGCCGACAGCAGGTTGCGCCGTTCGCTGATGAGGTCAGCCGCGTTGTTGATCAGCTCGACACGCTTCTGCCAACCCATCCGGTCCCACTCGAGCGCGGAGGACTTGGCGGACCCGATGGCGTCCTCGACGTCCTGTCGCGTCGCCTGCGAGATGTGCGCGAGCACGATGTCGTCGTCGATCGGCGAGCGGAGCTCGTAGGTGCCCTCACCCTCACGCTCCTCCCCATTCACCACCACCGGGATCGTCTTGCCGAGTTCGGCCTTGGCCTGTTCGATGCCCTCGTCGTAGCCCGTGTGCAGCTCTTCGTTGTCGGCCGTCATCGTCGCGTACGTGACGCGGAACCCCTCTGCCATGCTGCTCGCCCCCTTCGTGAGAACGTGCCGGAATCGCCTGCTCAGGCCGCCATGCTAGCCGAGCGACTGTGGGCCCGCCCATGCGCGAGCAGGGCCCGGGGCCTGGTCCATGAAGTCGCGGGTCGAACCCCGGAATCCGGCCCAGAGGGGGCGTATGCTTCGGCTCCCTAATGAGGCTCGTGACCTACGACCGGGGGGGGCACCGGCGACTGGGAGCGATCCTCGAGGGTGAGGTGGTGGACCTCCCCGACGCCGTCGGGCACCCGGCCTTCCCGTCCACCCTCGAGGGCCTGGTTGCGAGCAGCCGAGGCAGCATCCTCGACGCCGCCCGTGCCGCCCTGGAACGCGACGACGCGTGGGAATGGCGCGTCCGACGGGCGCACATCCTGACGCCCCTGTTCCCCGCATCCCTGATCTCACCGAGCGCCCTCGACCTCGAGCGGCCGATCGTGGGGCCAGAGGACGAGGTCCCGTGGCCCGACGACGCCGCCTGGCTCGACTACGAACCGATGGTCGCGGCCGTGCTGGGCGCCGAAACGTCCGACGCCGCCCCCGACGAGATCGCCGGGCAGGTGTTCGGCTACACGCTCGTGAACGACTGGCGCGCTCGCTCGAGCGACGGAGCCCCCGTGGAACGGGCCGACGGCGTGCCCCTGGCGATCGGACCCTGCGTGGTCACCGCCGATGAGGTCGACCCGCAGGCGATGTTCGTGCAGGTGAAGGTCGACGGTGAGGAGCGAGCCAAGGGGAACCTGAACGGCGCGGCCGAGGACCTCTTCGGACTGATCAGCGAGGTCTCGAGAGGGTCGGTCCTGGAACGCGGCGAAGCGTTCGCGCTGGGACCCTTCCCATCACGCGGCGACGACGCCGACCCGTCGCGGCGCCTGTGGCCCGGCGCGCTCGTCGAGCTGGCCGCCGAGGGGGTCGGAACCCTTCGGAACCGGATCGGAGGAGGCTGACCGACGTCAGCGGATCACGATCCGGCCGATCACCATGTCGGATCGATCCGGGGTGCGCGCCAGCACCGCGAAGATCGCGTTCTGATCCGCGGCGTGGGTCGTGGAGACCCTCAGGAGGATCCGCACCGTCGCTCCGTTCTCCACACCCCGGACGGTGTAGCCGCGTCCGGTGACGTCGCTCGTGATGTCGGTGCCGTCGGGGAGTCGATACGTCACCGCGAAGTTCGTGGCGCCGGCGCCCCCGACGAACTCGACGGGGCCGGTGCCCGACCCGTGCCGGATCGCGCCGATCGTGAAGGTCACCGATCGCCCGGCGGCGATCCGCCGCGTCTTGGTCTGGTTCGTGCCGTCGGGGTTCACGATCCCGAGCCCGACCTTGGTGGCGGTGCCGCTCCGGATCCACGCGTCCACCCTGTCGGCGCTCGGGGCGGCCCCGGCAGGCAGCGCGAACGAGGCGGCGAGCAGCGCGACGAGCGCCGCGACGGCAACCCGCCTACGCACCGGTCACGAAAGCGGCCACCATGTCCCGGCCGCCCGAGGTCTTCGCGAGCACCGCGAGGTTCGCGGCGTGGCCGGCCGCCGAGCTCTTCAGCTGGACGACCATCGTGAGGTGCGCCCGCTGCCCCTCCGGAACGCCGCGCACCTGGTAACCCTTGCCGGTCACCTTGAGCGTCACGTCGGTCCCGGCCGCAGACAGGTACTGCACCACGAAGTCCGGCGATCCGGCGCCGCCGAGGAAAGTGACGGTCGAGCCTCCGCCGACCGGGGTGGCCACGATGTCGAACACGAGCCGGCAGGGGGCCGACGCGGTCGTCTCGTACGTCTCGCCGACCGCCGTCGAGCTCGTGAGGCCCTGGCCCGTCTTGGCGCCGTCCTCCGCGACGATCCAGGCATCGACCGTCACGGGCGGTCGCCTGCCCGCGCTCGCGGGGGCGAATGGGATGGCGATCGTGAGCAGGACGAGGGCGGCGGCGATGCGGATAGGGCGCGTCATCCACCCAGTCTGGCCGACACCGCTGTCGGCCGTCATGGGCCGAAGGCCGATGCGTGCGACCGATTTCCCTTGACCCCGAAGACCTAAGGCTTACTTCCTCTTCGCGGCCTTCCGCGCGGCGGCGCGCTCGGCGGCCTGGCGCTTCTCGCGCTCCTTCTTCTTGCGCTGGCGGTCCTTCGCGTTGCGGACCTTGGCGAGGTCTCCCGTGCCCATCGTCGTGTCTCCTGCTCCGGCGGGGCGAGGCCCGCCTTATTCGTCGTCGTCGCCGCCCTGCGCCAGCTCGAGCGAGCGGTGGCGCGCGGCGTCGATCGCGTTCAGGAACGCGGCCCGCACCCCGGCCTCTTCGAGATGGCGGATCGCCGCGATCGTCGTGCCACCGGGCGAGGTCACCATCTCGCGGAGTTCCACCGGGTGCTTGCCGGTGTCGCGCAGCATCTTGGCCGAGCCGAGCATCGTCTGGATGATCAGCTCGGTCGCGACGTCGCGCGAGAGCCCCAGCAGGATACAGGCCTCGATCATCGCCTCGGCCAGCAGGAAGAAGTACGCGGGGCCGCTGCCGCTCGTGGCGGTTACGGCGTCGAGGTGCTGCTCCTTGAGCCGCAGGACCTTGCCGACGTATCCGAGGAGCTCCTCGGTGACCTCGAGGTGCTCGTCGGTTGCCGTCGAGCCCGCCGAGATCACCGACATCGCCTCGTCGACCATGACAGGGACGTTCGACATCACCCGCACGACCGGCACGATGTCCGGCAGGTGCTTCTCGACGAACGAGGTGCGCACCCCCGCCGCGAAGCTGATCACGAGATCATCCGCCGTCACGTGGGTTCGGATCTGGCCGAGCAGCGCCTCGGTGTCCTGGGGCTTGGCCATCAGCACCAGCACGTCTGCCCACGCGGCGGCCTCGGCGTTGTCGAGGGTCGCGGTCACGCCGTACTTGCCCGCCAACTCGAGCGCGCGCTCCTCGCGGCGGTTCGTGACCATGATCTCGTCGGCGCGGCGCCCCCCGGAGCGGATCAGCCCCGAGATCAACGCCTCGCCCATCTTGCCGCCGCCGAGGATCGCGACGCGCCGCGCGTCAACCGCCATCGACTCAGGGTACCGCGCGGGCTCGCGGGGCCGTCATCCGAGCGGCTCCTCCGGCGGCTGGGGTGCGATCCCTCCGCGCAGGACCTCGAGGAACTCCTTGATCCGCATCCCGCGCCGCTCCGGCCGTCGGTGGATCAGGCCGGGGTCGAGCTCCTCGGAGGCCAGGGCGTCCTGGAAGCGCTCGGCGAGCCAGTCGAGCATCGAGGCGATCATCTCGACGTCGACATCGTCGCGGAGCTCGCCCCGGCGGACCCCGTATTCGACGAACTCCAGGGTGCCGAAGGGGTCCTCGCTCCGCATGAACCGGTCGATCGGGCGTCGAAGACCGAGCCCCGTGTCGTAGCGGCCGATCATCGCGACCCGGTTCGGCACCCAGTCGTCGTCGATGAACTCCTCGGTCCGCACGAGCCAGAAGTCGAGCGTGGCCCAGAAGCCAGCCTCCACGATCTCGGTCGGGGCGTCGAGCCAGGCGGGGAGACGAGAGACGGCGGCCTGGTAGGCCTCCAGGAACAGTCCCTCCTTCGAGCCGAAGTCCAGGAAGACCGTGCCCTTGGCTACCCCCACTTCCGACGCGATGTCCTCGACGCGACCCCCGCGGTAGCCGTGCTCGGCGAAATGCCGCATCGCGACCTCGATGATCCGCGTGCGGCGCGCCTCCGCCTCGATCGCCCGCCTGCTCCGTCCGTCAGCCATCGCCCGGACGGTAGCCGAAATCACCGGGGCGCTGCGGAGGCGGAAAAGAAAGAACCCGAGGGACCTTCGGCTCGCCGGGAACCGAAGTTCCCAGCCACCGTCAGCCCCTCGGGCTCTGGTGCTCCAAGCAACCTCCGCAGCCCGTCGCGTGGTCTGCCGGACGGCCCCAGCGGCGGCTCACCTTGCGGCGCTCCGACCGCCTGTCCCTCCGAGGCTCGCCTTGCGGCGCTCCGTCGGCTGGACGAGCACCCTTCCCGGCTCCCCCGGGGGGGATCCCGTTCCAGGCGGTCGTTCCGGTCTTGCGACCTTCCCGACCCGGGTCCGTTCCGGTCTTGCGACCTTCCCGGGCCCCCACTCCGGGTCGCCTTGCGGCTCCCCTTCGCGTGTCCGGCTCCTTCGCGTCGTTCGCATCGACTGCTTGGAGCGAGCCGAACGATAAGGGAAGTTCCGAGGAACGGTCAACTCCGCGTTTACGCAGGTCAGAGCGCATATGCGCAGGTCAGGGGGTCGAGGGAAAAAGTGACAAGTTCGGATGCGATGTGACGCAGCTCACATCGCCGCAGGTCAGGCGCCGTGGAGCACCTCTCGGTACACCGACAGGAGCTCCATCGTGGTGGCGTCCCAGGTGAATCGGAGGGCCTGTCGGGCGGCCTCCGCGCCCATCGACACGGCGAGCGCCGGGTCGCGCAGGAGCTGGAGAAGCCGCTCGGCGTGGTCGCCGGGATCGTGCCCCTCGACGAGGAACCCGGTCTTGCCGTCCTCCACCACGTAGCGGAGCCCTCCCACCTCGGCCGCGATGACCGGCGTGGCGCAGGCCTGCGCCTCGAGCGCCACCAGGCCGAACGATTCGGAGCGCGACGGCACGAGCACGACGTCGGCGGCCGCGTAGAAGTCGGCGAGCTTGGACTGGGGTTGGGGCGGAAACAACATCACGCGCTCGCTCACCCCGAGCGCGTGGGCGAGCTCCATCAGCCTGGTGAGCTCGGCTCCGTGGTCGGCGCCGCTCGGACCGCCCACGATCGCGAGCACCAGGTCCGCGGCGACATCGGGGTCGCGAGCGACCGCCTCGGCCATCGTGCGCACCGCGACGTCGGGGCCCTTGTGTGATTGCAGCCGTCCCACGTAGAGGGCGAGGCGGAGCCCCGACAGGTGCAGCCGTTCCCGCGCGGCCGCGCGGTCGCCCGGGACGAAGAGCGTGTGATCGACCCCCGGCGGCACGATCCGGATCTGCCCGGGATCCGCCCGGTAGAGGCCGACCAGCTGGGCCGCCTCCGACGGCGTCGGCGCGAGGATCCGGTCGGCCGCCGCGATCACCCGCTGCTCGCCCTCGAGCCGGTCCGGCGGCTCCGGCGCCTCGCCCCTGGCGAGTGAGTAGTTCTTGACCTTGCCCAGCGTGTGGAAGGACGCCACCAGCGGCGCGTGCCACTCCTCCTTCGCGGCGCGGCCCACCCATCCCGAGAGCCAGTAGTGGCTGTGGACGATGTCGTAGCCGCGACCGTCCTCGTGCGCGACACGGAGCACGCCGCCCAGGAACTCCGGCAGGAACCTCGGGACATCGGCTTTGGGGATCGGGAGGCACGGGCCGGCCTTCACGCTGACCACGCGGA
>Ga0247830_10000706_pt1 | contig 12559 bp, 11 predicted proteins | sample 12C_Control_Day5_FD_207766 | JGI IMG/M metagenome (GOLD analysis project Ga0247830, IMG submission 207766) | Soil microbial communities from agricultural site in Penn Yan, New York, United States - 12C_Control_Day5 | ecosystem: Environmental > Terrestrial > Soil > Agricultural land | place...
GAAGTACCTGTACGTCGCCCTGGCGTTCTTCGTCGTGGTCTACGTCGCGCTCCATCTCCTGAACGACTCGCGTACCGGCCGCGCCTGGCGGTCGCTCCGCGAGGACCCGCTCGCCGCCGAGGTGATGGGCATGCCGGTCGCCCGGCTCAAGCTGATGGCGTTCGCGTTCGGCGCCGCGGTCGCGGCGCTGACGGGAACATTCGCGACGGCGCTGAACGGAAGCGTGTTCCCGCAGAACTTCGAGTTCCCGCTGCTGATCACCGTGTACACGATGGTGATCCTCGGAGGCGCAGGGAGCCAGGCGGGCGTCGTGCTCGGCGCGGTGATCGTCAGCGTCCTGCTCGAGGCGCTCCGCGACCCCGGGGACTCGCGCGGCATGTTCTACGTGCTGATCCTCCTCTCCCTCGTCGCCGTCTACCGGACGTCGCTCAAGCTCGCCGTCCTCGTCGGCGGGACGATCGTCTTCGGCGTCGTCGCGCGGCTCGTCGCGGGCGCGATCGACGATCGCTGGACCGCGGGGCCGGTCGAGGAGAGCGGCCGGCTCGCGGACTGGGCGGCCGACTGGGTGATCGTGCCTGCGCGGCTCGCCGAGTGGGTCGGCCCTGTGACGTACATCTCGCTCGTCGCGCTCGCGCTCCTGCTGACGCTCGTCAGCGGGTGGGTGCGGATCGCGCTGCTCGTGCCGACCCTTTACCTCGCGGCGTTCGTATGGGAGAACGTGATGCTCCCGCAGCCCGAGTCGGCGCGCTACATCGTCCTCGGCGCGCTCCTCGTCGCGATGATGATCGCGCGGCCGCAGGGTCTCCTCGGCGAGAAGCGCGTGGAGATCGTCTGATGGCCGAGACCGCCGAGAAGCTGCTCGAGCTCCGCGGCGTCTCGATGGCGTTCGGCGGGCTCGCCGTCGTCAGCGGCCTCGACCTGCACGTCGACGAGGGCGAGATCGTGAGCGTGATCGGGCCGAACGGCGCCGGCAAGACGACGCTCTTCAACCTCATCACCGGGATCTACGAGCCGACGGACGGCGACATCACCTTTGCGGGCGAGAGCATCAAGGGGCTCGACCCGCACCGGATCACGCACAAGGGCATCGCGCGGACGTTCCAGACGCTCCGCCTTTTCCTCAACATGACCGTGCGGGAGAACGTGATGGCTGCGGCCTACGGTCACACCCGCGCAGGCCCGGCGCGCTCGATCTTCCGGACGCCGGGCCAGCGACGCGAGGAGCGGGAGATCCGTGCCCTCGCGGAGAAGCGCCTCGCCTTCTTCGGCGACCGGCTGATGGGGTATCGCTGGGACCAGCCGGCCTACTCGCTCTCCTACGCGAACCGGCGCCGGCTCGAGATCGCCCGTGCCACGGCGACGAACCCGAGGCTCCTTCTGCTGGACGAGCCCGCCGCGGGGATGAACCCGAAGGAGACGCAGGAGATCACCGACCTCATCGGCAAGCTCCGCACGGAGGGCGGCTACACGATCCTCGTCATCGAGCACGACATGCACGTGGTGGAGGGCATCTCGGACAGGGTCATCGCGCTCGACCACGGCGTGAGGATCGCCGAGGGCTCGTTCGAGGCGGTCGCGACCGACCCGCGCGTGGTGGAGGCGTACCTCGGGACCGGAGGGACGGCCCGCAAGTGAGCGCGGCCGCCGAGACCGGGCACGGGACGCCGCTCCTCGAGCTCGTGGGGATCAACACCTTCTACGGGCCGATCCACATCCTGCAGGACTCGAACCTCGTCGTGGGCGAGGGCGAGCTCGTCTGCCTTCTCGGCGGGAACGCGTCGGGCAAGTCGACGACCCTGAAGACGATCCTCGGGCTCGTGCGCCCGCGGACCGGGACGGTGCGCCTCGCGGGCGAGGACGTGACGCGCATGCCGACCGCCCACCGGATCCGACGCGGCCTCGCGATCGTCCCGGAGAACCGCCGGCTGTTCGGGCCGATGACCGTCCTCCAGAACCTCGAGATGGGCGCGTACCTGCGGCCGCGCGCAGACCTGAAGGAGGAGTTCGAGCGCGTGTACTCGCTGTTCCCGCTCCTCTACGAGCGGCGCTCGCAGCTCGCCGGGACGCTCTCGGGAGGCGAGCAGCAGATGGTCGCCATGGGACGGGCCCTCATGTCGAAGCCCCGGCTGCTGCTGATGGACGAGCCGTCGATGGGCCTTGCGCCGATCCTCGTCGAGAAGAGCTTCGAGATCATCGAGCAGGTGAACGACTCCGGCGTCGCGATGCTCATCGTCGAGCAGAACGCGAACGTCTCGCTCTCGATCGCCGACCGCGGGTACGTCCTGTCGACCGGCCGCGTCGTGCTCGAGGGCAAGGCCGCCGAGCTGCTCGAGAACGAGGAGCTCCGGAAGGCGTACCTTGGCCGTTGAGATGGCCCGCGTCGGTGCCGCGATCCGCGGCGAGTTCCCGATCTTCGAGACGGCGACGTACCTCAACTCCTGCTCGCAGGGCGCGCTCTCACACCGGGTCCGCGCGGCGGTCGAGCAGTGGCTCTCCGGCTGGGACTCGAACGGCGCGGAGTGGGACTTCTGGGTCGAGCGGAACGAGGAGTTCCGCGCGAGCGTGGCGCGCCTGCTCCACGCCGAGGCGGACGACGTCGCAGTGACGACGTCCGTGTCGCAGGGCGTGAGCGCGCTCGTCTCGGCGCTCCCCCTCGACGCTGGACGGAACCGGATCGTGATCAGCGAGTACGAGTTCCCCACGATCGGGCAGATCGCGCACGCCCAGGAGCTCCGGGGCGCCGAGGTCGTGCACGTGCGGCCGGACGACGACGGTGGCATCTCGCCCGAACGCTTCGCGGAGGCGATCGACGAGCGCACGGCGCTCGTCTGCTGCACGACGGTGTCCTACCGCTCGGGCCACCGGCACGACGTGTCCGCAATCGCCGAGGCCGCGCACGCCGCCGGCGCGCTCGTGCTCGCCGACAGCTATCAAGCTTGCGGCGCGGTGGAGCTCGACATGCGGACGCTCGGCGCCGACGCCGTCACGGGCGGCACCGTCAAGTACCTGCTCGGCACGGCCGGCCTCGGGTTCATGTGGCTCCGGCCCGAGGTGTACGAGCGGCTCGTCCCGACACAGACCGGCTGGTTTGCGGACGAGGACATCTTCGCGATGTCGATCGCGGACTACTCGCCGCATCGGAGCGCGCGTCGCTTCGACTCCGGCACGCCGCCGGTCCCTGCCCTCTACGCGGGGGTCGCAGGCGCCGCGATCGTCGAGGAGGCGGGGGTCGCAGCCATCGAGTCGCACGTCGGCTCCCTCGTCGATCGCCTCCTCGCAGGGCTCGACGAGCTCGGCGCCGGCGTCGCGACGCCACGCGACCCCGCTCGGCGCGGCCCCCTCGTGTGCGTCCGGTCGACGGACGTCGACGCTCTCGTCGACGCGCTCGCCGCCGAGGGGATCGTCGTCTCCCAACGGGAGGACAAGCTCCGCGTCGCGCTCCACCTCTACAACGTCGAGGACGACGTCGACCGGCTCCTCGCCGCGCTGACGCGCCACCGCGCGCTCCTCGGCTGACGACTCCACCGTGGGTCGACACACGGTTCCTCCCGCTCCCTGCATCGCCTACGGCGAGCACCCCGACCAGGTTGCGAACCTCCACCTTCCTGCCCGGGAGGGCGGCCCGTGGCCGTGCGTCGTCCTCCTGCACGGCGGCTTCTGGCGGACGGGCTGGGACCGCACGCTGATGACCCCCCTGGCGGTCGACCTCGCGGCGCACGGGATCGCGGCGTGGAACGTCGAGTACCGACGCGTCGGGCAGGACGGAGGCGGCTGGCCCGGGACGCTCGACGACGTCGCGGCGGCCGTCGACCGGCTCGGCGGCGTCGACGACGTGGACGAGGCGCGGATTGCAACCTGCGGCCACTCGGCGGGCGGGCACCTCGCGCTGTGGCTCGCCGGCCGGCGTCGCGTTCCCGGTGGGATGCCCGGCGCGGCGCCGCGGGTCCTGCCCGTCGCGGCGGTCGCCCAGGCAGGCGTCTGCGATCTCGAGGAGGCGTGGCGCGACGAGCTCGGCGGCGGCGCCGTCGAGGGGCTCCTCGGGTCGTTCGACCACGCACCGGAGCGGTACGCGGCGGCATCCCCGGTGGCCCTCGGGCCGCTCGGCGCCCGGGTGCTCCTCGTCCACGGCGACGCCGACGACATCGTGCCCGCCGCGCAGAGCCGCGCCTACGCGGCGCTCGACCCCGACGCAGAGCTGATCGAGCTCGAGGGCGCCGACCACTTCGACGTGATCGATGTCGCGCACACCGCCTGGAGGGTGGTCGTCGACCGCCTCCGTGTGGTGCTCGGCGAGCGTTAGCGGCCCGTTAGCGCGCCGCGCCACGCTTCTCTCGACCACGAAAGATCCGGATTCTCCCCGGCGGCGGTTCAGGGTTGGCCCGGATCCCACGGGGCGCCGTCGGCGCTTGACTCGGAGAGGTGGCGCGACGACGCGAGGAGGCCTGAGAATGACCGAGCACGACTCACCGGGGACTGGGCTCACGACGCGGCTCGATTCGATCGAGCGGCGGATCGACGGGCTCCGTGACGAGCTCACCGAGGTCCGCGCCCTCGCGCGCGCGGCGGCGCACGAAGCCGGGGCTGCTGCGCCCGCGCCGGTCGCAGTCGACCAGCCGTCGATGTGGCCGTCGCCGTCGTTGCGTCCTGCGCACCGGCCGCTCACGCAGCCCACGAGTGCTCCGGCGCGTGCTCCTGCACCGCCGGTCGCGCCTCCGCCGCGCACGCGCGCGACGGCCGGCGAGCTCGTCGAGCGGTGGCAGCTCCTCGGCCCGCGCGGCTTCGCGATCGTCGGCGGCGCGGTCACCGCGCTCGGCATCGGCTTGCTCTTCGTGCTCGCTGCAAACCGTGGGTGGATCGGCCCCGCGGAGCGCGTCCTCATCGGAGCGGTCGCCTCGGGACTCGTCTTCGGCGCCGGGCTCGCCGTCCGCGCGAGGTACGGGCAGCTGCTCGCGGCCCTTGCGGCCGTCGGCGCCGGCGCAGCGGGCGCCTACGCGACGCTCGCGGCGGCGACTGCCCGGTACGACCTCGTGCCCGACGCGCTTGCGCTGCCTCTCGCGGGCCTCATCGCCGCGTCGACGACCGCAGTGGCACTTGCGTGGGGGTCGCAGATCCTCGCGGGCGTCGGCCTCGTCGGCTCCGCGCTCGCTCCGGCGCTCCAGGCGATCGACACGGGCATGACTCCCGCGTCCGCCGCCTTCGCGGTGATCGTCCTTGCGGCGACGGCCGTGGTGGCCGCGCGTCGACGCTGGGAGCCGCTGCTCGTCAGCGTCGCCGCAATCGTCGGCGCCCAGACCCTCGCACTCGTCATCGACGTCGACTGGACGGGCGACATTGCGGCGATCGCCGTCGGGCTGGCGCTGGCCGGCGTCCTCCTCGGCGCCGGGATCCTGCTCCGCCTCGGACGCGCGGACGCGGACCTCGAGCCGCTGCCGGCGACGCTCGCGCTGGCCGGAACCGGCGTCGCGCTACTCACCGCTGCGCGGCTTCTCGAGGACGGGGCCGATCGGGGCATCGTGCTGCTCGCGGCCGGCGGCGTCTGGGCGGGTGTCTGGCTCGCCCTCCAGGCGCGCGACCGATCGCTGGCGTTCCTCGTCGGCTCGTCGGCCCTCGCACTGATCGCCGTCGCGACCGCCGATCTTCTGTCGGACGATGCCCTGGCGCTCGCGTGGGCGGTGCAGGCGATCCTGTGCTCGGCTCTCGCGGGACGGCTCCGCGACGCACGCCTACAGGTCGGTGGGCTCGTCTACCTCGCACTCGCCGCCTGGCACGTGCTCGCCGTCGACGCGCCGCCGACGATGCTGTTCGACCCGGACCTCGCGGATGCAAGCGCCGGTGTGGCCCTCGCCGCGGTCGCGCTCGCTGCGCTCGTTGCCGGGCTGACGGCACCCGCCACCCACGTTCCCGCGACCGAGTCGGGCGTCCTGGCGTTCCTGTCGGACGTCAGGGCCGCCTTCGAGGCGCACCGGCGCGGGCTCCAGGAGGCGCTCGTCTTCACGGCCGGCGCCCTGGGTGTGCTCGCGTCCGCGGTCGTCCTCACCGGCATCTCGTTCGAGGCCGGTCACGTGCTCGTCTCGGTCATCGCAGCCACGGCGGGAGCGGCCGGGCTCGCGGTCGCCGCCCGGCGTCGGTCGGCCGGCCTCATCGTCGCCATGCTCGTCGCGCTTCTCGTCGTCCTCGGCGAGTCGGCCTTCGACGCGGGCGAGTTCATGCTCGACGACGATCGCTCGGTCGGCGGCGTCTCGATGCTCGGTGCCGCGGCGGGGCTGCTCCTCGGGGCATTCGCCCTGCGCGCGATTCATCCGACACGGCGGCGGCTCGGTCTCGTCTCGGGTGCGGCGGCGCTCACGACGCTCGCGTGGTCGAGCTCGGCGCTCGCGCTCCTCGTGCCGCGCGCGAACGAGTACGACCCGAGCAACACCTGGATGGGCATCGGCATGGTCGGCGTCGCCGCTGTCTACGCCGCGCTGGCGGCCGCGGTCTTCGGGCCGGGGAGGCTCCGGAACCTGTCGACGACGCTATGGGCCTGCGGCCTCGCCGCCGCGCTGGCGGCGGAGGGGCTCCTTCTCTCCGACGGCCGGTCGTTCGCCGCGGCAGCGGCCGTCTCGGGCGGATGCGTAGCGCTCGCCGCGCTCCCCCTTCGCGAGCTTCGCCTCGCCTGGGCGGGAGCTATCGTCACGGGGCTTGCGACGCTCGGCACGCTCGGCTTTGTGACACCGCCGGACCACTTCCTCGTAGCGAACGCGACGCCGGCCGACGGCCTCTGGGTGCTCGTCGCCTGCGTCGCCGGCGCCGCTGCGGTGGCGGGAGTCCTCTTCCTCTCCGACCGGCCGGAGTGGCGCTCGGCCGGTGTCGCCTTCGGCGCGCTCGCCCTGTACGCCCTGTCGCTCGGCGTGCTCGGGATCGTCGTCGGGGTGTCGGGCGCGAGCGTCGAGGCCGACTTCGAGCGCGGGCACACGGTCGTCAGCGCGCTGTGGGCGCTCGTCGGCCTTGCCGGCCTCGTCTACGGGCTTGCGCGGGGGTCGAAGGTCGTCCGGTTTGCGGGGCTCGGGCTCTTCGGCGTGAGCCTCGCAAAGATCTTCCTCTACGACCTCTCGGAGCTGAGCTCCGTCGCCCGTGCTGCGTCGTTCATCGCGGTCGGTGCCGCGATCCTCGCCGGGGGCGCCGCACTGCAGAAGCTCAGCGCGCGGCTCGACGACGCCCGCAGCGACTCGGCCGGGTCGACGACCTGACGCAGCATCGGCCGTCTCGCCGCTCGCTCAGTCGAGCGGCGGGGCGTCCCGCGCAGGGTCACCCTCCGGAAGCGCGTCCTGCGACCACGAGCGGCGTTTCCAGTCGGGGATCGGCGTAGGGCGCCCGTCGCGCGGCGTGAAGCGCGACCGCTCGACGAGCTCCATCCGGTGGATGTAGCGCGGGCAGTTCGGGAACACCTCGGTCACCTGCACTCGCACGACGAGCTGTGCCTGGGGGTAGCCGGAAAGCAGCGGGTCGTCGTCTGCGATCGAGGCGACGCCGTTCAGCCGCAGCCGCTTCTGCCCGACGAAGTCGACGAAGAGCAGGCCGACATGGGGATTCGCGAGCGCGTTGCCGAGCGAGAGGTACATGCCGTTCCCGTCCCAGCTCGGGAACGCGATCGTCCGGTCGTCGACGACGCGGACGAAGCCCGGCTCGCCGCCCTTGTACGAGCATTGCGGCCGGCCCTCGTCGTCGGCCGTGGCGAGGAAGAACATGTCCATTCGCTCGATGAACGCGCGGTCGTCCTCGTCGATCCGGTCCCGCAGCGTGCGCTCGTTCAGCCGATCTGCGATCCGGCGGGTGTCGAATCGATCCTGGAGGCGACGCGACTGCTCGTGGTAGCGCTCGGCCATTCGGAGATGATGCGCGTCGTGCGCCCCCGCGTCCACGTCACGGAGCCGGTTCTCGACGAGGTGACCGCGACGCTGGCGGCGGACTTCGAGCTCGTCGACGGCCCCGAGGGCGCGGACGGCATCCTCTCGCTGCTGACGACGACTGTCGACGGGACGCTTCTCGATCGTGCCGGCCCGCAGCTGCGGGTGGTCGCGAACTACGCGGTCGGCGTCAACAACATCGACCTCGACGCCGCCGCGGCGCGCGGGGTCGTCGTCGCGAACACCCCCGATGTCCTCACCCGGACCACCGCGGAGCTCGCCGTCGGGCTGATGCTCGCGCTTCTCCGGCGGATCGCCGAAGGCGACCGGTTCGTCCGCCGCGGCGACGAGTGGGAGTTCTCGCTCGAGTTCATGCTCGGGGCGAGCCTCGACGGCAAGCAGCTTCTCGTGGTCGGCCCTGGCCGGATCGGTCGCGAGACTGCGCGCCTCGCGGAGGCGTTCGGCGCGACAGCGCGCTTCGCCTCCCGGGACGACGACCTCCGCTTGCTGCTGTCCGAGGCGGACGTGGTCAGCCTCCACGTGCCGCTGACGGCCGAGTCGCGGCACCTCATCCGGGCGGCGGAGCTCGAGGCGATGCGCCCGGGCGCCGTGCTCGTGAACACGGCGCGTGGGCCGATCGTGGACGAGCGCGCGCTCGTCGAGGCGCTTCGCGCCGGTGTCATCGCGGGCGCCGCGCTCGACGTCTTCGAGCGGGAGCCGGAGGTCGAGGAGGGGCTCCTCGCCCTGGAGAACGTCGTGCTGACGCCGCACCTCGGGAGTGCAACCCGGGACACGCGGATCGCGATGGGCATGCTGTGCGTCGAGGCGCTTCGCGCCGTCCTCCTGGAGGGGCGGCGGCCGGCGAACGCCGTCGGGTAGCGTGCCGCGCCGTGAGCCGGTACGGCAGCGCATCGATGTGGGGCGACCTCCGGCGGGTCCTCGTCCGGCGCCCGCTGCCCGAGGACGCGGCAGCGTGGGAGGCGTACGGATGGCGCGCCGCGCCCGACGTCGCGGCCGCGCAAGCCGAGCACGAGGCGTTCTGCGCGCTCCTCGAGGACGCGGGCGCCGAGGTCGTCGTCTCCGAACACGACCGCGGGAACCCGGACGCGATCTATACGTACGACCCGACGCTCGTCGGGCCAGACGGCGCGGTGCTTCTCCGCCCGGGGAAGGAGGGCCGTCGCCGCGAGCCGGAGGCGACCGCCGTCATGTTGGAGGGCGCCGGCGTCCCGATCGCGGCGCGGGTGGAGCGTCCCGCCACCGTCGAGGGAGGCGACACCGTCTGGCTGGACGAGCAGACGCTCCTCGTCGGGATCGGCTACCGCACGAATCCCGAGGCGATCGACGCGCTCACGGGCGCGTTCCCGGGCGTCGAGGTGATCGCCTTCGACCTCCCGCACTGGAACGGAGCGAGCGAGGTCATGCACCTCATGTCGTTCATCTCGCCGCTCGACCGCGACCTGGCGCTGGTCTACACGCGCATCGCCCCGACGCGGCTCATGTGGCTCCTCGCGGAGCGCGGCATCGCGGTCGTCGAGGTGCCCGACGGCGAGTTCGAGACGCAGGGGACGAACGTGCTCGCGCTCGGGCCACGGCGCGCGCTCGCGCTCGAGGGCAACGACGAGACGCGCCGCCGCATGGAGCGCGCCGGCGTCGATGTCGCCACCTATCGCGGCGACGAGATCTCCCGTAAGGGAGACGGCGGGCCGACGTGCCTCACGCGCCCGCTGCTCCGCGGCTGAGCGTCAGAGCTCGTCGAGCGTCAGCTGCCGCACGGTCGTGAGGCCCGAGACGCCGACGCCGACGAGCCGGAGCGCACCCGGGCGGTCGCGCAGGCCACGGTCGAGTAGCTCGCACGCGAGTTCTCCGATCCGCTCGGGCTCGTCGATCGGGGTCTGGAGCGTGGTCGAGCGCGAGCGGAGCGAGAAGTCGGCGTAGCGGAGCTTCGCCGTCACCGTCCGGGCCGAGAGGCCGTCGCGGCGCAGGTAGGACGCGACCTCTCCCGCCATGCGTCGCAGCTCGGCGTGGAGGGCCGCCCGGTCGACGAGGTCGCGCTCGAACGTCTCCTCCGTCGAGATCGAGATCCGTTCCGCGTCGAGCTCGAGATCGCGGGGATCGATCCCTCGGGCCCGGTCGCGTAGCAGCCGTCCCACCTGGCCGGGGAGGACGGCGCGCAGCGCGACGTCCGAGAGCGACGCAAGGCCCCCGATCGTGGTGATGCCCGCGGCCGCCAGCCGCTCCTCCGCGCGCGGGCCGACGCCCGGTAGGACGCGGGTCGCGAGCGGAGCGAGGAACCGGGCCTCCCGTCCCGGGGGCACGACGGTTATCCCGCCCGGCTTGCGGCGGTCGGAGGCGACCTTGCAGACGACTTTCGCCGTCGACACGCCGAGCGAGCAGGAGAGGGAGGTTGCGCCGCGGACCGCGACCTGCACGGCCTCCGCCAGGCGTCGCGCCCCGGAGAACGACGTCAACACGGATCCGAGGTCGAGATACCCCTCGTCCAGCCCGGTGCGCTCGACCCGGGGAACGACCTCGCCGATCGCCGACCAGACCGCCTGCGAGTACTGCCGGTAGAGGGTGTGTCGGGGCCGGACGAACACGGCCTCGGGGCAGCGGCGCATTGCCTCGGCCGCACTCATCGCCGAGCGGATCCCGTACCGCCGCGCGGCGTAGTTCGCCGTCGCCACGACACCTCGTCCCCGAGGGTCGCCGCCCACCACGAGCGGGCGGGCGCGGAGCGACGGGTCCTCGAGCTCCTCGACCGCAGCGTAGAACGCGTCGAGATCGAGGTGGGCGAGGATCGGCGCCATGAGCGACAAGGCTACGGTTCGTTCGTGATCGATACGCCGCCGCCGCCGGCCACGCCGCCAGGGCCTCCGGTCGTCGAGCGGCCGACGGCGTACCAGGTCTCCTACGGTCTCGTCCAGGGCCGCGTCGCGCCGGGGACACGGCGCGTCGTCGTCCGCGTCGACGGCCGCATCGTGCGCGAGCTGCGGCTCCGCGGCGGGACGATGTTCTCGGTCGACGTCCCCCTTCCCCCGCGCGACACGCGCGTCCGGGTGGAGGCGATCGATCGGAGCGGACGCCGGGCCGGTCGAACGGTCGACCACGTCTTCGGGCTCCCGCGCGCCGCCCGCCCGCGCGTGCGACCCCTCCGTCTCGACCCCCGGCTCCAGCGCGACGTCGTCCGGCTGACGCGCGCCTACCCGGGCACGTCCGCGGCCTACGTCGAGAACCTCGCCACCGGAGCCGGCGCCGCATGGAACGCGCGCGCGACGTTCCCGGCGGCGTCGACGCTCAAGCTCGCGATCGGGGTGACGCTGCTCACCCGCCTCGAGCGGCCGCCTGCCCCCGGCAGCCACCTCGACCGGCTGTTCCGGGCGATGCTGATCCCGTCGGACAACGAGGCGGCGAACCGCATGCTCGTCCTGCTCGGCGGCTCGACGAGCGGCGGGGGCGCCGTCGTCAACGCGACGATGCGGTCGATCGGCCTCGAGCGCACCGAGATGTACGGCGGCTACATCCTCGGAACCTCGCGCGCGCCGGCCCCGACCCCGACCCGCAACATCGCCGCCCGCGGCGTCCCGTTGAACGTCGTCGCGCAGCCGTCGTGGGGAGTCGGGAAGGCGACGACGGCGCTCGACCTCGCGCGGCTGTTTCGCGCAATCTGGCTCGGAAGCGGCGGGCTCGGGCCGCTGACGTCTCGCGCGGGGGTGAGCCCCGCCGAGTCGCGATATCTCCTCTACGTGCTTGCGCACGGACGCGACAGGGAGAAGCTCGGGCGGCTCGTCGGCAAGCGCGCAGGCGTCGTCCTCATGCACAAGGCCGGCTGGGTGAACGCGGCGCGTCACGACGCGGGGCTGATCGTCTGGCGAGGCGGCCTGTTCGTCGCCGCCGTGATGACCCACCGCGCGGGTGACGCGGGAGTCCGCTCGGACGTGCTCGCGGGCCGGATCGCCGACGCAGCGTTTCGCCGGTTCCGCGGCTAGGGCGGAAGAGCGCGAGGGCGCCGGGGGCGCCCTCGCTACGAGCCGGCGAGCGCCCTCGGAGTGCGCTGCCTGCCCATCCTGCGATCCCTTGGGAGGCGGAGTGGGATCGCTGAATGGCTCGTGCCCAATTGGAGCGGACATCTGCGAGGGCTTTGTGAACCTTCGGTTCGGGTCGGATCAAGATCCGCGGGCACCTGATGCGAGTAGCTATATTTTTGATACCAACTGACGTGACTGACATGACTGACACGAGGAGCGTGAACCCCGTCGTGAGCAAGCTGTTGCTCGTCCCACTCGACGACATCGTCGTCTTCCCCCAGATGAACGTGACGCTGACGGTCGACGTCGGCGACGAGGAGCGCGTGCTGCTCGTTCCCAAGCACGACGGCGAGTACGCCGCCGTCGGCACGGTGGCGAGCGTCACGGATCGCGTCCGGCTTCCCGGCGGCTCGACCGCGGTCGCGCTCGAGGGACTGCACCGTGGGGTCGCCGGCGCGGCCGAGACGGACACGCGGGGGCGGCTGTTCGTCGAGGTCGAGGAGCGCCGCGACAGCGAGCGCACCGACGAGCGGATCCGCGAGCTCGAGACGGAGTACCGCGCGGTCGTGGAGGAGATCCTCGAGCTGCGCGGCGACGACGGGCGCATCCAGGCATTCGTCCGCTCCATCGCGTAGCCCGATGTGT
>Ga0247830_10000707_pt1 | contig 12558 bp, 12 predicted proteins | sample 12C_Control_Day5_FD_207766 | JGI IMG/M metagenome (GOLD analysis project Ga0247830, IMG submission 207766) | Soil microbial communities from agricultural site in Penn Yan, New York, United States - 12C_Control_Day5 | ecosystem: Environmental > Terrestrial > Soil > Agricultural land | place...
GCATGGCGACCAGCGCGGCATTGCCACGAAACTTGTTGCGCTGGAGGAAGACGCCGGCGATGCCGCTGATGATCAGCGTCACTATCGTTGTGGCGGCCGCCAGGGCGAGGGTCGCCAGCAGGGAAGCGAAATGGTTGCGATCGGTGATGATGGTGGCGTAGTTGGCAAAGCCGCCCTTGCCGCTGGCGCCGACCAGGAACAGGCGCGCCAGCGGCAGGAGGAAGAAGGCGGCAAAAAACGCCCCGGCCGGAAGGAGCAAGGCCAGAAGCGTGAGGTTCTCACGGCGCATGGCAGATGGCGTTCGAACCCCGTCCGGCGCTGCACCGCCGCGCACGACGTGCGTCGCCCGCAGCTAGTGTCCTCATCGCGAAATCCGTCTCAGTGGGGACACTAGCAGAGTCATGGCGCTCGTGTGGGCGCTCGTGTGATCGAGATCGAGAAGTCCACGCCTCAGCTGGCCCAAGACGACGTGGCGGGCTTCCCGATCATCGCACCGGCGCGATCACTGCACCTCGTTCTTGTAGCGCTCGATGATCATCTTCTGCGCCGCCGCCAGCTTCTTGAGGTCGATGGGCTTGGCGCGCGCATAGTCGGCATCGGGCAGGAACTTGGCCTTGGCCTCGGCCGACAGCTTGTCGGCGAACACGGGCCGCAGGTAGGCATTGCCCCACATCGTCTGGCTCGCATCGGACAGCACGAAATCGAGCACCTTCTTGCCGTTCTCGGCGTTCGGCCCCTTGGCCACCAGCGCCATCACGTAGGGGAACACCACGCTGCCTTCCTTGGGGATGACGAACTCGACGGGCGCCTTGTCGGTGTACTGGCCGCGATAGGCGTTGAAGTCGTAGTCGAGCAGGATCGGGATCTCGCCGGAGATGACGCGCGCGTACGACGTCTGCTTGGGGACGATCGGCTGGTTCTTGCTCAGCTCCTTGAAGAACTTGACGGCGGTGTCGATGTTGTCATAGCTGCCGCCGAGCGCCAGGTTGATCGCCATCACGCCGAGCTGACCGGCCGCTGCCGATGTGGGATCGAGGTAGCCGACGAGGCCCTTGTACTCGGGCTTGAGCAGGTCCGCCCAGCTCTGCGGCACCGGCTTGCCGCTTAGCGCCGTCTTGTTGATGAACAGCCCGAGCGTGCCGGAGTGAATGGTGAACCAGTGGCCCTCCGGGTCCTTCAGGTCGGCGGGAATCTTCTCCCAGCCCTTGGGCTTGTAGGGCGCGAGCACGCCGGCATCCTTGGCCGGATCGGCGGTGATGCCGCCCAGATACGTCACGTCGGCAACCGGATTGGCCTTCTCGGCAATCAAGGCGGCAAGAGCCTGACCCGAGTTCTTGTTGTCCGCGGGCACCTCGATGCCGAGCGTCGACTGGATCGCCTTGAGCTGCGAGCCCCAATCGGCCCACTGCGGCGGGCAGTTGTAGCAGATGGCGCGAGACTGAGCCGCCGCGGGATCGGCGCCGACCGCCAGCATGGATGCAAGGACGGCAGCAAAGGCAATCAGTCTCAACATCGCGAGCGTCTCCGTTGGATTGGAAAGGTGAGCGTCAGAAGCGCGGCCCGGCGCCTTCTGGTGCGTCATCATCGGCTGAGTTCGCGACAGGTTCAAGACAGCCATGCCGCGCGACCCCCGGCACGCCCCCTGCGCGTCCCGGTCATCCCTTCAGGTAGGCGCGCAGCGAGGCAATCAGGGTCGCGATGCCGATTGCGGCCAGCGTCGCCAGTGCGGCCCGACGATAGTGCCTCTGGCCGCCGAGCGCGAAATAGCGGGCGCCGAGCGCGGTCGCCGCCGAGTAGATCGGGATCAGCAGCAAGCCAATCACCACGGTCTGCCGCGTCAACAGCCCGTAGTAGAACAGCGGCAGGATCGAGGACAGCGAGACGGCGGTCATCAATGCCAGCACGTTGGCGCGCTGCTGCGCGGCTTCTCCCGGTCGAGACAGTGCCACGGCGACGACCGGGGGTCCTCCTATCCCCGCGACCCCCTGCACGAGACCGCCGGCGACCCCGGCCGCTATGAGCTTGCCCATGCCGATGCGCCCGCTCAGCCGCCATCCGCTGGCAAGAACGGCAACCATCAGGAGGACGAGCACTGAAATCGCAACTGTCATCAAGGCGGGATCGGCCGCCACCAGAGCCCAGGTGCCGATCGGCGTTGCCAGGAACGTCGCCAGGCAGATCGGCACGACGACGGGTCGCTCGGCCCGACGGACCGCCTCCGGCAACAGCTGGAACACGGCGGGCAAACCCATCACATTGCTGACGGCGATGGCGGCATGCGGACCCAGCACCAGGCTGATCACAGGCACCGAGATCAGCGCCGCGCCGAAGCCGACGAAGCCGCGCAGCAAGCCGGCGATCGTCACCGCGACAAGGACGACGGCGAGCCGCGCATCGATCGGCACCCCCAGCAGCTCCGACACGTGATCGAAATCCCCCAACCCAAGCCGCGCCCGTGACTATCAACAAGACTGACGCCCAATCTGTATCGGTATTTCCCTCGGTGCCCTAGCCGCGCCGTTCCCCCTTGGCTCGGCGCCGAACAGCCAATCGTCGGCGGCTCTTGCCTCGCGCGGCCGTTCACCCCCATAAATCCCTTCCAATCATGACATCTGCCGGGTTGGCGCCTTCGCCGACCGAACGCGTCCCACCGTCGAAAGGAACTCCCGTGAAAGACGCAAACGTCGTGCTCATCGACCGCCATCCGGGACGCTCGGCCCAGACCATCGGCATCGCCCGCGAGCTGGGTACCGACTTGACCCTCATCCATGAGCCGTCGGTCGGCGTGGTCGGCACCAAGGGCGACAGCCAGTGCTACCTCGGCGTCCTGGCCAAGGTCGATGCGGTCCATGCGCGCCTCAAGAGCCGCATCGGCAAGGGCCCGGGCCAGCTCCAGCTGCGCCTCGTCCAGCCGGAGTACACGATCGCGACCTCCGACGGGATCCGCAACGGCACGCGCGAGATGCGCTATTCGCTGATCGGCCGCGAGTTGACCAACGATGCCCTTTGCGAGCACCTGAGCGCGACGGGCCTTGCCGGCACCATCGCGATCGTTGCCTGCGACAAGCCGCCGGTGGGCACGCTGGCGGCGCTGCTCGAGCACAACCAGCCGGCGATCATCATGTCGGATGGCTCTATTCATCCCGGCACCGACCCCAAGTCGGGTGAGGCGATCGACCTCGTGAGCGCCTACCAGGTCGCGGGACACCCCGACGCCGAGTACCGCCATCGCATCGCCTGTCACGCCTGCCCCGGCTTCGGCAGTTGCGGCGGAATGTTCACCTATAACACCATGCAGACGTTCATCGGCGTCGTCGGCATGCAGCCGCTGCACATGGTGGCGCCGCCGTCCGACGACCCCCGCAGGCTCAACGAGTTCCCGGCCGAGCTGGTGGACCTCCTGGCCAAGCTCATGGAGAAGGGCCTCAAGCCGCGCGACATCGTCGTGCGCGATTCCATCCGCAACGCGGTGATCGTGGCGATGGCCATCGGCGGCTCCACCAATGTGACGCTGCACGCCCCCGAGATCGCGCGCGCCGCCGGCTATGCCGACTTCTGGAAGGAGATCATGACGCCGGAGGAGTTCAATCACCTCTCGCAGCATGTCGTGCCGGTGCTCACCGACGCACGGCCCTACGGCAAGTATTCCATGGTCGACATCGACAGGGTCGGCGGCGTGCAGGTGATCGTGCGCGAGCTGCTGGAGGCCGGGCTGCTGAACGGCGATGTCCTGACCTGTACGGGCGAGACCCTCGCGCGGCAGGTCGAGCGCCTCGGCGCCAAACGCGCCGACGGCAAGGTGATCTATCCCGTCGAGAAGCCCTACAAGCCGACCGGCGGCCTGCGCGTGCTCGGCGGCAATCTATCTCCCGAGTACTCCGCCATTCTCAAGCTTGCCGGCGTCGAGGGCGGTCTCGAAAACAACCTCTTCCGCGGCAGGGCGCGCGTGTTCGAGGGCGAGCAGGGCCTGCTTCGCGAGCTCGACACCGCGCCCGACAGCTTCCAGAACAACGACATGATCATCGTGCGCTACGAGGGGCCGAGCGGGGCGCCGGGAATGCCGGAGATGCTCGACCCGACCTCGCGGATAACGGCGCTCTGCCGCGAGCGGGGGATTATCGTGGCGCTGATGACGGATGCGCGCTTCTCCGGCGGATCGGTAGGCCTCGTCATCGGCCACGTCGGACCGGAAGCGGCGCTCGGCGGCCCGATCGCCTTCATCGAGAACGGCGACGAGATCATCGTCGATCTCGACAAGAGCGAGCTCAATTGCACGGCGCTGCGCGACCCTGCCGTCTACGAGAAGCGCAAGGCGGCCTGGACCAAGGCGGTCGCGAGCAATGGCGGCATCCACCCCAACTGCGGCACGGCGGACACCCGCCTGCTCCACCGCGCACGCCACACGGCGGTGCCGGCCACCCGTGGCGGCGGTCTGCATCCAAACCGCGAGGTCTGGGTGCGCGAGCCGCGCCAGGCGGAGCGGTCCGGGTTCGTGCCGAGGAACAAGCACCGGCGCTGAGGACGACCACTTGCAGGGAAGGGCAGCGCGGCCCGGTTGGCCGCGCGACACAGGAGACATGCAGATGGACGAGCGCCTATTCCGCCTCGACGGCCGCACGGCGCTGGTGGTCGGGGCCGCCACGGGAATCGGGCGCTCCATTGCGCTCGCCTTCGGCGCGTTCGGCGCGCACGTTGGTTGCATCGACAGGAATGGGGAGGGCGCCAAGGTGACCATGCGCGAGATCGCGCAGGCGGGCGGCAAGGCGGAGGCCATCGCCTGCGACGTCACCGACGAGACGGACGTCGCGGCAGCCGTGCGGCAGTGCGTGGCGGCGTGCGGTCCACCGCGCGTTCTCGTCAATGGAGCGGCGGCCGACGATCCGACCGGCACCATCCTGGAGCTGTCGCCCGCGCAGTGGCATATGACGCTCGCGGTCAATCTGACGGGAGCCTACCTGATGAGCCGCGCGGTCCTGCCTCACATGATCGCGGCGGGCGGCGGCAGCATCATCCATATCGCCTCGCAGATGGGACGCGTCGGCGCCGCCGGGCGTCCGGCCTACTGCGCAACCAAAGGCGCACTGATCCAGCTCGCCAAGGTGATGGCCGCCGATCACGCGGCCCAGAATATCCGCGTCAACACGCTGTCTCCCGGCGCCGTCGAGACCCGACGCATGATCCTGCGCTACGGCGACATGGAGACGGCCCGCAAGACGTCGGGCCCGCTGCACCTGCTGAAACGGCTCGGCCAGCCCGACGAGATCGCCAGCGCCGCGGTGTTTCTGGCGAGTGACGCTTCGAGCTTCATGACCGGGACGGATCTGCTGGTCGATGGCGGATACACGGCCGTTTGATCGCCTCGGCGCGCGCCGAATGCCGCCCCATGTGCGGCCACGGGAGGGAGCAGCATGCGCCTCGAGTCCCTTGCCAGGGTGATCCGGAGCAAGAATGCGGGCCCTTGCCTGCTGACCTTCGACGTCATGCTGCCTGACCAGGCCGCGTTCGCCTACGTAACCGAACGCGCAGCGTCGCTGCGCCGGCAGGTTGCCCAGCGCTACGGTCGCAGCGAGAACGAGATCGCCGTCCTGCCGTTCGAGCCCGCGCTGGCCGTGAAGATCACACTGCCGCGCGACGTCGTCTCGGGCGATGTCGGCGATCGGGACGTCTACGGCGCCCAGCAGCACGCGCCGCTTCTGGATATCGAGCTATGACGGCGATTGGTCGACTGCTTGCGGACTTCTCGCGCCGGCGCCGGCCGTTGCGCTCGCTCGGCGCCTCCGGGCAGCTCGGCTATGGCATCCCCACGCCGGCTCTGGAGGCGGGACTTGCGCGCGCACCGGACATGATCGGCGTCGACATGGGCTCCATCGACATCGGCCCCGCCTATCTGGGCGCCGGCAAGATGGCGCCGACCCGCATCGGCGCCAAGCGCGACCTGCGCAAGGTGCTGCGTGCGGCGCGAGCACTCGACATCCCCTTGATCGTCGGCTCCGCAGGCTCGGCCGGGGCCAGACCGCACCTCGATCAGACGCTGGAGATCGTGCGCGAGATCGCCCGCGAGGACGGCCTTGCATTCCGCCTCGGCGTCGTCGCCTCGGACCTGCCGCGCGAGGTGGTCAAGCAAGCGATCGCGGCGGGGCGCGTGCGCCCGATGGACACCATGCCGCCGCTGGCGAACGCGGATGTGGACGCGGCCTCCCACATCGTGGGGCAGCTCGGAACCGAGGCCTTCAGGCGCGCCCTGGAGCTGGACGTGGACGTCGTCGTGCTCGGGCGCGCCTGCGATACCGGCATCTTCGCGAGCATCCCGGCCATGCTCGGGTTTCCCCCCGGCATCGCCATGCACATGGCCAAGATCATCGAGTGCGCGTCGCTGTGCTGCGTTCCGGGCGGGCGCGACACCATTCTCGGCATTCTCGACGACCATGGGTTCGAGCTCGAAAGCATGGCCCCCAATCGTGCCGCAACCCCGTCGAGCGTCGCGGCCCATTCGCTTTACGAGCAGGCCGATCCCTACGAGATCCGCGAGCCGGGCGGACGGGCCGATTTGCGCAACGTCAGATATCTGGCGCTGGACGAACGCCGCACGCGCGTCGAGGGCGCAAGCTTCGAGCCGGCGACGCGGCAGACGCTGAAGCTGGAAGGCGCCACCATGATCGGCCATCGCGCGCTCCTCATGGCCGGCGCCGCCGATCCGCGCTTCATCGCCGGCCACAAGGAGATATTCGCCGCCGTCGCGCAGGTCGTGCGCGGCCTCGTCTGCGAGGACGCGCAGGAGGACTATCGGCTTTCGTTCCGCCTGTACGGCGTCGACGGCGTGCATGCATGGGCCGAGCCGCCGGCGCAAATGCCGCGCGAGGCGTTCGTCCTGGGGGAGTGCATCGCGCCCACCCGCGAGCGCGCCGAAGAGGTGATCCGGACGACCAAGCAATACCTTCTGCATCACGGCTACGAGGGACGCCTGGCGACCGCCGGCAACCTGGCGTTCCCGTTCACGCCGCCCGAGGTCGTGATCGGCGACGCCTACCGCTTCAACGTGTTCCACCTCATGGACGTCGACGACATGGCGCGCCTGTTTCCGGCGGAGCTGGAGACGGTCGGGCGATGACTTGCCAGTATCGCCGCCGGTAGCGTGCGCGCCGGCTCACCCGCAGCGTGCGCGTCACCCTTCCTTGGGGTCCTCGACGTCGAGCTCGACCAGCTCGGCGACATCCGCATCGTCCCCGTCCTGCTCGACCAGCACGGTGTCGTCCTCCGCCGCCGCAGTGCCGGCGTCCTCGGCTGCCACCTCGATATCCTCCGCCTCCGCGGTCTCGGAGGGAGTGGGGATTTCAGCATCGGGCATCGGCTCGACGGGGCCAGGCCGCTTGCCGCCTTGCCGCCATCCTGTCTTTCCGGCAGGCGCTTTGCGCGCTCCCAGCTCGAAAACAGGCTGAACCACCGGCGTATAGATCGCGCCGCATGCCGGGCACACGATCTGATCGCGCATCAGGTCGTAGAAGCGGACCTCGCACGCCTGGCACACGCGCTTTGTTCCGCGCGCTGCCTTGTTGGATTGGGTTGCTGCTGTCGAGGACATGCGCATCTCCTGGCTGATTGCATTAGACGCGCACCCTTGTGCGCGGGACCCGCGAGGGGCGCCGCCTGCACGACCGTGATGCCACGCGTGATGCTCCTGCGGTCTCGCAGGAGCGACTAAGACTTCTGGATCTCGCTGGCTTGCTTGCCGCGGCCCTTCCTGTCGTCCTCGAGGACGAACGTAACCTTGTCGCCTTCGTTCAGCGAGTCGATGCCCGACCTCTCCAGCGCGCTTGCGTGCACGAACACGTCCTTGGACCCGTCATCGGGCGTAATGAATCCGAAGCCCTTGGCCGCGTTGTAGAACTTGAGGGTTCCCGAGATTCTCATGTCACGACCTCTTTCGTTGTGAGCCACAGGAGCCGATCTGAGGCCTCGCGCTCGCCTCGGGCAGCCCAGGTTTGGCAGAGGGAACTTGGCCGGTGATGACGGGTATCACAACCAAAGCTCGAAGGCCCACCGCGGATCGCACCAGCGCAGGAGATATGGCCCGAGCGGGCTGCGAATACAAGTTAAGATGCAACTCGCTTGCTCGAATGCGGTGAACCGTCCGGCAAAGAATGTGGTGACGGAGACCCACTGAGGGCGTAGGGTGGATTGTCGCGCCCTCGCGGCGCCGGATGCAACGACGCGCCGCTCACGGCATAGAGATCAGCCCTCGGCCCTTTTGCCTCGCGTTGCGGACTTGGGTGTGATCGGGCTCGGGCATCGCGAGCGGATCGCGGCCGGCAACCATCACCGGCTCAAAAGGCGCCTTCGGCCCGATGTCAACAGCGCCTTCGGCAAATGCGCATCGCGGCGCGCCCAGGGCCGATCGCGGAAACGGCGCAGAGCTCGCGAGACCTCACAGCGCCGCTGCCCACGCGAGAGGAATTTAGGATGGACACGTTCGACTTCGAAGCCGAGGCGGAGCTCTTCCCCACCCGGTCTCGGGCGTCCCGACGCAAGCCGATGGCCTACAAGCGCTTCTCCCGGGCGGCCGACGCCATCCGCTATGCCATCGAGGAATTGCCCGCGGAGTTCCTCGTCGGGGCCTTCCTCGAGGTCAACGAGGAGCGGTTCGACAGCGCGGAGATGCGCCGCCTTTACGAGCGCCCCGACTACCCGTTGGAGCGGGTGCGGCCGACAACGCCCCCGCCTGCCCCCGCCACCGGGCGGGTCGATTGGAAGCGATCGTGACGGAACAGCCCCCGCAGGCAAAGAACTGATCGCACGCATGCTCGAGGATTTCATCAAGCCGACCTCGGCTGACGCCGCCAAGGCCGGTCAACCAGACGTCATCGACCAATCCCAAAGGAGATTCCGCAATGGCAAACCGTGAGCAGAAGGGCAATCGCGAAAAGCGCAAGCCGAAAGCCGAGAAGCCGAAGTCGCCCGTGCAGGCCTCCCCCTTTGCACGCCCGCAGCCGACCGTCGGTGCCAAAAAGAAGAAATAGCGCTGATCTCCAGCGCGCGGCATTGCCGTTGCTTTGGCCTGCGCCGGCAGGCCAGGCGGCGCGCGTTGCAGTTTCCGGTCCGAGCCCTGGTGGACCAAGCTCGGCGCGATCACAGCGCGTCGCCGGCCTGCCGGGGCGAGTGGTCATTAACCTCTGAAAACAGCCGCCAATTTCCGCGCAGATAATATATAGAATTTGACTTGTGCACCCCAGCATGAGACAAGCTGTCATCGCTCCATGAGCGTTTTGCGGTGCTCCAGCCGCGTGAAGGACGAATGCGAGGGCACAGCACGCCCTGATCGTCCTCCTGTTGAGCGCCCCGATAATCTCATCCGACAACCCAGGACACGCGGGGTGTCTCAAGGCAACGGACCGCGCGTTGCGCTGCGCTTGGACATATGCTGTCCGCGCCGCCGCTGCGCGCGGCCACGAGAAAGACCAAGCAATTGATGAATTTTTCCGATCTCGGCCTCGCTGCGCCGATCTTGAAGGCGCTGCAGGACGAAGCCTACCAAGAGCCCACGGCCATCCAGGGCAAGGCCATCCCGATCGCGCTGGCAGGGCGCGACCTTCTCGGCATCGCCCAGACCGGCACCGGCAAGACCGCGGCATTCGCTCTGCCCATCATCCATCGCCTGGCGGCCGATCGGCGCCCGCCAATGCGCAAGGGCTGCCGGGTGCTGGTGCTGAGCCCCACCCGCGAGCTTGCGACGCAGATCGCCGAAAGCTTCCGCACCTACGGCCGATATCTCGGCCTCACCGTGACCGTCGTGTTCGGCGGCGTCGGGCATCGGCCGCAAACCCAGGCGCTGGCCCGCGGCGTCGACGTCCTGGTGGCTACTCCCGGTCGGCTGCTCGACCACATCGCCGAGCGCAATATCAACCTGGCGGGTACTGAGATCTTCGTCCTCGACGAGGCCGATCAGATGCTGGATCTGGGCTTTCTGCCGCCGATCCGCCGCATCGTCGCGCAGCTTTCCGCGAGGCGCCAGAACCTGTTCTTCTCCGCCACCATGCCGCCCGAGATCGGCAAGCTGGCCAGCGAGCTGCTGCGCGATCCGGCCCGGGTAGCGGTCACGCCCGTCGCATCCACCGTCGACAGCGTCACGCAACGCGTCATTCACGTCGACAGCCACCAGAAGCGCTCGTTGCTGGTGGAGCTGTTTGCCGACCAGAACATGTCGCGTGCCCTCGTCTTCACGCGCACCAAGCGCGGTGCCGACCGTGTCGCCCGCCACCTCGAGGACGCGGGCATTCGCGTCGCCGCCATCCACGGCAACAAGAGCCAGTCTCAGCGCGAGAACGCACTGGCGGCGTTTCGCGATGCGAAAATCCGGGCCCTGGTCGCAACCGACATCGCCGCTCGCGGCATCGACATCGACGATGTGACGCATGTCGTGAACTTCGAGCTGCCGGACGTACCGGAGAGCTACGTGCATCGCATCGGCCGCACGGCACGCAACGGGGCCCGGGGCATGGCCATCTCGCTGTGCGACGCCGACGAGCGCGACCAGCTTCGCGGCATCGAGCGCCTGACCCGGCAGTCGATCCCCTCCGAGGACCGCCGCCGCGGTCCCGCCCACGGTTCCGATCTGGCGACGCATCGCGAGCCCAATGCCCGCGACACTCGTTCTGCCGACCCGGCAGCCGGCAGGCGCGCGGGATCGGCTCCCGCAAGGCATCAGGCCGCGGGCCGCGGCCACCGTGGCTTCGGTGGGAGCAAGGGCGGGGTGAGACGCTTCTCGCCGCCGGCCGGCGCTCATGCGCCCCGCGCGGGCAGGGCATAGGCAGGATTGGGGAGGCAAAGAGATCGCGACGGCGGCATCTGTGCAGATGCAGGGCCGCTAACAGTGATGCAGCAAGAGGGCGGCCTGCTATCGAGCCGCCCGGATACGGAGACGCGTATGGCACATCACAGATTCAGGGTCGGACAGCTGGTTGACTTCGCGCCTTCCCGGCCGGGTGTGGCGACGTCGGGCCGGCAGTACGAGATCATTCGGCTGCTGCCGGCCGATGGTGCTGAATTGCAGTATCGCGTCAAGTCCAAGGCCGAGCCGTTCGAGCGCGTCGCCAAGGAGAGCGAGCTTTCGCGGCGCACTGCGCCATGATCGCAGGCGCCTGCGGATCGCTCTCGAACGTGTGGCCGTTCTCACCCTGAGGAACGAGGCAGGATCAGCCAATACCTGTCGGCGGCCCCACGCGCCGATACGCGGCTCGCGTGTGCCGTCTAGGTCCGCCAGGCGCTGAAGCTTGCATCGGACCCGCACAGTCGCCCCCGGTCCTGATGCGAGCGTTGACCCTGCTCGGTGGCGGCGTCAGGATGCGGCGAGCTGGGCTACCTGGGGGTGACCGGTGAGCGGCTTTGCCGACTACGAACGATACGATGCGCTCGGCCTCGCCGATCTCGTGCGGCGCAAGGACGTGGGCCCCGCAGAACTGCTCGATGCCGCGATCGCGCGCGTCGAGGCGCGCAACGCCGCCGTCAACGCCGTGGTGATGCCGCTCTACGACTACGGGCGCAAGGCCATCGAGGATGGGCTGCCCGACGGTCCGTTTCGCGGCGTGCCGTTTCTTCTGAAGGATCTGGGTGGCTGGCTCGCGGGCGTGAAGGTGACGCGTGGCTCGCGCTTCTTCGCCGATGCGCCGGCGGCCGCGGCGGACAGCGAGCACGTGCGCCGGCTCAAGCGCGCCGGCCTCGTGATCTTCGGCCGCACGAACTCGTGCGAGCTGGGCCTTTCCCTCACCTGCGAGCCGGCGCTCTTCGGGCCGACGAAGAGCCCCTGGGACACGACGCGCATCTCCGGCGGCTCGAGCGGCGGCGCGGCCGCCGCCGTGGGCGCGCGCATGCTCCCCATGGCGCACGCTTCCGACGGCTTCGGCTCGATCCGCGCGCCTGCGTCCTGCTGCGGGATCGTGGGCCTCAAGCCGACGCGGTCACGCAACACGATGGCGCCGTACGCCGGCGAGGGGCTGGGCGGCATCTCCACGGAGCACGCCGTGACCCTTACGGTGCGCGATTCCGCGGCGCTGCTCGATGCGACGTGCGGCGCCGGCCCCGGCGACCCTTACGTCGCGCCCAGGCCGGAACGGCCGTTCCTCCAAGAGGTCGCCGCCGATCCGCGGAAGCTCAGGATCGCGTTCACGAGCGCCACGCCCAATGGTGCGCCGGTCGAAGCCCACAGCCTGCGGGCGCTCGCCGAGGCGGCAAAGCTCTGCGCCGACCTCGGCCATCACGTCGAGGAAGCCAATCCGAAGATCGACGGCGACGCCGTGGTGCCGACGTTTCTAACGCTCGCTTCGGCCAACACGGTCGTGAACCTGGCGAGCCATCCGACCAAGGGCCGCTCGCCACGGCCGGGCGAGGTGGAGAGCGTCACCTACGCGACGGGCCAGCTGGGCGAGAAGGTCACCGCCGCCGACTACGTTCGCGCCACGCAGACCGCGCACCGCCTTGGCCGGCAGATGGCGGCGTTTCACGAGACCTACGACGTCCTCCTCACGCCCGCGCTCGCCACGCTGCCGCCCAAGCTCGGCTGGATCGACA
>Ga0247830_10000711_pt1 | contig 12522 bp, 9 predicted proteins | sample 12C_Control_Day5_FD_207766 | JGI IMG/M metagenome (GOLD analysis project Ga0247830, IMG submission 207766) | Soil microbial communities from agricultural site in Penn Yan, New York, United States - 12C_Control_Day5 | ecosystem: Environmental > Terrestrial > Soil > Agricultural land | place: USA...
CCCGAAGCCCGCCCCCTCCAAGACCCGGACCCGTTCCGCGCCCTCGGTGCGGACGACCGCGGCGCGCCCGCGTCCTGCGAGCCCTCCCCAGCCACGCGTGCGGGCGCGCCGCGGGTTCCACCTCGCGTTCTGGATCCTCTCGGCCTCGGTGATCTCGATGATCGTCGTCGGGATCGTGGCCCTGAACGCGATGGTGGTGAACACCACCTATCGGATGGAGAGCGCGCAACAGGCGCTCGACGACCTCCAGGAGCGCAAGGCCTCCCTGATCATCGATGTCGCCACGTTGTCCGCGCCGTCCCACATCGAGGAGTGGGCGAAGAGCCAGTGGATGGTGCGGCCCAACCCCCAGAACGTGGTGGTGCTGAAGGTGCCTGGCGCGGGGGCGGATCGGTGAGGCGCCCCCCCGCCGGCCGGCTCGTGGCGATGCTGGCGGCCATGGTGCTCGCCTTCGCGGCGGTCGGCGTCCGTCTCGCCTTCCTCCAGGTCGGGGACCAGCGCTCGCTCTCGGCGATGGGCATGCAGCAGCGCGTGCGCACGATCGATCTGCCCGCCGAGCGCGGCGAGATCCTCGACCGCAACCTGGCCCCGCTGGCCGTGACGATCGAGGCGACCGACATCTATGCGAACCCCGCCTACGTGACCGACCCGATCGGCGAGGCCGAACAGATCGCCCCGTTGCTCGGGTTGAAGCCGCGCGTCGTGGAACAGGCGCTCCGGTCCGACGGTACGTTCGTCTACGTCGAGCGCCAGGTCGAGAACGACGTGGCCGGCCGCGTCAAGACCCTCGGTCTTCCCGGGATCGGCTTCCTCCCGGTCCCGAAGCGGTACTACCCAGCGGGAGCGCTCGCGCCGCAGGTGCTCGGGTTCGCCGGGATCGACGACACGGGCCTCGCGGGGCTCGAGTACCAGTACGATCATGCGCTCGCCGGCACGCCGGGCACCCGGACGACCGAGCTCTCGAACGACGGCCTGCCGATCGCCGGCGGAGTGGACACGATCGCGGAGCCCACCCCGGGCGTGAACCTCGTCACGACGATCGACCGGCAGATGCAGTACCAGGTGCAGATCGCGCTCCAGGAGGCGGTCGAGCGCAACGGCGCGAAGGCCGGCACCGTCGTCGTGATGGACCCGCAGACCGGCGACGTGTATGCGATGGCGAGCTACCCGTGGTCCAACCCGAACGACGTGGGGAAGGCCAACCCCGAGCTCTGGCGGAACCGCGCTCTGACCGACGCGTTCGAGCCCGGATCTGTCAACAAGATCATCACCGCCGCGGCCGCGATCGAGGAGGGGGCGGTGGGTCTCGACCAGCGGTTCCGCGTGCCGGCGCAGATGAAGGTCGGGCCGTTCACGATCCACGACTCGCACGTGCATCCCGTCGAGACGATGACGATCGGCGACATCATCGCGGAGTCGAGCAACATCGGGGCCGCGATGGTGGCCGAGCAGGTCGGGAGCACCGAGCTCGCGAACTACATGGAGCGGTTCGGCTACGGGCGGACGACGGGGACCGGATTCCCCGGTGAGACCGCCGGAACGATGCCCGACGCCTGGGACGACGTGATCCGCGCGACCGTTTCGTACGGTCAGGGCATCGCCGTGTCGCCGATGCAGATGGCCGGCGTGTACGCCACGATCGCGAACGGTGGAACCTGGGTGGCGCCTCGGCTCGTGCGTGGGACCGTGGGCGCCGATGGAAGCTTCCGGGCCGCGCCCCCCACGGAGACCCACGACGTCGTGAGGCCGACCACCGCGGACCTGCTGACCAGGATGCTCGCCTACGTCGTCGAGGACGGAACAGGCGCCGAGGCCCAGATCCCCGGCTACCAGGTGGCGGGGAAGACCGGCACGTCGCGCAAGCTCAACCCGTACGGGAGCTACGAAGAGCGCTACATGGCGTCCTTCGTGGGGTTCCTGCCCGCGGGCCGTCCGCGCCTCGTGATCGCCGTCTCGATCGACGAGCCCGACACGATCTACGGTGGCGTCGCCGCGGCCCCGCTCTTCAAGCAGATCGCCCAATACGCGATCCAGCGCCTCGGGATCCCGTCGGCCCCCCCGGTAGCCCTGCCGCCGCACGCCCAGAAACTCCCGTGATCGCTACCGGGTCGCCCCCCCGGGCGCGGGTAAGCTGCGACCCGGTGCTGCTGCTTCCCCCTGTACCGCTCGCGTCGGTCGTCGACGCCGTGCCCGGCGCCGAACGCCGGGGCGACGCCGTCGTCCGCGACGTCGTCTTCGACTCACGTGAGGTGACGTCGGGCGCCCTGTTCTGCTGCGTGCCCGGTGCGCTCGAGGACGGCCACGCCTACGCGCCCGCGGCCGTCGCGGCGGGCGCCGCCGCCCTGCTGGTCGAGCGGTGGCTCGTGGACGTCGACGCCCCGCAGGTCCGCGTGCCCTCGGTCCGGGCGGCGATGGGTCCGGTCGCCGCCGTCGTGTTCGCCCATCCTGCCGACACCCTCACGATCGCCGGGATCACCGGCACGAACGGGAAGACGACCGTCACCTACCTGATCGAATCGATCTGGCGCGCCGCCGGCCGACGGCCGGGCGTGATCGGGACGACCGGCGCCCGGGTGGACGGCCAGCCCGTGCCGCTCGCACGCACGACCCCCGAGGCCCCCGACCTGCATCGGCTGCTCGCGCGGATGCGGGACGCGGGCGTGACGTGCGTGGCGCTGGAGGTCTCGTCGCACGCGCTCGCCCAGCATCGCGTGGGCGGCGTGCGGTTCGACGTGGCCGCCTTCACGAACCTCTCTCGGGATCACCTGGACTTCCATCCGTCGATGGAGGACTACTTCGGGGCGAAGGCCTCACTCTTCACGCCGGCCTACACGGCACGCGCCGTGGTGAACGCCGACGATCCGTGGGCGCGCCGGCTGCTCGCGGCGCCCACGGTGCCGACGGCGACCTACGGCGTCGAGCAGGGCGCCGACGTGCGGGCGACCGACGTGACCTCGACGGTTGACGGGGTGTCGTTCACCGTCGACGGGGTCCTCTTCCGCTCGCGGCTGCGCGGCGGCTTCAACGTGTCGAACTGCCTGGCGGCGATCGCCGTGGCGGGACAGCTCGGGATCGGGCCTGAGGTCGCGGCCGAAGGCCTGGCCGCCGTTCCCGGGGTGCCGGGCCGGGTCGAGCCGGTGGAGGGCGGGCAGGATTTCCTGGTGGTGGTGGACTACGCGCACACGCCAGATAGCATCCGTTCCGTGCTGCAGGCGGCGCGCCCGCTGGCGTCGGGACGACTGATCGTCGTGTTCGGTTGCGGGGGAGACCGCGACCGCGCCAAGCGACCCTTGATGGGAGCGGCCGCGTCCGCGGTCGCGGACCTCACGATCATCACGAGCGACAACCCGCGGTCCGAAGACCCGCTCGCGATCATCGCCGACGTCGAGCCGGGCGCCCGCGACGGGGGAGGCGACTACCTCGTGGAGCCCGACCGTCGGGCGGCGATCGGGCTGGCGGTCGACGGCGCACGTTCGGGCGACATCGTGGTGATCGCCGGGAAGGGCCATGAGCCCTATCAGGAGCTGGCCGATGGCACGATCCCGTTCGACGACCGTGAGGTCGCGCGTGAGGCGCTCGAACGCCGAGGGGCTCGCCCGTGAAGCCACGTCTGATGTCCGACGTTGCCCGCGCGGTCGACGGCCTGTTCCTCGGCGACGACGTCGTAGTGACGACCGTGTGCACCGACTCGCGGCTCGCGACACCCGGTTCGCTCTTCGTGGCCCTGCCCGGGGAGCACACGGACGGTGGCCTGTTCGTGCCCGAGGCGTTCCAGCTGGGCGCGGCCGGGGCGCTCGTCCGGGACGGGCTCCGGGTCGACGGCCCGTCGGTCTCGGTTCGCTCCACGAACGAGGCGCTGATCCGGCTCGCCACCGACGAGCGCCGCCGAAGCGACGCGACCGTCGTGGGCGTCACCGGCGCGAACGGTAAGACGTCGACGAAGGACATGGCGGCTGCCGTGCTGGCGCGGCGGTTCCGTACCCATGCGAGCCCCGAGTCGTTCAACAACGAGGTCGGCCTGCCCGTCACGCTGCTCACCGCACCCGCCGACACCGAGGTCGTGGTCGCGGAGATGGGGGCGCGCCGCAAGGGCGACGTCACGCTCCTCTGTGAGATCGCGCGTCCCGACGTGGTGGTGGTCACGAACGTCGGCGTTGCCCACCTCGAGGTCTACGGATCGTGGGAAGCGATCGTCGAGGCCTCGGCCGAGCCGATCGACGCCCTCGGCCCCGAGGGCGTCGGCGTCCTGAACGCCGACGACCAGGTCGTGGCGGGCTACGCGGCGCGCGCCGACGGCCGCGTGGTGACCTTCGGCGTGTCGGCCTCGGCTGACGTGCGCGCCGACGGGGTGCAGCTCGACGCCGAAGGGTTCGCCGCGTTCGATGTGGCGGCCGAGGGCGCCCGTGCGCACGTGGCCCTGTCGGTCGCCGGCGAGCACATGGTCTCGAACGCGCTCGCCTCGATCGCCGTGGGCCTGACGCTCGGCATCGAGCTCGAGACGGCCGCTGCCGCCGTGAGCACGGCCACCGTGTCGCACTGGCGGATGGAAACCTTCACGACCGCGGAGGGGGTGCGCGTGGTGAACGACGCGTACAACGCGAACCCCGAGTCCGTGGCCGCTGCCCTCAAGGCCGCCCGGTGGATGGCCCGCGACGCCCGGCTGATCGCGGTGCTCGGCACGATGGCCGAGCTCGGCCCGATCGCCGACGAGGAGCACGAGCGGCTCGGCGACCTCGCCGCCCGCCTCCGCGTGGACCGCGTCATCGCGGTGGGGGGCTGGGCGGAGCAGATCGCGACGGCCAGCGTGCGCGAGGGCGTCGAGCCCGGGAACGTCGCCGCGTACGAACGTCCGGAGGACGCGCTCGAGGACGTCCGAGCCCACGCCCGCGCCGGTGACGTCGTGCTGTTCAAGGCCTCTCGTGTCGCCGGGCTCGAGCGACTCGCGGAGGCGCTCCGGTGATCTCGGTCCTCGTCGCCGCCGCGGTCGGGCTGGCCGTCACCCTCCTGGGCACGCCCGTCGCGATCAAGGCGTTCACGCTCTGGGGATGGGGCCAGCGGATCCGCGAGGACGGCCCCCACACCCACCTCGAGAAGATGGGGACCCCCACGATGGGCGGGATCGTGATGGTGCTCGGGCTCGTCCTGTCGTACCTGGCCACCCGGATCACGTCGGGGGTGCCCACGCCGGCGGGGCTCATGCTGATCTTCGCGGCGGTCGGGTTCGGCGTGGTCGGCTTCCTCGACGATTACCTGAAGGTGCGGAACCGCCGGTCGCTCGGCCTGTCGAAGTCGCAGAAGTTCCTCGGGACGGGCGTCGTCTCGGTGATCTTCGGGGTGATCGTCTCCCACTATTCCGGCGACACCGGAACCGCCACGACGATCTCGTTCATCCGCGAGACCGGGCTCGGACTCGGCGTGGTGTTCCTCCTGTGGTGCTTCCTCGTCCTGAACGCCTCGTCGCACGCCGTGAACCTCACCGACGGCCTCGACGGACTGGCCGCGGGGTCGTCGATCCTCGTGTTCTCGGCGTACGTGTTCATCTCGTTCTGGCAGTTCCGCCACCCGTGCCTGGGCCTCCCGGCGGCGCTGGACGGGTGCTACCCGGTGAACGGCCCGGCGATGCAGGACGCCGCGATCGTGGCCGCGGGCATGATGGGCGCCGCGACCGGGTTCCTGTGGTGGAACGCCGCACCGGCGAAGATCTTCATGGGCGACACGGGCGCACTCGCGCTCGGCGGACTGATGGGCGCGCTCGCGATCACGACGAACACCGCGCTCCTGCTGGTGATCCTCGGTGGCCTCTTCGTGATGGAGACGATGTCGGTGATCCTCCAGGTGATCTCGTTCCGCGGCTTCGGGCGGCGCATCTTCAGGATGTCGCCGATCCACCACCACTTCGAGCTCGCGGGCTGGCCGGAGTTCACGGTGATCGTGCGGTTCTGGATCATCGCCGGACTCTGCGTCGCGGTCGGGCTCGGGCTCTTCTACGCCGACTTCATCGCGCGAGGTGGACTCGATTGACGGGGCGGTTCGCGGGGGAGCGCGTCCTTGTGGTCGGTGCCGGTGTGGCCGGGATCGGGGTCGCCGACGTCATGGTGGCCGAGGGCGCCGAGGTGACCGTGAGCGAGGAGGCCGCCGAGCTGACGTTGGGCGACGCCGCGACCCGGCTCCACGATCTCGGCGTCCCGCTCCGGTCCGGGGGCCACGAGCCGGGCCACCTGGACGGGGCGACGCTGGTCGTCGCCGGTCCCGGGGTGCCTGAGCGAGCGCCGATCCTGGGCTGGGCGCGGGCGCGCGGACTCCCTGTGTGGGGCGAGATGGAGGTGGGCGCACGTGTCTGCGACGCGCCGTACATCGCCGTGACGGGCACGAACGGGAAGACCACCACGACCGGCATGATCGCCTCCTGTCTGCGCGCGGGGGGGCTCGATGCGGTCGCGTGCGGCAACATCGGGCACCCGTTCCCGACGGCTGCGCGCGAGGGCCACGGCGCCCTCGTGGTCGAGTGCTCGTCCTTCCAGCTCCAACTACAGAGCTCCTTCCATCCGACGGTCTCGGTGCTGCTGAACGTCGCGCCCGATCACCTCGACTGGCACGGCTCGTACGAGGCGTACGTGGCCGCCAAGGCGAAGATCTTCGCCCGTCAGGGCGAGGGTGACGTGCACGTGGGGAACCGCGACGACGCGGAGGCGAGGCGGGTGTCCGCGGGCGCCCCGTGCCCCGTGATGTGGACCACGGTCGGAACGCCGGAGCCCGGGGAGATCGGGTTCGACGGCGACGAGTTGATCCTCGCGACCGAGCTGGCCCAGCGCCTGGGACCCGTCGACGGAGCCCGCGCCGGGTACCGGTCGGACGCGGCAGCGGCCGCGGCGGCGTCGGTCGCGTTCGGTGTCACCGCCGAGGCCGTGCGCACGGGGCTCGCGACGTTCACGCCCGACCGGCATCGCGGTGAGACGGTGGCCGACATCGACGGTGTCCGCTTCATCGACAACTCGAAAGCCACGAACGTGCACGCGGCGTTGGCGGCGATCGACGGGGTCGACGACGCGGTCCTGATCGCCGGCGGGGATGCGAAGGGCGTCGACCTGCTGCCGCTCAGGACGCGCGCGGGCCGCTTGCGCGGGGTCGTCGCGATCGGCGAAGCCGCCTCGGAACTGTTGCGGGTCTTCGAGGGCGTGGTCCCGATCGAGACCGCGGCCACGATCGAGGGCGCGGTGGCGACGGCCGCGTTCATGGCGGCGCCCTCCGGCACGGTTCTGCTCGCCCCGGCGTGCGCGAGCTGGGATCAGTTCTCCGGATACGGCGAGCGGGGCGAGCGCTTCACGGCGGCCGCCCGGGCGCTGGCGGAGGTGAGCTCCGATGGCTGAAGCGGGCCGCGGCCGCGCCGCGAGGGCGACCGCGAAGCGCGCGCCCGCGAAGAAGACGCCCGCGCGGACGACGGTCAAGACCTCCTCGGCGGGGCGGGAGAACGCGCCGGCTGCGCGGAAGGGATCGCCCGCCACGCCGGCGCTCCGTGTCGTTCGGGGCCCCGAACGTCCCCGCCGCGACGCCGCGGCCGCATCACGGCACAGCATCGCGTTGCTCCTGATCCCGACCGCCCTCCTGACGGTGCTCGGGCTCGCGATGGTCCTGTCCGCGGGATCGATCTCGGCGGTCGAGGGGTACGGCACCAGCTTCTGGTACTTCCAACGGCAGTCGATCTACGCCGTCGTGGGCATGGTCGCGATGGTGGTGGCGGCACGCCTGCCGTACGCGGCCTGGAAGAAGCTGGCCGTCCCGATGATGATCGCGATCCTTCCGCTGATGGTGATCGCCCTCCATCCGGCGTCAGGCATCGCGCTCTACGGAGCCTCGCGGTGGATCCAGGTGGGGCCCGTGACGATCCAGCCGTCGGAGTTCATGAAGCTGGCGCTGATCGCGTTCACGGCCACGGTCCTGACGAAGAAGTGGAACAAGCTCGATGACCTCGGGCACCTCGCGATCCCGCTCGCGCCCGTGGTGCTCTTGATCGCGCTGCTCGTGATCCTCCAGCGCGACCTCGGCACGACCGTGATCCTGTGCGGGTCGGTCTTCCTGATGATGTTCGCCGGCGGGGTGCGGATCAGGTTCCTCGCGATCGCGGGCGGCATCGGGGCGGCCGCGGCCGCGGCGCTGATCTTCGGAGAAACCTACCGGCGAGCGCGGTTCGTCGACGCCTACCTGAACCCGTGGGCAGACCGGATGGGCGACGGGTACCAGCTGATCCAGGGGCTGATCGCGTTCGGGTCGGGTGGGTGGTTCGGTGTGGGCCTCGGCGCGAGCCGCCAGAAGTGGGACTACCTCCCGAACGCGCACAGCGATTTCATCTTCGCGATCGTGGGCGAGGAGCTGGGTCTCGTCGGTGCCTTTCTCGTGATGATCGCGTTCGGGGTACTGCTCTACGCGGGGATCAGGATCGCGATGCAGGCGCCCGACACGTTCGGGCGGCTGCTCGCCGCCGGCATCACGTCCTGGATCGGACTGCAGACGATCATCAACCTCGGGGCCGTCACCGGCCTCCTCCCGATCACGGGCGTGCCGCTGCCCCTGCTCTCGTTCGGCGGCACGGCCCTCATCGTAACGCTCGTGGGGATCGGCGTGCTCGTGAGCATCGCGCGCGCGAGCGCCGAGGCGGGGAAGGGGACGCGCGGCGGCGGACGGACGAGCGCCGCTCGGAAGGCGCGGACGTGAAGGTGGTGATCGCCGGTGGCGGCACGGCGGGCCATGTCTTCCCGGCGGTGGCCCTGGCCGACCGGCTCGCCGCTGACCACGACGCGGCGGTGGAGTTCATCGGATCCTCCTCGGGGCAGGAGGCGACGCTCGTGCCGGCCGCCGGGTACGTCCTCCACGGGATCGCGGCGGCGCCGCTCCGGCGCGAGGTCTCGATCGAGAGCGCGAAGGCGCCGATCGTGGCGGCCGGGTCCATCGGGGCGTGCCGTCCATTCGTCCGGAACGCCGACGTCGTCGTGGGCATGGGCGGCTACGCCAGCGTGGCGGCGGTCCTCGCGGCCCGTCGCGCGCACGTCCCCGTGGTGCTCCACGAGCAGAACGCCGTGCCGGGGCTCGCCAACCGCCTCCTGGCGCGCCTGGCGCGCTCGGTCGGCGTCTCGTTCGCCGACGCGGCTGCACGCTTCCCGAAGCGGGTCGCCGTCGCGGTGACCGGCAACCCTGTGCGCGCGCAGGTTCGCGCGGTAGCGACGATGCGGACGGCGCTCGCGGCCGAGGCGTGGGGCGCGCTCGGCCTCGATCCGGGTCGCTCGACCGTGGTCGTGTTCGGCGGGAGCCAGGGGGCACTTCACGTCGATCAGACGGTGGCCGGGGCGCTCGTGGGCCTCGCCGACCGATCCGACCTTCAGCTGCTCGTGCTCGCGGGGCGCGAGAAGGTCGACGTCGTGGAGCAGGCGGCCGGGCGGCCGATGGCGCTACGGGTGAGCGCGCTCCCGTACCTGGAGCGGATGGAGCTCGCTTACGCGGTGGCCGATCTCGCTGTCGCCCGGGCGGGCGCGACCAGCATCGCCGAGCTGACCGTCTGTGGGATCCCCTCGATCCTGATCCCGTACCCGCACGCCACCGAGGATCACCAGACCGCGAACGCCCGCGAGCTCGTGCGTGCGGGCGCGGCCGACCTCTACCCGGACGCCGACCTCTCGCCGGAGGGGCTCGCACGTCGCGTCCTCGAGCTCGTGGACGACGACGCCCGCCGGGCCGCGATGGGTGAGCGGGCGGCGGCCTGGAGCACGCCCGATGCGGACGAGCGGCTCGCCGCGCTCGTCGGGGAGGCCGTGCGATGACGCCGTACGTTCCGCCGGCGGGCAGCATCCCGACACTCCCCGTGCCTTCGCTCGACGGCGTGACCTCCGTCCACCTGATCGGGGTCGGCGGTGCTGGCATGCGGAACCTCGCGCGGCTGTTCCTGGCTCGAGGCATCGCCGTCACGGGGTCCGACCTGAAGGACTCGAAGGGCCTCGTGGAGCTCCGTGGCCTCGGGGCCGACGTCTGGGTGGGGCACGACCCGGCGAGGATCGGTACGCCCAGCGCGGTCGTGATCTCGAGCGCGATCGGCCCCGCGAACGTGGAGCTGGCCGCCGCACGCGAGGTCGGGCTCCCCGTCTGGGCGCGCCAGCAGGCGCTCGCGGCGTTCGCGGCAGGACACCGGGCGATCGCGGTCGCGGGCACCCACGGCAAGACCACGACCACGTCGATGATCGCCGTGATCCTCGAGCACGCGGGCGCCGATCCGAACTACCTGATCGGTGGCGACCTGAACGAGAGTGGGAGCGGCGCACGATCAGGCTCGGGCGACAGCTTCGTGTTCGAGGCCGACGAGAGCGACGGCTCGTTCCTGCTCGCCCGACCCGCGATCGGCGTGGTCACGAACGTCGAGGTCGACCACGTGGATTTCTATCCCGGTGGGCGGACCGAGATCGAGTCGGCGTTCACCGCCTTCGCCGACCGGTGCGGGCTCGTGGTCGCCTGCGGCGACGACCCGGGAACGCGACGCTCACTGGCCGGGTCGCGGACGCCCACGATCACCTACGGGGTCGGCGAGGACGTCGACGCGTCGGTCACGGTACGCGGCCTCGGTCCCGGGGGGGCCTACGGTGTCCTTCGACAGCCCGGCGCCGCCGACGTCGACGTCTCGCTCGATCTGCCGATCGACGGCGCCCACAATCTCCTGAACGCGGCCGCGGCCGTGCTCGTGGCCGCCCAGCTCGGCGTGCGGCCCGAGGTGGCCGCCGAGGCGCTCGGCGCGTTCACCGGCGTGCACCGACGGTTCGAGTTCCGTGGGCGCGCGCGCGGGGCCGACTTCTACGACGACTACGGGCATACGCCGACCGAGATGGCGGTCACGCTCGCGACGGCCCGCCGCCGCCGCCCGGGCCGGCTGATCGCGCTCGTACAGCCCCATCGGTACTCGCGCGTGCAGGCGCTCTGGCGCGAGCTCGGGGCGAGCGTCGCGGAGGCCGACGTCATCCTGGTGACCGACGTGTACGGGGCGGCACAGGAACCGATCCCCGGCGTGACCGGTCAGCTCGTGGTCGACGGGGTCCTCGAGGCGGTTCCCGACGCCGAGGTCGTCTACGTGCCACATCGGCAGGAGCTCCTGGATCACCTCGACCGCGAGGTGCGCCCGGGCGACCTGATCGTGACGATGGGATGCGGCGACGTCTGGATGCTCGGCGACGCGGCGCTCGAACGGCTCCGGGAGGTGGAGGCGTGAGCGGTCCGGTCGACCGTGCCGAAGCCGTTCTGCGCGCCGCGTGCGGCGACCGGGTGCGCCGCGACTTCTCGCTGGCGCCGCTCACGACCTTCCGGATCGGGGGTCCGGCGGCGCTGTACCTCGAGCCCGAGGCCGACGACGATCTCGCTGCCGCGGGGCAGGCGGTCGCGGTGAGCGGGCTGCCCTTCCTCGTGATCGGGAAGGGCTCGAACCTCCTCGTCTCGGACGACGGCTTCCCGGGGCTGGTGCTCCGCTTGGGGCGTGGATACCGGTGGGCCGCGCGCGAGGGGGACCGGCTGCGGGCCGGGGGGTCGATGCCGCTGCCCGCGCTCTCGGGCGTGGCCCTGCGGCACGGGCTCGATGGGCTCGCCTTCGGGGTCGCGATCCCGGCGACCGTCGGCGGCGCGGTGCGGATGAACGCCGGCGCGCACGGCCACTCGATGAGCGACGTCGTCACGTCGATCGCGGTCGTGCATCTTTCCGACGGGCGTCCCGACTCGATACCGGGGAAGGAAGCGGGGTTCTCGTACCGGCGCTCGTCCCTCCCCGAGGATGCGGTCGTCACCGGGGTGACCGTCTCGCTCGAGCCCGGGGATCCGGCCGTGATCCGCGCGGAGATGGACGCCGCCCGCGATTGGCGGCGGCGCACCCAGCCTCTGGCCGAGCCCAACTGCGGGAGCGTCTTCAAGAACCCGCCCGACGACCACGCCGCGCGACTGATCGAGGCGGCCGGCTGGAAGGGGCATCGGGTCGGCGGCGCCCAGGTGTCGACCAAGCACGCGAACTTCATCGTGGCCGAGCCCGGGGCCCGGGCGGAGGACGTCCTCGCCCTGATCCTGGCGGTACAGGCGGCCGTCGAGGCCGACGTCGGTGTCCGGCTCGAGCCCGAGGTGCATCTGGTGGGGGCCTTCGATGGGCTATGAGCACGAGATGACCGAGGCTACCGACGACCAGGGCCGCGCGGTGGATGTCGCGGAGCCGAGCCCTCGCCTAGAGCGTGAGGTCGAGCCTGAGACCCTGCTGTCGACGGTCGAGCAGGAGCTGACCGTGATCCCGGAGGTCGAGTCCAGACCTGAACCACAGGACGACACGAAGGCCAGCGGGAGCCCGGGCGGCGCGTTCGTCGAGGTCGAGGTCGACGGTGAGGTCCCCGCGGACGGCCGCGGGCCCCAAGTCGTTGCTGCGGCTGCTCCTCTCGAGGTCGCGGACGCCCCCGGCCGCCACCGCACGCACGGGCGCCTGAAGACGTGGGTGATCGTGGCCGCCGCCCTGGCCGGGCTCGC
>Ga0247830_10000712_pt1 | contig 12522 bp, 5 predicted proteins | sample 12C_Control_Day5_FD_207766 | JGI IMG/M metagenome (GOLD analysis project Ga0247830, IMG submission 207766) | Soil microbial communities from agricultural site in Penn Yan, New York, United States - 12C_Control_Day5 | ecosystem: Environmental > Terrestrial > Soil > Agricultural land | place: USA...
AGCCGCCACAGGCCGCACGCGCGCTCGTGACGACGACGCAGGGCATGGCCGACGCTGCCGCTGCCCTCCCGCCGGCCCTGCGCGCAGCGTGGCATGACGCCGCGCGCGCCCGACTCGTGCCGATCGAGGGCCCGGGCGCCGTCGAACGGATGCTCGCGCGGATGGCCCTCGAGTGGGCCGCGGCCTCGGACAGCGCAGACAGCGACGCGCTGTTCTCGCTGCGGCCCTCCGCCTGGATCGCAGTATCGGCAGCAGGCTTGCCGGCGCTCTTGCGCGGGCTGCTGGAGCACGGCGGCACGCCGGGGCTGCTCATCGACACCGATCCGTCCCCGGAGGCGCCTTTCGACGTGGCGGCCCGCCTCGCGCCGCCGCGGCGGGTCGTGGCGGAAGCCTTCGAGGGGGAAGCGCAGGCCGCCGCCCTGGAAGTGATCGAGGCACTGCGGCGCGGCTTGGCGCCGGTCGCGCTCATCGCGCACGATCGCTCGCTGGTGCGCCGGGTGCGGGCGTTGCTCGATCGTGCCGACGTGTCGATCCGTGACGAGACGGGCTGGAAGCTTTCCACCACCCGCGCGGCTGCGCAGGTGATGGCGTTGCTGCGGGCGGCCCATCCCCGGGCCGGGATCGACGCGAGGCTGGACTGGCTGAAGGCCGATACGCCGGGCTCGGGCGGCGCGTTGGCGGCGCTCGAAGGGGCGTGGCGGCGCGGCCGGGCCCCTGGGGAAGCGGGCGAGGCCCTGTGGCAGCGCGCGCAGGCTCGACTGGCACCGTTGGTGACGGCGGACGTGCAGCCGCTCGTCGCGTGGCAGGAGGCGCTGCGCGCGGCGCTGGGCGACGCCCGGGCGATGGCTGCCGATGCGGCCGGGGCACAGGCGCTGGCAGCCCTGCGGCTGGACGAGCCGGGGGACGATGCCTGGCAGGCGCTGGCGCGGCAGACGCGGCTCGATCTCGGTGGGTTCACCGCCTGGGTCGACGCCGTGCTGGAGGACGCGACCTTCGTTCCGCCGGACGACGGGGACGCGGCGGTGGTGATCACGCCGCTGTCGCGCGCGCTTCTGCGGCCGTTCGGGGCCGTCGTGTTTCCCGGCACCGACGAGCGCCGGCTCGGTGCCGGCGCGCCGGCCGATCCGCTGCTGGGCGATGCACTGGCGCGGGAGATCGGCATCGCGGACACCGCTCAGCGGCGCCTGCGCGACACGCTCGCCTTCGCCCAACTGTTGCGTGCGCCGGAGCTCGTGCTGCTGCGCCGGGCGGCCGACGGCATCGAGCCCTTGTCCGACAGCCCCTGGGTGGAGCGCGCGATGGTGGCCCGGCAGCGTGCAGGGCTTCCGGTGCCACAGGAAGAGCCCGCGTCGATGCCGGTGCGGCGCGTCGACCGCGCGCCGGTACCCCGGCCGGCGCCGGTGGCCCCTGCGGGACTGCCGGCATCGTTGAGCGCCAGCGCGGTCGAGGCCCTGCGAGATTGCCCCTACCGGTTCTTCGCGCGCGTCGTGCTGCGACTGGGCGAGGCGCGCGAACTCGATGCGCCGCTGGAAAAGCGCGACTACGGCAGCTGGATTCATGCGCTGCTGCACCGGTTCCACCAGGAGCGCGCGGCGCCGGCGGACGAGGCGGCCGAAACGGCGCGGCTGCTGGCGCTGGCCGACGACCTGCACCTGGAGCGCGGCCTCGACCCGGCCGAGCTGATGCCCTACCGGGTCGCCCTGGAAGCGCTGGCGCCGGCGTACGTGCGCTGGCTGCACGAGCGCGACGCCGAAGGCTGGACCTGGGAGAGCGGCGAGCTGGAGGTGCGCATCGTGCCGCCGCGCCTGGGCGGCACGGGGCTGCACGGCGTGATCGACCGGATCGACCGGCGTGCAGGCGTCGTCCAGCTCATCGACTACAAGACGGGGCCCGAAGCCGAGCTCCGGCGCAAGGTGGAGAACCCGTTGGAGGACACGCAGCTGCCGTTCTACGCGGCGCTGGTCGGCGCCGGGGACGACGCGCTGCTCACGGCCATGTACCTCGCGCTGGACGAGCGCCGGGGGCCGCGGGAGATTGCCCACGACGACGTGGCGGCGAGCGCGCAAGCCCTGCTGGACGGCCTGGCCGGGGATCTCGATCGGATTCGGGCGGGCACTGGAATGGCGGCGCTCGGCGAGGGCCGCGTGTGCGAGTTCTGCGAGATGCGCGGCCTGTGCCGGCGCGATGACTGGACGCCATGATCAGCCTCGGAACCGCGGCGCCCGCCTACCACGTCGACGGTGCGCCGGCGACTCGCGCATCCTTCTACGCGATCGCATGCGATCCGCGGCGCAGCGTCGTCGTTGAAGCCTGCGCGGGCGCGGGCAAGACGTGGATGCTCGTGTCGCGCATCGTGCGTGCGCTGCTGGACGGCGCTCAGCCGCAGGAGATCCTCGCCATCACGTTCACGCGCAAGGCGGCCGGCGAGATGCGCACGCGCCTTTCGCAATGGCTGAGGCAGTGGTCGCAGGCGGACGCGGCATCGCGACTTGCGGCACTGGCCGAGCGCGGTGTGGACGCGGCGCAGGCGCGTGAACTCGAGCCCGCCCTGAAGGCGTTGCACGAGCGCGTGCTGTCGGGAGGCCGGGTGGTGGAGGTGCACACCTTCCATGCCTGGTTCTCGCAGCTGCTGCGCGCGGCGCCGCTGGACGTGCTGGCGGAGCTCGGTCTGGCCCCGCAGCTCGAGCTCATCGAGGACCTGGACGACCTGCGGCCCGAGCTGTTTCGGCGCTTTCACCTGGCGCTGCTCGACGATGCGGCCGGCCGGGCCGACTATGCCGCGCTGCTGCACCGCCATGGCAGAGCCAAGCTCATGAAGTGGCTCGACGCAGCTTGGGACAAGCGCATCGAGCTCTCGCTGGCCGATGCTGCCGGCACGCTGGAGGACGGCGTGCCCGACGCCGTGCCGCCGTGGCCGGACCGGGCGGCCTTGGCGGCGCTGGCGCAGCTGCTCGGCCAGCGCGGCAAGCGCGAAATCGTGGCCGCGGGGGCGATCGAGGCGGCGCTCGGGGCGTCGGACGAAGTCGCATTTCCGGCGTTGTGGAAGGCGCTGTTCACCAAGGACGGGCCGCCGCGAAAACTGGCCGACGTGGCCGGGCTCGCGGCCGCTTGCGATGCGCTGCTCGACGTGCGCGACGCGCTCGACCAGCGCGAGGCGCACGCCGACCACGTGCGGCTGGTGCGCCTGTCGCGGGTGCTGCAGGCGGAGTACGCGGCGCTCAAGCGTGCGCGCTCGCTGGCGGACATGTCCGACCTGGAGCAGTGCGCCCTGGCCCTGTTGTCGGACTCGGCCATGGCCGGCTGGGTGCAGGAGCGGCTGGACGCGCGCGTGCGCCACGTGCTGATCGACGAGTTCCAGGATACGAGCCCGCTGCAGTGGCATGCGCTGTGGAGCTGGCTGTCGGCCTACGCGGGTGCCGGCGGCGGGCGCGAGCGGCCCGGCGTGTTCATCGTGGGGGATCCGAAGCAGAGCATCTACCGCTTCCGGCGCGCCGAGCCGCGCGTGTTCGAAGCCGCGCGGCGCTTCGTGGCCGAGGGGCTCGGGGGCGCCGTGCTGGAGTGCGACCACACGCGGCGCAATGCGCCCGCGGTGGTGGATGTGCTGAACACCGTGTTCGCGCGGCTCGAAGCGGAGGGGCGCTACCCGGGTTTTCGCACGCACACGACGGAGGTCGCTGCCGGCGGCGATGTCGCGGCGCTGCCCGGAGCCGATCGGCTGGACGGCGAAACGCCCGGGGTCGTGGCCACGGGCTGGCGCGATTCGCTCGCGACGCCGCGTCGTGAACCCGAGGAACAGCTGCGCGACGAGGAGGCGCGCCAGTTGGCGTGCGCGGTGCGCGACCTCGTCGCCAACCGCGGCGTGGCACCGGGAGACGTGCTCGTGCTGGCGCGCAAGCGCGTGTCGCTGCGGGCTGCGGCGCAGGCGCTGTCCGCGCTGCACGTGCCGTTCGCGTCGCCCGAGGAGATGCGGCTCGACGAGCTGCCGGAGGTGCTTGACCTCGTGGCGCTCCTCGACGTGCTGGCCTCGCCGGGGCACGACCTGTCGCTCGCGCGGGCGCTCAAGAGCCCGCTGCTCGGCGCGGACGACGCGCAGTTGCTCTGGCTGTCGGCGCAGGCCCGCGAACGGGGTGTCTCCTGGATGCAGGCCCTGGCCGGGTGCGACCACCCGGGGCTCGAGCGCGCCCGTCGCCTCGTCGGGCGCTGGAGCACGGCCGCGCGCCTGCTGCCGCCGCACGACCTGCTCGACCGCATCGTGGCCGAGGGCGACCTGCTGGCGCGGGTGTCGGCAGCCGTCCCTGCAGAGCGGCGCTCCGCGGCACTGGCGGCCATCGACGCGCTGCTGGCGCTGTCGTTGCAGCTCGATGGCGCGCGCTACGCCACGCCGTACAACTTCGTGCGAGCCCTGCGGCGCCGCATCCTGAAGACGGTCGCACCCGCCCGGCCGGACGCCGTGCAGCTGCTTACGATCCACGGCGCCAAGGGGCTGGAAGCGCGCGTCGTGTTCGTGATGGATGCCGACCCCGAGCGCCAGAACGCGGACCACACCACGCTGCTGGTGGATTGGCCGGTGGCGTCGCCGCGTCCGCGCCGCGTCGCGTTCGTCGCGAGCGAGGCGAAGTGCCCGCCGTCGCTGCGAGCACTGCTGGCTGAAGAGAATGCGGCGCGCGAGCGCGAAGAGCTGAACGGCCTGTACGTCGCCATGACGCGAGCCCGGGAACAACTCGTGTTCAGCCGCACGCAACCGTCGCGTGCGTGCGACGAGCCGTCGTGGTGGGCGCGGATCGCCGGCCTGGCGCGTCCGCTGCCGGTGCCCGAGGTCGCGGCCGGCCTCGACGACGCTCGTTTCGTGGACGTCGCCACGCTGCCGCCGGCGCCCCGTCGCTCCGCGGTGGCCAACGCGCCGGCGCCGGCGAGCGACGCGCTGGCGGCACGGCTCGGCCAGGCGGTGCATCGCGTGCTGGAATGGGCAGCCGGGCCGCTCGGCGACACCCCGGTGCAGGCGCTGGCGGTGTCGGCGGCGGCGCAGTTCGGGCTCGGCCCCGGCCACGCCGGCCAGGTGGAGGCGATCGCCGGCCGCGTCCTGGCCAATCCGGCCGTCCGGCGCTTCTTCGATCGCACCGGCCTGCGCTGGGCCGGCAACGAAGTTCCCGTCACGGGCCCAGAGGGCGAAGTGCTGCGCATCGACCGGCTCGTGCTGCTCGAGACGACCGCCGAGCCACAGTGGTGGGTGCTCGACTACAAGATCCAGCATGCCCCGCAGGACGTGGAACCCTGGCGCGAGCAGCTGCGACGCTACCGCCAGGCCGTGCAGATCCTGCAGCCGCAAGCTCGCGTGCGTGCGGCTTTCATCACGGGAGCCGGCGAGCTCGTGGAGCCCGGCGACGCCGGATAAGGACGCCGTTGACAGGCCAGTTCCGGGCATCGTCGCGGCGGCCGCCGGGGTCCAATCGCGGCAGTTTGGTTCCCTTCGTCCATGGCCGCTGTCTCGCCCGCCTCCTCATCGCTGTTCAAGCGTGCGCGCTCGCTCGGCCGTTTCGAATTGCGCCGCCTGCTGGGCAAGAGCGTGCGGGCCATGTCATGGCTGGTCTTCGATCCGGCAGCAGCGCGCGAACTCGTGGTCGTGATGCCGCGCGTGCCCCCGCAGGGCGCCGCCGCGCTCGATCGCTGGACGTCGAACGTCCGCGCGGGTGAACGCCTGGGCCATCCCCGGCTCGCGCGTGTCGTGGAGATCGGCGCGCACGAGGGCTGGCCTTATGTCGCGTACGACCGGTCGGATGGACCGACGCTCGCGGAGCGGCTGACGGCCCAGGGCGAAGCCGCCTCGGATGTCGCCCGGTGGATGGTCGAGGCGCTCGATGGCATCGCGTTCGCCCACGAAGCGGGGGTGGCGCATCACGACGTCCAGCTGCACATGCTCACGCTCGGCGAGCACGGAGGCGTCTGCGTCATGGGGCTCGAGGCCGCGCGCGACGAGCGGCCGGGGGATGCGATACCCGCGATGGGCCGCACGATGTCGATCGACCCCGAACAGTTGCGCTCGCATCGCGACGCCGCGCAACGCGACGTGCTCGCGCTCGGGCTGGTCATGCACCACCTGCTGGCCGGGCGCCCCGCACTCGACGAGCCCGACACGGCGCGCGTGATCGAGCTGCTGCCGCCAAACGGCCGCGAGCTCGTGCGCCTGCCCTGGGCCATCGCCCGGCAGGTGCCCGAGCCCCTGCGCGTGATCGTGAACCGCGCCACCGACCGGCAGGCCGGCCAGCGCTACCGGAATGCCCGCACGCTGGCGCGCGCGCTGGAGGGCTGGTCGCACAGCGATGCGCAACTGGGCGGCGGGACGCAGCAGCTGCTGCTCGACCGCGTGCGCAGCATCGGCGCACTGCCCGCGATGCCGGGCGCCGGGTCGCGCGCAGCGCGCCTGGCCTCGATGGAGCGCGAGCGCACCGACGAGATGGCCGAGGTCGTGCTCGGCGACCTGGCGCTCTCGTTCGAGCTGCTGCGCGTCGTCAACACCGCGCACGTGCGAGGGACGCAAGTGGCCGGCAACGGACCGGTGCTGACCGTGCGGCGAGCGATCGCGATGATCGGCGTCGACGGCGTGCGCCAGGCCGCACGCGGGCTGCGGCGCTGGCCCGGCCCGCTGTCGGAGGAGGCGGCGCAGGCGCTGGCCGCCGTGATCGATCACGCCGCCCGCGCCGGGCGCGTTGCGCAGGCCCTGCGGCCGGCGGGTTACGACGCCGAGGTGGTGTACCTCGTCACCCTGCTGCAGAACCTCGGGCGGCTCGTCGTGCAGTACCACTTCCCGGACGAGTCGGCGCAGATCCGGCGGCTGGTGCAGCCCGCCCCATCCGCGAAGCCCGACGAGCCGGTGCAGGCCGGCATGCCGGAACAGGCGGCGGCGTTCGCCGTGCTCGGCACGGACATCGAGTCGCTGGCCGCCGTGGTGGCGCGCCACTGGGGGCTGGAAGGATCCGTGATGCAGATGATCCACCGGCTGCCGCTCGCGACGCCGGTGCGCGCGTTCGACAGCGACGAGGAGATGCTGCGCACGGTCGCCAGCGCCGCCAACGAGGCGGTGGATGCGGCGGTCCTGCCGGCATCGAAGGGTGCCGCGGCACTCGAGCGCGTTGCGCAGCGCTATGCGCGAGCACTCGGCCTGTCGATCAAGGACTTCCGCTCGGCCTTGCAGGGCATGCCTGCGGAGGATCTTCGATGACCACCGCCGCGGCACGTACGCCGGGCCGCCTCGGGCGCTTCGAGTTGCGCCGCGTGCTCGGCCGCGGGGCGCAGGCCGCGGTGTGGCTCGCCTTCGATGCACGGCTCGAGCGCGAGGTGGCGTTGAAGCTGCTGAACCGGAACGCGGGCAGCGCCGCCGTGAGCGAGTGGCTGCACGAGGCCCGCGCGGTGAGCCGGCTGAAGCACCCCCACATCGTGCCGGTCTTCGAGGCCGACGAGCACGATGGCCAGAGCTGCCTTGTCTTCGAATTCGTCGACGGCCCGACGCTCGCGGAGCTGCTGCGCCAGCGTGGCGCGCTGCCGCCGCACGAGGCGGTGGGCCTCATGCTCGGCGTGCTCGATGCGCTGCGCGTCGCGCACGAGAGCGGCATCGTGCACCGCGACCTGAAGCCGTCGAACGTGCTCGTCGACGCCGATGGCCGCGCCCGCGTGATGGACTTCGGCATCGCCGCCCGCGTGTCCGACGCGGATCGCCACGCCCGGCTCATCGTCGGCACCCCGGGCTACATGTCGCCGGAGGCGGCGCGCGGCGAGCCGCCCGCACCGGCCATGGACCTGTTTGCCATCGGCGCGATGCTGGCCGAGATGCTGTCGGGGCAGCCTTTGCTGCGCGAGCGCGATCCGCATCGCGCGATCCATCGCGTGACCCACGAGGACATGGTGCTGCCCGAGGCGATGCCGTCCACGGTCGACGACGCCCTGCGCGCGATCGTGCAGCGCGCCATCGCGCGCGAGCCCTCGCACCGGCCGGCCAGCGCCGCCGAGATGCACCGGGCGCTCCAGCAATGGCTCCAGCCGGCCAGCGAGCAGGGGGCGCCCGCTGCCGCCAGCAGCACGATCGACTTCCTTCTGCGCCGCATGCGGCACAAGGCGGACTTTCCGGCGTTGTCCGATTCCATGTCGCGCATCCAGCGCGTCGCCAATGGCGAGCACGAGAACCTCAACAGCCTCTCGGCCGAGATCCTGAAGGACGTGGCGCTCACCAACAAGCTGCTGCGGCTCGTCAACACCGCGCACTTCAGCCAGGCCGGCGGCGGAAGCATCAGCACCGTGTCCCGAGCGGTGGCGCTCGTCGGCTTCGCAGGCATCCGCAACATGGCGCTCTCGCTCGTGCTGCTGGAGCACATGCACGATCGCGCGCACGCCCAGCAGCTCAAGGAAGACTTCCTGCGCTCGCTGATGGCCGGCTCCCTGGCAGGGGAGCTGTGCACGAATGCGCGCGACCGCGAGGAGGCGTTCATCGGGGCGATGTTCCAGAACCTGGGGCGGCTGCTCACCGAGTTCTACTTCCCTGAAGAGGCGCAGCAGATCCGGCGGCTGACGAGCGCGTCGCCCGGGCCATCGGGGCGGCTGCCGCCGAGCGAGCAGACCGCCAGCACCCGTGTGCTCGGCGTCACCTTCGAGGAGCTCGGCATCGCCGTGGCGAAATCGTGGGGCCTGCCGGAAGGGCTCCAGCAGTCGATGCGCCGCCCGGCGGGCGATCCGCCGGCGCGCCCGGCAGCGCGCGGCCCGGAAGCGGTGCGTTGGCTCGGCGCTGCGGCCAACGACGTGGTCGACGCGTTGCTCGAGAGCGATCCGAAAGACGCGGCCCGGCGCGTGACGGCGCTGGCGGCGCGCTACGGCCGCGCCATCGGCATCGACGATCGCGAGATGCAGGCCGCGGTCGACCGCTCGCGACAGCAGCTGGCCCAGACTGCGCAAGCGATGGGGTTGTCCGTCCAGCCCACGTCGCAGGCCCGGCGCCTGTTCGCGACGGCGGCCGCGCCGCCGCCGGCGTTCGACGACACGCTGTCGCCCCACCAGCTCCAGGCCACGATGCCGGCCCCGCTCGAAGCCGACGTTCCGGATGACGCGCACGCCGACACGGTGGTGCTCGCGCCGAAGCCTGAACGCGTCGCCGAGATGCTCGCAGCGGGCGTGCAGGACATCACCGACCACATGGCCGGCGAATCTTTCCGGCTGAACGAAGTGCTGCGCATGATCCTCGAGACGATGTATCGCGCGCTGGGCTTCCAGCGCATCGTCTTCTGCCTGCGCGATGCCAAGTCCAACACGCTCACCGGCCGCTTCGGGCTGGGCCAGGCCGCCGATCGCGTGAGCGCCGCCTTCACGGTGCCGCTGCGCCTGCCCGCGGGTGCGCCGCCCGATCTCTTCGCCGCGGTGTGCATCAAGGGCGCCGACACGCTGATCGCCGACGCGACGAGTCCGGCCATTGCGCAACGCCTTCCAGCATGGTTCCACGACCAGGTCGGCGCTCCCGCGTTCCTGCTGCTGCCGCTGGCGATGCGCAACGCGCCTTTCGCGCTCATCTACGCCGACATGGCGCAGCCCGGCGCGCTGGCGCTGGGCGAGAAGGAACTTGCGCTGCTGCGCACGCTGCGCAACCAGGCCGTGATGGCCTTCAGGCAGGCGAGCTGACGCGGCAGCGCCGAACCGGCCGCGGTCAGCCGCCGATCTTTCCCGGATCCACGAACATCGCGCGCGCGAAGCTCGTGAACTGCTTCGAGTCCATCATGCCGCTCTTCATGGTGGTGTCGGTCTTCATCATCTGCGTGTGCTTGGCGTCCCACATCTTTCCCATGTGATCGAGGAACTCCTGGCGCGTCACCATGCCGTCCTTGTTCGTGTCGGCCGCCTTCATCATGGCTTCCGGCCACGGCGTCGCCTCCTGGGCAACGGCGCTCAGCGGCATGGACGACATCACGGCCAGCGCGGCTGCCGTGGCAAGCAAGGTCTTGAACGGGGTCATCATTTCTCTCCAGTGAATGAAAGATCGAGACGACAGCCCGCCTGCGCCCGACAACGCACGCGTCGATCCGGATCGGCCAGAGCGGTCTGTCCACTTCGCCGAGGGGATCGATCGACTCACCGTTCGGCTGCGCATCAGTCGCGCGCCGCGTGCGAGCCTTACAGGAAAAGGGGGGGAGGGTGACGAGCCTTACCCTCGGCACTGGTCGCAACGGTTAGGGCTGCTTCGTTCCCGACCTGACCCGGTTGGCCGCGCTTCCATGCGAGGAGGCCCGTCGCGGACATTCTATCGGGCGCGCATCCCCTAGCGCAGTTGAAGGTCGTCGCTGCCGAACGTGAGGCCCAGCGGTTCGATCAGGAGCTGCTTCGGCCCCTGCTCGACGCGGCCGGCGACCATGGCCTCGACGCCGACGGAGCGCGCGACGCCTACGGTGCGGTCGGCGTCGGCCGCATCGACGAACAGTGCGAAGCCCGCGCCCATGTTGAGCGTGCTGTAGGCGTCGCGATCGCCCATGCGCGCGTGATGCTGCATGAAGGCGAGAACCGGCGGCACCGGGGGCAGCGCATCGATGCGATAGGTGAGGCTCGCGGCATGACGCAGCAGCTTGCGCCAGCCGTGGCCGGTGATGTTGGCGCAGTAGTGCGGCGCGATGCCGGCGCGGTGCAGCGCCTCGGTCACGGGCGAGTAGAGCGTCGTGGGCGCGAGCAGGGCATCGCCGTACGTTGCGCCCGTGGGCAGCGGCGTGAGATAGCCCTGCGGCAGGCGCTCGACGAGCTTGCGCGCGAGGCTCAGGCCATTGGCATGGATGCCGCTGGACGCCAGCAGCACGATGGCGTCGCCCGCGCCGAGCCGGTCGCCGACGGACAGGCGCCCCTTCGGATTGATCAGGCCCGTGCACGACGCCGCGAGGTCGATGCGGCCGGCCTCGACGATGCCGGCCAGCGCCGGAGTCTCGCCACCGCCCCAGGCCACGCCGCAGGCCTCGCAGGCCTTCTTCCAGCCGGCGACGAGCGCCTGCGCCCGCTGGGCATCAGCGAACCATTCGCTGCCGCCGGCGGCCCAGTAGGCCTGCACCACCAGGGGCGTGGCCCCCACGGTGACGAGGTCGTTCACCGCCATCGCGATGGTGTCCTGCGCGATGCTGTCGTAGTAGCTGCGGCCCGTGAGGCGGTGCATCTCGTCGGCCACGAGCGCCTTGGAACCCAGGCACTCCACGATGCTGGCGAGGTAGAACGGCCCGACGTCCACGACGTAGGCCGACTCGCCGCGCGATGCCGCCACCTCGGTGAAGCCATGCGCCTGAAGCTGGGTCGCGGTGGACGCCGCGGCGCGCTGGGCCGCGACCTTCAACGGGTCGATGAGGTCGTAGTCGACGCCGGCCTGCTCGTAACTCAGCGTGGCGTGCGCGGCGGGCGTGGCGGTAGGTTCCATGCGCAAATTATCCCCGACCCCCCACCCGTAGAATGGCCCGGATGAGCTACATCGTCCTCGCCCGCAAGTACCGTCCGCGCACGTTCGCGCAGATGGTCGGGCAGGAGCATGTCGTGCGCGCCCTTTCGAACGCGTTGAGCACCGGGCGGCTGCATCACGCCTATCTCTTCACCGGCACGCGGGGCATCGGCAAGACGACCGTGTCGCGCATCCTCGCCAAGAGCCTCAACTGCGTCGGGCCGGACGGGCAGGGCGGCGTCACGGCCGAGCCCTGCGGCCGCTGCGGCGCCTGCATCGAGATCGACGCCGACCGCTATGTCGACTACATCGAGCTCGATGCCGCCTCCAACCGCGGCATCGACGAGATCCGCGACCTGCTGGAGCGGGCGGCGTACAAGCCCAGCGTCGGCCGCTTCAAGGTCTTCATGATCGACGAGGCGCACCAGCTCACGAAGGAGTCGTTCAACGCGCTGCTCAAGACGCTGGAGGAGCCGCCCGACTACCTGAAGTTCGTGCTGGCGACGACGGACCCCGAGAAGATGCTCCCCACGGTGCTCAGCCGCTGCCTGCAGTTCAACCTGCGGCCGATGGCGCCGGAAGTCGTTCACGATCACCTCCTGCAGGTGCTGGCGCAGGAAGGCGTTGCGCACGACGCCGTGTCCGTGCGCCTGCTGTCGCGAGCCGCGCGCGGGTCGATGCGCGACGCCCTCTCGCTCGCCGACCAGGCCATCGCCTACGGCGGCGGCCGGCTCGACGAACCTGTGGTGCGCACGATGCTCGGTGCCGTCGACCGCACCCATGCGGCCGCGCTCGTGAACGCGCTGGCGCGCCGCGACGGTCGCGCCGTGCTGTCCAGCGTCGACGAGCTGCGCGTCCACGGGCGTTCGGCCGCCGGCACGCTCGAGGAAATGGCCGCGCTGCTGCAGCAGATGGCGGTCGAGCAGGCTGTGCCGGGCGCGCTCGACGCCGACGACCCCGAGACCGCGGCCGCTCGCGAACTCGCGGGCGACTTGCCACCCGACGAGACGCAGCTGCTCTACAGCATCGTCCTGCAGGGTCGCCAGGAGCTGACGCTCGCACCCGACGGGAACGCCAGCATCCGCAGC
>Ga0247830_10000713_pt1 | contig 12519 bp, 31 predicted proteins | sample 12C_Control_Day5_FD_207766 | JGI IMG/M metagenome (GOLD analysis project Ga0247830, IMG submission 207766) | Soil microbial communities from agricultural site in Penn Yan, New York, United States - 12C_Control_Day5 | ecosystem: Environmental > Terrestrial > Soil > Agricultural land | place...
GGGATGAGGCGACCGAGAAGAAGATCCTGGCCGTGCTCGACCCCCTCAAGGGGCTCGCCGGCACCGATCACGAGATGCTCGACGCGCTGCTCCGCGATATCGGGGCCGAGGGCGACCTGGCCGACATGCTCGAGGAGATCACCAGCCCGACGGTATTCACCACCATCACGGTGCCGCTGGCCTCCCTGAAGTTCCACCCGCAGAACTACAAGAAGCACCCGGCTGAGCAAATCGCGCATATCGCGCACAGCATTCAGGAGCACGGCTTCTATCGGAACGTCGTTGTCGCGCGCGACAACACCGTGCTGGCCGGGCAGGGTGTTGTAGAGGCCGCGCTGAAACTCGGGCACCACCGCATCCCGGTGATCCGCCTCGACCTTGCCCCGGACGAGCCGCGGGCGATGAAGGTCCTGATCAGTGACAACGAGATCGCGAAGCTCGGCGAGGTGGACGACCGGGCGCTCACCGAGCTGCTCAAGGGCATCATGGAGGCCGATGAGCTCCTCGGCACCGGCTTCGACGAGCAGCAGCTTGCGAACCTGGCCTTCGTGACCCGGCCCCGGAGTGAGCTCAAGGACTTCGACGAGGCCGCGGAGTGGGTCGGGATGCCCGAGTACGAGTCGGTGCCCAAGCCGCTCCGACTCGTCGTGAGTTTTCGCAATGAGGCGGACCGGGTCGCATTCATGCAGCTGATCGAGGCGCCGGTGCTAAATAAGACACGACTCGGTGTCTGGTCAATCTGGTGGCCGCCTCAAGAGAAGCGCAAGCCGAGTCAGTTGCGTTTCAGTGATACGACGGAGTAGCCCACCATGGCCATCCTCCCGCGCTACCCCATCTATATCCCCACGAAGGGGCGCAGCGAGAAGTGTCTGACGGCGCGATTCCTGACACGTGACGGTGTGCCATTTCAGCTGGTCATCGAGCCGCAGGAGTACGACCTCTATGCGGCGAAGTTCGGGGAGAAAGCCATCCTGGTGCTCCCGTTTAGTGAGCTGGGGCAGGGCTCAATCCCCGCGCGGAACTGGATCTGGCAGCACGCGCGAGATCGCGGGGTGGAGCGCCACTGGGTGATGGACGACAACCTGTGGCGTCTGCGGCGACTCTATAAGGGCTACCGGATCGCCTGCGCGGCCGGCCCCGCGCTCGCCGCCGTCGAGGACTTCGTGGATCGCTATGAGAACGTCGCCATCGCCGGGCTGAACTATACGATGTTCGGCCTCCCCAAGATGCCGCCGTTCTATCTGAACGTGCACGTCTACTCGTGTATGCTCCTGCGGACCGACCTGCCGTTTCAGTGGCGCGGGCGCTATAACGAGGACACCGACCTCTGCCTGCAGGTGCTCGCCGCCGGGTGGTGCACGATCCTCACGAACGTGTTCCTGGCCGAGAAGGTCGGCACGATGCAGATGAAGGGCGGGAACACCGACGCGCTGTACGCCGCTGACGGGCGGCTGAAAATGGCGCGGCAGCTTGAGCGGCAGTGGCCGTATGTTGTCTCCACCGACCGCCGATTTAGCCGGCCGCAGCACGTCGTGCGGGATCAGTGGCGGAAGTTCGACACCCCGCTCAAGCTCAAGCCCGGGATCGACCCGGCGAAGCTGGCCGAGAAAAATGAGTACGGGCTCAAGCTCGGCGCAGAGAAGCCCGTGACGAGCAAGGACCTGCGCCGTCTCCTTGACGAGACGCATGATTAAATGTCGCCCGCTGCTGATCGGGCATGCGCCCTCCCGCACCGGGCGCGAGCCGGCGCTGCACGGGGCCGCCGGGGCGCGACTCGCCGAGCTGGCTGGCCTGAGCCCGGAGAATTGGTACAATCTCGTCGACACGGTGAATGTCTTTCGCACGTATCAGGGCGGCGACGAGGCGGGGGATTACTTCCCGGTCGGCAAGGCGCGCACACGCACGGCGTCGCTGCGTCGGCGCTGGGCCGATCGGGCCGAGATCCTGTTCGTCGGCCGGGCGGTGGCGCAGGCGTTCGGCTTCGGCGAGCTTGCGCCGTGTGTCTGGCGGGAGCTGACCCCCACCCAGCGTGTCGCGCTGATTCCGCACCCGTCCGGTCGCAACCGGTGGTATAACGACCCGAGCCAACGCGCGCAGCTCGCCGCATTCCTGCGTGCCCTATTCGCACCCCAGACCGGCCAGGAGGCGCGCTGATGCGGACCGCTCCGTTCATTCGACGGATTCTCGCGATGTGGTGCCCGAACTGCGACATCATTTTCGAGCTGGCGCCGACCTGTCCTCGCTGCGACAGCGGCAACATCACCTCGGTCACGCGCTGGTTGGACCGGGACCGGCCTGCGGCTGTGCGCTGAGCGAAAGGGGGATTCACATGGACGCGAAGGCAGCAGCGAAACTGTATCAGGCAGAACGTGATGGCGTTCGGCAAATCACCGGCCGACTCTCTGATAATCTCGGGGGGCTTTGCGCGCTAGGGGGGATCGGCGCTCGTCAGCTCATGACGCTTGCCGAGTGGAAGGCGCTCAGTCTAGGGCTCGATCCGATCCAGTGCCCCGCCTGCGAATATATCGCCAAAGAGATTCACCTCATCTCGCACCTGAATGACGTCCACCGCTGGTCCTTTAGTGAGATCGCGCGCAAGCTGGGGCCGGATCACGCATAGGGAGGTTGGGACCATGAATGCCAGGGCCGCTGCTTGGCTGTACGACGCCGACCGGCGCGGGGTACGACAAATCACCGAGACCTTTGTCGATAGCGACGGGGGCATGTGCGCGCTCGAGGTGCTGATTGTCGAGGTCGGGCTCAGGGACTCCTCGACGCTGGATCGTCTCTTCGGCTTCTCGACGAGCGCGCTTCAGTGCCCGGCCTGCGACCGGATCGCTAGAGAGGCCCACCTGATCGTGCATCTCAACGACGTCCATCACTGGTCGTTCAGTGAAATCGCTCGCAAGCTCGGACCCGATCACGCCTAGAGAAGGGGGGCGCCGATGAATGAGCGGGGCCTTGATGCACTGGTCCAGGCGGCCCTGGCCGGCCAGAAACAAATCTTCGGCAGCATGAACGATCGACGTGGGGGCCTCTGCGCCCTCGGGGTGTTGGCGCAGGCGGCGGGTGTGCTTGACGAGCCGATCGGCCACAGATTTTCGGTGATAGCCGCAGCCTACGATCTGCACGGTGCCCGCAAATGCCCGCTCTCTGAGTGTTCACGACGGGACCCCTGGAGGATGAGCGAAGCCGAGCTGATCGTCCATCTGAACGACCACCACCGCTGGGACTTCCTCACCATCGCGCGCAAACTCGGACCCGAGGGGGGCACCCCATGAACGAGCGCGGTCGCGACGCCTTGATTCAGGCAGCACTCGCCGGCCGACCACAGGCCATCGGACATATATACGACCGCCAGCACGGCCACTGCGCGCTCGGGATCCTCGCTGACGACGCCGGGTTACTCGACAAGATGATGCCAGACCTTGTCAGCATCGCGAGCCTGGCGACTATTTACGATCTTGCGGGGCTTCGCCCCTGCCCGACAGGCTGCGGGTATCGCGCGATCGAGGTGGATCTGATCGCGCACCTCAATGACCAGCACCACTGGGATTTTCTCTCGATCGCGCACAAGCTGGGGCCGGAGGTGGAAGCGTGAGCTGGAGTGTCACCGCGCGCTGTGAGCAGTGCGACGCCCGTATCACTGTCGAGCACGTGACGGTCGAGCAGCCGCGCACCGATCCGGAGGTCTCAGTCTTCGCGTTCCGCGCGATCCTCCGACGTCACGCGCTGGACGTGCATCCGCTCACCACAGATGCGGTGCAATAAAAGGTAACATCATGATATACTCGGGTCTCCGAAAGGAGGGGCGATGGCCAAGAAACTGTTCGAGCTACTCGTTGTTGAGGGGCAGCTGAAGGCCCAGGCGCAGGCGACACGGAATGATCTGCGCGCGACGTTCGAGAAGAAGCGCCACCTGTTCGAGGAGAAGCGGAAGACGTTCCTCCCGAACACGGAGGGTGCGACACCGGTGATCGAGGAGCAGCTGGATATCCAGAGCACCATCATGGACGAGCTGCACTGGATCGCGGGCATCTGGAGCAAAGCGCTCGACACGAGCTACGCCGTCGCCGAGGGTGACATGCACGCCCGGGCCGACGTCGTGCTTGATGACGGCACCACGCTGCTCCAGAATGTGCCGTCAACCGCGCTCCTCGAGCTCGAGAAGCGCGCCGGTGAGATGCAGGAGCTCCTCTCCGCCGTCCCGACGCTGGACCCGGCCAAGGGGTTCGTGCCGGACCCGGACCGGGGCCAACAAATCTTCCGGGCGCGCGAGGTGCGGAAGGCGCGCACGAAGGAGACGAGGCATCACGTGGTGGTGCCGCCGACCGAGCATCACCCGGCCCAGGTCGCGGTCGTGAACGAGGACGTTGTGGTCGGGCAGATCCACGAGCAGGAGTGGAGCGGGATGATCACCCCGGCGCGCAAGGCCGAGCTGATCGCCCGTGCTGAGGAGTTGCGCCGGGCGGTGAAGGCGGCGCTCCACCGCGCGAACGCCGTCGAATTGCCGGCGACATTGCCGGTGTGCGGAAAGATCCTGTTCGACTATGTGCTCGGCAACGGGCGCCGGTAGCGGGTCGCACTTAGGCACAGGTCCAGGGACACGCAGCAGGCACAGGGGCAGCGGGAAGTGCATAGAGACAGGTGACGGGGATGATCTCGCCGCGACGGGGCTTTCATCCACTCGGAGGTCGCGGGTTCGACACCCGCCCCCCGCTCCATTTCACACGCGGGGGTAGCTCAGGGGTAGAGCGCCGAGCGCAGGCCCAACGGGTCACGGGTGCGGCGAGGGGCAGGCACTTCGTCATATACGGGCGAGGGGCTGGGGGCTGATGCAGGCACGCAACGGTCCTCCGGCCTCTCGCTTGGTCATTTAACTCACGAGGAGGCCCACTCAATGGGGCAGGTGCGCGATACGATCGAAGACGTCGCCCCGGCGCGCGGCCGGAGCCCGCTGGTCAAGCTCGCGGACGTGAAGGATCAGCTGTACGACCTGCTCACGATCAAGAAGCGTGATCTGGAGCAGGAGGGGGACGCGCAGCGGAGTCGGAATGCCGCTGCTGTCGCGAAACTCGAGTCGGCTATCGCGGCCGTGAAGGACGCCGAGCGGTCGCTGGAGGCGTACTGATGAATGCGCGGGGCCGGGACGTGTTGGTGCAGGCGGCGCTGGATGGTCGGCCGCAGACCACCGGGATTCTCTACCACAAAGACGAAGGGCACTGCGCGCTCGGCATCCTGGCGGCCGCGGCGGGCCCCCTCTGGGAGGGGGGGGAGCGAAGCCCCAACATGCTCGTGTGGGGCCCCGCTGTGGTTGACCTCACGGCACTGATCAGCCTCTACGGGCTTGAGGGGTGGCAAGAGTGTCCGGCCTGCCCGGGGCCCGGCCCTGGGTATAGCGCGATCGACCTCATTACCCATCTCAACGATTACCACCGGTGGGATTTTCTCACTATCGCGCGGAAGCTGGGGCCGGAGGAGAGCACACCATGAACCAGCGTGGCCGTGATGCCTTGGTGGCTGCTGCCCTGGCCGGGCAGAGGCAAATTGTTGGCACCATGTCCGATGGACATGGTGGCCTCTGCGCGATGGGTGTGCTCGCAGCGGCAGCTCGTGTGCTTGACGCGAAGACGGGCCATAGATTTGCGGTGGTGGCCACACTCTATGACCTGAACGATGCTCTTATCTATGAGTGCGCAGAGGCGGCGTGTCGGAGGTGGGGCCCACCAGTGAAAATGAGCGAGGCTGACCTAGTCGTTCACCTGAATGACCACCACCGTTGGGACTTCCTGACTATCGCCAGGAAGCTCGGGCCGGAGGTGTAGTGTATGCGTGACCTTTTCGAGTTCTCGTGCACGAACTGCAAGGGGTATGTGCAGGTCCCCCTTCAGATCGAGGACGAGCGTGACATCATCATGGTCTGCCCCAACTGCCAACACGAGCATTACCGCGGTCTCAAGGACGGTGAGATCACTGAGCGGAGGCATAGCAATATGCGGGATAGTGAGCACGTGCATCGTATCGAGCCAACGATGGCGGCGTACAGTCGTGAACCGAAGCTCCAGAAGCTCGCGGCTCGCGGCCCGCTCGGGGACCTGTGGGCGCGGTTTGGGAGGAACTGATGCGACACGATGTAATTCGTCATGAATTTGAGGCGATCGGCGCCAAGACGGCTGTGGAGACCCTCGCTGGTGCGGGGCGCTGGCGTCGTCACGGGCTCATCCCCGTCCCCGATCACGGGATTAATCTGCGCGGGGATATGTTCGAGCTGTGGCTCAATCGTGACGTGGAGGTGTCGGTGCCGGAGGTGCAATCGCGTGCGCGACATCTTGTGCTTCGCGTTGGGTCGGCGGAGGCGCGCACGTACCTCTGTGGGCATGACGAGCGCCAGTGGTTCGTCGCCGGGGTTAAGGACAACCCGACCACGGTCGAGCAGGCGATGCGTCTCCTGCAACCGCCAGCCGTGCGGGCGGCCGTTATCGCCGCGAAGCTGAAGCACAACCAGCAGTTCCTGCGCCGGAACGCGGCGTTCATCCGCCAGGGCGAGTGGTTTTTCGTGCCGGCCCCAGAGTTTGCGGTCGAGCATACGCAGTAGTCCTCACTCGTGCTCAACAGCGAGCCGATCCGCCGCGGTAATTCGCGCCCGCACTTTGTCGAGTGGCTCTCTCAGCGTGGCGGGGTGCGGGTGATGCCGTGCCGGCACTACCCGAACGGGCTCACGCTTGCGGAGTGGGCGCCGTCGATCGAGGCGCTGCTTGACGGCTATGTGAGCAGCGGCGCCGTCCGGCCGCACGGGTGGCACTGTCAAAAGCGGTTCGGCGCAAGCTGGGTCATGCGCGACGCCGAGGTCTATGCCCTCGGCCGGGTCTGGCACCCCGACCACGCGACGATTCGTCTCCAGAAGTGGCATCGGGTCTATCTCAGCGATGAGGTGGTCGATCGACGCTTCCAGGCGTTTCTGGACTAGCAGCAGCAATGGGAGGGTGAATCATGCGCGTGCTAGGGCTGATGCTGGTGGCGCTACTGTGCACCGCCTGCGGCTGGGGGGTTGTTGACCCGGGTGAGCGCGCTGTCTTCGCCCGCTGGGGCAAGATCGACCCGGTCTGCTACCCCGAGGGGCTGTACTGGTACAACCCGGCCACCACGGACATGTACGAGATCGATGCGAAGGTGCAGGCGTTCGAGGTGAAGAAGGCGACGGCCGCGAGCCGCGACCTCCAGGAGATTCACGCGGACATCGTGCTGAACTTCGCCGTGGACGGCACGAAGTGCCACGAGCTCCTCCGCATCGTCGGCGCCGATTTCAAAAGTCGCATCATCGTGCCGGCGGTGCAGGAGGTCCTCAAGGCCGCGACCGCGCATTTCCCGATCGAGAAGGTTATCCAAGAGCGCGCCCGGTTGAAGGACGAGATCCTCAAGGGGCTTCGTGACCGCCTGACGCCCTATCACATCGTCGTGAATGATGTGGCGCTCACCAACTTCGAGTTCTCGGCCGAGTTCTCCAAGGCCATCGAGCGCAAGCAGGTCGAGGAGCAGAACGTGCAGCGCGCGGAGTTCTTACGCCAGCAGGCCGTGAAGGAGGCGGAGCGGCAGGTTGAGCTGGCGCAGGGGCAGGCGAAGTCCAACAAGCTCATCCGTGAATCGCTCGCTGGCGACCTCTTGCAGTTCGAGGCGCTCAAGCGGTGGAACGGCGTGCTGCCGACTGTCACCGGCGGCGCGGTCCCCTTCATCAACGTGGAGAAGAGCAAGTGATCCGCGGGGTCGCCGTCGTCTTCGGCGTGATCGTGATTGTTCTTCTTGTGGCCGCCGCGTTCGTGATCGTGGTGCGCGTGCTGGACTGGTGGCACCGTCGCCAGGAGCTTCGGCGCATCGCCGCGCGCGGTCATGACACCGAACTGCGCTCGGGGCGCTGACGGCCATGCCATTCACCTGGGAGGAGGAGCAGCGATGGGAGAGCTCGTCATTCTTACCGCCACAGACGGTGACCGCCGGATCCCCTGGGACCCCAACGACATGGCTCAGGTGCGCGACGCCCAACGGCGATTCCACGAGCTATTGGGTGCCGGCTACCGCGCCTACGCTGTGGGGCGCCGTGGGCAACGGGGGGAACGGATACTGGAGTTCGACCCAACCCTGGGGGAGGTACTCTTCACCGCGCGACACGGTTATAGCGGAGGGTAATGGCACGTGGGCGACCCCCACGACCGAATGGTTCTACTCCGGCACAACCAGCGCCAGCAACACGATCACCGTGACCTTCACGACGTCGGCGCCCCTGGCGCCGCCCTCGCCCGCGGTCCTGCTGGCCGAGCGGCGCGCCGACCGCTTCCTACGCGGGCTGTTGACAGCCCGACAGCGCCGCATGTGGGAGCGGTTCCGCTATATCATCGTGCCGTCGCCGAACCGACCGGGCGTCGTCTACAGGATCCCAGCGCATGGCATGATCCGGCAATTCGAGCGCGGGCGTCCTGTGCGCGATCTGTGCATCCACGTCAATGACGACCTCCCGGTGGGGGATCGCATTGTCTCGTTCAAGCTGCTCATCGAGGCCGAGGAGGCGGAGCTACACCGCACAGCCAACGTGCACAGAATTCCCAGCGCTGTGCTAGCGGGGCGATCATGAGCGTGTGCTACTGCTGCGGCATCTCGGGCTGTCAGGACCCGAATGAGTGTGAATGCTCGACCGGGCCCCACACCACTGCGCGCGAGGCGCTGGCCGAGGCCGCTGCGTATTTCAACCTCCTCCGACGCGCGACGACGCGGGATGAGGCGTGGCGGCTCGTCTGTAGCGCGATGACGGGCCACGTCCACTCGCTACTTCTGGGTGTGCTTCCTCAGGCCGGAGAGCATCATGACGTCTGCTGAGGCCGTCGACATCGTCAGCCGGATTCGCTACCGGACGACCTGGAGCCTCGCCGCTGGCGAGGCGGCTCACGACTGGGTAAATGTGTTTGTCCACCTGAATGAACCGGATGCGCGCGACAAGACTGGCCGCACCCCTGTCATGATTTACGCGAGCATCGGTATTCCAGTAGCGGACGCGGACGAGCAGGGGTTGCTGCGACAGGTGTTTGAGTTCATCTGCAATATCGAGCGCCACGAGGCGGCTGAGTGGTTCAGGTACAACGAGACGCGCCCGTTCGATCCGCACGCCAGAGACCACCTCTCATGACCACAGCTGACTGCGAGTGCCGGTGGGCGCCGTGGTGTGATTTACTTGGCTGCCTGAGTGCGCGTCTCACGGGCGGTGTGACGCGGTGTGCGCACGCCCCCTCGTCGCCGCCACCGCCACAAAGGAGAGACCCGCGCATGATCACGTACTATGTTACGCAGGTGTTCCCGCTCACCGGGCACGAGCCAGCTGTTGAGCAGCCCGCGCAGATCACCTTCTCCGAGGCGCAGGCGCGCGCGGTCTGCCCGATCTGCCTCGGGCCGGCGCTCTTCGGCACATGCGCGATGTGGTGCGCGCAGTGCGGGTTCATCAATAACCCATGAGTGGGCAGTGGGCGCGTGAGAGTGATGTCGATCCGCACGCGCAGTGTCGGGTCGCACTACGGGCCGCTGAGGCGGCGCGGTGCCCTCGTGAGCACGCCGGGCTAGAACGGCTGATGATCGCCGCCACCGCCGGCGTACCCGCGCTGCCGGACGCCTCACTCGGGCAAGATGTGGCAGCCATCGCCGACGGCTACGAGCGACGCATCGCAGCCCTGACGGCCGAGGTGCATGAGTATCAGCAGCTTGCCGAGCTGATGCGCACGCGCGAACAGCCGTGGATTCGGCGGTGGCAGGAGGAGACTGGCCAGGGCCCGCTGGTCTACCCCGACTACGGCGTCATCCTGCTCTGGATCATCACCAAGGCCGAGACTGCCGAGGCTGAACTCGCGCGGGCGCGGCGTCCCGAGGGGGGTTGAGGGGTGCTCAGCCTGCTGATCGGCGGGACCGTCGTGCTCGTGCTGCTGATCATGCTACTCGTCGCGCTCGTCATGACGAGCGAGAGGGGGGATCGGCGATAGCGATGGAAAATCCAGAAAGCTGGGGACTGGTGGAGCGGGTGACGCGGCGATGGTTGAGGCCGAGAAGGCCATACATGAACAGATGCCCGGCCCGAGTGTCGTCAGTCGCATCGCTCAGGCATTACGAGACGCCGGCCTACTTAACGAGTAGTGCGGGCCTGACGGATTTAGAATACCTCTCGTGGGAGGAGGGGGGTGCCATGAGCCTCTGCGTGTCGTGCGGTCTCCAACTCTCCGGCACCGCCGCCCTCTGCCCGCACCATCACTGTGTCTATGGCGATGACTGGGCAGTCGGCAATCGCATCATGTGTGACTTCTTTCACCGACGACGGGTGCCCGAGCGCTTGTCACGCGCTGAGCGCGACGACGACTTCTGGGCGCATATGGGCGATCTGGCCTGAAACGCGCGCAACCCGAAAGGAGCGAGACGCGATGCAGACCTGGCGCGAACGCATCCACGCTGCCCGTGAACGCGGCTATTTCACAGAAGGTGACGTCATTGACGCGACGGCGTCCTGGTCGACCTGTGCTGTCGGTGAGGTGCACAGCCGCTACGGGGATGAGATCATTCACTACCGCCAGGGCGTGTCCCCGAGTGATCATGAGCTCATACGCCTGGGGAGCAGCGGCGGCGGTACTCACGGATTCGGCTGGGCGGTCGCCTTACAGCACATGGATCGTGCCGAGCAGCTCCTTGACCTAATTGAGGACCGGGCGCTGGAACTGAAGCGAGCCTATACGCCCGAGATGCCGCGATGACCTGGCGTGAGCGGATTCAGGCGGCGCGTGCCCGGGGGCGCTTCACACTTGAGGACGAGTTTGACGCGGTGTATTCCTGGGAGACCTGCGCAGTGGGCGAGCAGGCGTCTCAGTACGGGTATGACGTGATCAAGTTCAGGGCGTCGATGCCGTCGGATGCCGAGTTGCGCCGCCTGGGGGGTCGTGCCGGCTTCGCACGGGCGGTGGAAAGCCAGCGCTTTGATGACGCCGAGCACTTCCTCGGGCTGATCGAGGATCGCGCGCTCCAGCTGAAGCGCGAGCAGCACGCGTGACGGGCGCCATGCACCGCACCGCGAGCTTCTGGGATCGGTTCCGCCTTCATTACGCGCGCCAGGTCGTCGAGGGCGCGGCCTCACTCCAACTTGTCTGCCCGTACTGCGACGCCGTGCAGACTGAGACGATTATCGGTGTGATAGGCGGTGACGTCGTCTACCGTTGTGAGAACACGTACGCCGGCAAGGGGTGCGGCCGAGAATTCAGGGGGCCGCAATGACCGAGCCGGAGCAGATGCGCTATCTCGGGGTGCTCGGGCTCCTCGGTGAATGCTCGGTCTACGTCCCGGAGGAGCTCCGCGTGATGATCGAGCAGGCGATGGCGGACGCCTGCGCAGCTCACCCTACGCTGCGCTGGCGTCGCCTCATCAACCGCATCGAGATCGAGGTGGCGCCGTGACGCCCGACCTCGCCGTCACGATCCTCGGCTGGGCATTTGTCATCGACGGGCTCGCGGTGATCGCCTTCGCCACCTATTGGTGGTGCCGCCGCGTCTGGCTCGCCGAGCAGGAGGACCAAGACCGCGCGCGGCGCCGCGCCACACGGGAGGAGACCGATGCGACACCCTGAGCCCCCGCCGCCCGTCATCAACGCGCGCTTCCCTGGCTGGGTGCTGTGCCTCTGCGGCCACCCCCTGCGTGAGCACCACCTCGGCACGCCGCAGGGCGGCTGGCGGGAGTGCCGGACCACCGTCCCCCGCCGCGTGTTCGGGAGCCACCGCTGCCCGTGCGTCCGCTTCATCGAGGCGCCGTTCGCGCAGCAGCAGCTGCTCCTGCTATGACACACATCGGGATCGTTGGCCACGAGGCGGCGAAGTTTACGATGGTGACCGAGCGCGCCGCCCGGGCGCTCATCCGCACCCTCCTGCCGCCTGGTAGCGTGCTGGTCAGCGGGCGCTCCCCGCTCGGCGGTATCGACGTCTGGGCTGAGGAGGAGGCCGCCGCGCTCGGGCTGGAGACGAAGATCTTTCCGCCCCTGACCTCGTCCTGGTCGACGGGCTACAAGCCGCGCAACCTGCAGATCGCCCACACGTCGGCGATCGTCCACTGTCTCGTCGTCAGCACGTATCCGCCGGGGTATCGCGGGATGCGCTTCGACTTCTGCTACCACTGTAGTACGCGCGACCACATCAAAAGCGGCGGCTGCTGGACGGCGCTGCGCTGCGCTCAACGGCGCTGGCACATCATCGCGGAGGACGGCAGTGCCGTCACTCTCACGCGCTGAGCTCCGCGCGCTCGGCCGGCGCCCGCCGCAGCCGGTGAAGCAGCCCGGCGAGTGGCTGGCCGTGTTCGTCAGCGGCCGGCTCGTGAACCTCAAGAACCGCCGGATGCACTACTACGCCCAGGCGCGCTACAAGCGGGAGTGGCGGGACCGGGTGGCCATGGCCCTGGTGGCGACCGGCTGGCGCCTGCCCGGCCGCCCCCACCGCCAGCCCCTCATCGTCACCCTCCGGG
>Ga0247830_10000714_pt1 | contig 12517 bp, 11 predicted proteins | sample 12C_Control_Day5_FD_207766 | JGI IMG/M metagenome (GOLD analysis project Ga0247830, IMG submission 207766) | Soil microbial communities from agricultural site in Penn Yan, New York, United States - 12C_Control_Day5 | ecosystem: Environmental > Terrestrial > Soil > Agricultural land | place...
CCTGCACCCACGCGCCGGCGCGCCTGGCGGGCGGCCTCACCCGCCCGACCAGACCGAAGGGCACCCGACTGGGGGTTGCCCAGGCCTCCACGTCGCATCCCCGACGTGCTGTCGGACGGCGTCAGCAGCCCCACGCTTCTCGGTATGGGTTGAACCCCCCCGGGGTCAGGTACCCAAACCGTCAGTGTCCCGAGTCGGATACGGGGGCTACTTGGCGACGAACTCCGCCGGAAGCTGCCGCCAGCGATAGACGTTCGGCGCCGCCTGCTCGATCGTCCACCGCTCGGGGTAGTGGAAGCCGACCGTCGTCTCGCGCACGTAGTACCCGGGCACGGTGATCTGCTGGCGGAGGATCCGGGGCCCGGGTGCGGGGCCTTCGCTCGGCGGCGCCGGTGTGGCAGCCGGCGCGTCGGGGGTCTTGGCCTCCCCTTCCGCGGTGGGTGGTGCGGGCTCGGCGACCGGCGGCGTATCCGCCGGGCCGGTCACGACGTACTCGAGGATGACGGGCTGCGCCGGCACGTAGATGAAGCGGAGCAGCTGCCCCTGCGGCGTCGTGATGCCGCTCCACGGCATGGACGGGTGAGCGGGGGCGGTCGGCGAGACCTGGGCCGTGGCCGTCGACGGGAGCGCCAGCAGGACGAGCGCGAGGACGCAGGCCGGGACGTTCACGGAGCGATTCTCGGTCGGGGTGGCGCCGCGAGTCAACGGTCCCAACGCGGTCGCGCCGGGCCCGCGAGGTCGTGGTTCCGGTCGGGGGCTGGCCCGACCCGTAGCGCGCCCCCGGCCTGGAGTGCCAGCTGGCCTCGGCGAAGTGGTACAGTCTGGCGCCATGGCAGCGCAGGCGAGGCCGCCGGAATCCCCGGATGGCCCCCGGGGGCTTCGACCCGTCATCCTCGTGGTCGACGACGAGCCCGGCTTGCGCGAATCCTTCCGCCTCGTCCTCGACCAGGACTACGAGGTCATCGACGTGCCCGACGGCGCCTCCGCGCTCGACGTCGTGCGCTCGGCCCAGGTCGACCTGGTCCTGCTCGACATCCGGTTGCCTGGCATGGACGGGATCGAGGTGCTGGAGCGCATCAAGGCGATCGACGAGGGGATGGAAGTCGTGCTGGTCACCGCGGTGCGGACGGTGCGCACGGCGGTGGCCGCCATGAAGCTCGGCGCGTTCGACTACCTCACCAAGCCCTTCGAGGAGGACGAGCTGCTCTCGCTCGTGCAGCGCGCGCTGGAGCGGCGCTCCCTCGCGCGCGAGGTCGTCTACCTGCGCTCCGAGCTCGAGCGGCGGCAGGACGCCGAGCTGGTCGGCCAGCACCCCGAGATGCAGCGGCTCCACCGGCTGGTGGCCCAGGTCGCCCGCACGACGACGACAGTGCTGATCACCGGGGAGAGCGGCACCGGCAAGGAGCTCGTCGCGCGCGCCATCCATCGCCAGGGGCCGCGGAGCGACAGGCCCTTCGTCGCGGTGAACCCGGCCGCCACCGCCGAGACGCTGCTGGAGTCCGACCTGTTCGGCCACGAGCGGGGCGCGTTCACGGGCGCTTACCAGCGCAAGCTCGGCAAGTTCGAGCTGGCCCAGGGCGGCACCTTGTTCCTCGACGAGATCGCCACCCTGCGATCGGAGTTGCAGGTCAAGCTGCTGCGCGTGCTGCAGGAGCGGGAGATCGAACGGGTGGGCGGAGGGCAGGCCATCAAGCTCGACGTGCGCATCATCGCCGCCACCAACGCCGATCTGCCCGCCGCCGTGGCCGCCGGCACCTTCCGGGAGGACCTGTACTACCGGCTCAACGTCGTGCACCTCACGGTGCCCCCGCTGCGCGAGCGCGCCGACGACATCGAGCCGCTGGTCGCCCACTTCATCCGCCGCTACAACCACGAGTTCGGCAAGCGCATCCAGAGCCTCACCCCGGAGGCGGCGGAGGCCCTGCGCGCCTACCGCTGGCCCGGCAACGTGCGGGAGCTGCAGAACGTCGTCGAGCGCTCCGTGGTCCTGGTGGAAGGGCCGACCATCGACGTCGGGGACCTCCCCCTCGAGCTGTCGCTGAGCGCCTCCGTGACGGCGGCGCGGCCCGACGCGCTGCCTCTCAACGAGGCCAGCGATCGTTTCGAGCGCCAGATCGTCCTCCGCACGCTCGGCCACGTCGATGGCAACGTGAGCGAGGCCGCCCGCGTGCTCGGCATTCACCGTAACTCGCTCAAGGCGAAGCTCGCGCGCTGGAAGATCCGGGCGCGCGACGTGGGCGGCAGCGGCGCACAGTAGCAGGCCACCCCGCACCGTTGTTGGCCAACCTGTGTAAAAGGCCTGAAGAATCAACGGGCTGGATCACACTCGGTCCCGCAGCAGCTGCCCAGTGATGGTGCAGCATTCCCCGCCGTCGTCCCCGGGCAGCGGGAACCACAATCCAGAAGAATCGAGGACTTGCACGCATGACCCGCGCACGCTCGGAATGGCGATCGATTTGCTGTGGGCTTCCCCTCGTCGGAACCCTCATGGAGAGGGTTCCCAGACTCCTAGAAGGGGAGGCACATGAACAAGATCCTGGCTGCTGCCCTGCTGCTCGCGTCGCTCCTCCTTGCGCTGCCGGTCGTCGAGTCCGCCACCTCGTCCACGCAGCTCTTCCAGGCCATCGGCACGGCCGAGGGCGGCGGAGGGGGGTACTAGGCCTCTGTTCCTTCCGAGCCTTGGCGAGGAAGGGGGGCGGGTGCCCCCCTGGCCTCGTCGGGCTGCTGCTGCTCGTCGCGCTCGTGGCATCGCCGAGCGCGGTCGTCGCGCAGGGGCCGAGCGCGTCAGGCGGGGCGTCTGTCTACCGGCGGCCCCTGGGGGGCGATCCGGCCACGCTGGACCCGGCGCGGATCAGCGACATCTACGGTCTGTCGGTGGCCCAGCAGATCTTCGACGGCCTCGTGGAGTTCGATCAGACCCTGACGATCGTGCCTGCGCTGGCGCAGTTCTGGAAGGCGACCCGCGACGGCCTCACGTGGACGTTCACGCTCCGCCAGGGCGTGAAATTCCATCACGGGGGCGCCGTGACGGCGGACGACGTCGTCTACTCGCTGACGCGGCTGCTCGACCCACGCGTGAAGTCGTCGGCCGCCGATCTGTTCGCGAACATTCATGGCGCCCGCGAGTTTCGCGAGGGACGGGCCGCCACGGTCAGCGGCCTCACCGCGCTGGACGCCTCGACCGTGCGGATCGTGCTGGACGAGGCACAGGCGCCGCTGGTGTCCATGCTCGCTGTCGGCCACGTGAAGATCGTGCCGCGTAGTCGCGCCACCGAGCAGGGCGAGGCGTTCGGCGCCGCGCCGGTCGGGACGGGACCGTTCCGGTTCGAGCGCTGGGAGCGCGGCAAGGAGATCGTGCTGACCGCCAACCCCGACTACTTCGGTGGCGCCCCGCGACTCGGGCGGATCGTCTATCGAATCTTCCCCGGCGAGCAGGTGGCCAGCATGTTCGAGGAGTTCCGCAAGGGCCAGCTCGAGGACAGCCCGGTCCCGATGCAGGGCTACCCAAAGTTGCTCGCCTCCACGCGGAGCACGCACGTCAAGCGCCCGATGTTCAGTGTCCGGTTCCTGGGGCTGAATACGCGCGTGAAGCCGCTGACCGATGCCCGCGTGCGCCAGGCCCTCATCTACGCCCTCGATCGCCAGGCCATCATCGAGGAAGTCACGCGGGGCCGCTTCGTGCTCGCGCGAGGCATCCTGCCGCCGGGGACGCTCGGCTACAACCCGGGGCTGCGCAGCTACGCGTACGATCCCGCCCGCGCCCGCGAGCTCCTCGCCGAGGCGGGCCATCCGGAGGGCCGGGGGCTCGGGCCGCTCGTCATCTGGTCCAGCGTCCGGCTGGAGCGCGAGCACCAGCTGATCACCCAGCAGCTCGCCGCGGTGGGTGTGCGGGCCGAGTTCAGGTACGTCACGGAGTGGCCGCAGTTCAACCGGATGCTGGCCAGTGGCCAGTTCCCGATCTTCCAGTACGCGTGGTCCGCCGACGTGCCCGATCCGGACGGCTTCCTGTTCAAGCTCTTCCACTCGAAGAGCCCGCGCAACTACACCGGGTACGCGAATTCCCAGCTCGATGCGCTCCTGATCCAGGCGCGGAACGAATCCGACGGCCAGCGCCGGGTCGACCTCTACCGCCGGGCCGAGCAGCTCGTCATGGACGACGCCGTCGTGATCCCGTTCTTCCACTACACCTACGAGCGCGTCTTCCAGCCCTATGTGAAGAGCATCGAGGTCAGCGGACTGGGCGATCCCTACATCCCCCTCCGGAAGATCTGGCTGGAGCGGTGAGCCCCTCGTCGGCTCGCGCCCGCTCGCTGCAGACCCAGCTCCTGTGGGGCACGGTCCTGGTCATCTGCCTGGTGATGGCGGCGGTCATGGCGGTCGTCGAGCAGCGTCAGCGCACCGCCGTCGTCGAGGAGGCTCACCGCCGTGGCGAGGTCCTCGCCCGCGACCTGGCCGCGGTGTCCCATGCCCCGCTGCTGCTGTACCACTTCACCGCGCTCGAGCAGCACGCGGCCCGCCTGGCCCTCGAGGACGACGTCCGCTACGCGATCATCCTCGACGCCGAGGGGCGGGTGGCCGCGCACAGCGCTCGGCCGGAACGGGTCGGGCTCGTGCTCCCGGGCGAGGTCGATCGCAAGGCGGCCGCCACCCTCGAGCCGCTCGCGCAAGAGACACGGACCGAGAGCGGCGAAGTCATCGACGACTTCGCGGTGGCGGTGATGGTGAGCCAGCAGAAGTGGGGAGTCGTCCGGGTCGGCATGTCGCGTCAGCGCACCGAGGCCTTGATCCGCCGCACCCGATGGGAGCTGGGCGGGTTGACCGTCGTCACGCTGCTGCTCGGCGGCCTGGCGGCGGGGCTGGTGGCCCGGCGGATCTCCCGGCCGATGCAGCAGCTGGCCGAGGGCGCGGCCGCCATCTCCCGCGGCGAGCTCGACCTCCGGATCGAGCCGACCACCGACGACGAGATCGGGCGCCTGGCGGTGGCCTTCAACCACATGGCAGCCCAGCTGCGCCAGCAGCGCACCGACCTCGAGGGCGCCAACGCCGAGCTGCGGCAACGACTCGACGAGGTGGCCGACCTCAAGAGCTACACCGACAACATCCTGGCCTCGCTGACCAACGGCATCGTCACCGTCGACCTCGACGGCCGCGTGGTGACGCTGAACCCGGCCGCCGAGATGATGACGGGCTTCTTCGCCGGCGAGGTGATCGGACGGTACTGCACCGAGGTCTTCGCTCAGACCCCCGAGCTCGGTGAGATCCTGATGGAGACGATCGCCAGCCGCTCCGCCTCACCAGGGGTGGCGGCCACGCTGCACCGCCGCAACGGCCGCGTGCTGCCGGTGGAGATCAGCGCGGCCCCGCTCAAGGGCGGCGAGGGCAAGGATCTCGGCGTCATCGCCGCCATGCGCGACCTCACGGTGGTGCGCGAGCTCGAGGGTCGGCTGCGCCGCTCCGACCGGCTCGCCGCCGGCCTGGCCCACGAGATCAAGAATCCGCTGACCTCGCTGCTGACCTTCAGCCGGCACCTCGCGCGGCGCTTCGACGACGAGCAGTTCCGCGCCAAGTTCCAGTCGGTGGTGCCGGGCGAGCTGGAGCGGATCAACGGCATCGTCGAGGGGCTGCTCGCGCTGGCGCGGCCGGCCCGGGTCAGCTTCGCGGCGGTGCGGCTGCCGGCCCTGCTCGAGCGGGCGGCGGCCCTCTACGCCCACGAGATGGAGAGCCGCGGAGTGCAGGTCACGCGCGACTACGCGCGCGACCTGCCCGTCGCCTGGGTCGACTCCGAGGCGATGTACCAGGCCCTCGTGAATCTCGTGCGCAACGCCCTGGACGCCATGCCCTCCGGCGGTGAGCTGATCCTCCGGGCAGGCTGGAGCGACGACCACCACGTGGGGCGGCCCGGGCGGCGCGGGCCGGCCGGCACCCGGCGCGTGCGGGTCGAGATCGAGGACACCGGCATCGGCATCCCGGCTGCCGACGCCGACCGCGTGTTCATCCCGTTCTTCAGCACGAAGACCGGCGGGACCGGCCTGGGCCTGGCGCTGACGCACAAGATCATCGAAGACCACGGCGGGAGCATCGACTTCCGGAGCGCCGTCGGCGACGGCACCGTCTTCCGGATCGTGCTGCCGCTGTTCCCCGATCCCCCGGCCGAGCCGGGGCCCCATGGCAACGACCTTCGGTGATCTGGGGTCCTCCGGTGAGCCGGCGGCCGTGAAGCGGCAACGCGCGACGCTTTCTGAGGCGCTCGCCGAGGCCGAGCGCCTCGGCCACGAGCTCGAGCAGGAGCGCGTGCGTGGCCGCCGGCTGGAGGAGGACCTGCGCGACGCGCGGCGGCTGGAGGCGCTGGGTCGGCTGGCCGGCGGTGTCGCCCACGACTTCAGCAACATCCTGGCCGTCATCACCGGCTACAGCGAGCTGATGCTCAAGCGGATGGACCCGACCGATCCCATGCGGGTGGGCGCGGAGTCGATCCGCAAGGCCGCGGTGTGGGGCCTGAACCTCACCCAGCACATGCTCGCCTCCAGCCGGGCCGCGGCGCCGGCCCGCAGCTCGCTCGACCTCAACGCCGTCGTGACCGGCGTCGTTCGCACGCTGCAGCCGATCCTCGGCGACCAGATCGAGGTGGCGCTCCGGCTCGAGCCGCAGCTGGGCAGCGTGGTCTCGAACGCCGGCCAGCTCGAGCAGGCGCTGATGAACCTCGTGCTGAACGCCCGCGACGCGATGCCTCGCGGCGGCCGGGTGACGATCGAGACAGGCCACGCGACACTCGAGCAGAGTCCGGTCGGGCCGCTCCGGGCGGTCATGGTCCGCGTGCGCGACACCGGCACCGGGATGGACGCCGACACGCTGTCACGAGCCTTCGAGCCGTACTTCACGACCAAGCCGCCCGGCAAGGGCAGCGGGCTCGGTCTGGCGACGGTGTTCGCGTTCGTCACCCAGAGCGGCGGGCACATCGAGGCCACCAGCGAGGTCGGACAGGGCTCGACCTTCACGCTCTATCTGCCGCGCGAGGGCTTCGAGGTCGTCAGCGCGGCGACCAGCGCTCCGCCGGATGCCGCCACCGTGCTGGTCGTGGAGCCGGAGACGGATGTCCGAGAGCTCATCGGCGAGATCCTCGACATCCATGGCTACCACGTGCTGAGCGCGTGTGGCCCGGACGAGGCGCTGGCGGTGAGCCGGGCGTACACGGGCCCGATCGCTCTGATCGTCGCCGACCTGCTGTCACCCGGGGTTTCGGGCGACGGGCTGGTGCAGCGGCTGGGGCCGAGCCGGAGCGGCGCGCGGGTGCTCTACCTGTCCGGCGACCTCGCGGACAGCGTGGAGGAATATCGTGGGCTGCGGCCCGGCGTCGGCTTCCTGCACAAGCCCTTCACCGTGGACGCCCTCGTGCACAAGATCCACGAGATGCTGCGCGCGCCTACTGGTTGAGGCGGCGGCGGAGGAAGCCCAGGAAGCCCTGGGGGAAGAAGATCACCATCAGCGTGAAGATGATGCCCACCGGGATCAGGTAGTACTCGAAGTAGCGCGACAGTCCCTCGCGTAGGAGCAGGAAGAACGCGGCGCCCGCGACTGGACCCACCAGGGTGCCGACGCCGCCCATGACGTTGAAAATCACGACCTCGCCGGAGACCAGGAAGAAGACGAAGTCGGGGGCGGCGAACTTGTTCTGGATCGCGTACAGCACCCCGGCCAGGCCCGCGAAGAGCCCGGACAGCATCACGGCCACGATCTTGTAGCGCTCGACGGCGTAGCCGATCGCCCGCGTGCGGGGCTCGTTCTCGCGGATCGACTGCAGCACCATCCCGAACGGCGACTGGGTGATGCGTCGCAGGAGCAGGTAGGAGAGCGTCACCACAGCGAGCACGAACCAGTGCAGTGTCTCCGGCGTGAACGAAGTGCTCCAACCGAGGAGCCCAAGTGCCGGCTGGCGGAAGTTGAGGCCGTTCTCGCCGCCGGTCACGTCGGTCCAGGTGAAGATGATCACGTAGAAGATCTGCGAGAACACGAGCGTGGTGATCCCGAAGTAGATATCGCGCAGACGCGTGGAGAAGTAGGCGACGAAGACCGCCACCGCACCGGCGCCCACGAGCCCGTAGAGGATGGCCAGCCACAGATTCGGCGGCTTGACGCTGAGCAGCGCGGCCGCGGCGCCGTACATGCCGAGGCCGAAGAACGCCGAGTGTCCGAACGAGATCATGCCGGTGTACCCGATCAGGATATCGGAGGACATCGCCAGCAGGCCCCAGATGAGGATCTCGGTGACGAAACGGCTCCAGAACGGAGGCAACACCGTCGGGGCGGCGGTGAGCAGACCCAGGACGATCGCGAAGCCGATCCAGTAGCCGCGGTTGGAGTGACGTCCGCTCATCGGGCTCATTGAAGCGCGTGGCGCGCGGCCGAGGCGACCCGCCGGCGGGCTGAGAGAGACGGGCGTGGCGTCATTTCGGGGTCGGCACGAACAGGCCGGTGGGCCGGAACAGCAAGGTCAGGATGAGGGCGACGAAGGACACGATGACCGCCTGGGCGGGGCTGACGAACAGCGAGGCGTAGGCCTCCAGCAGGCTGATGAAGATCGAGGCCAGGATCGAGCCGCCGAGGTTGCCCATCCCGCCCACCACGACCACGATGAACGCGCGCAGCGTGAAGTCGGCCCCCATGGTCTGGGTGACACCGCCCAGAGGTCCGAACAGCACGCCGCTGGCCGCGGCCATGGCGGCGCCGATCGCGAAGACCGCCGTGTGCACCCACGGCACCGGAATGCCCATGGCCGAGGCCATGATGCGATCCTGCGTGGTGGCGCGGATCCAGATGCCGTACGTGCCGCGCTTGAGGAAGAGCCAGAGGGCGCCGATGATGGCGCCGGCCAGCAGCGCCGTGGCCACCCGGTACCATGGGTACTGCAGGTAGAAGAGGTCGAAGCGGCCGGTGATCGGCTCCTGCAGCTGGCGGGCCGACGGCCCCCACTGCCACAGCGCGTACTTCTGCAGCACCAGCGACACGCCGAAGGTCGCCAGGATCGTCGTGAGCGGATCCCGACCCAGCAGCGGGCGCAGCGTGCTGATCTGCAGCGCGGCCCCGATGACCGCGATGACGATGGCCGCGACCAGCAGCGCGATCCAGAAGTTGCCGGTGGCGGCCATGGTCGTGGCCCCCACGAAGCCGCCCAGCATCACCAGGTCGCCGTGAGCGAAGTTGACGACGTCCATGATGCCGAAGATCAGCGTCAGCCCCGAGGCGACCAGCGCCAGGATCATGCCGTTGACGAGGCCGTTCACGGTCTGCACCGCGATCTGCTCCAGCGGGATCCCCACGCTCACACCCCCAGGTACTGGTGGATGACCGACTGGTCCGCGCGCAGGTCGGCGGCCGAGGCCTGGTGGCGGACCACGCCCTTCTCCATGATGTAGACCCGGTTGCTCACCTCGAGGGTGAGCGGCACGTTCTGCTCGACGAGCAGGATGGCCACCCCCTCGCGGTGGAGGACACCGATGGTGTCGCGGATCTGCGAGACCATGCGCGGCATCAGGCCCTCGGTCGGCTCGTCGAGCAGGATGATCTTGGGCTCCAGCATCATCGCGCGGGCGATGGCCAGCATCTGCTGCTCGCCGCCCGACAGGGTGCCGCCGGCCTGGTTCCGCCGCTCGCGCAGCACCGGGAACGCGTCGTAGACCTTGGTCAGCAGCGCCTCGCGGCGCGCGTCGTCGACGCCGGCGCGGTCGAGGCCGGTCCGGAGATTCTCCAGCACGCTCAGCAGCTTGAAGATGCGCCGGTCCTCCGGCACCCACGCGATGCCGAGCCCGGCCAGGTGATGGGGCGCCACGCCCGTGATGTCGCGGCCCTCGAACGTCACGTGGCCGCTGGCCGGCCGCGCCAGTCCCACGACGCTCTTGAGCGTCGTCGACTTGCCGACGCCGTTGCGACCGAGCAGGCCGACCACCTCCCCCGGGCCCACCTCCAGGCTCACGCCGTGGAGGATGTGCGACTTGCCGTAGTACGTGTGGATGTCGCTGAGGCTGAGCATCAGGTCTTGAGGTAGACCTCCTGCACCCGCGGGTTGGCCTGGATCTCGGCCGGCGCGCCCTCGGCCAGCACCTCGCCGTAGTGCAGCACCGTGATCGTCCGCGCCAGCCCCATCACCACCTCCATGTCGTGCTCGACGATCAGGATGGTGAGGTTGGCGGCGATGCGACGGACCAGCTCCACGGTGGCGTGCGTCTCCGCCACGCTCATGCCGGCCGTGGGTTCGTCCAGGCACAGCAGCTTGGGCTCGGTGGCCAGGGCGATGCCGATCTCGAGGTTGCGCTGCTCGCCGTGCGAGAGGTTGGCCGCCAGCTCGGCTTCCTTCTCCAGGAGCCCGACCGAGGCCAGCACCGCCCGGGACCGCTCGAGCACGTCGGTGTAGGCGCGGTGGTGGCGGAGCAGGCTCCAGCCGTGACGGCGCGACTGAGCGGCGATGCGCACGTTCTCCAGCACGGTGGCGCCCGGCATGATGTTGGTGATCTGGTAGGAGCGGGCCAGCGCCTTGCGCGAGATCCAGTCGGGCGGCAGGCCCGTGATGTCCTCGCCGTCGAACAGGATGCGACCGCTGGTGGGGCGGATCACGCCGGTGAGACAGTTGAAGAAGGTCGATTTCCCGGCGCCGTTGGGACCGATGATGGCGCGGATCTCCCCGCGCCGGACCGCGACGTTGACGTTGTTGAGCGCGGTGAGACCGCCGAAGCGGACGGTGAGTCCCTCGGTGCGCAGGATGGGAGCGGCGCCCCCGCCGTCGGAGGCGGGGGCGCCGGTCGGGTGAGAGCTGGCCGACACGCTCAGGCGAACTTGCAGCCGGTCGGCGGCACGATGGTCTTCTCCCTCGAGACGACATCGAGGATCTTGTACTTGCCGCCCTGGATCTCGAAGAGGAACTCGCGCAGGAACGCCTGGTGATCCTCCTTGCGCAGCAGCTTGTCGCCCTGCGGGAAGTCGTCGCCTTCCTTCATCTCCAGACCCTCGAGGGCCTCGATGAGCTTCATGGTGTCTTCCTTGCCGCGGAAGCCCGACTTCGTCATGCCGATCTTGAGCGCGTTCACCGCCTCGTAGTTCGACTGCACGTAGCGGTCCGGCAGCGGGCCGGACGGATCGATCTCCTTGAGCCGCCGGGTGGACTCCTCGAGGAAGCGCTTGTGGTGCGGCGTGTTCAGCACGCCCTCCAGCACCGGCACGTAGCGGTCGATGCCGACGAAGCCGTTGGCCTTGGCGCCCATGGCGGGCAGGTTGGTGGACACCGCGATGGCGCCGTCGCCCGCGAGCTTGTACTTCTTGCTGAGGCCGAGGTCGGCGCACTGGGTCACGAAGGCGATGCCCTGGGGGCCGAAGAAGATGCCGAAGAGCCCGTCGAAGCTGCCGCTGATCCTCGACAGGAACGGCGTGAGCTCGGTGGTGCCGAGCGGGATGCCCAGGGTGCCGACGACGTCGCCGCCGTTCTTCTTGATCTGGGCCACGAACGCGTCCTTGGTGGACTGCCCCCACGCGTAGTCGGCGAAGGCGATGTACCACTTCTTGCCCATCTTGTTGACCATGTACGGAGCGGCGGCCACCGCCTGGGCGGGAGCGAAGTCGAACGGCCGGAAGACGTACCGGCTGCACTTGGACTGAGTGATCGTCGTGTCCAGGCACACGCCGATCATGTAGACGGTCTTGGCCTCCTCGAAGACCGGCATGCACGCCAGGCACACGTTCGAGAGATAGCCGCCCTCGACGACGTCGACCTTGTCCTCCAGGGTGAGCTTCTCGGCCTTGCGGCGCCCGATGTCCGGCTTGGACTCGTAGTCGACGACGATGGCCTCCAGCGGCCGGCCGTTGACCCCGCCGCTCTTGTTGATGCGCTCGACGGCCATCATGGTGCCGACCAGCGCCGTCTTGCCCCCCGCCGCCGCGGTACCCGTCAGCGGCTGCATCACGCCCATCTTGTAGGGCTTGGCCTGTCCGAAGGCCTCTCGCCAGGGTGCCGGCACCAGGATGGTTGCGCCGAGGGCACCGGCCGCCGCCGCGCCCATGCCGAGGAACGTCCGGCGGGTCGTCTTGCCGCTCCACCACAGGTCCTTGGTCCAGGTCTCGTTCTGCCACCGCTCGGTCATGTGCTGCCTCCTGTCGTTACCCGCGGATCGGGCACGGTCGGGGAAAATGAGTGTCCCTACTTATCACCAACCGGTCAGACCATGCAAGCGTTGCCGTGGTCCGACAACTGACGGTGTTCTTGGCAGTCCCGGGGCCGGGAGCTTGCCGTCGCCGCCGGCTCGAGCTGCGGGCGCGGCCTAGCGGGACAGCAGCCCGGACTCGACGAGCGCGCGGCGGATGGCCTCTCGCTCGGCGGCCGGGACCGGGGTGAGGGGCGGCCGGACGTGGGCCGCCGGGATGCGACCGAGCAGGACCAGGGCCTCCTTCATCCGGTTGTGCATGTCCACAAACGGCGGCGCGTAGAAGACGCGCACCAGCGGATCCAGGCGGTCGTTGATCCGCCGGGCGCCGTCCA
>Ga0247830_10000716_pt1 | contig 12513 bp, 10 predicted proteins | sample 12C_Control_Day5_FD_207766 | JGI IMG/M metagenome (GOLD analysis project Ga0247830, IMG submission 207766) | Soil microbial communities from agricultural site in Penn Yan, New York, United States - 12C_Control_Day5 | ecosystem: Environmental > Terrestrial > Soil > Agricultural land | place...
AGCAGTCGACCTGATCGTACTTCCAGCGTGACAGCGCGTTCTGTTTGAGCCGGAAGTCGACACGCCGCGATGCAACGAGCGGCGCGCGCTTTGGCTGCGTGCTCATCGAGAGTGCCAGCGCAGCCATCGCCACGCCATGCGGATCGTGCGCGTGAACGATGTCCGGTCGCAGCTGTTTGATGGCGCGTGAAAGGCGCCACGCGGCCGAAAGGTCCATTTCGGTGCGCGGCGCCAGGGGCAGCAGCTCGAGCCCTTCGGCGGCCCGGTTCCTCAACTCACCATTGGGATGCGCGACGAGCATTGCGCGATGCCCCGCGGCGCGCATGCCCAGCACGGTGACCAGCACCTGGTTCTGCCCACCCCGCCACGACACTGCCGTGTCGATATGAAGGGAGAACATTCAATCGGCGTGCGGCTTGGCCGCCGCAGCCTTGGCGGAGGTGGGACTCCGGGGTCCGGAGTCTGCCGCGCCGGATGCAGGATGCGTCGGCAAGCGAGGCTCGGAGTGTGCCGATTGCGAAGCCGCAGCCGAGGAGAGTCGTTGTCGCTCCCATAGCTTTGCGAGCTTCAGGAAGACGTAATACGAGTTCAGAACGGAGATGATGAACCCGAGGGTGCCGTCCTTGAACCCTGCCCGCAGAACGTAGTTCCTCATGAACGCGAGCCACGGGTGGATCGCGATGGCGAGGACGTTGGTTCGGCGTCCGCCTTCATGCCACTGCTCGGCGACCATCGTCGTATACGCGTTGATCTTCGAGAGATGGTGGGCGATGTCGCGATACGCATAGTGCTCGAGCTCACCGTGCAGTTTCGCGGGCTCCCCTTCCGTCAGGCGAAACGATTCGTGGATCCTCAGGCTATTCCAGCGTCCGCGGCGCCGGTCGTACAGTCGCAGCTGGTAGTCCGGGAACCAGTCCGTCGAACGGATCCACCGTCCGAGATAATTGGTCACGCGGCGGATGCGATATCCCGGCGCCGTGGGGCCGCGCATGAGCAGCTCGCGGATCTCGGCGGCGAGCGCCGGTGTGACGCGCTCGTCGGCGTCCATCGACAGGACCCAGTCGTGGGTCGCCTGGTCCGCAGCGAAGTTCTTCTGCTCGCTGTATCCAGGCCACTCGCGCACGATCACGCGCGTCGCGTTGGCGCGCGCGATGTCAGCGGTCCCGTCCGTGCTCCCCGAGTCGACGACGATGATCTCGTCCGCCCAGGTAACGGACTGGAGTGCGGCGGCGATGTGTGCGGATTCGTTGTACGTGATGACCGTAACGGTCAGCTTCACAGGGCGAGTTTAGCTCGATTGCGGATTGGGGACTGCGGACTGCGGATCGACGGATTTCGGATTGTGGAATTGGCAGTGCTGATTGCGGATTGGTTGCCGAGTTTGGATTGTCGATTGCGGATTCACTGCAGATTGCGGATTTGACTGGCGACTGCGGATTGACTGACTGGCCGTCGATCCACAATCGACCACTCAATCAACAATCGTCAATTAATCAACAATCGTCACTCCATAATCAGCAACAAAATCAGCAATCACCAATCCCAATCCGCAATCCCCAATCCGTCGATCAGCACTCCGCAATCACAAGTCCGCAATCAGACTAGCGCCCTCCCAGCGGTGCCTGCTGCACAGCCTGGAAATTGACCAGGGCGCGGTTGTAGTCGATGACCGCGCGCAGCTCCTGCTGCTTGACGTTTGCGAGGTCGCGCTGGGCCTGGAACTGCTGGAACGTCGTCGACAGACCGACGTTGAGCCGTTTCTGCTCGGCTTCGAGGCGCCGCTCCGCGAACTGACGCGCGCGCGTCGTCGACTCGACTCGCTGGAGCGCCGTGTTGACCTGCCGGCCCGCTTCCCGGACCTGCGCGGTGACGTTCAGTTCCGTATCGCGCAGAGTGTTCTGCTGCTGTTCGCGCTGCAGGCGCGACGACGCGTAACCCGCCTCCGCCGCACTCGTGCCGATCGGGTAGTTGATCTGCAGCTGCAGGCTCCACGTCTTGAAGTTGTTGCCGAACACGTCGCGAAGCGCGTCCGCGAAGCCGCGCTGGGTCTGATCCACGACTACCGGCGGGAATGTTTCACCCCCGAAGCGGAACTGCGTGCCGGCGACGCCGACGGTGTTATAGGCCGCGATCAGGTTCACATCGGGCAGCTTCTGGTTGTGGGCGAAGTCGATATTGATCTGTGTCGACTCGAGCTGTTTACGAATCTGCGCGAGGTCCGTCCGGTCCGCCAGCGCCTTGGCCACCGCGCCTTCGACGTCTACCGGTTGCGGTGTCAGCGTCGGTCGTTCTGTGGGAACGAGCCGCGCGGTCCAGTAATCGGGCTGCTGCGGGTTCAGGATGAGGGTCCGCAGATTGTCTTCGGCGCTCTTGATGCCCGCTTCGGCGATGATCACCGACTCTTCGACGCGCGAGACTTCCGCTTGCGCTTCCAGGATGTCGATCTGGGCCATGGTACCGACCTCGACGCGCCGCTCGTTCTGCCGCAGCGATTCGCGCGCCAGTTCCAGCGACTGCTTCGACACTTCCAGCTGGCCGATCGAAAGAATCAGGTCGAAGTACGCGTTGCGCGTGACGCGTTCGGTCGCGACGAGCTGCTGGCGGAGTTGGATCGTCGCGATATCTTCATCGTTCTCGGCGATCATCAGCTGCTGGCGCCCGGCGTCGATCCGGAAATTCCGCAGCAGCGGCTGCGTGAAGTTGAAGTTCATGTTCGAGTTGAGCTGCGGATTGAAGCTCGACGTGTAGTTGACGGTCGTCTTCGAGCCGTCGATGCCGAACGAGTAGTTGCCGCCCCCCCAGCGCATGTTCTGCGCGACGCCGACGGTCGTGAAGACCCGGTCGGACGTGGTCGTATCCGTTGCGCCGGCGTTGGCGAGGAAGTCCGGCGGAGACGTGCTGCTGCGCGTCGAGGTGAGCGACTGGAGGCGCGGAACGAACAGTGCGCGTGCCTGGGCCACGTTGAGCGTGCCGATCCGTGGGCCGAGCCGCTCCGACTGCACGGCGAGGTTGTTTTCGAGCGCCATCTTGACGGCCTCATCCGCGGTGAGCCGGACCTCCGGGCCCGTCGGTTGCTGCGGTGCTGCCAGCGGTGCGACGACCCGCGGCGCCGTCTGCTGTTCGGATGCGAACACCTGGCGGCCGGATGCGGACACACACAACAAGACGATGACGCCAGCGCCGGAGGCGAGACGAGCCGATATTTGCTGATTCAAACGCATTACACGAGTCTCCACTTCAAGAACCTTGTTTGCTGGCACACTGGAAATAGCAAGAAATCTACCCGATCGAACGATCAGTGATCGACCAATCAGCCGATCGGCGCAAGCCGTTATACTGATCGCCACTGCGCCTCCGCCATCCGCCGATTTCCCGGTACGAAGGATTAGACGTCGATGAACCGATTCAGTGTTGGCTTCGCGGCCGCATTTCTGGCGGCCCTGACCATCGCCACGCCGCTCGCGCAGACGAACGCACCGGCCGGCCGGGTCGAGATGACGGTCGACAGCATCATGCGGGGCCCCGATCTGGTTGGCTACCCGCCAACCGAGCTGCGGTGGTCCGGTGATTCGTCGAAGCTCTACTTCGAATGGCGCAAGCCCGGCGAAGAGGAAGCCTCGACGTACGTCGTCGATAAGACTGGCGGCGAGCCGAGGAAGTTGAGCAAAGACGAGGCGAAGAACGCGCCGCCCGCAAACGGACGCTGGGATAAGGCGCATAAGCGAATCCTGTTCAGCGACGCCGGCGACATCGTGATCTACGACACGACCACCGGCCGGCGTCGGCAGATCACGAAGACCAGCGGCGGAGAGGGTAACCCGCGGTGGGCCCGCAACGATACGCACGTGACGTATGTCAGTGGCGGAAACCTGTTCATCATGCCCGTCGATGGATCCGGAACGCTCGTTACGCAACTGCTCGAGGTGACGCAGCACCGCCCGGACCCGCGGCTCACCGACAGTCAGAAGTTCATTTCCGAAGAGGAGAAAACACTGCTCGAGGCCGTGCGCGAGCGCGCTGAGCAGCGCAAGAAGCGTGAGGACGAAGAGAAGGCCGAGCGGCTGCCGCAGTTCGAGCTCGCCAGCCAGCAGCAGTCCGCGGTCGATGTACTGCTCTCACCCGATGAAACCTACGCGTTCATTCTCGTCAGCGACCGGCCTGCGAATGCGAAGAACACGATCGTTCCCAACTACGTGACCGAAAGCGGCTACACGGAAGACATCCGCGGACGCACGAATGTCGGTGACACCCAGGATCGCCGGCTCCTCGCGATCATGAACCTGAAGACGGCGAAGTCGGTTTGGGCTGACGGCAGCTTCGCGCCGCCCGTGTCCGACACGGAGAAGCCGCAGGCATCAGGTGCGACCGGGCCCGACGGCAAACCGGGACGCGCAGCGGAACGCGAGATCCGCTGGTCGACGCCGGTCGTGTCAGAAGACGGCAAGCTCGTCGTGGCCAGCGCACGCTCGGCAGACAACAAGGATCGCTGGTTCGTCACACTCGATCCCACCACGGGCAAGACGAAAGTCATCGATACTCTCCACGACGATGCGTGGATCCGCGAGATCGGTTTCGGAGGATCGGGCGTGGAATTCCTGCCCGACAACAAACGCGTCTGGTTTCTCTCGGAGCGGGATGGCTGGATGCACCTGTATACGCTCGACGTCAGCGCCGCCGATGCAAAGCCGAAGCAATTGACGAGCGGAAAATGGGAGATCACCGCCGCCGAGCTGTCCCGCGACGGCAAGAGGTTCTTCGTCACGTCGACCGAGAATCACCCGGGCGAGCGGCACGTCTACACGCTGGCGATCGACGGGGGCGCGCGCACGAAGGTCACCTCGATGACCGGTTCGAACGAGGCGACTGTGTCGCCCGATGAATCAACGCTCGGCCTTGTTCACTCCTACAGCAACAAGCCGCCTGAGGTGTATGTGATGCCGAACACGCCCGGGGCGCAGGCAAGGCAGGTGACGACGACGCCGACCGGGGAGTGGCGAGGATTCAACTGGATCGATCCGAAAGTGATCACTTACAAGACGCGCGACGGTGTCGATGTGTATGCGCGACTCTTCACGCCGGAAATGATCGGCGCGAAGCGCGATCCAACGCGGCCGGCGGTCGTCTTCGTGCACGGCGCCGGCTACCTGCAGAACGCGCACAAGTACTGGTCGACGTACTTCCGTGAGTACATGTTCCACAACCTGCTCGCGTCGAAGGGCTACGTTGTACTCGATGCCGATTACCGCGCGAGCTCAGGCTACGGCCGCGACTGGCGGACGGCGATCTACCGACACATGGGCGGCAAGGACCTCGAGGACGTCGTCGACGGCGCGAAATACCTCGTGGAAAAAGAAGGTGTGAATGCGCGTCGTATTGGCGTCTACGGCGGCAGCTACGGCGGATTCATCACGCTGATGGCGCTGTTCACAACCCCCGACGTTTTTGCCGCCGGCGCGGCGTTGCGCCCCGTGACCGACTGGGCGCACTACAACCATGGCTATACGTCGAACATCCTGAACATTCCGCAGAAGGACGCCGAGGCCTATCGCAAGAGCTCACCCATCTACTTCGCCGATGGTCTGAAGGGCGCGTTGCTCATCTGCCATGGGATGGTCGATACCAACGTGCACTTCCAGGACACCGTCCGGCTCGTGCAGCGGCTGATCGAATTGCGCAAGGAGAACTGGGAAGTGGCGCCCTTCCCCGTCGAGGATCACGGCTTCACGGAAGAGACGAGCTGGGCCGACGAGTACAAGCGGATCCTGAAGCTGTTCGAGACAAATCTCCGCCAGCCCTCCAACCGCTCGGTTGGATCTTCGGCAAACCGGTAGATCGTCCGATCGATGAGTCCTCAACTCACAAAAGTGCGAGCGAGCGGTGCGAGCGAGCCACGCGAACGGAGCGAGCCGACGAAGCGGCTCGCGAGAGAGCGTGTAGGGGAGTCCGAGGGGCGAAGCCCCTCGGGAAGATCATGAATGCTGACGCCGTTCTGAGTCTGTTCAGGAAGTCGGGCGCCCTGCTCGAGGGGCATTTCAAGCTGTCGTCAGGGCTGCACAGCGACAAGTACCTGCAAAGCGCACTGGTGCTGCAGTATCCGGAGTTCGCGTCCGCGCTTGGCGACTCCGTAGCGGAGAAGACGCGGCACCTCGGCGCAACGGTCGTGCTCTCACCGGCCCTCGGGGGGATTGTCATCGGGCAGGAAACCGGGCGGGCGCTCGGGGTTCGCGCGATCTTCGCGGAACGTCAGGAGGGCAAGCTTTCGCTCCGTCGGGGTTTCGCGCTCTCGTCGCAGGACCGCGTGCTCGTCGTCGAGGACGTGATCACGACTGGCGGTTCGACGCGTGAGACGGTGGACGTCGCGGCCGCCGCCGGCGCGACCGTCATCGGCGCAGCCGCCATCATCAATCGCGGGAAGAACGAAACGAAGATGGGCCTGCCGTTCTATGCGCTGGTGAACATGGCAGTGCCGGTATTTCAGCCCGAGAGCTGTCCGCTGTGCGCAAAGGGGGATCCTGTCGTGAAGCCCGGCTCGCGAGCCTGACCGACGAATAGATGACCGTGCCGACGGTTGGTCACGGACGACACGACGTCACGAAGCACACGACGTTCGATTCATGTGTCATGTCGTGTTGTCGTCGTGTCCTTCGTGTTCAGGTTGGTGAACGTTGCCGCGTACGCTGAAACTCGTCCTGCACTACGACGGCACCGACCACGTCGGCTGGCAGCGGCAGGCTGAAGGCGCGTCGATTCAAGGCGCAGTCGAAGAGGCGCTGCGGCCGATCGAGGGAGAGCACGTCACGGTTCACGGCGCCGGCCGCACGGATGCGGGCGTTCACGCGACAGGTCAAGTCGCCAGCTTTCGGCTGAACGCCTCGATCGACCCCGTTACGCTCGCGCGGGCCTTGAATGCGGTCCTGCCGCTCGACATCCGCGTGGCGAGCGCGGAGGTCATGCCCGACGATTTCCACGCCCGGTTCAGTGCGACCGGCAAGATCTACGATTACCAGATCGTCAACGCCCCGTTCGTGTCGCCGTTCGTCCGCCGATACGTGTGGCACGTCATCCCGCGCCTCGATGTCGACGCGATGCGCACGGCGGCGGGCGCACTCGCAGGCGAACACGATTTCGCCGCATTCCAGGGAACGGGGACCGACGTCCATACGTCGGTTCGCACCGTGCGGAGAATCGAATGGCGCGGCAGCGGCCGCTTCGACGATCCGCTGATCATGCAGATCGAAGGGAACGGTTTTCTGCGTCACATGGTCCGCAGCATCGTGGGGACGCTCGCCGAGGTCGGACTGGGGCGCTGGCGGGCCGAAGAAATGATCACCATCCTTGCGTCGAGAGACCGCGCGCGTGCGGGAACGACTGCCCCGGCGTCCGGTCTCATTCTCCGGGAAGTCCTTTATTCGCATAAAATAGCGACGTAAATGTCTCTGCAGGACCTGCTCACGGCGGTGTCGGCCGGGTCACCGGAAGAAACCCTGGCGCGTCAGGTGAACTTCGAGCGTCTCCCACAGCACATCGCGGTCATCATGGACGGCAACGGCCGCTGGGCCGCGCAGCGGCACCTGCCGCGCGTCGAGGGGCATCGCGCCGGGATCGACTCGGTCAGAGAGATCGTCGAGAGCTCCGCCCGCATCGGCATCCCTGTCCTCACGCTCTATGCGTTCTCCGTCGAGAACTGGAAGCGTCCGGCGACTGAAGTCTCGACGCTCATGTCGCTGCTGAAACGGTATCTGCGGCTCGAGCTGAATACGCTGCTGCGGAACAACATCCGGTTCAGGGTAATTGGCCGGTTCAGCGAGCTTGCGCCGGACGTGCAGAAGGAACTGAAAGCGGCCGAGGATCGCACCGCGTCCAACACCGGGATGTGGTTCAACATCGCGCTGAACTACGGCGGACGCGCGGAGATCGTCGAAGCGGCCAGGCGGATCGTTGCCGCACGGGTCGATCCCGATGCGGTCGACGAAGCACTGTTCGCGGGGTTCCTGTACACTGCCGGCCAGCCGGATCCCGATCTGCTGATCCGCACGAGCGGCGAGATGCGCGTCAGCAACTTTCTCCTCTGGCAGATTGCGTATGCCGAGATCTGGGTGACCGACACGCTCTGGCCGGATTTCCGCAAGCGCCACCTGCTCGAAGCGATCATCGACTATCAGAAGCGCGACCGGCGCTACGGCGGCATCACGCAACCGGTGGTCGCCGGCCGCTGATGACGCGCGTCCTCAGCGCGCTCGTTCTCCTTCCGCTCGTGATCGGGATCGTCTGGTTCCTGCCGCCTATCGGAACACTCGTCCTCGCCACGATCGCGGCGGTGCTCGCGTTCGTCGAATACGCGAAGATCATGGCAGCCATCGACAGCCGCGTGCCAACGGTCGTGACCGGCGCCGCCGTCGCCGTCGCGTGTATCGGAGTGGGTGCGGGTTATGACTCGACCGACGTGATCATGATGAGCGCGGTCATCGCGGTGGGCGCGATCGCTGTCGGCGGCGGAGTGATCGATCCCGCCGTGCTTCGCGGCGCGGTCGCGGCGATACTGCCGATCGCGTATATCGGACTGCCCCTGGGTGCGATTTCAGCCGTTCGTACGTTTGCCGGTCGAGAAGCGGTCCTCCTGCTGATTGTGACCATCGTCGTCAGCGATTCGGCACAGTACTACTGCGGCCGCGCCTTCGGACGCCGGTTGCTCGCGCCTGCGATCAGTCCGAAAAAGACCATCGAGGGGGCAATCGGTGGATTGATCTTCGGCACGGCCGCGATGGTGCTCGGCGGAAGGTGGGTGTTTCCGGAGGCGCCGATCGGCCTGCTCCTTGCGGTGAGCGCCGCCATCACAGCGCTCGGCATGGTCGGGGACCTCTTCGAATCGATGCTGAAGCGGAGCGCGGGTGTGAAGGACTCGTCGCATCTCATCCCGGGGCACGGCGGGATCCTCGACCGGATCGACAGCTGGCTGTTTGCGGCGCCCCTCTATTACGCCTTCGCGCAATACCTCCGACTCTGATGAAGCGCATCGCCATCCTCGGTTCCACCGGTTCGATTGGCCAGAGTGCGCTCTCGGTTGTCGCGGCGCATCCGGACCGCCTGCGGATCGTCGCCATGGCCGCTGGAGAAAACGTCGCCCGCTTCGTCGAGCAGGTCGGCGAGGTTCGCCCCGACACGATCGCGATGTCGGCGCGCGAAACGCTGAACGACGCCGAGGCTGAACTGCGGCGGCGCGGACAGCTCCCGCCGCGAACGCGGTCCGGCGCCGAGGGCCTCATCGAAGTTGCCACGCATCCGGACGCGGACGTCGTCCTCTTTGCCTCATCGGGAACGGCGGCGCTCGATGCCGTGCTCGCGGCGATCGATGCCGGCAAGACCATCGCGATCGCCAACAAGGAGATCCTGGTGATGGCCGGAGCGCTGGTGATGAGGGCCGCGAGCGGTCGCGGGGTCCTCGTGCTGCCGGTGGACAGCGAGCACAACGCGATTCACCAGTGCGTCCACGGACGCGCGACGAGCGACATCCGCCGCCTGATCCTCACCGCATCAGGTGGACCGTTCCGCGGAAAAACGGCCATCGACCTGCACGGGGTCACCCCCGATGACGCACTGCGGCATCCCACCTGGAGAATGGGGCAGAAGATCACCATCGATTCGGCGACGCTGATGAACAAGGGGCTCGAGGTGATCGAGGCGCACTGGCTGTTCGGCGTGGGCCGGGAGCGGATCGACGTCGTCGTGCATCCTCAATCGGTGGTGCACTCGATGGTGGAACTGATCGACGGGTCGATCATCGCGCAGCTCGGCGTGACCGACATGCGGCTGCCGATTCAATATGCCTTCTCCTTTCCGGAGCGGTGGACGGCGCCGCTTCCCTCGCTCGATCTGGTCCATGCCGGGCCGCTCGAGTTCGAGCAGCCGGACACGGACCAGTTTCCCTGTCTGGCGCTGGCCTTTCGGGCGCTCGAAGGAGATCCCGGGCTGCCGATCGTGCTGAACGCCGCAAACGAGATTGCGGTCGCGCGGTTCCTTGCCGGTGAACTCTCGTTTCCGGGAATCGCCGATCTGATCCGTCGAGCCATGGACCATTACGAGCGGGAGGGCCCGCGGCCGGTTCATTCCCTGGACGACGTCAGGGATATTGATGGCTGGGGTCGGGATTTCGCGGCGAGGGAGAGCAGTGCGGTAAAATCGAACGGATAATCCGATTGCCCCTCTGGCTGTTTTCTTGCAGCCGGCCTGAACTCATTAACAGATCCCGCCGACCGCTCAGGCTGCGGAACGGGGTCGGGAAATTACAGAAAGATCCGCGTGACAACGATTCTGTCTTTCGTATTCGTGCTCGGCGTGCTGATCTTCGTCCACGAGCTCGGCCACTTCATCATGGCGCGCCGGATCGGCGTCCGCGTCCTGACCTTCTCGCTGGGATTCGGCCCCAAGATCCTTACGATGAGGCGCGGCGACACCGAATACTGCATCAGCGCGATCCCGCTCGGCGGCTACGTGAAGATGGCCGGTGAGAACCCCGAAGACAGCCGCACTGGCTCCGACGACGAGTTCCTGTCGAAGTCGAAGTGGCAGCGTTTTCAGGTCCTCGTCATGGGACCGATCATGAATCTCGTGCTCGCGCTGGTGGTGATGGCGCTCGTGCTCTACCAGGGCGCGCCGGTGCCGGCTTTCGACGCCGCGCCTGTCGTCATCGGCTCGTTCGACGAGCAGTCACCGGCAAAGAAGGCGGGGCTCCAGCCAGGTGACCACATTGTCGCCATCGACGGCAAACCCATCGCGAACTGGAAGGAGTTCTCGATGGTGATTGCGCCGAAGGCAAACCGGCCCGTGACGCTCAGGGTCCAGCGCGGCGCCGAGACGTTCGACAAACAGCTCACGCCGGACGCGCAGAGCAAATACGAGATCGGCGACCTCGGCATCATGCCGGAGGTGCATCCCGAGGCGCGCCATGTCAATCCGGGTGAGCCCGCCCAGGCTGCAGGTCTGAAGGCCGGAGACGTGGTCCTCGCGATCGATGGTGAACCAGTAGGTACGCGCGACCAGCTCATTCAGATCATCCGGGCGCATCCTGCCAAACCTCTTGCCTTCGACATCCGGCGCCAGGACGGCAGCAGGGTTCAGCTCACGGTCACGCCTCACGTTGTCGGCGACTACGCACGTGTGGGCGCGGAGTTCTGGGCGTACGAAGTCAGCGAATCGGATCCCACGATCATCGAAGCGTTCAAGCTGAGCGCGAAGCAGAACTGGGAGTGGACGACGCTGATCATGACGACCCTGAAGGGTCTCTTCACGCGCGAAACGCCGATGAAGCAGCTCATGGGACCGATCGGCATTGCCGAGATGTCAGGGAACGCGGCCGAAACCGGCTGGATCTCGCTGTTCACGTTGATGGCGATGATCAGCCTCAACCTCGGGCTTCTGAATCTGATGCCGATTCCCGTGCTCGACGGCGGCCACATCCTGATCCTCGCGCTCGAGGGTGTGTCGCGGCGCGACTTCTCCATGAAGGTCAAAGAGAAGATGCTGATGGTCGGCTTCGTGCTGCTCCTGACGTTGATGGTCACGGTGATCTACAACGATCTCACGCGACTCGAGTGGCTCCACAAGCTGAATCCATTCGGAAATTAGTTCCTTGCGCCTGATCGCTGCGATCCTCGCGTGCGCGCTGTCCATCGCCGCTCCCGTTGTCTCTCAGGACAGGCTTCCCGATCCCGTCGCGACGTTTTCCATTCTCGGCTACGACCCGCAGACCGGTGAGGTGGGCGGAGCCGTGCAATCACGCGTGTTCGCCGTCGGCAACGGCGTGCTCTGGGCCGAGGCTGACGTCGGCATCGTTACCACGCAAGCCATCGTCGACGTCAGTTACGGGCCGAAGGGGCTTGCGCTGCTTCGTGCTGGCATGACGCCGCAGGCCATCGTGCGTGCGCTGCTCGACAGCGATCCGGATCCAGGCTATCGGGGTCAGCCCTGGCCGAAGGGCGGACGCCAGTTCGCCGTCATGGATGCGAAAGGGAACTACGCCGTGCATACCGGCCCGGAGGCGACAGCCTGGGCGGGGCACAAGACAGGGAAGTTCTGCACCGCGCAGGGGAACATCCTCGCGGGCGAGGCAGTCGTCAACGACATGGTGGCGGCGTTTGAGGCCACCGAGGGGCATCTGTCGCTCCGGCTGATGGCGGCACTCGACGCGGGGCAGAAAGCCGGCGGTGACAAACGCGGCATGCAGTCGGCCGCGATGCTCATCGTCAAGAAGAACGGCGGCGTGTGGTTGAACAACGACACCGTGCTGCGGCTCCAGGTGGACGAAGCCTCGGCCTCGGATCCGTTGAAAGAGCTGCGGCGTCTGGTGGAGTACTGGAATACAAGACAGCGTCCCCGGCGCTGACCCCTCGGTGCCTCCGCCTTCTTCTGCGTCCTCGCCCTTAAGCAAATTTGGCGTCGTAGTCGTCCATCGCGGCGCGGACGACTTTCAGCGCGTGATTGCGACCGTAGATGGACGTGATCCTTGCGACAGCGCGT
>Ga0247830_10000718_pt1 | contig 12508 bp, 6 predicted proteins | sample 12C_Control_Day5_FD_207766 | JGI IMG/M metagenome (GOLD analysis project Ga0247830, IMG submission 207766) | Soil microbial communities from agricultural site in Penn Yan, New York, United States - 12C_Control_Day5 | ecosystem: Environmental > Terrestrial > Soil > Agricultural land | place: USA...
GCGTGTGGTTGCGCAGTCGCAGCTCGACGGGGTCGATCCGAAGCAGGCTGGCCAGTTCGTCCATCGCCGTCTCGAGGGTGAAGACGCCGAGTGCCTCGCCCGGGCCGCGGGTGAAGGTCGGCGTCATCGTGTTGCCCTTGATGAGCCGGTGCACACCGAGGTAGTTCGCACAGGCGTACAGCTGTGAGGAAACGCCGGTTGCAGGCTCGGCCCAGTCGTCGAACGGCGAGGTGATCGAGAGCTTCTCGTGCCGGATCGCCGTCAGCCGCCCGTCCGCGTCTGCACCAAGCTCGATGCGCTGTTCCTGCTCCTCGCGGTGTCCATTGGACGTGAACATCTGCGGCCGGGTGAGCATCAGCTTGACCGGTCGCTGGACGTGCCGGGCGGCCATTGCCGTGAGCGTTACGTTCGGCCACACCATCGCCTTGGAGCCGAATCCACCGCCGACGAACTGCGTCATGACCCGGACGTGGGCGATCGGCAGGCCGAGCAGCTGGGCCACCGTCTGCTGCGTGGCCCGGATGCCCTGGGTCGACTCGTGCAGCGTCAGCAGACCCCCCTCCCACACGGCAACCGTCGACGGCGCCTCGAGCGGGTTGTGATGGTTGGCGGCCATCCGATAGGCGGCCTCGACCCGGTGCTCGGTCTGCGCCAGGGCGGCCTCGACGTCGCCGCGTTCGTTCCGCGCGGGCATCAACCCGCCGAAGAGCCGCTCCGCCTCGTAGGCCTGGTCGCGTCCCTGGTCGATGGTGGTGACCGACGGGGTGGTCTCGTAGGACAACCGCACCAGCGACGCGGCGTACTGCGCCTGCTCGTACTCCTCGGCGACGACGAGGGCCACCGGCTGCCCGGCGTAGTGCACGACGTCGTCCTGCATCGGGAAGAAGCTCTCGCCGGGCGCGGCGAAACCGACCAGCGAGGGCAGCAGGTGAGGCGCCACGGCGACCTTCGGCAGGTCGTCGTGGGTGAGGACGGCCAGTACGCCGTCAGCGGCCCGCGCCTCCTCGGCGTCGATCGCGCTCACCCGGCCGCTCGGGATGGTCGCGCCGACGATGGCGAGGTAGGTCGTCCCGGGCAGGGACATCTCGGCCGAGTAGCGCGCGGCACCGGTGACCTTGGCCCGCCCGTCCACCCGGGTCACCGGCGTTCCGACCGCGGTCATGACGACCTCCCGTTCGTGCAGTGGCTGAGGCCGCGCACGATCGCCCGTTGGGCGAGCTCGACCTTTGAACGCGTTGTGCTCGCGGACGTCGGCGGCCTCGAGTTCGGCGGCGGCGGCCCGCCGGAACGCCGCCTCGCTCGCCGGACCGCCGACGAGCTCGGCCTCCGCCCGCCGCGCCCGCCAGGGCTTCGTGCCCACGGCGCCGAGGGCGAGCCGCACGTCCGCGACCACGCCGTCCTCCACCGCGACCGCCGCCGCGACCGACACCAGCGCGAACTCGTAGGACTGTCGGTCGCGGAACTTGAGATAGGTCGAGCGTTGGGCGATCGGCGCTCCGGGCACGTCGATGCCCAGGATCAGCTCGCCGGGCCCGATCGGGTGCTCCACCTCGGGCGTGTCGCCCGGCAGCAGGAAGAAGTCGTCGATCGGCAGCGCGCGTTCACCGCGTGGCCCGAGGGTCTGGACGACGGCGTCGAATGCCACGAGCGCGACCGCGACGTCCGAAGGATGCGTGGCGATGCAGTGCTCGCTCGTACCGAGAACGGCATGGCCGCGGTTGAGCCCTTCGAGGGCCGCGCAGCCCGACCCGGGTGCGCGCTTGTTGCACGGCGAGACGCCGTCGCGCAGGTACGGGCAGCGCGTGCGTTGGCGCAGGTTGCCGCCCATCGAGGCCATGTTCCGCAGTTGCTCCGACGCGCTCAGCAGCAACGCCCGCGAGATGGCCGGATATCGGTCGGCGACGCTCGGGTTCCGCGCCACGTCGCTCATCCGAGCGAGCGCGCCGATGTGCAGTCCACCGTCGGCGCGGTCCTCGATCCCGACGAGCGGCAGGTCGTTGATGTCGACCAGGTGAGCGGAGGGAGAGATCCCGGCGCGGATCAGGTCGACCTCGTTCGTGCCGCCTGCGAGGAACGCGCTCGCCGGGTTCGCCGCCGCCAGGGCGAGCGCGTCGTCGACGTCGGCCGCCCGGCTGTAGGTGATCGGTCTCATGCCCGGCCTCCCGCTCGATCGCGGACCTGGCGGATGGCGGTGCGGATGTTCGGATAGGCGGCGCAGCGGCAGATGTTCCCGCTCATGAACTCGCGGATGTCCTCCTCGGTGTCGGCGTTGCCCTCCTCGATCAGCTTGACCGCGGACATGATCTGCCCGGGCGTGCAGTACCCGCATTGGAATGCGTCGTGGTCGATGAACGCGCGCTGCATCGGATGCAGCTCGTCCTGGTCGGCCAACCCCTCGATCGTGACGATCTGGTGCCCGGACGTCGCGATGGCCAACGTGAGGCAGGCGAGCACCCGCCGCCCGTCGACCCACACCGTGCAGGCCCCGCACGTGCCCTGATCACAGCCCTTCTTGGTGCCGGTGAGATCCAAGTGCTCGCGTAACGCGTCCAGCAGGCTGACCCGAGCCTCAAGTTCGACGATGTGCTGCCCCCCGTTGACCTTGAGCGGTACCGGGACCCTCGCGGGCTCCGCGACGGAACGGTCGGCTTCGACAGGACTCATTGCGCGTCTTCTCCCCTCATCGATGACCGGGCCGACTCAGCGTTGCGCCTGCCTGCGCCCCTTCGCACCCGGGAGTCCCGGGTGGAGTGCCGGGTCCCTGGCGAGCGGCCGTGAAGCCGGGCAAGGACAGCGACCGCAAGTCCGAGTGCGGCCGTCGCTGTCGCTGCGGTCTCAGCCGCTGCGGCCAGCCGCTTGCCGGGGAGTGCCCACGTCGGCTCGTACAAGTTCGGCAGCGGGCCCAGCGCGCCGACGTCGACGGAGGTGTAGAGGTAGATCGCCCCGGCGGCGCCTGCCGCAACGAGGAGCGCGATCACCCAGACGACGACCCAGTGCGGCCGGACCAGCAGAGCGAGCGCAACCACGAGGGCGACGCAGGCCTGTACTCGGAAGAGCGCGCCCTCCGTGATGCCGGTCCCGCCGTCGTACAGGCCTGCGTCATGAAGATGCACGTAGGCGTCGATCGCGAGCAGCGCCGCAGTCAGGACCCCGAGAGCGCGAACCGGGAGTCGCAGCGCGGGATTGATCATCAGTACCCCGGAATGCCATGGGCCGCCGCGTTCTCGTCCGGCGCGCCCGCTGGTGAGACGACGGTCCAAAGACCCCCGTTGAGCGTGATGCCCTGCCCCTTCGTCTGCCCTGCCGCCGAGTCGCCGGAGAACGTGTAGAGGGGGTGGCCTGCGACGGTGAGCTGACGCGTGCCGTCGGACCGGGTGGTTGTGCCGAGTGCGCCCGTCACGCCTTGCGGCGGTGCCGGTGGCGGTGACGGCGCCTGCACAGGAGGCCAGTCGGCTGCGCAGGCACCGTCGCAGGTCGAGGCGTTCGTCTTGTCGTTGGCGAACACGTAGACGGTTCGGCCGCGGCCATCGACGAGAATCGTCCCCAACGAGGTGGATTGCGCGCTGATCGCCTTGCCGGTGGCAGACGGCGTAGGGCCGGAGCCAGTGGACCCGCCCGAGCTGCTGCAGGCACTCGAGAGTGCGACAACGGCCGCGGCGAGGGCCGGAAGGACGACGTTGCGCCTGGTGAGCATGATCGGTTTCTCCTCGGCGACGGTGTGTGGGTGTTCCTCCACCGTGTCGCTGAACGAGCCGCGAAGCCCCCGGGGCGGCCCCGGCTTTGGCCCCGGCGTCGGCCCGGGTCGGGGGAGTCGAGGCCCGCGGGCGGCGGTGATCCCGGCGGTTACGCGCTGAGTCGGCGGGGCCGGGCCAGCGCCCGGTTCAGCTCCCGGCGTGACGTGATGCCGAGCTTGGCGAACACGTTGCCGAGATGCCATTCGACGGTGCGCGGGCTGAGGAACAGGCGCGCGCCGATCTCGAGGTTGGACAGGCCATCGCACGCCAGCCGCACGATCTGAGCTTCGTGCGTGGTCAGGTCGGCGCTGGCCTCCGTGCTCCGTCGACGGACGCTGTCCCCCGCGGAGCGCAGTTCCTGAGCGGCGCAGCCTGCCCACACCTCCGCGCCCATGGCGGCGAACATGTCGTGGGCGATCCGCAGGTGGGCGCGAGCGTCGTGGCGCCGTTGCTGGCGCCGCAGCCACACCCCGTAGAGCAGCTGCGTACGGGCGAGCTCGGTGCGGATCCGGGTACCGGTCAGCCGGTCGATCGCCTCACGATAGAGCTGCTCGGCCTCGACACCGCAGGTGAGCAACGCGCGGCACCGGGCTTCGATGCCGAGCGCCCAGCCGGTGCCACTCGCGGTGGTCATGACCGAAAGGGTCTGCAGAGCCGTGCGGGCGCGGTCTCGATTCCCGGCCCGAGCGGCCGCCTCGATCAGCTCGATCAGGCCCCAGCACGACGAGACGAGGTCGTCGGGGAAGGCGCTCGCCACGGTGGCCGCAGTCATCGCGTCGGGGCGTCGGCCGAGGCTGTTCTGCGTCAGGGCCAGCGCCGATTGGATCACGCCGACGCCGATCCCCTCACCCCGACGCCGGGCTTCGCGCATGCTCGCCTCGGCCAGATGTTCGACGTCGTCGTCTCCTCGCCAGGCCGCCTGCAGCAGGGCGCCGTAGGGCACCAGGTGGCTGCCGGTCACATTGCTCACCGCCTCCGTTTCGTCGACCAACGCCGCGACCTCGGCCAGTTGGCCCGCGAAGACCAACACGACGCTGCGATGGGTGAGAGCGAGCGGAAGTTCGCTCAGCGCGCCTGCTTCGCGCGCGCGCGTCAGGTAACGGGCGGAGAGCGTGTACCAACTCTCGTCGTCCCACACTTCGGCGGCGCTGGTGCAAGCCAGCCACAGCCACCGGATCTCGTCCTCCGGTGGTAGATCGTCGGCGGAGAAGGCCTGGACCGCCCGCTGTAGCGGAGCTGTCGCTGCTGCGTAGCCGTCCGTGAACCGGATCGCCAACCCGTTCAGCAGCAGATCGGCTGGTCGCGGCGGCCGGGAAGCCTGCGGCGCGCAGCGCGCCGCCTCCGCGACATCGCGCGCCGTGACACCGACGGCGAGGCGACCGGCGAACATGGCGGCGGAGAGTGCTTCGAGGTAGGTGTCGCGGGCGAGGGCCGGGTCGAGTCGTTCGAGCTGCCGGGCCGCCTTGAGCAGCAGCGGAGGGGCTTCGCTGCCGCGGTTGACGGCAAAGGCGATCTGGGCGGCCAGCAGATCGGCGCGGGCGCCGTCGAGGTCCGAGAGCGGTCCGGATGTGGCCGTCCGGAGCAGCTCGCGGGCGGGCTCGGGGGCGCCGGCCTGAAGCATGGCCTGGGCCGCGGTCAGGCTCCGGGCGCACCGCAGGCCGGGGTCCAGCGTCAAGGCGACTGCCCGTTCGCGGAAGGCGGCGGCGGCGGCGAGTCCGGCCCGGTCCTGGGCCCGGGCGGCCGACCGTTCCAGTTCGAGCGCAACGTCTTCATCGGGGCCGATGGCGGCGTGGGCCCCGTGCCAGGCCCGGCGGTCGGGATCGGTGCTCGGATCGGTGGCCTCGGCGAGGGCCCGGTGCACCGTCCGTCGGTCGCCGGGCACGGCGGAGTGGTAGATCGCGGAGCGCACCAGTGGGTGGCGGAAGCGGATCCGGACGCCGAAGTCGATCAGTTCCGCCGCCTCGGCCGGGGCGGCTGCTTCGGGGCTGACGCCCAACTGACCAGCGGCCCGCCAGAGCAGACTCATCTCGCCGACCGGTTCCGCGGCCGCGATCAGCAACAACAGTCGGGTGTCGCGGGGCAGCGATTCCACGCGGCGCAGGTAGGTGTGCTCGATGCGCGTCGTCAGAGACCCCGCGTCCGGTATGGCGAAGCCGCCCGCGAGCTGGTCCGGCGAGAGCCCGCGGGGCAACTCCTGCAACGCCAGCGGGTTGCCGTGCGCCTCGGCCACGATTCGGTCGCGTACGTGCTCGTCCAGCGGCGCGTGGACCGCCGAGGCGAGCAAGCAGTGGGCATCCGCCTTCTCCAGCCCGCGGAGCATTAGTGTGGGTAGTCCGGCCAACTCCCCCAAGCGGGTGCCACCACGAAGGGCGAACACGACGGCGATCGGTTCGGCCGTCAGCCGCCGAGCCATGAACGCCAGCGTCTGCAAGGACGCGTGGTCCAGCCATTGCGCGTCATCGACCAGGCAGAGCAACGGCTGCTCGTCGGACTTCACGGCCACCAGGCTCAGCACGGCCAGCCCGACGAGAAATCGATCATGGGCGGCGGTCGGCGCGGCCAGGCCCATGGCGGTTTGCAGGGCGTGCCGCTGCGGCCCCGGCAGCTCATCGAGCCGTCCGAGCAACGATGAGCACAGCTGGTGCAGGCCCGCGTAGGGGAGCTCCATCTCGGACTCGACGCCACAGCTGCGCACCACCTGGAAATCCACGGCCGAGGCCCGTACGTGATCCAGCAGCGCCGACTTGCCGGACCCCGCCTCCCCCGTGACAACCACCGCTGCGGACCAGCGGCTGCGCGCCTCGGCCAGCACGTTGTCCAGGACCGCGCATTCTCGCCTGCGACCGAGAAGCCCCGAGCGGGTCCGGCTGGGGGCCGGTCGGGCTCCCGGCTGCGAAGAAGGCTCGCGGGTGGGCTCGCCCACGATCGCGTTCGAGCGCCCCGCCCCGTCGGCCGTGGCGACTAATTGACCGGTCATGACGCTCCTTGTGCCAGCTGCGTTGCTCGGCCAGCACTCTTCAGCGCGCACCCGCCGCTCACCCCCGGGGCGTCCCGGGGTCCGGTCCCCGGGTCGGGGGCGGGCCGTTCCCCGGGGTCGATGGAGCGGCGCGTCAGGTCGGCGGTTCCGGGCCCGGGGCGACGACGCTACTTTTCACGGCATGCTGATGGATCGACGCTCCGAATGCCGGGAGCTCGATCGCCTGGTGGACGACGTGCAGAGCGGCACGAGCCGGGCCCTTGTGCTGCCGGGCGAGGCCGGGATCGGCAAGTCGGCGCTGCTGGAGTACCTGATCGAGGAGGCGTCCCGGTGCCGGGTGATCCGGGCGGTCGGTGTGCAAGCGGACTCCGAGCTCGCCTTCGCAGGCCTGCATCAGCTGTGCACCCCACTGCTGGACCGTCTCGACCGCATCCCGGGGCCGCAACGTGACGCGCTGGGCATAGCGTTCGGTCGGCGGGCAGGCGCCCCGCCGGAGCGCTTCCTGCTGGGCCTGGCCGTCCTCAGTCTGCTGGCGGAGACCGCGACCGAGCACCCGGTCGTCTGCGTGATCGACGACGCGCAATGGCTCGATCGCGCATCGGCACAGACCCTCGGGTTCGTGGCTCGGCGACTGGGAGCGGAGGCAGTCGGGCTCGTGTTCGCAGTGCGGGAGCCTGCCGATGAGGAGCTCTACGCGGGCCTGCGGCAGCTGGCGATCGGCGGCCTGCCGCCCGAAGCCGCGCGAGAGCTGCTGGCCGCGTCGATCCATGGACCGCTGGACGAGCGGGTGCGAGACCGCATCCTGGTGGAGACCCGCGGCAACCCGCTGGCGTTGCTGGAGCTGCCGCAGGACTTGAGCTACGCCGTACTGGCAGGCGACGTCGGCCAGCTGAGCTCGAAGGGGCTGCCCCGCCGGATCGAGGACAGTTATCGCCGCAGGCTCACGCCGCTGTCCCCCGAGGTGCGTCGGCTGCTCCTGGTCGCCGCGGTCGAGCCGATGGGCGAGCCTGCACTCGTGCGCCAAGCGGCCCAACTCCTCGGCATCGACGTCAACGCCGTGAGTCCAGCCGAGCTCTCGGGCCTGCTGCACTTGGGTGAGCGGATCACCTTCCGCCATCCCCTCGTGCGGTCGGCAGTCTATCGAGAGGCGACTCCTGCTGAACGCCGGGAAGCCCACGGGGCCCTGGCCGCCGTCACCGATCCGGCCGTCGATGCCGATCGGCGCGCCTGGCATCTTGCCCATGCCGCGGCCGCGCCGGATGAGTACGTGGCCGGGGAGCTGGAGCGATCAGCGGCCCGGGCCCGCGCGCGAGGTGGGCTCGCCGCGGCGGGGGCCTTCCTCGAACGGGCCGCGGTGTTGTCGCCGGACCCGGCGCACCGGGCGGGCCGGGCGCTGGCCGCCGCGCAGGCGTGGATTCCGGCAGGCGCGTTCGACGCCGCGCTCGACCTGCTGGCCATGGCCGAAGCCGGGCCGCTCACCGAACTCCAGCAAGCTCAGGTCGACGTCCTGCGGGCCCAGCACGCTTTCGTGACCAACCGGGGTCGCGATGCGCCTGCTCTGCTGGTCCGAGCGGCCAAGCGGCTCGAGCCGATCGACGCCGATCTCGCCCGGGCGACGTACCTGGATGCGCTCTCCGCCGCCATGTTCGCCGGACTGTTCGCCAATCCGGGCGGCGGCGTGCTGGAGGTGTCCCGGGCGGCCAGTTCGGCGCCGCATCCGCGGAGCGCACCCCACGCGCCCGACCTGCTGTTGGACGGGTTGGCCGCGAACTTCAACGAGGGATATGCGGCCGGAGTGCCGATCCTGCGCGAGGCCCTGGTGGCCTTCGGTCGCGACATGTCGGTCGATGAGGAGCTGCACTGGCTGTGGCCGGCCTGCGTCGTGGCCTTGTACCTGTGGGACGACGAGCGCTGGGACGTGCTCTCCGAGAGATACGTCCAGCTCGCCCGCACGGCCGGTGCGTTGAGTGAGCTTCCCCTCGCGCTGAGCATGCGGGCCTACCTGCTGTTGTTCGCAGGCGAGCTGACCGCAGCCTCGTCGCTCATCGACGAGATACACACCGTGACCGAGGCGACCGGAAGCAATCCGGCGCCGTACGGCGCGCTGGCCGTCGCGGCGATGCGGGGCCAGCAGGCCGAGGCCTCCGCCCTCATCGAGGCAACCCTCATCGACGTGACCCGGCGGGGGGAGGGCGTCGGGTTGGCGGTCGCTGAGCGGGCGAATGCCGTGCTGAACAACGGGCTGGGCCGCTACCGCGAGGCAATGGCCGCTGCCCACCGAGCGCTTGAGTACCAGCAGCATGCCCGGGTGCGGTACCCGGGGGTGGCGAACTGGGCGGCAACCGAGCTCATCGAGGCCGCGGTGCGCAGCGGAACGACCGAGGCTGCGAAGAAGACCTTCGGATGGATCTCCCCGATGACCCGGGCCAGCGGCACGAGCTGGGCCCTCGGGCTCGAGTCGCGCTGCCGAGCCCTGCTGACCGACGAGGCCAGCGCCGAGCCCCTCTACCGCGAAGCCGTCGATCAGCTCGGTCGCACCCTCGTCCGCACTGAGCTGGCCCGGGCCCGGCTGCTCTACGGGGAGTGGTTGCGCCGCCAGGGTCGGCGGATCGACGCCCGCGAACAGCTCCGCTCCGCGCACGAGATGTTCACTGCGATGGGAGCCGAGGCATTTGCCGACCGCGCCCGTCGCGAGCTGGTCGCCACCGGGGAGAAACCCGGCAAGGGCGCCCTGGCCGTAGCCGGGCAGCTGACGGCCCGCGAGGCGCAGGTCGCCCGCATGGCGCGCGACGGCCTCTCCAATCCGGAGATCGGGGCGCGCTTGTTCCTGAGCCCCCGGACGATCGAGTACCACCTGGGCAACGTCTTCGGCAAGCTCGGCATCACCTCGCGCCACGAACTGGGCCGGGCTCTGGACGACTAGTTGTCTGGCCGCCGTACTCGCACCCGCCCATCGAGCGTCTGCACCTCGAGGCGAGGCTCCGGTCGGGATGCAGGCCCGTCGACCACGTAGCCGGTGCGCAGGTCGAACGTGCTGCCGTGCCACGGACAGGTGACGCAGCCCTCGGCGACGGCGCCCTCGTGCAGCGGGCCACCGCGATGCGTGCACCGGTCAGCCAGGGCGACGATCCCGTCCGGCAACCGGCTCAGCAGCACCGGCACCCCACCGGCATCGACACGCACCGCGGCGTCGGCGGGCACGTCGGTCTCGGCCGCAACGTCGGTCCAGTCCTCAGGCAGGTGCTCGAACGCGGTGGTGTCGACCCCCACGCCCAGCCCGTACACGAGGTGCTCACCCAGCCAGATCCCGCCGCCGAGGAATCCCGTCGCGGCCAGTGACAGCATCGTCCCCTTGCCGTGCCGACCGTGTCGGCGAGCCAGCCAACTAGCCGTTTCCAGCGCCAGCGCAGCGGTGTTGCTGACCGCGTGCGCCAGGCCGAGACGGCGGGCGGCGCCGGTCGTCGTGAGCCAGTCGCTCGCGCCTGCCAACGCGGTGGGCGCGGCCGCGAGCACGCCCAGCCCGACGAGCATCCGGCGTGCGTCGCGGTCGGCCCGGGCAACGTCGAGGACGGTGGCGGCCGCCCACGAGCCGATCGGGAACGCGACCAGTACCGGATGAAGGGGATGGCCGAGCGTCGTGCCGGTCAGCACGTCCTCGACCGGCCCTGGCCGGACCAGCCGCCGCAGCACCGCGGCCAGCGCCTGCGCCGGTCGATCGAGCGGCGCCGCGGTCTCGACCCGGTGCGCCAGTCGCTCGATCGCGGGCCACGTCCGCATGGCCGTCCTCCCGTCGCGACACGTCGTGAAGGCTCGACGCCGCCCCGTTGACGAGCACATCGTCGTCCCGGCATCCACCGCGCGTCAAAGGGCGTCACGTCGTTGTGGGCTGCCCGCTCGCCGTGGCCGAGGGTTGAGCGAGCCTTACGGATACCACTGGCCCCGACTATGTTCAGCACCATGTTGGTGGGTCGGCGCGAAGAGTGCCGGCAGCTCGACGAACTCCTTTCCGGCGTGCGCCGCGGCATCAGTCGAACCCTCGTCATCCGGGGTGAGGCCGGGATCGGCAAGTCGGCGTTGCTCGAGTACCTGATCGGGCGGGATGACCGCTACCGGGTGGTGCAGGCGGCAGGCGTGCAGGCCGAGGCGGAGCTGGCGTTCGCGGGGTTGCACCAACTGTGCACGCCGCTGCTGGACCGGCTGGCCCACATCCCCGAGCGGCAGCAGGATGCGGTCGGTACGGCCTTCGGTGTGCGCGTCGGTCCACCGCCCGACCCATTCCTGTTCGGGCTGGCCGTGCTCAGCCTGCTCGCGGAGGCCGCGGCCGAGTGCCCGCTCCTCTGCGTGATCGACGACGCGCAGTGGCTCGATCGCGCGACCGCGCAGACCCTCGCGTTCGTCGCTCGGCGGCTGGGAGCGGAGTCGGTGGCGCTGGTGTTCGCGATTCGCGAGGCAGCCGACCAGCAGTCGTCGCTGGTCGGACTGCCGGAGCTGACGCTCGGCGGTCTGGGTGCCGGTGAGGCCCGAGAAATGCTCGCGGCGGCAATTCCGGGTCCGCTCGACGAACGGGTGCGCGACCGAATCCTGGCGGAGACGCGGGGCAACCCGCTCGCGTTGCTCGAGCTGCCCCGTGGGCTGACCTACGCCGAACTCGCGGGTGGTTTCGGACTACCGGACGCCCAAGGGCTGTCGGACCGGATCGAGGAGAGCTTTCAGCGCAGGCTCGCGCCGCTGCCCGCCGACCTGCGTCAACTGCTGCTGATCGCCGCGGTGGAGCCGACCGGCGACCCGGCACTGATCCGCCGGGCGGCGTCGCGGCTCGGCGTCCTCGTCGTCGCGCAGGAGCGCACCGAGTTCGCGGGACTCCTTCGCTGGGACAGCACGGTCGCCTTCCGCCACCCCCTCGCGCGCTCGGCTGTGTACCGGTCGGGCTCGGTCAATCAGCGCCGGGCGGCGCACCGGGCGCTGGCCGATGTCACCGATCCGGCGGTTGACGCCGATCGCCGCGCCTGGCACCTCGCCCACGCCGCGGGCGGGCCCGACGAGTACGTCGCCGATGAACTGGAGCACTCGGCCGCCCGCGCCCGCGCACGAGGCGGGCTCGCCGCGGCCGCCGCGTTCCTCGAGCGGGCGGCGGTGCTGACGCCGGACCCGGCGCAACGAGCGGGGCGGGCCCTGGCCGGCGCCGCCACGAAGTTCCAGGCAGGCGCGTTCGATGCGGCGCGGGACCTCCTGGCGATGGCGGCGGCAGGCCCGCTGAGCGAGCTCGACCACGCCCGAGCCGACCTGATGCAGGGGCAGCTCGCTTGGGTGACGAGTCGGGGCGGGAACGCCCCGCTGCTGCTGGTGCGGGCCGCAGAGCGGCTCGCACCGGTCGACCCGGGCCTGTCCCGGGCGACCTACCTCGACGCGCTGTCCGCCGCCATGTTCGCGGGCCACCTGGCCAGCCCGGGCGGCGGGGCGCTCGAGGTGGCCCGCGCCGCCGATGCCGCGCCCCGGCCGTCGGACGTCCCGCGCGCACCGGACCTGCTGCTGACGGGGTTGGCCGCGAACTTCAACGAGGGCTACCCGGCGGCGGTGCCGATACTGCGGCAGGCGCTGGCCGCCTTCGGCGCGAACATGTCCGCGGACGAACAGCTGCGCTGGCTCTGGCTGACCACCCTCGCCGCCCTGCATCTGTGGGACGACAAACCCTGGCACGAGCTCTCCGATCTGTACGTCCAGCTCGCGCGGAGAACCGGCGCATTGAGTGAGCTCCCGCTCGCCCTCAGCACCCGCGCGATCATGCTGCTGTTCGTCG
>Ga0247830_10000719_pt1 | contig 12506 bp, 12 predicted proteins | sample 12C_Control_Day5_FD_207766 | JGI IMG/M metagenome (GOLD analysis project Ga0247830, IMG submission 207766) | Soil microbial communities from agricultural site in Penn Yan, New York, United States - 12C_Control_Day5 | ecosystem: Environmental > Terrestrial > Soil > Agricultural land | place...
GCCGCCATCGGTGGACTTGTAGAGGCCCACACCCGCGACGCAGCCCGAGCCGCAGATGTTGGCTTCACCCGTGCCGACGTAGACCGTGTCGCCCGTCGAATCGTTCTGATCAATGGTTACCGACCCCGCGGCGTTGATACCGAACGGCCCCCCCAAGTACTCCCAGCTCGGTTGCCCAGTGAGCGCGTTCTTCGTCCGCCAGACGCCGCCACCTGCCGGCGTGATGTAGATCACGCAGCGCCCGGGGGCACAAGTGTCGGAGATCGCGATGCTCGTCGTCCGTCCACCCGCGTAGTAGTCGGTCGGGACATAGCCGAACGAGTTGCGGAACGGGGTGGCCGGATAGAGCGCCTGACTCGGCCCGACGCTGACCCACGTTCCGGGCCGCCCCTTGCCGGCCGGGAACGGCCGGCCCTGCACGCGGCCGTGGGCGGCACGCGCCGCTTCCATCTGCGCGACGGTGATCGTGTCACCGGGATAGGCGCGTTGGTCGAAGGCCTGCTCGGCGTCGGCGCCGGGACCCTCGGCATGCCCGCCTCGCCCCGGGATGGTCTGCGCGAGGCGCTCGAGGTGCTCGCTCAATGCGCGCGGCATCCCTTCTTCGGCGATGGCGCTGGTGTCGACACGGGATGGCCGGGGCCGGCCGGTGAGCGGAATCACGAGCAACGCGGTGGTGGCAGCCAATGCCGCCATGGTGAACCAGGGGCCGAGTACTGGACGGGGTCGCGTCATGGGACCTCCACTTCGAGGACGAAACGATGCCGCGAGGGACGAATTGCAGGCGACGCAGTATGTGGCGGGACGAGGACAGTGTCAAAGGTTGTTGCGAAGTCTGCCTCACAGACGACAACCGGGATAAGCTGTTCCCATGGCCGCGCGTCGCGGCATGTCCCCGCATGGCGCGCATCGTCCTCACCAGCTTCGGGTCCTTCGGCGACGTCAACCCGTACATCGGATTGGGCCTGGCCCTGAGGGCGCGGGGCCACGCTCCCGTACTGGCCATGCCCGCCATCTACCGCGATGTGGTGGAGCCGCTCGGCCTCGAGTTTCGCGCCACCCGGCCGGATCTCGACCCGGACGATCACGCGCTGGTCCGCCGCATCATGGACCCAAACGACGGTCCGGAGGCGCTTTTCCGCGACTTGCTGCTGCCCAGCCTGGCGGCGGGGTATGAGGATCTGTCGGCGGCGTGCGAAGGCGCGGACCTGGTGGTCACCCATCCCGCGCAGCTTGCCGGGCCCATCGTCGCCGAGCAGCGAGGCGGCCCGTGGGCCTCGAGCGTCCTCGCGCCGCTGTCCTTCTTTTCAGTCAGCGATCCGGTGGTACCGGCGCCGGCGCCGTGGGTGCACGGCCTCTTGGTACGCTCCCGGTTCTTCAGCCGCACGTTCCTCCGCCTCACACACCGCGTTACGCGGCGATGGGCCGAGCCCGTGCAGAACTTCCGGCGCTCGCTCGGTCTTCCCCCTGGGGCCAACCCGATTCTCGACGGACAGCATTCGCCTCACCTGGTGCTGGCGATGTTCTCGCGCCTGCTGTCCGAGCCACAGCCGGACTGGCCAGCCAGGGCCGTCGTGACCGGGCCGATCCTCTACAACGGCGCCGCTTCGGCTGAATTGTCAGACGAACTCGAGCGCTTTCTCGCGATGGGGCCGCCTCCCCTGGTGTTTACACTGGGGACCTCCGCCGTCGAGGCCGCGGGCTCGTTCTACGATGTGAGCGCCCGCGCCGCCCGGCGCCTGCACCGGCGCGCGGTGCTCTTGATCGGGCGGCATGCGCACAACCGCCCGAAGGACAGTGGCGGCGATGTGCTCTCGATCGAGTACGCGTCGCATGCGACCCTGTTTCCCCGGGCGGCCGCGGTCGTGCACCAGGGGGGCATCGGAACCACCCACCAGGCGCTTGCGTCAGGCAAGCCCACGCTGGTCGTGCCTCACGCGCACGATCAACCGGATAACGCGATGCGAGTGGCGCGGCTGGGAGTCTCACGCACGCTGTACCCCCAGCGCTACACGGATGCGGCCGTGGTCCGCGGGTTGCAGGCGCTGCTGTCGAACGAGGCCTATGCGGCCCGCGCGGCGGAGATCGGAACACAGGTCCGCGCCGAGCGCGGTCCGGCCGCCGCCTGCGATGCAATCGAAACGCTGCTGGGCCAGCGCGACGCGCCGGCGACGGGCGCGCCGAAGCCGGTATCCCCGGCCATCCATGCCGCGGTTCCCGCGAGCGACCAGCCATCGGGTCGCGCATACATGGACTGCGCATCTGGAGGTCCGGGACGCCACGACGCCCACGCCGACGGAGTCCGCGGGTTCGGCTCGATCGGTCTCGCCACTGGGCCTCAGCGGACCTGAAACCGGAACGCTGCTGTCGGTGTGCCCTGGTCAGCAAACCACGTGCGCGATTCCTCGACGAGGTCGATGACCGCCACGTAATCGCCGGGCTGTTGGGGCACCTCGATGGGCAGGCTGACCTCTACCCTCCTGCCCGGCTCCACGAAGCCGGGCAGTGCCGCGCGGGGATTGTCGAACACGACAAGTTCCGAGTCGCCGCCGCTCAGTCGATGTAGGTGATAGCTGAGGAACACCGGGAGGCTGCCGAGGCTCGACCAGGCCACGTCGGAGCGGTTTTCCACGACGACCGGTACGTGCAGAATCTCGCCCGGCGGCGACGGCTTGGGCAGCGACGCCGGCGCCTGCATCGACGCGTCGTAGAAACCTGAGAAGAAGTCGTCGCGTGCGGCGTCGAGGGAGGAGAACGGTGGGCGGGGCCCAGCGAGCGGTTTCTCGTAGACGCCGGAGAACGCTGTGGTCAGGAGGCACGTCTGCCGCTGCAAACCGACTCGGGCAAACGCATCGTGCCATTCTTCGAGGAGGTGGACATTCTCGTTGATACCCAAATCGATCTGCGCGCGACCGAAGTCCTGACGTTCCTGCTCGCTTCGACAGAACGGCTCGACGAACGCCAGCTTTCCGCCCGGCCGCAGGACCCGAGCCAGGTTCTCCGTGAGGTCGCTGAGCCGGTGGGTGTGATGGAGCGCGTTGAAGGCCGTCACAGCATCGAAAGCCCCGTCCGCGAAGGCAGGTGCGTGCATGTCGACGTTGACTGTGGCGTACGCGATGCCGCCACGTCTGAAATGCGCCGCGGCGGGCAAGTGGTGATTGATGTCGGTCGCCACCGCGCGCCATCCGCAGGCGGCGAGCCGCGCCGTGGACCACGTGAGGTCTGCACCGACATCCAGCACGGACGCGCCGACGGGTAGATTCAGTTGCCGAACGACGTAATCGAACTCCGGCGCGAACTTGCGAACGTTGGTGAAATAACCTTCTCGCCGAAACCTCCAGGATTCATTGCCGTACGGCAGTGACAGCAGCGCTTCACGGAGCTCGCCCCCGTCCGCCAGGAGCTCCTCCAGCGTGAAGCTGTCGACGTCCGAGGTCGTGCGCTCGATGTCCAGGACGGCCTGCCGCTCCCGACCAACTGCCTCGTCCTCCGTGCCGCTCTGGATCCGCACCACGCCCTCGTGGATAGGCAGCGAGGCACAGCATGAACGGCACAACAGGAGCGCGTGGTCGGCACTCCATTCGAGATGGTTGCCGCCGCATCCGAGACAGCGGAGCAACGGGGGAAGCCACGCGGGAACCATCGAGACTGTGTGCACGTCAGCGGGCTGACTCTACCACCAGGCCGGCTGGGAAACCCCGCAGTTCTCGCGTCAGGCCAGAGATGGCGTGAGTGGGCGCGGCTTCGCCCGATCGACCGCGGCATAAACCAGGACCGTGACGAGCAAGGCAGGCACGGTCCCACCGATGCGGCCGGCGAGCCAGAACGTTGTGGCGCCGGCCATCCATGCGGACATGCCGGCGAGGGACCAGCCTGACGCGTGGGCGTAGGGTCCGGCCCCGTCGTAGAGATCGGACACGCGCACGGGTCGCCGCAACAGGACATAGTGCGCGAGCAGCACGCCCCCGATCGGAACCAGGAGCCCGGCGAGTACCAACGTGAACGCCGCGAACCGATCGAGCCAGGCGGTAGACAGCAGACCAAGTGCCGCGCCGATGCCGCCGATCAGCCAGACGATCGCGGCGTCCGGAAGCGTGGGACGCAGGCTCTTCAGTGCCAGCGCGGACATGTAGATGTTTACGAAGTTCGTCGTGAGGCTGGCGAGAGTCAGCAGCGCCGCTCCCCACCAGCCCATGTTGAGCGCTATCGCCATCGCGCCGGGATCCGGGGAGCCGGCCACGGCCGCGCCAATCAGCCCGAGGGGCATGAACCAGAGCGCGGTCAACGCCAGGCCGAGGAACACCGCCACGCCCGCCGCCCGAGGCGAGCGCGTGAAACGCGGATAGTCGGCGAACATCAGCAGCCACGACACCTGATACCCGGTGACCACGTCCAGACCGTGCACCACATCGCCCGCCGATGAGGGCCCGCTCGGCCACGCCGGCCACGGCACCCGCAGGCAGGCGAGCGTGAAGACGACGCCGGCGGCCAGCAGCACCGGGACGGCAACGCGATCGACCAGGGCGGCCGCGCGCGGGCCGCCAAGCACGATCACCGTCGCCACGAGACCAAGGGCGACCGCCCATACCCCGGTCGAGCCGATCCCGGTCAGCCGCACCGAAATCGAGGCAGCGATCACGTTGTTCAGCGCGATCCAGGCGAAGTTGGTCACGAACAGGAGCAGTGCCAGCGCCTGGGCGCCCGACTTGCCCAGGGGCGCGCGAGCGGCCACGATGGACGGCACACGAAGGCGCGTGCCGATCGGTGCGAGCACGGCCGTGAGTGCAGCCCCGCCAATTGCGCCGACGCCGATCACAGTGAGCGCGACGCCGAGGCTGAACGACGGCGGCAGGCTCGCACCGACCTGCAGCGTCGTGGCCACGATGTTCGCGCCAACGAAGATGAGGAAGAGATCGACGGGCGTCCCGGTCTGCTGCTCGGGGGCGATCGGACTGAGGTCGACGGGACGCATGCCGGCCGTCCCAGCCTACCGCGAATGCTCTCAGGAAGCGTGGCTCGCTCGCGGTTGCCCGCAGGTGCAGTCCAGGCACCCGTGCTCCGCGCACGTGCCGCAGGACCGGACCACCTGCTTGCGCAAGGCCTCGCGCGCGCGGAAGATCCGGACGCCGGCATTGCTGGCCGAGATGCCGTGTTTCTCGGCAAAGGCCTTCACCGCCGCGCCCTCGACGTCGATCTCCTGCAGCGCCGCGGCGTACTCGGGCTTGAGCGTCTCTGCGAGCGTCCGCACGCAGCCGCAGATCTCATTCTGTACTTCCGGAGGGGGCACCGCCGCGTTCAGCGAGCCGGCAAAGGCCTCGAGCGCCCGGCCGGCGGCGGCCTTGCGGCGATAGTGGTCGATCGCGGCGTTGCGCAATACGCGATAGAACCAGCGGACGATGGACTCTCCGTCCCCAAGGCCGTCGAGCTTCTCGAGCGACCGGCCGAAGGCCTCCTGCAGGATGTCCTCAGCCTCCTCCCGCGACCCGACGCGACGCTCGAGAAAGCGCAGGAACGCGCGGTGGTTCTCCACCAGCGGCTGGACCTTCGTTTCATCCGTGTGCGTCATCTGCGACCTTGTCTACCCCTGCTCGACGGTCTCGTAACCCGCGTCGGTGATGGCCGCGGCAATCGTGGCCGCCGTGGTGGCCCGCGGGTCGAAGGACACCGTTGCGCGGTTGGCCGGGCGATCGACCTCGGCACGGGTCACCCCAGGCACTCCCTCGGCGGCGTGGCGTACGTGCCTCTCGCAGTTGCCGCACGTCATACCGGCGACGCTGAACGACCTGGTCACAAGTGACGAAGTATCCATGATGACGTCTGGCTCCCTCTGGTCCCGGCCGCCCTACGCCATCCGAAGACGCAGGCTGTTCGAGACCACGCTGACCGAGCTGAAGGCCATGGCGGCACTGGCGAGAATCGGGCTCAGCAGCAGCCCCAGGAACGGGTAGAGCACCCCGGCCGCCACCGGGATCCCGAGCACGTTGTAGGCGAACGCCCAGAACAGATTCTGCTTCATCGTCCGCATCGTGCGGCGCGAGAGCTCGATGGCCGCCCCAACGCCGGCAAGATCGTCCCGGATCAGCGTGACGTCACTGGCCTGCATCGCGACATCGGTGCCCGTCCCGATGGCGAAGCCGACGTCTGCCTGCGCGATGGCCGGGGCGTCGTTGATGCCGTCGCCGACCATCGCGACCACGCGTCCCTCGGCCTGCAGGCGTTTCACCTCGACTGCCTTCCCGTCCGGGAGCACACCGGCCACTACCTGTTGGATGCCGACGGCACTCGCCACGGCCTCGGCCGTTGCCCGATGATCGCCCGTCAGCATGACGACGTCCAGTCCCATCGCGCGGAGCCGGCGGATGGCTTCGAGAGCTCCCGGCTTGATGCGGTCGCCGATGCCGAGAGCCGCCGTCAGCCTCCCGTCCACGGCCACGTAGACTGGCGTCGCGCCCTGCGCCGCCCAGACAGCGGTTGTGGCCTCCAGAGCGCCGACCTCCACCGCGTGCGACCGCAACAGCATCGCATTGCCGACGATGACGAGATGGCCGTCAACATCTCCCTGCACCCCCTGGCCGGCGATCGACGAGAACGTCGAAACCGGCAGCTGTGGCACACCTCGCCGTTCGCCTTCCCGCACGAGGGCATCGGCGAGTGGGTGTTCAGAGGCGGCTTCGAGGCTGGAGACCAATGCGATGACATGCGACTCGTCCATTTCCGTCGGCACCACCGTGAGATGCGTCACCTGGGGTCGTCCCTCGGTGAGGGTGCCGGTCTTGTCGAGCACGACCGTCGTAACTCCTCCGGCGCGCTGTAAGGCCTCGCCGCCCTTGATGAGGATGCCTCGCTCTGCGGCGCGACCGGTCGCCACCATGACGGCCGTGGGCACTGCCAGGCCCATTGCACAGGGGCACGCGATGATGAGCACGGCCACCGCGGCGGCGAACCCGCGGGCGAGCGGCGCCTGGTCCACCGCCACGAACCAGACCACGAACGTGGCCACGGCCAGCGACAGCACGACCGGTACGAACACGCCGCTGACGCGATCGGCCAGGCGCTGGATGGGCGCACGCGACCCCTGGGCTTCCCCCAACAGCCGGATGATCTGGCTGAGCATGCTGTCGGCCCCGAGGCGCCCCGCCCGATACCGCAGCAGGCCAGTGCGGTTGATCGTTCCGCCGATCACGCGGTCGCCGGCCCGCTTGGCGACCGGTACGCTCTCGCCCGTCACCATGGACTCGTCCACCGCGCTCGCGCCGCTGTCGACGTCGCCGTCGACCGGCAGCCGCTCGCCAGGCCGGACGATGACGAGATCGTTCACGACGACGTGGTCGAGCGGCAGGTCGGCCTCCCGTCCGTCTCGCACGACCCGCGCGGTGGCTGGGCGGAGCTCGGCCAGCGCCCGGAGGGCCGCGACCGTGTTGCGCCTGGCCCGCGCCTCGAACACGTTCCCCACCAGGACGAGCGCGATGATGAACACCACGGCCTCGAAGTAGACGTCTGGCGATACTCCGCTCGCGAGAAAGACCTCCGGCGCCATGGTAGCGGCGACCGAATACACGAAGGCGGCGCCCGTGCCGACGGCGACGAGCGTGTTCATGTCCGCCGCGTGGTGACCAAACGCCGACCATGCCCGCGTGTAGAAATGTCGCCCGGCCCAGCCCATCACGACTGCGGTGAGCGCCATCAACGCCCACTGCAGAACGCGCGCGTTCGTGGCGTAGAGCCATGGCAGCGCGACCGACAGCCATGAGTCGAGCCAGGTGTGACTCCACTGCATGAGCGGGTCGGCGGCGGTTGCGTGATGCGCCGAGGCGGCAATCGCGCTCATCACCGGCATCGACAGCAGCATCCCGAGAGCGGCGGCGGCCAGGCTGACGACGGCCTTGAGGGCGAGGTCGCGATATTCCGCAGCGTGCTCCAGGTCGCGCGCGTCCGCGTCGTTAATCTTCTCGCCCTCGCTGAGCTCCGAGCGATAGCCGGCGGCGCGCACGACGGCGGCAAGCCCCTCGGGCTTCACCAGCTCGGGGTCGAAGCGCACGTGCGCGGTTTCGAGCAGCAGGTTCACCGTTGCGTCCTTCACGCCCGGCGTGGCCTTCAACGCCTGCGCCACGTGTGCCGTGCACGATGCGCACGTCATGCCGGACACGGGGATCGTCGCCGTTCGCTCGCCCTGGCTGGTCTGGAGGCTCATGGCTATCGGCCCTCCGGCGAGGTCACGGTGATCCGGCCTCGCAGCATGCCCATTCCGCAGGTGAACTCGAACGTCCCGGCTTTCGTTGGAACGAATTCGACCAGGGTGGTCCGGTTGGCCGGCAGGAAACGCTTCATCCCGAATTCCGGCAGCACGACCTCTTCCGAGCACGACGAGGTGTCCCGCCGATTGAACAGCAGCCGCACGGGCGTTCCGGCGGTCACGCGGATGTCGGACGGTTGATAGCCGCCGTCGACCAGCACGGGCACGGCCTGCACCCCGCCCTGCACCTCGGCCTTGGCGGTGGTCCGCGGGGCCAGCAGGAAATACCAGTTGATGAAGCCGATCAGGGCAACGCCGCCCACCACGACGATCCAGTCCACGCCAGTCATAGCGCCTCCAACCCTGAAGACGCAGGGGTGGGGAAAGGATTACGGTCGAAGGCGAATCTGGAGACTTGCTGAGCTGGTGATCTGGGTGATCGATCTGCTGAGCTGGCGATCTGAAGATCTATCTACAGATCTATCTGGCGATCTACCTACCAGGAGATCTATCTGCAGATCTCAGTAGTCACTGACCTTTGTAGAGGCTCGGCCCGGGCGCGGCGGTCCGTGGTCCGCCCGCCTTCTTCCACGCGTCGTAGCGCAGGCGCAAGGTCTTCACCGGGTTGCCGCTCTCGCCCTTCTGCGTGTTGTCGTCGGTCACGCTGAGGTAGGCGTAGTACTTCCCATCGTTGTGGGTCATCCCTGGTGTGTCCGTCTTCTCCGTAATGGCGATGTAGGCGACGTGCGCCGTCTTGCCGTCGCACGGGACGAACTCGAGCGGGTTGTTCCCGCAGTTGCAGCGGTGGTCGCCGCCGTTGGCATCCGCGGCCTCCATCGCGGCCATGACGCGGTCGGCCATCGTGCCGGCCGCTCGGGTGAACGCCAGCGCGGCCTTGATCACGACATCGTCGCCGAGCAGCGTGTTGCCTTGCACCTGGTAGAACACGTCGCCGACCTGCCCACCGAAGTAGAGCGACGACGGGGAATTGCCGCTGCCGTTGAAGCCGGCGCGGTTGTTGCGCGCGGTGATGCTGCCGTCGTTCGGCATCGCCAGGATGCCGAACTGGCGCCGCTCCATCTGATCCTCCGGCTTCCTGGCTGCTTCGTGCGCCTTGAGCAACTCGATGATTCGCGGCGGCGGCGTGCCTTTCTTGAGCTCGTTGTAGACCAGCATCTGGTCCTCGCGCGTGTTGTCCACGCCCGCCTGACAGGCGGCGACGCCCAGGCCGGGCACGATCACTGCCTGGACGTCCATGAGGTCGCGCGCGGGATTGGGCTGGCGCTCGGGAAAGCCACTCTGCCGGACGCAGGTGGCCGAGGCGATGATCACCTGGCCCGTGCGGGCGTCGAGCGCGATGACGGACCACGTCGCGAAGGCGGGCGAGCAGCTGGCCAGCACGAAGGCGAGGCCGACCACGGCGGATTTCATGCGCAGAAGTGTAGATCAAGGTGCGGGCAGGTGCCGACGGGGGCGGGCAGGTGCCGACAGGTGCGCCCTTTCTGCCTTGTGCCGTTTGCCTTTTGGCTTCTGCCTTTTTAGTAGAGCACCTGCGCTTCGCCGAGCTGTTTCACTCGCGCGCGGAAGTGCTCGACGATCAGATCGCGCCGCTTCATCACTGCGTCGACCTCGCCGCGTGAGAGGTAATCCTTGGTCGACGCGGCCAGCTCATCTCCCGACAAGGTCTCGAGCCTGGCGAGGAGTGCCCGGTCGCAGCGCGGCAGCTCGTTGGCGCGAATCGTGGGCCACAGCCGGAACGCTCGGGTGAAGTCGAGCATGATCACACGCCAGTCCGGTGACACCAGGACGTTCCCGATGTTCCGGTCGGTGTCGTGGACCAGTTCCATGAAGACCCGCATCCGCAGCATGTCCTCGTTCCAGAGGGCCGGGTTGGGCGGCTGCACCTTCTTCTTCAGGCGCTCGCCTTCGTCCATGATCGAGTCCATCCACCAGGTCAGCGATCCCGACTTGTTCCGGTAGCGGTACTCGATGGTGATCGGCATCATGTCGGCCAGCCCCAACAGGTCGGCCAGGCGATAAGCGCCGATGTTGTAGCGCCACGAGTCCACGAAGTTCACCTCGGCCTGGCCGCTGGTGCCCTGAAACAACGGCTTACGCTCGTCGATGGCCTGAAACGACGCATCGTGCTTGAACGTGCCGTCCGTGAGCGTCAGCCGCAGCGGACGCGTGACGCCCTTACTGCTCTCATGGACCGCGGTCACGCGCGCCGAGCGCATGAAGGCCTCGATTTCGGGACGGGTCCGTGGCGTGTCGGCGGCCACGGGCGCGGCCGCAACCACGACGAGTAGGGAGACGACGCTGAAGAGGGAAGACCGCATCGAACCTCCTGACCGCTGGCCAGCGACCGCGTGATGAACGGACGCCTCGATTATGCGCGCCCTCGGCCCCGAGTCAAGCCGCCTCCGCAGTGCTAAGCTAATCCTTTGAGGTCCCTGCGATGCGTATGCGCCCATTCCTCCCGGTCCTGACGCTCGTGATGCTCTTGTCGTCCCTGTCCGGGACTGCCCGGGCCCAGAACGCCGCGCTCGGCGCCTGGGAGCTCACGACGCAATCCCCGGAAGGCTCTTTCGTTTCTCAACTCGAGGTCCGCGAGGAAGACGGCAAGCTGACCGCCGTCGGCAAGAGCCCCCAGGGCGAGCGGGCGTACGACAGCATCGACGTGGAAGGCAGCAAGATCGTCCTCGTCATCACCATCGACTACAACGGGACCCCGCTCACGATCACGTTCCGCGGCGAAATTAGCGACAAGGCGATGGCCGGCGACGCGGACTTCGGCGGCATGGCTACCGGAACGTGGTCGGCGGAGAAGAAATGATCCGGCCCGTCGCCCATTGGGCCGCGGTGGCCGCCGGAGTGGCGCTGACCGTCGGAGCCGCGATCGCGTGCGGGGCCGACACGCCGGCGTCAGCGCATCCGAGAGGGGGCCAGCCGACGCCCCCGCCGGCCCGGACCCAGGACATCCGGCACCTCGAGCCCAGCCCCGACTCGGTCGGGCCGCAGCCCGTGCGGTTCACCTGGTCGAAAGTGGAGGCTGCCGACAGCTACACCCTACGCATCTGGAACGAAGCTGACGTGCGCGTGTTCTCCGAGTCGGGCATCACCACCACCACCGTCGACCTGCCAAAAGACAACGACATGCCCGCCGGCACCTACTTCTGGGCCATCGTCGGGATGCGAGGCGAGCAGGCGATCGCCGAGTCGGGCCTGGCCGCGTTCGTGGTGCAGGCGCCGTAGCCGCGGCGGCTCTGTCCGTGTCCTCATGAGCGACCCCCCACGCACGCTGCTGGTCGAGAGCCTGGACGTGCCCGGCGTGCTGGCGAGCGTGGCCGCGGTGTTCGCTCGCCACGACGCCAACATCACCGGCATCCAGACGCTGCCGAGCGCGGAGGGCCGCGGGACGATGACCATCGAGGTGGACGGCCGCGCCGATGTCGGGGCACTGGTCAGTGAACTGTCGGCCCTGCCGCTGGTCCAGCGCGTCGCGCTCGAGCCCTCGCTGCTGGCCATCTACGGCAAGCGCGTGATCATCATCGGCGGCGGCGCGCAGGTGGGACAGGTCGCCGTCGGTGCCATCAGCGAGGCCGATCGTCACAACATCCGCGGCGAGCGCATCTCGGTCGACACGATTCCGCTGGTGGGGGAGCAGGCCCTCGCCGACGCGGTGCGGGCCGTGGCCCGACTGCCACGCGCGGAGATTCTGGTGCTGGCGGGCGCCATCATGGGGGGAGAGATTGCCGAGGCCGTGCGGGAGATTCAGCGCCAGGGGCTCAAGGTGATCGCCCTCAACATGGTCGGCAGCGTGCGCGAGGCCGCTGACCTGGTGGTCTCCGACCCGCTGCAGGCGGGCGTCATGGCCGTGATGGCCATCGCCAGTACCGCGCAGTTCGACCTCGAGCGGCTGAAGGGGAGGAGTTACTGAGGCGGGTCCATTGGCGATTGATGATTGGCGATCGGGTGATTCATCGGGGGATTGGCGATTGGGGCATTGCGGGATTCGTGATTGGCGCATTGGGCGATTGGGCGATTGAGTGATTGGGGCATTCGGAATTGGCCGCTTGCCTCTCCCTGACCCCTGATCCCTGATCCCTGATCCCTGATCCCAGATCCCTGATCCCTGATTCCTGCCTCCTGCCTCCTGCCTCCTGCCTCCTGACCCCTGATCCCTGATCCCTGATCCCTGATCCCTGATCCCTGTCGTGTAGAATCCGCACGATCGCGTTGCAGGAGACAAGACCGATTCGCGGGTCCTTTGGAT
>Ga0247830_10000720_pt1 | contig 12487 bp, 13 predicted proteins | sample 12C_Control_Day5_FD_207766 | JGI IMG/M metagenome (GOLD analysis project Ga0247830, IMG submission 207766) | Soil microbial communities from agricultural site in Penn Yan, New York, United States - 12C_Control_Day5 | ecosystem: Environmental > Terrestrial > Soil > Agricultural land | place...
CGGCAAGCGTCACCGCCAAGGCCGTGACGCTTGCCGGCAGCGCCAAGGTCGATGGCGACATCGTCCACCAGTCGCTGTCGATCGAGACGGGCGCCGCCTTCGAGGGGCAGTGCCGGCGCATGCCCGCGCCGGAGCGCACTGTGGAACCGGTCAAGATCCCGCTTCTGGTCAGCAGCGCCGCCGAGTAGCGGCGGAGGCCAGCTCCGGCTGTCTCGAAGTCGAAGCTGCGGCTCCTTGCGGGGCCGCCTTCGTGAGGGAGACCCGGCACGGGCGATAGGCGGCGTCGCCTCCAGGCGACGCCACCGCCGCCGCCCGCTCGAGCGAATAGGGTGTCCGTCCTAGCGCGCCGTTCCGGCAAACGGCTGGCCCGCCTTGTCCCGGCCGCTCATCCTTCAGGCGCGCTTCGGCCGGGCATGCCGGGCCCGCGCTCGAAATCCAGCTCGATGGTCGAATGCTCGATCTCGTAGCGGGTGCGCAGCATGGCCCGAACCGCGGCCATGGCTTCGGCCGGCGCTGCGCCCGGGGCGAGCTGCAGATGCAAGGTGGCGATCCGCCGGCCGGAGGTGAGCGACCACACATGGACATGATGGGCGCCGGCCACGCCATTCAGGCCCGTTGCCGCGCGGGCGATCTCGGCGAGGTCGATGTCCTCGGGCGTGCCCTCGAGCAGGATGTGGCCTGCGCGTCGCAGCACGTCCCACCCGCTCCGCAAGATCAGGGCTGCCACGCCGAGTGAAAGGATCGGGTCGACCGGCGTCCAGCCGGTCGCCACGATGACCGCCGCGGCAAGAACGGTCGCGGCCGATCCCAGGAGGTCGCCCAGCACATGCGCCAGCGCTCCCGCCATGCCGATATTGTGACGTGCGCCGGCCCGCAGCAGCGCGAAGGCGGCGATGTTCACCGATAGCCCAAACAGCGCGATGGTCAGCATCGCGCCGCCCGCAACCGGCACCGGGTCGAACAGGCGCAAACCCGCTTCCAGCCCGATCCACAGGGTGAGCACGAGCAGCACCACGCCGTTGGCGAAGGCGGCGAGCACCTCCAGCCGCCGGTAGCCGAAGCTGCGGCGGGCATCGGCGGGCCGCCGCCCCAGCCTCATGCCGGCATGGGCGAGCCCGAGCGCGCCGAGGTCGGTCATCATGTGACCGGCGTCGGCGATCAGCGCGAGCGAGCCGGAGAGAATGCCGCCGACCACTTCGGCCAGCATGAAGCCGCCGGTGAGCGCCATGGCCCAGATGAGGCGGCGCTCGGAGATGCGCTCGTCGTGCGCATGCCCATGCCCATGCGCGTCCGAACCGCTGGGCCGATCTGCGTCGGTGCGATCATGCATGGGGCGAAGCGGCCGGTGTTGCCCCTCTCCAATTGCGGGTTTGCGGACAGGTGCGATATTGCGCAACTCTGGTGCCCTCCGACCAGAGGAAAGAGAGCACGGGTCATGCCGCAGGAGCTTCAGCTCATTCCCGCCCGCCGCGGCCGCGCCGTGCGCCTGAAGAAGGGCCAATCGATCAAGATCGTCAACACCCACGGTCAGCAGGTCGTCGACACCTGGTGCTTCAATGCGGAGGATCTGCGCGAGTTCCTGTCGATGGAGCATCTGCGGCCGACCATCGAGCGCATCTTTCCCCATGCCGGCGACCGGCTGGTGACGAACCGCCGCCGCCCCATCCTCTCCTTCCTCGAGGACACCTCGCCCGGCATCCATGACACCCTCATCGCCGCCTGCGACAGCTATCGCTACGGACTGCTCGGCTGCACCGAGTACCATGACAACTGCACCGACAATCTGTTCGCGGCGATGCAGGCGATCGGATTGACCCCGCCGGAATGCCCCAGCCCGCTCAATCTGTGGATGAACATACCGGTGGTCGAGGAAGGGCGCACGGTGTGGGGCGAGCCCGTCTCCAAGCCGGGGGACTATGTGATCCTCCGCGCCGAGCTCGATTGCGTGGTGGCGATGTCCGCCTGCCCGCAGGACATCCTGCCGCTCAACGGGCGCGACCGCCAGCCGACCGAAGCGCACTACCAGATCCTGGATTAGATCCGTGCCGCCCCGCGCTCGCGCGCCGCGCCGGATCGAGGTGGTGCGCGCCGACATCACGAGTCTCGATGTGGAGGCGATCGTCAACGCCGCCAACGAGGCGCTGGCGCCCGGCGGCGGGGTGTGCGGGGCGATTCATCGTGCCGCCGGCCCCGAATTGGCGGAGGCCTGCCGACCGCTGCGCCCTGCCCGACGGGGGAGGCGCGCCTCACCCCAGGCTTTGCGCTCAAAGCCAAGTGGGTGGTGCATGCGGTGGGGCCGGTGTGGCGCGGCGGCGGGGCGGGAGAGGAGGAGCTGCTGGGGGCCTGCTACCGCAACGCGATCGGACTGGCCGAGCGCGCGGGCGCACGCACGATCGCATTCCCCGCCGTCTCCACCGGCATCTACGGCTTCCCGGTCGCGCGCGCCGCGCCCCTCGCCGCCCGCGCGTCCCTGGACGCGTGGGCCGAGCACCCCGGCATAGAGGGCGTCCTGTTCGCCTGCTTCAGCGAGGAGGATCGCAGCGCCTACGCCCTCGCGGCCGAGCGCGCTCGCGCTCCGACCTGAGCGCCACCTAGTTTCGAACGGTCGCACGCTCCCCCGCTGACTGAACGCATTATCGCCGTTCTTTAGGTATTATTAATGCTCGCTTTGTGAGAATAGCCTGACGACGCTGCGATCTCCGTCTCTAGCCCCGCAGCGGCCAGGAGCCGACTTTGCCGGAATTCATCGGCGCACCCAGCCTCGACCGCGAGACCGTCTGGCTTAAGGCCGCCATGAAGGCGACCGGCGACGTCGCCTATCATTGGGACCTCATCGGCGACCGCATGGCCTGGGTAGGCGCTTCGGCTGAGCTGTTCGGGGCCGAGCCGCCGGGGACCGCCGACGCCTACAGTGCGCTGATCAACCCGCGCGACAAGCCCTCGCGCATGACGACGCTGTCCGATCACTTCAGCGCCGGCCGCCCCTACGAATGCGATTACCGGCTGACGCAGCCGGACGGCAGCACGGTGTGGATCCACGACCGCGGCCAGGCACAGATCAACCGCGTCGGCAAGCCGGTGGCGATGGTCGGCACCCTGCGGCGCGTGACCGATCTCAAGCTCCGCCAGCAGGCGCTGGAGCACAGCCTGGAGCACGACCGGCTGACCGGCCGGTTGAGCCGCATCCGCCTCACCGAGGCCGCCGAGCGGGCGCTCGAATGGGCGGAGCGGGCCGAAGGCGAGGCGGCGTTCCTGGCCATCGGCGTCGACCGCATGTCGATGGTCAACAACGCCTTCGGCAGCGACACCGGGGATGCGATCCTGGTCGGTGTCGCCGACCGGCTCGCGCAGCGCCTGGGCGGCGAGCGGTTAGGCCGGCTCGGCGCCGACCGGTTCGGCGCGGTGCTGCTGAATTGCGGGGCGGAGGAGGCGCGGCAGGCCGCGATGGACCTGCTCGGGGCCGTGCGCTCTGCGCCGTTCCAGACCCCGTCCGGCGCGCTGCATGCGACGGTGTCGATCGGCGGGGTGGTTCTCCCGCAAGCCGACCTCAGCGCGGCCGAGCTGATGGCGCGCGCCGAAAGCGCGCTGCACGCCGCCAAGCGCGAGGGGCGTGATCGCTACGTCGCGCACGGGCCGAACGGCACCGAGCAGGCGCGCCAGCGGCTCGCGCTCGGCATCGGCGAGCAGGTGCGACAGGCCTTGCGCCAGGATCAGCTGGCGCTCGCCTATCAGCCGGTCGTCGAGGCCAAGACCGGGCGCGTGGCGCATTACGAATGCCTGCTGCGGATCGTGGGGCCGCGCGGCGAGGCGAAGCCGGCCTACCATTTCATGCCGGCCATCGAGGAAATGGGCCTCAGCCACACCATCGACCTGCATGTGCTGGATCTGGCGCTGAAGCAGCTCGACGCGCATGCGAGCGTCGAGCTGGCGGTCAATATCTCGGGTCTGACCGCTGGGGAACGGCGTTGGGTCGACATCCTGGCCGAGCGGCTCAAGGGTCATGAGGGGATCGGGCGCCGGCTCATCATCGAGATCACGGAGACCGCCGCGCTCAAGGACATCGAGGAGACCGCCCGCCTCATCGCCGCCGCGCGCACCTTCGGCTGCCGGGTCGCGCTCGACGACTTCGGCGCGGGCTACACTTCGTTCCGACAGCTGCACATGTTGACCGTGGACGCGATCAAGATCGACGGCTCCTTCATCCGCGCGATCGAGCAGCGGCCGGAAGCGCAGACCATCGTGCGCACCCTGCTCGGCATCGCCGAGGCCTTCAATCTCGAGACGGTCGCCGAATGCATCGAGACGCCCGGCGAGGCGCGCGTCCTCACCGAACTGGGCGTGCCCTATCTGCAGGGCTTCCTTTACGGAAGACCGTCCTTGAAGTGGCCCTGGATGCAGGGCGAGGGCGAAGGCGCTCCGGCAACGGACTGGAGCCGGCAGGGGGTCGTGCCGCTGTCCGAGGCGCGCGCGGCGCGCGCGACCTGAGCCCTCCCGCCTAGAAATCCACGCAGCGCCCGTTCACCTCCCAGTCGCCGTAGCGCGTCGGGTCGGGGCCCTTGCGGCCGCCGATCTCCGGGACCGCGCCCGGTTTGCTCTCGGGCTTCTTGGGCGCCGGAGCGGACGAGGGGCCGGTCTTCTCCTTCTTGCGCTCCTCCATGAAGGCGAACTATGGCTTCACCCGGCCCTGCCGCCAAGCACTTGGCGCGGGGCCTGGCCGGGACCACATTTCAGCCGGGCGGGAGCCGGCCTCCCGCACGCGGGTGGAGTGCGATGAACGCGGTTCGAACGGGACTTCTTCTGGCGGCCCTGACCGGGCTTTTCCTCGGCGCGGGCTGGCTGATCGGGGGCGGCACGGGCATGGTGATCGCCTTCGCCATGGCGGTGGCGATGAACGTCTTCGCCTACTGGAACGCGGACCGGATGGTGCTGGCGATGTACCGCGCGCATCCCGTGGATCGCGCCTCCGCGCCGCGCCTCTACGCCATCGTCGAGGAGCTGGCGGAGCGGGCGGCCATGCCGATGCCGCGCGTCTATGTCATCGACAGCGCGCAGCCGAACGCCTTCGCCACCGGCCGCAACCCCCAGAACGCCGCCATCGCGGCGACCACGGGCCTCTTGGGCATGCTCACCGAGGAGGAGCTGGCGGGGGTCCTCGCCCACGAGCTGGCGCATGTGAAGAACCGCGACACGCTCACCATGACCGTCGCCGCGACGCTCGCGGGGGCGATCGGCATGCTGGCGAACTTCGCCTATTTCTTCGGCGGGGGCAGCTCCCGCGAGCAGCACATGGGGCCGCTTGGCGTGCTGATGGTGGCGATCCTCGCGCCGATCACCGCGCTGCTGGTTCAACTCGCCGTCTCGCGAACGCGAGAATACGACGCCGACCGCGCGGGCGCGGAGATCTGCGGCCGGCCGCTGTGGCTCGCCAGCGCCCTCGCCAAGATCGAGCGCGGCGCGCGCGCGATCGACAACCCGCGCGCCGAGGCGAATCCCGCAACGGCGCATCTCTTCATCGTCAACCCGCTGCACGCGCATGGCGTCGACAGCCTGTTCGCGACCCACCCCTCGACCGCCAACCGCATCCGGCGGCTGCAGGAGATGGCGCAAGGGCCGGTCACGGCCGTGCCCGCCGGCGCCTATCGGCGCGGTCCCTGGGGGTGAGCGCCGGCCCCCAAAGCCGCAAGCCCGAGCGCCGCAAGCCCGAGCGCCGCGAGCTGGCGCATTCGGGCGCGCCGGTGCCGGACTCGCGGAGCGTGGCCTTCGAGATCCTGGGCCAGGTGCTCGAACGCCGCCGCCCGCTCGATCAGGCGTTGGCGTCTCATGAGGGGTTTCCCCGGATGGAGCCGCGCGACCGCGCCTTCGCGCGCAACCTGCTCGCCACCACGCTGCGCCGGCTGGGGCAGATCGATGCCGTGCTCGCCGGCTATCTCACGCACGAATTGCCGGCGCGCGGGCGCAGCGTCATGCAAGCGCTGAGGTTGGGCGCGGCGCAGCTGCTCTTCCTCGGCACGCCCGCGCACGCCGCCGTGGACGGCTCGGTCCGGCTCACCGACAGCCGCGCCCTCGCCGGCTACAAGGGCCTCGTCAACGCCGTGCTCCGGCGTATCGCGGGCGAAGGCGCTCAGCTCGTCGCGCAACAGGACGCCCCGCGCCTCAATACGCCCGAGTGGCTGTGGCGGTCCTGGAGCGAAGCCCATGGCGAGGCGATGGCCCGGGCGATCGCCGAGGCGCATCTGATCGAGCCGCCGCTCGATCTCACCGTGAGGGCCGAGCCGGAGCGCTGGGCGGCCGCGCTCGGCGGTTCGGTGCTGCCGACCGGTTCGGTGCGGCGGCCGGCCGATCTCGGCGGCGCCATCGAAGCCCTGCCCGGCTATGCCGATGGCGCCTGGTGGGTGCAGGATGCCGCCGCCGCGCTGCCCGCGCGCCTGCTGGGCGATGTCGCCGGCAAGGCGGTGATCGATCTCTGCGCCGCGCCGGGCGGCAAGACTGCGCAGCTCGCCGGGGCGGGCGCGCGCGTGACCGCGGTGGACCGCTCTGCCCAGCGCCTGGAGCGGGTCGGAGCCAATCTCGCTCGGCTGCGCCTCTCGGCCGAGCTGGTCGCCGCCGACGCCGCGACTTGGCGCCCGGACAGGCCCGCCGACGCCGTGCTCCTCGATGCGCCCTGCAGTGCGACCGGCACCATCCGCCGCCATCCCGACGTGCTCTGGCAGAAACGCCCCGAGGACGTGGCCGCGCTCGCCGCGACCCAGGACCGGCTGCTGCGCGCGGCGGCCGAGATGGTCCGGCCCGGCGGCGCCCTCGTCTATTGCGTCTGCTCGCTGGAGGCCGAGGAGGGCGCTCCCCGAGTCGCGGCGCTGGTCGAGTCGGGGCTGGTCGCGCCCGATCCGGTGCGGCCGGGCGAGATTGCCGGAGCGCCTGCCGAGGCGATCCTCTCCGACGGTGCGCTGCGCACCTTTCCGAGCCAGTTGCAGGCGCTTGGCGGCTGGGACGGATTCTACGCCGCGCGCCTGCGCCGCCGCTCGTGATTCGTTAAGGAATCCGCGGCTTGCGGCCGGCCGCCCTTCTGGGATACCAAGGGCGCGACATGCCTCCCGCACAGTCAGCGATCCGTATCGCGCCTTCGATACTCGCGGCCGATTTCGCGCGGCTGGGGGACGAAGTGCGCGCGATCGAGAAGGCCGGGGCCGATTTCGTCCATGTCGATGTCATGGACGGGCATTTCGTGCCCAACCTGACCATCGGCCCAGCCGTGGTGAAGGCGTTGCGGCCGCATTCCAAGCTGCCCTTCGACGTCCATCTGATGATCGCGCCGGTCGACCCCTATGTGCCGGAATTCGCCGCCGCGGGCGCCGACATCATCACCGTGCATCCCGAGGCGGGCGCGCATCTGCATCGCACCATTCAGCTCATCAAGTCGCTCGGCAAGCAGGCCGGGGTCGCCCTCAACCCGGCCACACCGGCCGAGGCCGTGCGGCACGTGCTCGCAGATATCGACCTGATCCTCGTCATGAGCGTCAATCCCGGCTTCGGCGGGCAGAAATTCATCGAAACCCAGCTCGAGAAGCTGCGGCTCCTGCGCGCCATGATCCGCGAGAGCGGGCGGCCGATCGCGCTGGAGATCGACGGCGGCATCACCGAGGAGACCGCGCGCTCCGCCGTGGCGGCGGGCGCCGATCTGCTGGTCGCGGGCACCGCCGTCTTTTCGGGCGGGCCCGACCGCTACGCCGACAACATCCGCCGTCTGCGCGGGACCGGCTGATGGCGTGGGGCGAGGCGGTGCAGGGGTCCGGGTTCCGTCCACACTTGCGCTCGCTGCAGCGGCTGCCGGCCGCGCTGCTCCTGCAGCGGCTTTCCTACCTCATCAAGACGCCCTTCTATCGCAGCCCGCTCTACGGTGCGGGCCGCCTGCGCTCGGAGCCCGGGGCGATCCGCCTGACCCCGCCCGACCCGTGGCCCGGAAACGCCACGCGCGGAGCCTCGATCGTGCAGGGCGATTTCACCTTCGCCGGCCAGAGCATCCAGGCGCCCTCCCCGCTCTGGGCGCCGGCCGACGCGCATCGCCGATGGCTGGAGGAGCTGCACGGCTTCGAATGGCTGCGCGACCTGCGCGCGGCCGGCGGGGATGCGGCGCGCCGGCGGGCGCGCGAGCTGGCTGCGGACTGGGTCGAGGCCCATCAGCGCTGGAGCCCGCTGCCCTGGCGACCGGACCTGATCGGCTCGCGGCTCGCGGCCTGGTTTGGCCAGCACGATTTCTTCTGGGCCTCGGGCGACGCCGAGTTCCAGAACCGGATTGCCGCCTCGGCCGCTGCGCAGGCGCGCCATCTCGCGCGGGCGCTCCCCGGCGGCGTTTCCGGCAGCGAGGCGATCCGCTCCATCAAGGGCCTGGTTTTCGCAGGGCTGGCGCTGCCGCGCGGCGAGCCCTGGGCCTTGCGCGGGCTCGATCTGCTCAAGCGTGAGCTGCGTCGCCAGATCCTGCCCGATGGCGGCCATGCTGAGCGCAGCCCGGGCGCGCAGCTCAGCGTCTTGCGCGATCTCATCGACATCCGCGCGGCGCTGGTCGCGGCCGAGCGCGAGGTGCCGAGCGACCTGCAGATCGCCATCGACGGCATGGCGCCGGTGCTGCGCCTCTTTCAGCACGGCGACGGCGGCCTCGCCCTCTTCAACGACACCGCGCAGGAGGAGGGCTGGCTCGTCGATCTGGCGCTGACCCGCGCCGGCGCGCGCATCAAGCCGCTCAATCAGGCGCCGCAGACCGGGTTCCAGCGGCTGGTGGCGGGCAGGACGCTCGTCCTGGTCGATGCGGGCCGCCCGCCGCGGCCCGGCTTCGATGCCCATGCGCATGCCGGCACGCTCAGCTTCGAGATGAGCGTCGGGCGCGAGCGTATGATCGTCAATTGCGGCGCGCATCCGGGCGATGCGGAATGGCGCACCGCCCAGCGCCTCACGGCCGCGCATTCGACGCTGGTGGTCGAAGACACCAACTCCAGCGAGATCATGCCGGACGGCACGCTCGGCCATGGGCCGACGGTGGTGCTCTGCCGCAGGCAGGAGGTGGACGGCAATCTCTGGCTGGAGCTGAGCCATGACGGCTACCAGCAGCGCTTCGGCCTCGTCCACCACCGCCGGCTCTACCTGGCCGCAACGGGCGAGGAGCTGCGCGGCGAGGATCGGCTGACCGGCGGCGCGGGGCGCGCCTTTGCCATCCGCTTCCATCTGCATCCGCAGGTGCAGGTCTCGATCGTGCAGAGCGCCTCCTCGGTGCTGCTGAAGCTGCCGGGCGGGGCGGGGTGGCGGCTGCGCTGCTCGGGCGGCGCGATCGCGCTCGAGCCCAGCGTCTATCTCGGCCGCGCCGCCGAGGCCCGCCGCACCCAGCAGATCGTCATCAGCGGCACGGTCGAAGCCGGCGAGGCCGTGGTGAAATGGGGCTTGAGGCGGGAAGCCAAGCCGAAGGCGTAGGCGCTGTGGCCTTCATCCTTCGCGGCTCGCTCGCGCTCGCACCTCAGGAAGAGGACCCGTCGGTCATTCCTAATTGCGGCGTTTGACATGGCGACTTCCACTTCGTCCGACCTCGTCCCCATCCGCCGGGCGCTGCTATCGGTCTCCGACAAGAGCGGGCTGGTGGAGCTGGCACGGGCGCTCGCGGCCGGCGGGGCGGAGATTCTCTCGACCGGCGGCTCGGCGCGCGCGTTGACCGATGCGGGGATTGCGGTGCGGGAGGTCTCCGATTTCACCGGCTTTCCCGAGCTGCTCGACGGCCGCGTGAAGACGCTGCATCCGCGCATCCATGGCGGCCTGCTCGGCCGGCGCGACGACCCCGCTCATCAAGCGGCGATGAATGAGCACGACCTCCCCGCCATCGACCTCGTCGCCGTCAATCTCTATCCCTTCGAAGCAACGATCGCGGCGGGGGCGGATCGCGCCACCGCGATCGAGAACATCGATATCGGCGGGCCGGCGCTGATCCGCTCGGCCGCCAAGAACCATGCGCATGTCGCGGTGCTGACCGATCCGGCGCAGTATCCTGAGCTCATCCAGGCGCTGAAGGGCGAGGGCGGAACGCGGCTCGGCTTGCGCCGCCGCCTGGCCGCGGCGGCCTATGCGCGCACCGCCGCCTACGATGCGGCGATCGCCACCTGGGCGGCGCGCGAGGAGGGCGAGCTCTTCCCCGAGCGCCTGACGCTGGCCGGCCGCTTGGCGCAGGAGCTGCGCTATGGCGAGAACCCGCATCAGAAGGCCGCTTTCTACGCCACGGGCGAGCGGCCGACGGGCCTCGCCGCGGCCAGGCAGCTCCAGGGCAAGGAGCTGAGCTACAACAACCTCAACGACACGGACGCGGCCTTGGAGCTCGTCGCCGAGTTCGACGAGCCGGCGGTGGTCATCGTCAAGCACGCCAATCCCTGCGGCGTTGCGGTGGGCGATGACCTCGCGGAAGCGTGGCGCCGGGCGCTCGCCTCAGATCCCGTCTCGGCCTATGGCGGCATCGTCGCGCTCAACCGGCCGCTCGACGCGCTGACCGCCCTTGCGCTCTCGGAGCTCTTCCTCGAAATCGTGATCGCGCCGGAGGTCGAGGAAGCGGCGCAGGTCGCGCTCGCGGCCAAGAAGAACCTCCGGCTGCTGGTGATGGGCGCAATGCCCGATCCGGCGGCGCCCGGGCTCGTGGTCCGGTCGCTCGGCGGCGGATTGCTGGTGCAGGAGCGCGATGCGGGTCGCGTGGCCGAAGCCGATCTGAAGGTCGTCACAAAGCGCGCGCCGACGGCTGCCGAGCGAAAGGACCTGCTCTTTGCCTTCCGGGTCGCAAAGCATGTGAAGTCCAACGCGATCGTCTATGCCAAGGGCGGCGCGACGGTCGGCATCGGCGCGGGCCAGATGAGCCGCGTCGATTCCGCGCGCATCGCGGTGCTCAAGGCCGAGGATGCCGCCAAGGTGGCGGGCGCGATCCGCGGCACCGAGGGTGCCGTTGTTGCGTCCGACGCCTTCTTCCCCTTCGCCGATGGGCTCATCGCCGCCGCCGATGCGGGCGTGAGCGCGGTGATCCAGCCGGGCGGCTCGTTGCGCGACGAGGAGGTGATCGCAGCCGCCGACGCGCGCGGCCTTGCCATGGTCTTCACCGGGATGCGCCACTTCCGGCATTAGGGGCAGGGGCTCGTGAGCGGCGCAGTCGATCACAGGGGCGGGTGGTTGGAGGTTGAGCGCCTCTACCGTGAAGCCTCGCGTTGCAGACGCTGCTTCGAGCAGCTCGGTCTGCAACCGCCGACCATCGACATAGCGCAGCCGAGGTGGGTGGGTCCGCACTATTGGACGTCGGATCAACGGGTGTTGATTTTAATGATCAACCCCGGCTCCGGCGCCAACAGGCTCGATGGCGCGGACCTTAGAATGCGAAACGCCCTGCACGAGTTCCGGGACGGCCGAGCGCCCCTGAGAGAAATCTTGGATCGGCAGGTCGATGATATGCCTCGTTGGGGCAGGGGTCGCTTCTGGGGCTTCTTCGTCGGAGATCTTGGGCTGTCGATGGATCAAGTCGCATTTGGAAACATCGCTTGGTGCGCCACATCAGACAACAGCTACCCGCGACGCATGCTGAGCGCGTGTCTCGATCTATTCACCGCGCGCTTGGTGAAGCTTCTGCAGCCCACTCACATCCTTCTGAGCGGGGCGGCAACACACCAGTTTAGAGCGCGGGTTCAAGAGTCGGCTCCGAATGCGCATGTGGAACCTGTGCTGCATTATGCCGATCGCCGAGGTCGTGAAGTGAGGGCCGCGGAAGTCGCCCGGATTCGAGCGCTGCTGTCGAGCCGGTGAGCAGCACGGGCATGCATGCGATCAGGTCTGCAACGGAGTACGTTCAGGCTCTGACCGGACTTGAGGCTCTTATGAATGCGAGACCCGGCAGGCCGGAGGAGGAGCGGCTGGACCTGCTCGGACGAATGGCCGACGCCTACGAGCGGGAGCACCTTCCTATGGAGATGCCCGCCCGTTTGAAGCGATGATGCTCCTATCGGCAGCGCTGAGCTCACTCCGCCCCGAAGCAGTAGAAGAAGCCGTTCCCCCCGGTGCTCTGCAGGTCCGCCTGGCTGCAGCCGCCGTCCGGCCCGCGCGAGGGGTGGGAGGAGTTCCAGGATTTTGCTTCCGCGCTGTCATTGAGGCCGGTGCGGTCGGAGTGCCCGACCATGGCAGCGCCTTGCCCGTTCTTGCTCCAGTTGCCGCAGGTGCGGTCCTCGCCCTCGGCGAAGGCGGTGCCGTCCGGCTGCGAGCCGGTCAGGATGTCGTGCATGTTCGGGCTGTCGCCGCGCCCTTTGACGACCTCGCCCTTCTCGGTGAGGGCGGTCTGCTTGGTGAGATTGTTCTCGCCATGGAGGGTGGCGAGGTCGGCCGCGATCACCTCGCCCTTGGCGTTGACCCAGGGCCCGTCGCCGATGCGGTCGCGCGCGTTGACCGCGCCCGCCCCTTGCGTGCTGAGATAGGCGCGCCAGGTCTTGCCGACCGC
>Ga0247830_10000722_pt1 | contig 12480 bp, 9 predicted proteins | sample 12C_Control_Day5_FD_207766 | JGI IMG/M metagenome (GOLD analysis project Ga0247830, IMG submission 207766) | Soil microbial communities from agricultural site in Penn Yan, New York, United States - 12C_Control_Day5 | ecosystem: Environmental > Terrestrial > Soil > Agricultural land | place: USA...
GTGTCGTCCCGGATGATGTAGCTCTCGAAGTGGACGTATCGCTCGGCGCCCGCGATCGCGTCCAGCCACGCCGGGTAGTTCTCCGCCGCGTCGCGCAGCAGGCACACCCGGTTGCCCGCAACCCGGTGGACACCGGCGGCGCGCGAGAACGCCTGGTCCAGCAGCGCGGGTTGCTCCCGGGCAGCGGTCATGACCAGCCCCCGGTCAGCCCGCGCCCTTCACGGCCTCCTCCGCGACGAAACGGACCTCGCGGCGACGATTTCGGCCGTGGTCGTACCGCAAGGTCGACCGGCGGCCCGGGTTGCGGTGGCTGTCATAGTACTTCCTCCTTTGGTCAACCGACCGTCCAGCGCGCGAGCCCTCCGCAGGAGGCAGTGTAGTCTCCGTCACACCAGCTCCCTGTGACCTGCCTCACCGGCACGGACCGCTGTTGCCCCTTCCACCTACGCGCCGCGCCGGTCGACCGCTCCAGAGCTGGGCCAGGAGATCGGCACGCCCAACCCGCCGGCCACCAACGAAGCGACAAAGATCGCGATCTTGGCGGCGGCGTAGTCACCGGGGTCGCCGAGAAGATCGCCAAGGATGAGAAGCGCTCCGCCGACGTGGTGGCGCTCCAGGCGGAGAAGAAGGCGGCGGAGCGCGAAAAGGACCTGATCCAGCGTCGCGGTTCGCTGCGCGAAGGCGAGATCGAGCTCGAAAAGAAGCGGGCGGAGCTGGCCGAGGTGAGACGGCAGGCGCTCGAAAGCGAATGAGGGCGGTGGGACTCGAACCCACGACCTAGGGATTAAAAGCCACGGCCAGGTTCATACGTCCTGTTCAAGCCCGTATGTTGCTATGGCGACACTTACCCGCGATGCCTGTATTCCCTGGCATTGCCCAGTCGCGCCGCGTTTCGCCGAGTCTGCACACAAATGTGCACACAACAAGTCTCTCATCGGCAGCATGTTCGCCTGCGCCTCGCGGAAATGACACCGCTGGCATTAGCCTAAGAAGATTGCGGTAAGTTTTTCGCCTCCAAGGCGTCATCCCTCCGAAGCTGCCCCTGGATCCACTCGACCAGCGCCACATAGCCACAGGCGACGATGATCCGGACCAGGAATCGGACTCCGATGAGCCCGGACTGCTCCGCGAGCACCTGCCTCACGGTGCCGTGCACCAGGACAAATGGCGCAGCAAGGAGAACGTTGGCGATCCCAACTATCACTGGCGCTCGCCAGAGCGTCCGCCGGAACTCGTCCGGCGTCCGCCGGCGGAGCTTCCGCAGCAGCCACAGGGCGAGGCCGGCGTAGACCACGACCTCGCGGATCGCCGAGCGGGGGAAAATCCACAGGAGGATCCCGCAGTTCGGGAGCTCGCTCACGCGGCGACTGCTCTCCCCACCGAGCGCGGCGACGAGCGTGAGGGCGACCAGCGGCAACAGGATCATGGTAGTGTACACGGCTTGCTCTCGCCCGCAGCTCCAGGCCCCACCGAGAGCCCTCCGGATGAATGCCATCGTGTCCGACGAGGTCCACGCTCTCCTAAGTCGGTGTAAACGTGGGGGAACGGGGCTGGTGTCGTGTACCGCCAAAGGTTTGTCGGCGGGAGGCACGCCGCATTGGCGACCGGGTGTCCACGATTGGGGAACCGGCACCAGAGCCCTTCCGATTCACGCGGGGCGCGCGAGGATCTCGCGGGCCGCGGCACGAAGGAGCAGCCCGCGCAGCGCCGGCAGACGGCGTGTCGAGGCGCCAGTAGCCAGTGTCATCTCGAGCCGGTCGAGCGCTTCCCGCTCCTCCTCGGGCTGGTCGGCCCAGCCGTTGTAGTCCGCCGTCATTGTTTCGCTCTCCTTCAATTGGAATTGTGTTGCGCCGTTGCGGTGGCGCTTCAGCGTCATGCGGCGGCCTGATCCACGACTCGGAGGAGGAGGTCGATGACCGCCTCTTGGGCCCGGTGGTGGTCAGGTCCCGTGAGCTCGCCGTAGATGCCGGGCGAGGCGAACCAGCTGGAGTACGTGACCAGCGCGGCCAGGATCACGCGCGCCGTGGTGCGGATGTCCACCGGGTGGATCTCGCCGCGCCGCACGCCTTCGCCCAGCACGCCCTCCAGGCGACCGACCGCCCGGCCGATCACCTCCGTGGCATGGAACACCGCCAGCTCGGGGTAGCCGTTCAGCTCGCTGAGTGAGAGGCGCAACAGGGCCGCCTGATCCGGCTCCTGCATCGCTTGCCAGAACTGCCGCATGAATCCCCGGATTTGACCCGTCGTGGACTGATCCAGGCTGAGCGAGCCGGGCTCATGCGGCTTCAGGATCAGGCGCACGATCGTCGACCGGATCACCTCGCGAAACAGCTCGTCGGTGGTCGGGAAGTACTGCCGCAGGGTCGTCAGCGAGACGCCCGCGCGCCGCGCGATGAGACTCATCCGCGACGCGCGCACTCCGCGCCGGCTGAACTCAGTGAACGCCGCCGCCAGGATCCGCTGGGCGCGGCCGTCGATCGGGTAGCGAGTGCTACGAAGGGTCTCGGTCATGCCCCCGTAGGAGGCAACCCGGGGACCACTCCGTTCTCGCCTCCGCATCGGCTCACTCAAGTTCAAGCGTGACAGGCACCTGAAGCGTCGGGCGGGGCTCTTGTGCCCCGTCGCCCGGCCGCGATATTCCACAGTCTCGCGAGATGTCGCCGTCGCTTCAGCCAGGAGTCGCGGTGCCCGAGAACGACCCGGACGGCTCGGCTCGCACGCCGCTGGAGATGCTGCGCGGCGTCACCCGCCGTGTCGCCACCGCCGAGAGTCTCGAGGTCGTGCTGCAGTCGATCGCGGCCGCGCTGGTGGAGCAGGCGGACGCCACCAACGCCCGCATCTTCCTCGCGCTGACCGACGCCGACTGTCCGGTGTGCCATGCCGCCGGCCCCGGCGGCTCTGGTCCAGCGACGTACGAGCGGGCCCTGCACTGCGTCGCCAGCGCCGGTCGCACGGATGAGGAAGGAATCCCTCACCGGGTTCCTCTGGATTCCGAGCTGCCCCCGGCGATCCAATGGCGCCTGCGCGAGCCGATCCTGGTCGCTGAATGGAGTCAGTTCGAGCGGTTCGCAGTCCCAACGGGCACGTTGCGGGTGTGGCAGGAGATGGGGATCAGCAGTGCAGCCGGATACTCCCTCGAATTTCAAGGCGAACAGCTCGGCACGATCGGCTTTCTCGCCCGCCGCCGGATCACGACCGAGGAGTTCGCCCTGCTCGGCATCTTCGCCGATCAGGCGGGGCTGGCGATCAGGAACGCGCAGCTATACCGGGAAGTCGAGCGGTACCGCCAGCGGCTCGAGCACGAGAACGCGTATCTCCAGGAGGCGATCGCCGAGGAGCGGGGGTTCGAGGGGATCGTGGGTGAGAGCCCGGCACTGCGGGCGGTGCTGCGGAAGGTGCAGCAGGTGGCCCCGGTGGAGACCACGGTGCTGCTCACCGGCGAGACCGGGACCGGCAAGGAACTGATCGCCCGGGCCCTGCACCAGGGGAGCCCCCGACGGGAGCGGCCCCTCATCAAGGTGAACTGCGGGGCGATCCCCCAGGGCGTCGTCGAGAGCGAGCTGTTCGGCCACGAGCGGGGGGCCTTCACCGGGGCCTTGCAGCGCCGGATCGGGCGCTTCGAGCTGGCGGACCAGGGCACCCTGTTCATGGACGAGGTGGGGGAGCTGCCGCTGGAGACCCAGGTGAAGCTGCTGCGGGTGCTGCAGGAGCACGAGTTCGAGCGGGTGGGCAGTACCCGGACGCAGCACGTGGACGTGCGGCTGGTGGCGGCGACCAACCGGGACCTGGAGCAGGAGGTGGCGGCGGGCCGGTTCCGGGCCGACCTGTACTACCGGCTCAACGTGTTTCCGATCCGGGTGCCGCCCTTGCGGGAGCGGCCCAGCGACCTGCCGCTACTGGTGCGGCACTTCCTGGCGCAGTTCCAGCGCAAGCTGGCCAAGCCGCTCCGGGGGGTGACGCCGGAGAGCCTGGCGCGGCTGGAGCGCTATCCCTGGCCGGGGAACATCCGCGAGCTGCAGAACGTGCTGGAGCGGGCCTGCGTCTTAAGCCCGGGACCGGTGGTCGAGATCGTCGACGAGCTGCGGCCGGCGGGCGCGGGGGAGTCGGCACCCGCAGCCCCGGCCGCCCCGCAGGACGGGATCGTGACGCTGGAGGAGAGCGAGCGGATCCACATCCGGCAGGCGCTCGCCGCGACCGCCGGGCGGATCCACGGGCTCGACGGCGCGGCCGCGCTACTCGGCATCAACCCGAGCACCCTCCGGTCGCGGATGAAGAAGCTCGGCATCACGAAGCAGCGCGTGTAGCCCGCGAGTTGTCTCGCTTGTCGCGGATCCGGCGCCGCCCCCATCGGGCGGCGTCTTTGCTTCCAGTCTGCGACGCTCAAGCGCTAGACCCACGACCGTCGGACTCGACATTACCAAACCGAGCGCCTGATCGCCGCGAGATCTCGCGAGACCGCGAGATGTCGTAACACCCCCGCCTCTCGCGCCGCCCGATTTTCGGCGGCGCTTCCATTTGCAATTCCACACCGCGCACGCGCTTAGCGGCACGCGCGGGTGCCGCCACCCGATCTGGCCCCGCAGTTGCCTTTCTCAGGCGCAGGGACGATCCGCGAGTCTCCGGCGAACGCCCGGGACCGCACACCACAGCGACGGATGCGGAGGCGGAGTGGACAGCATTCGAATCACTGAAGGACAACGAGGTGCACGGCGGCACTTCCGGCGCTTGAGCCGCCTGCTGCTCTCCGGCGGCATCCTGGCCTGCGGCCTGGCCACCTCGCTCCCGGCGCAATCTGCGGCCCCCCGGGTCGCCCTCGTGCTGGACCAGCAGGCTCCGGGCTTCGAGCCGCAGGTCGCCGCCTTCGAGCGGGAGATCCAGGGCTTCTTCCGGCCCGGCGAGATCACGCTGCTCCCGCCGCAAGCCGGCGACGGCACCGCGGCCGGCGTGAGCCGGGCCTTGGACCGCGCGCTCGGCGACGGCAGCATCACGGCGGTGGTGGCCCTGGGCCCGATCGGCTCGCACCTGCTGGCCCACGCTGTCGAGCCGAAGAAGCCGGCGATCGCGGCGACGATCGTGGACGCGGGCTGGCAGGGCATCCCCGAGAAGGATGGAGCGAGCGGCGTCCACAACCTCGCGTACGTGGACGAGTCGTACGCCTTGAGCGGCACGGTCGGCGACTTCCATGGGATGATCCCGTTCCGCCGGATGGCGGTGCTGCTCGACCCCGAGCTGCTGGCAGTGATCCCGGAGCTCGCGGGCAACGTTCGCTATCTCGTCCGCGGCGCGAACGCCGGGGCCGTGGTCGTTCCGGCGCGGGGCACGGCCGATCAGATCCTGGCCGCGCTGCCGGCCGACGCCGACGCCATCTATCTCGCCCCGCTTCCGGCGCTCGGCGAGGCCGGGACGGCGCGCCTGATTGCGGGACTGAGCGCGCGCCGGCTGCCCACGTTGAGCCACACCGCCGACGCGGTGCCCGCCGGCGCGCTGGCGTCCTACGAGCCGCCCGAGCACTGGCGCCGCCGCGCCCGCCGAGTGGCGGTGGACCTCCAGCGCATCCTGGCGGGCGAGGACGCTGCCACGCTGCCGGTGCAGCTGGTCGGCGCCCCGCGGCTCACTCTCAACCTCGCCACCGCCCGGACGATCGGGTTCTCCCCCGGCTACAGCGTCCGGACCGATGCGGAGCTGGTCGGCACCGACTCGCTCGGCCCGGCCGACACCATCTCGCTGGCCGATGCGATGCGCGGCGCGGTGGCGGCCAACCTCGACCTCAAGGCCGCGGACCTCGAGGTGGAGTCGGGCGCGCAGGACGTGCGAGTCGCCCGCTCCAGCCTGCTCCCCGAGGTCGAGAGCCGGTTCGGCGGGACGGTGACCCGGGAGGGAACCGCGGCCGCGAGCCTGGGCCAGCAGCCCCAGCGGCAGCTCGACGGCGGAATCTCCTTCTCCGTGCCGCTGTACTCGGAGCAGGCCTGGGCCGGCTACGGCTCGGAGCGGCGCCTGCAGCAGGGCCGCGAAGCCGGGCGGGAGCGGACCCGGCTCGACATCGTGCTCGCCGCGGCCCAGGCCTACATCAGCGTCCTCCAGGCACGCACCCTGGCCGACGTCCGTCGGTCGAACCTCTACCGCAACCGCACCAACCTCGAGACGGCGCGGGTCCGCGAAGGCGTGGGGAGCACCAGCCGGGCCGACGTGTACCGCTGGCAGGGCGAGGTGGCCAACGCTCGGCGGGACCTGATCGCGGCGGAGAGCCAGGTGCAAGTGGCGACTCTCTCGCTCAAGCGGGTTCTCGACCGGCCGCTGGACCAGCCGCTGGCCGAGCGGCCGGTGACCCTCGGCGACCCCGCGCTCCTGGCGCAGGACTCGACCGTGCTCGGCTGGTTCGGCGACCCGGCGCGCTACGCGGTGCTCACGAAGTTCCTGGTTGGGGAGACGCTACGGGTCGCGCCCGAGCTCGCCCAGGCCGACGCGACCATCGCCGCGCAGGAGCGGCAGCGCACTGCCGCCGGGCGGGCCTACTGGATGCCGACGCTCTCCTTGCAGGGCGGGCTCGACAACGTGTTCAACCGTGACGGTGCCGGCAGCGTCGCGCCCACCCTGCCGGGCGGGATCGCCCTGGGTACCGGGCCCGACCTGCAGTGGCAGTTCCGAATCCAGGCATCGCTGCCGCTGTTCACGGGATTCCGGCGAGACGCCGCCCGGGCGCAGAGCGGGTTCGACCTGGAGCGGCTCAAGGTGGAGCGGGCCGGCGCCGCGCACACGGTGGAGCAGCGGGTTAGGGCGGCGCTGGAGACGGCGGCGAGCAGCTACGCGGCGATCGCGCTCACACGCGAGGCGTCCGACGCCGCCAACCGGAACTACGAGCTGGTGAGCGATGCCTACACTCGCGGCACTGCCTCCATCACCGCGCTGATCGACGCCCAGGACGCAGCCGAGAGCTCGGCCGAAGGCGCAGCGAACGCAGAGCACGACTTCCTGCTGGACCTCATGCGGGTCGAGCGCGCGATGGGCGACTTCGGCGCCCTGCGGCCGGCCGAGCAGCAGCAGGCCTTCTTCGAACGGCTACACACTCTGGAGGAGCAGCGATGAGCCGGACGCATTGGATCGCCGCCGCGGCGCTGGCCGCGACGGCCTGTGGGGGCGACCCGCCCGCGGCGGTGCCGCCGGTGCCGGTGAGCGTGGTGCAGGTCGGCGGCTCGTCCGGGGACCCCGGCGCGACGCGGTACAGCGGCGCGATCAAGGCCGACCAGTCGGTGGAACTCGCGTTCCGGGTGAGCGGCATCGTGGACGCGATCACCCAGGTACGCGGGGCCGACGGCCGTCTCCGCGCGATCCAGGATGGCGACCCGGTGCGCAAGGGCCAGGTGCTCGCCCGGCTCCGCCAGATCGAGTACCGCGATCAGGTGGCCGACGCCGACGCCACCCTGCGCCAGGCCGAGGCGGACTACGAGCGCGTCTCGCAGCTGTACGAGAACCGCTCGACCAGCAAGGCGGAGTACGACGCCGCCTACGCCCGCTACACCGCGAGCCAGGCCCGGCGGAGCCAGGCTGCAATCTCCCTCGGCGATGCGACACTCAAGGCGCCACTCGACGGCGTGCTCCTGCGCCGCTCGGTGGAGGTGGGGTCGATCGCCGGGCCGTCGGCCGCGGCGTTCAGTCTCGCCGACACCCGGGTGGTGAAAGTGGTTTTCGGGGTGCCGGACGTGGTCGTGGCGCGGCTCAGGCCGGGCCAGCCGATGCCGATCGAGGCCGAAGCGCTGCCCGGCGCCGCGCTGGAGGGGCGCATTACCCAGATCTCCCCTTCGGCCGACCCCGACAGTCGCGCGTTCGAGGTCGAGGCCGCCCTGCCCAATCCTCAGGGACGGCTCAAGGTCGGCATGCTGGCCACCCTGAGGCTAGGGCGCGAGGCCGACCGCCCGGCGCCGTACGTGCCGCTCGCTGCCGTGGTGCGGCCGGCGGGCGACACCACGAGCTACGCCGTCTATGTGATCGCCGACTCGGCGGGCCAGCGGGCCAGACTCCGCCGCGTGCAGCTGGGCGAAGTGAGCGGGAATCTCATCGCCGTGCGGGGCGGGCTCCGTCCGGGCGAGCGGGTGGTAGTGCTGGGTGCGACGATCGTGACCGACGGCCAAGCCGTCCAAATCCTCCACTAGGGGTAGAGCCGTGGCACACACCGACGACACGACGCTGATCGCAAAGACCCGTAATCTCGCCCGCTACTTCACCGAGCAACGCCAGGTCGCCTGGGTCGCGCTCGTGGGCACGATCCTCTGGGGACTCATCGGGTACTTCAAGATGCCCCAGCGGAAGGATCCGGACATCCCGGTGGTCACCGCGCTGGTGATCACCCCCTGGCTCGGCATGGACGCCGAGCGGATCGAGGACCGGGTCACCCGGCGCATCGAGGCGGTGGTGGCCGAGAACAAGCACGTGGAGACCGTCCGGTCGGTCAGCCGGACCAACGTCTCTTACGTCTACGTCGAGCTCAAGGAGGGGATGACCGAAACGAGCGAGATCTTCGACGACATCGGCCTCCGGCTCAACGGGATCCGGGACCTGCCCCCTGGCGCGGGACCGATTCAGTTCATCAAGGACTTCGGCAGCACCGCGGCGCTGATGCTCACGGTGGCGAGCCCCCGGCTGGAGGAGGTACAGGTCTCGCTCCGCGCCGACCAGATACGGGCGGCCATCGAGCAGCTCCGCGCGAAGGCGTCACCCGGGAACCGGGTGTCGGTGGTGTACAACTTCCCTCCCTCGATCTCCGCGGCGAGCGTGGGCCGGCCGGCGCAGCTCTACCTGGCGCAGGCGGAGGAGGACGGCATCCTCCGCGACGCGCGGCTGCTCCAGGGCCCGCAGTTCGTCGGGGTGGACGGGATCAGCGATCTTCCCGACTCGGCGATCCTCGCCCACCTGCACGGCTTCATCGAGGGCCGGCTTCGGGCCGCCGAGTTCCACCCCGACGCCTGGCAGCCGGCGGTCGTGCGCGACCCGGCAACGACCCGGGCGCGTCTTATGGCGGTGGCCGGGGACAAGTACAGCTACCAGGCACTGGAGCAGTACACCGACGAGCTCAAGCGCACCTTCCAGACGGTCCCGCAGGTGACCAAGGTGGACCGGCTGGGCGTGCTGGACGAGCAGGTGACCCTCAGCTTCTCCCAGGAGCGCCTGGCCTCGTACGGCATCACCCTCGGTCGGCTGCGCGACGTTCTGCAGGCGCGCAACACCGCGCTCGGCGGCGGGCAGATGGAGGTGGGCGACCGGACCGTGACGCTGGAGCCCAGCGGGGAGTTCCGTGACGCGCGCGAGATCGGCGGTGTCATCGTCGGCAGCTCGGGCGCCGGCGTGCCGCTCTACCTGCGGGACCTGGTGAACGTGGACCGGGAGTACCAGAACCCGCCGCGGTACCTCAACCAGTACAGCTGGGCCGACTCCGCGGGCCAGTGGCACCGGGGACGGGCCGTCACGCTCGCGTTGCAGATGCGACCGGGGGAGAAGATTGGCGACTTCGGGCATGCGGTGGACTCGGCGCTGGCCGTGGTCCGCCACCGGCTGCCGCCCGACCTCATCCTGGCCCGCACCTCCGACCAGCCCCTGCAAGTGGAGGAGAACATCCACCTGCTGATGAACAGCCTGTTCGAGGCGGTCATCCTGGTGGTGCTGGTGGCGCTGGTGGGGTTCTGGGAGTGGCGCTCGGCGGTGCTGCTGGCGCTCAGCATCCCGCTCACGCTGGCGCTCACCTTCGGCATGACCGCGGCGCTCGGCGTCGACCTGCAGCAGGTCTCGATCGCCTCGCTCATCATCGCGCTGGGCCTGCTGGTGGACGTGCCGGTGGTGGCGGGCGACGCGATCAAGCGCGAGCTCGACGGCGGCAAGTCCCGGCTCATCGGGAGCTGGCTCGGACCCACGAAGCTGTCCCGGGCGATGCTCTACGCCACGATCACCAACATCGTGGCCTATCTCCCGCTGCTGCTCCTCACGGGAAACGTCGGGCTGTTTCTCTACAGCATGCCGGTGGTGCTGACCTGCTCGCTGATCGCGGCGCTGGTCGTCTCCAAGACGCTCATCCCGCTCCTGAGCTATTACCTCCTGCGGCCGAGCCGCAAGCCGCCCGTGCCGCTGGCGGAGCGGCGCCACATCGGCTTCGCCGGGTGGTACTACCGGGTGGGCCGCGGGGCCATTCGGCACCGCTGGCGGGTGGCGGTCGGGTCCCTGGCGTTCCTGGCGCTGGGCGGCTGGATCATGGGCCGGCTCAAGCCCCAGTTCTTCCCCAAGGATCTCCAGTACCTCTCGTATACCGAGGTCTGGCTGCCGGAGGACGCGCCGCTCAGCGCCACCCGCGCAGTCACCGACCGGGTGGAGGGGCTGATCCAGCAGCACGCGAAGGAGTACTTCGAGCACCACCCCGGTCACGAGGGGCCGGGCGGGCTGGTGTCGCTCACCACCTTCGTCGGCGGGGGCGGCCCCCGGTTCTGGTTCTCGTTCAGCCCCGAGCCGCGGGCGACCAACTACGGCCTGATCGTGATCCAAGGGCAGAACAAGTGGGACACGCCGGGACTCACCCAGGCGCTGCAGGACCAGATCTCGCGCGAGGTGCCCGGCGCCCGGGTGGACGTGCGCCAGCTCGAGATGGGTCCACCGGTCGGCGTGCCGGTCGCCATCCGGCTCAGCGGAGGCGACATGCCCACGCTGCAGGCCCTCTCGGCGCAGCTCATGAGCGTCCTCCGGCTGAACCCGCATGCCGAGCGGGTCCACCAGGACTGGGGCACCCAGAGCTTCACGGTGGACGTGGCGATCGACCCCGACCGGGCCAACCGGGCCGGGCTCACCAACGCCGACGTCGCGGTCAGCACGGCGGTGGGGCTCAACGGGCTGGAGGTCACCTCGATGTACCGGGGCGACCAGATCGTGCCGGTCGTGGCCCGGCTCCGGATGGACGAGCGCGCCCGGCTGGGCGATCTGCACAACATGTACGTCTACGGCTCGCAGAGCGGGCAGAAGGTGAGTCTGCCGCAGATCGCCACGCTCTCCACCGAGCTGCGGCCGGAGCAGATCAAGCGCCGGAACCAATTCCGCACCATCACGGTGCAGGCCTTCCCCCGGGGCGGCTCGCTGCCGTCCGAGGTGCTGGCGTACTCGCGGAAGGACATCGACCGCTTCGCCGCCGCCCTCCCGCCCGGGTTCCGGCTCCAGATCGCGGGCGAGTACGAGAAGCAGCAGAGCGGCTTCGGTGAGATGACGATGGTGCTGCTCATCAGCGTGGCGCTCATCTTCCTGGCGCTCACGGTCCAGTTCCAGAACGCCATCAAGCCGTTCATCGTCTTCGGGGCGATTCCCTACGGCTTCGTGGGCGCCGTAGCCGGGCTCTGGGTGATGGGCTCGCCGTTCGGGTTCATGGGCTTCCTCGGCATCGCGAGCCTGGTGGGCGTGATCGTGAGCCACGTGATCGTCCTGTTCGACTTCATCGAGGAGGCGCGGGAGAAAGGCGAGGGATTGGAGGAGGCGCTGCTCGATGCCGGCATCCAGCGGCTCCGGCCGGTGCTGATCACGGTGGGCGCCACCCTCTTCGCCCTAGTTCCCCTGGCGCTGCACGGCGGGCCGCTGTGGGAGCCGCTGTGCTACGCCCAGATCGGCGGGCTCGCCATCGCGACGGTGATCACCCTGATCCTGGTGCCGGTGTTCTACGCGATCACGGTGAAGGACCTCAAGCTCGTGCGCTGGGAGGCGTGACCATGGCTCGATCCAACGGAGCGCAGGGCCGCCGTCATCGGGTGGCGATCGTCGGCGGCGGCTTCAGCGGTCTGTTCGCCGCCCGGCCGCTGCGGCGCGCGGAGGTCGAGGTCACGGTGGTGGACCGGACCAACCACCACCTCTTCCAGCCGCTGCTATACCAGGTGGCGACCGAGGTGCTGCCCGCGGTGCGTGTCGCCGGGGAGGCGTGGCGATGACTCCGCCCATGACCAGGGTCCCGGAGCAGGACCGCAAGGCGCGGAAGCGGGAAGCCAAGCTCCAGCGCGATGCCCGGCGGCCCCCGGACAGCTACGAGCGGTTCAAGATCCTGCTGGACGTGCTCGGGGAGCAGCGCCACGTGGTGGACCTGGAGGACCACCGAGCGCGGTACGCCATGATCATCATGGGCGCGATCAACGCGGCCTTGTACCTGGTGGGGTCGCGCGCGGCGAGAAGCGGGCTGCTGCCGGCGGGCGCGGAGCCCTGGATCGTGGCGCTCGGGGTGGCATACGCGGCGGCCTCTGTGCTCTTCCTTCTGGCAGTGATCGACTGCCTGCGTCCCCGGACGCTCGAGCGCAAGGGTCTGCTGCACTGGGAGGGTGCGCTGATGCACAACCTGGCGGAGTACGAGAAGGGGTGGCGGGACGTGCGGATGGACCAGCTCAACCGGGAGGCGGTGCACATCGCACACCTGCTGGCCCGGATGATCAACCAGAAGTATCGCGCCAACCGCAGGCTCTATGGCGGGCTGACCGTCCT
>Ga0247830_10000723_pt1 | contig 12472 bp, 12 predicted proteins | sample 12C_Control_Day5_FD_207766 | JGI IMG/M metagenome (GOLD analysis project Ga0247830, IMG submission 207766) | Soil microbial communities from agricultural site in Penn Yan, New York, United States - 12C_Control_Day5 | ecosystem: Environmental > Terrestrial > Soil > Agricultural land | place...
GGCGCCTGCTGGCGCGCGACGCGCACGTCGTCATCGACAACGGCGCCTACGTGTCGTGGGGCTCGACGACGCCGTACGTGATGCTGTCGACGGTCGCCGGCCTCTACCGCTGCCCGGCGGTGCGCTTCGACACCACGATCGCCTACACCAACAACCCCTACTCGGGCTCGATGCGGGGCTACGGCAATCTCGAGTCGACATTCGCCGTCGAGAGCCAGATGGACGAGCTGGCCGCCCGGCTCGGCCTGGCGCCGCTGGAGCTCCGCCGGCGCAACGTCACCCGGCCCGGCGACGCCAATCCCCAGGGGTTCGTCATCACCTCCTGCGCGATGGGCGAGTGCCTGGACGCCGTGGCCGGGGCCGTCGAGGCCGGCCTGCCGCCGGTCGAGGCCGGCTGGTGGCGCGGCGTCGGCTACGCCGGCATGTTCCACGTCGGCGGCGGCGCCCGCATCTATCGCTCGGACGGCTGCGGCGCGATCGTGAAGCTGGACGACTTCGGCCGCGTCTCGCTCATGACGGGGGCCACCGAGATCGGCCAGGGCTCGGAGACCGTGCTGGCGATGATCGTGGCCGAGACGCTCGGCATCCCGCTCGACCGCATCGACGTCGTGAACTCCGACACCGCGATCAAGCCGTGGGACGTCGGGGCCCACGCCAGCCGGACCACCTTCATCGCCGGCAACGCCGCCCGCCTCGCCGCCGAGCAGCTGCGCAGCCGGCTGCTGGCCATGGCCGCCGACGAGCTGGAGACCCCGGCCGAGCGGCTGGGCGTCGCCGACGGCTGGATCTTCGTCCGCGACGAGCCCGAGCGGCGGATCGCCTACGATCGGGCCGTCCGCGCCGGGCACCTGCGCGAGGGCGGCCGGACGCTGGTGGCCGAGGCCTTCTACGATCCGCCCACCACGATGCTCGACAAGGACCTGCGCGGCAACGTCTCGGCCACCTACGGCTTCGCCGCTCAGGCCGCGGTGCTCGACGTGGAGGCGGCGACCGGTCGCATCCGCGTGCGCCGTATCGTCTCCGCTCACGACGTGGGCCGAGCCCTCAACCCGCTGGCCGCCGAGGGGCAGATCCACGGCGGCATCCACATGGGCCTCGGCTACGCGCTGAGCGAGCGCCTCGTCGTCGAGGACGGTCAGATCCTCACGGCTTCCTTCATGGACTACGCGGTCCTCAAGGCCGAGGACATGCCGGAGCTGGTCGTGCACCTCATCGAATCCGGCGAGTCCGAGGGGCCGTTCGGGGCCAAGGGCCTCGGCGAGTCCGGCGTCATCCCGGTCTCGGCCGCCGTGGCCAACGCGGTGAAGGCCGCCACCGGCCTGCGCTTCACCGAGCTGCCGATCACCGCGGCCGCCGTGCACGCCGCGCTGGCGCGACGGGCCGGCCCGTGAGCCTCTTCGAGGGCGTGCGCGTGCTCGACCTGTCCCGGATGCTGGCCGGGCCGTACGGCTCCATGCTGCTCGCCGACATGGGCGCCGAGGTGATCAAGGTCGAGGAGCCCGACGGCGGCGATCCGATGCGGGTGATGGGCCCGCCGTTCCTGCCCGACGGCGAGAGCGCGTATTTCCTGTCGATCAACCGCAACAAGAAGTCGATTGCGCTCGACCTCACCACTCCGGCCGGCCGCGGCGTCTTCCTCGACCTCGCCGCCCGGGCCGACGTGGTCTGGGAGAACTTCCGGCCCGGCGTGATGGAGCGGCTGGGGCTGGGCCACGCCGCCCTGGCCGCCGTCAACCCGGGCCTGATCCTGTGCTCGATCTCGGCCTACGGCCAGGACGGCCCGTATCGCGACTGGCCGGCGTTCGACCTGGCACTGCAGGCGATGGGCGGCGCCATGTCGCTCACCGGCGAGGAGGGCGGCCGGCCGGTGCGCATGGGGCTGCCCATGGGGGACCTCGCCGGCGGGATGTTCGGGGCGTTCGCGGTGGCCGGCGCGCTCTTCCGCCGCGCCCGCACGGGGCGGGGCGCCCACCTGGATCTCTCCTTGCTCGACTGCCAGGTCTCGCTGCTGACCTACATCGCGCAGTACTTCTGGGCCGACGGCCGGGTGCCGGGGCGGATGGGCTCCGGCCACGCCTCGGTGGTGCCCTACCAGGCGCTCGCCACGCGCGACGGCCACCTCATCGTCGCGGTCTTCGCCGAGAAATTCTGGAGCGGGTTCTGCGGCGCGGTCGAGCGCCCCGAGTGGACCGCCGACCCGAGGTTCGCGACGAATCGCCAGCGCCTCGCCAACCGCGAGGTGCTGATGCCGCTGGTGGAGGCGGTGTTTCGCGAGCGCGCGACCGAGGACTGGCTGGCCTGCCTGCACGCGGCCGGCGTGCCGGCCGCGCCGATCCTGGCGGTCGACCGTGTGCTGTCGGACCCGCAGGTGCGGCATCGCCACATGGTGGTGGCCGTCGAGCACCCGCGGCACGGCCCGCTGCCCACCCTGGGCACCCCGATCAAGGTCGACGGCGCCACCGAGCTGCCGGTGACGGCGGCGCCGCGCCTGGGCGAGCACACCGACGCATTGCTGAGTGGACTGCTGGAGTACCCGGCCGAGCGCCTCGTCGCGCTCCGCCGAGAGGGAGTGGTGGGGTGAACGTCAGCGTTCTCGGTGGAGGCAACGGCGGCTACGCGACCGCGGCGGACCTGGCCCTGGCCGGCCACCGCGTCCGGCTGTGGCGTCGCTCCGACAAGGATCTCGCTCCGGTTCGCAGCGCCGGAACGATCACGCTCGTCGCCGAGGGCCGGCAGGGCGAGGCCCCTCTCGACCGCGCCACCGTCGACCTGGGCGAGGCGCTGGACGGGGCGGAAGTCGTCGTGGTGCCGCTGCCGGCGACCAGCCACGACGACCTGGCCAAGCACCTGGCGGGTCGGCTCAGCGGACGCGAGGTCGTCCTGCTGACACCCGGCACGCTCGGCTCCTTCGTGCTGGCGCGCGGACTGGCCCGCGCGGGGGCCACGCTGCCGCTGGCGTTCGCGGAGACCGGCACGCTGCCCTATCTCACCCGCAAGACGGGCCCGACGTCGGTCGCCGCGCCCGTGCGCGCCGCGAACCTCCCGGTCGGGGTGTTCCCGGCCTCCCGCTCGCCGGTGGCGCTGGAGCGGATCACCGCGCTGTTCGCGGCGACCCGACCCTGCGTCGACGCGCTGGACGCGGCCCTGACCAACGCCGGCGTGGTCATCCATCCGCCACTCGTACTGGTGAACGCCGGCTCGATCGACGGGGGCCGCTTCGACATCCACGCGGCGGGCACGACGGCGAGCGCGCGGCGGCTCATCGATGCCGTCGACGCCGAGCGGGTGGCCTCGCGGCAGGGGCTCGGCTACCCGGCGCCGCACTACGAGCAGGCGACGCTCTACGACGAGGCGCGGGCCGCCGAGGGACTGTACGGCGCCGGCGCCCGGCAGAAGCTCGTGGCCAGCGGCCTCTGGAGCGAGATCGTCACCTACGAGCATCGCTACGTGAGCGAGGACGTGGTGCTGGGGCTGACGCTGTTCGAGTCGGCCGGCCGCACGGCCGGGGTGCCGACGCCCACGGTGTCCGGCCTGCTCGGCGTCTTCGGCGCGCTGCTCGGGCGCGACCTCACCGGCGGCCGCGCGCTCGATCACCTCGGTCTCGGCGACCTCACCCGGCGCGAGGTCCGCGCCCTCTTCCACGACGGCTGGGAGTCGCACGCCTGGTCGCGGGTGATCCGATGAGGCCCGGCGATCTGCGGGACGATGGCGCCGGCGCGTTGACCCTCAACGGAGCGCGCTATCTGCTGATCCGTCCCGAGACGCTGGTTGCGCTGCAGAAGGCGGTCGAGACGGCCGTGGGGAGGCGGGCGGCCGACTGTCTGGCGGCCGGCGGCCAGGTCGGGGGGGCGCGCGCGACCGCGTCGCTGCCGGGGACGGGCGAGGAGCGGGCGCGCCGGCTCGTCGAGATGGGAAGCACGATCGGCTGGGGTCGGTTCACCCTCGAGCGCCTCACGGCCGAGAGCCTGGTGGTGACGGTTCACCGCTCGCCGTTCGCCGAGGCGTACGGCACCTCGGCGACGCCGGTCTGCCACCTCACTCGCGGCGTGCTGCAGTCGCTCGCCACGCTGACGCTCGGCCGCCCCGCGCGCGTGATCGAGACCGAGTGCGCCGCGACCGGCGCCGACCGCTGCCGCTTCGAGGCCCAGGTCGAGTGAGCGGTGCCGCGCTCGCTCACGTGATCGTGTCGGGCCTGGCGACGGGCTGCATCTATGCCCTCATGGCCCTCAGCCTGGTGATCATCTACAACGCCACGCGCACGCTGAACTTCGCGCAGGGCGAGATGCTGATGATCTCGACGTTCGTGGCGTGGAGCGTGCAGCGGGCGCTCGGGCTGCCGCTGCTGGTCACCCTGCTCGTGGCGGTGGCGGCGGCCGCAGGACTGGCGTTCGCGCTCGAGCGGCTCGTCGTCCGCCGCGCGATCGGCGCCACGCACTGGGACGTGCTGATCATCACGCTGGGCTTCTCGCTGATGCTGCAGGCCGGCGCCGGCCTGGTGTGGACGCACGATCAGTTCCCGTTTCCGTCGTTCTTCTCCAACCGCCCCGTCGCGCTGGGACCGGTACGGATGGCGCCCGCATCGCTCGGGATCATCGGGGCCTCGCTGGCGATCATGCTGACGCTGGCCGCGCTGTTCCGGTGGACGCGGCTGGGGCGGGCCATGCGGGCGGTGGCTCAGAATCAGCGGGCGGCGCGGCTCATGGGCATCAGCGTCGAGCGGGTGTACTCGCTGGCCTGGGTGCTGGCGGCGGTGGTCGGGGCGATCGCCGGCGTGCTGGTGGCGCCGGTGATCTTCCTGTCCTCGAAGATGGGCCTCCTCGTGATCAACGGCTTCACCGCGGCCGTGCTCGGCGGCTTCGGCTCGATGCCGGGGGCCGTGCTGGGAGGGATGCTGCTCGGCGTGCTGGAGAACCTGGCGCCGCTCTACCTGCCTACCAGCATCCGCTACTCGGTGCCGTTCGTCGTGCTGATCGGCATCCTCCTCGTGCGCCCGGCCGGGCTCCTCGGCCGGGTGGAGCGGAGGAAGGTGTGAGGCCGCGCTGGCCGCTGGCGGCGCTCGGGGCGCTGGTGGCGGCGTGGCCGTGGCTGGCACCGCGCTACTTCGTGTTCCTGGCCAGCGTGATGCTCGTCAACGCGGTGGTGGCGATCGGCCTGAACCTCCTGTCCGGCTACACCAACCAGCTCTCCTTCGGGCACGCCGGGTTCCTCGCCATCGGCGCCTACACCGCCGCGCTGCTGACGATCCACGCCCCGGCGCTGCCGGTCGTGGTCGCGCTGGCGGCGGCCGGCGTCGTCACCGCCGCGGTGGGGCTCGCCTTCGGCGTGCCGTGCCTGCGGCTGAGCGGGCTCTACCTGGCGATGGCGACGCTGGCGTTCGGATTCGTCATCGGCGAGGTGATCCTGAACCTCGACGCGCTCACGCACGGCGCCGACGGTCTGCGGGTGCCGGCGGCGCGCCTGGGCGCCTGGCCGCTGGCCACCGACACCGCGCGGTACTACCTCGTCGCCGCGGTGGCAGCCCTGCTGGTGGCGGCGGCGCTGAACCTCGCCCACACCCGGACCGGTCGGGCGCTGCTGGCCATCCGGGAGAGCGAGATCGCCGCCCAGGCCAGCGGCGTGCCCGTCGCCCGCTACAAGACGATCGCCTTCGGCGTCTCCGCCTTCTACACCGGGGTGGCTGGCGGGCTCTTCGCGTTCGTGGTGGGCTTCCTGTCGCCGGACGCCTTCGACGTGTTCCTGTCGGTCGACTTCGTCGTCATGATCATCGTGGGTGGGCTCGGCTCGGTGCCGGGCTCGATCGTCGGCGCCGCCGTGGTGACCGTGCTGCACGACAGCCTGGCGGCGTTCCAGGGCTACCGGCCGCTGATCTTCGGCGCCATTCTCGTCGCCTGCATGCTGTTCATGCCGGGCGGGATCACCAGCGCGGCGCGCGCGCTCGCGCGGCGGTGACCGCTCCCAGGAGGCTCGCCATGCGTGCTCTCGTTCGCTGTCTCGTCGCGCTGCTGGTGCTCGCCGCCGCCGGGCCGGCGCTCGCGCAGCAGGGGGTCACCGACACGGAGATCGTGCTGGGCTGCTCGAACTCGTTCTCGGGCCCGCTGGCCTTCACCGGCGAGCAGGCCACCAAGTTCGGCGTCGATCTCCACTTCAAGGTCGTCAACGACGCCGGCGGCATCCACGGACGGAAGGTCCGCACGGTGTACTACGACGACGGCTACAAGCCGCAGGAGGCCGTCGCCAACACCCGGAAGCTGGTCGAGCAGGACAGGATCTTCGCCGTCATCGCGCCCCAGGGCACGCCGCCGGTCGTCGCCACGATGCCGTACCTGGAGGAGAGCAAGGTCCCGCTGCTGTTCCCGTTCCAGGGCTCGCCGGTCACCCGGGGGCGCCGGTACGTCTTCAGCGGCATGACGCTCTACGACCGGCAGTCGCGGATGATGATCGACTACCTGGCCGGGGCGCGGAAGTACACGACGTTCGGCGTGCTCTACCAGGACGACGAGTACGGCAAGTCCTTCCTGACCGCGTTCGAGAAGGACCTCGGCCGGCACAACCTCAAGATCGCCGCCGCCGAGCCGGTCAAGCGCGGCGTCACCGACGTGAGCGCGCAGATCGCCAAGCTGCAGGCGGCCCGGCCGCAGGTCACCTTCCTCGTGCTGACGCCGCCGGCGGGGGCGCAGGCGCTCAAGGAGCGGCAGAAGATCGGCTGGAGCGAGACGGTGATGGTCTCCTCGGGCCCGCTCACCGACGAGCGCTACCTGGCCCTGGCCGGCGACGCCGCCGAGGGCGTCGAGGGGCTGTCGCTGTGGCCGGACCCGGTGAGCTCCGACCTGCCCGGCGTGAAGGCCTACCGCGCCGCGATGCAGAAGCACTTCCCGAAGAACGAGCCGAACCGGTACTCGCTCTCGGGCTACGTCGCGGCGATGCTGTTCAGCGAGGGCGCTCGGCGCGCCGGCAAGAACCTCACCCGGGAGAACCTGATCACCGCCCTCGAGGGTCTCAAGGCCTGGGACAGCGGCATCCTGCCGCCCCTGACCATCGGCCCTGACCACGAAACGCAGCGTCAAGGCTTCTGGGTCAAAGTGGAGAAAGGCCACTTCAAGCAGCTCACGGACTGGCTGAAATCGGATTGATGGAGCTCGCGTCTCGTGGTGTCGCCGGGGGCCGGGCCGTCCCTCGTGTCTCGCGCCGGCGCTTCATGGCGAGCCGTGGTCGCCGCGCTCGTTCGGCGTGGGGCGAGCGAGCCACCAAGGATCGAAAGCTCTCGCGCGGCCCCCAGTGGGGGATGGGGGGTCGAAGCGAGTCCCACGCCGAACGAGCAGCGGCGACAGGCGAGCCATGCGCGCCGGCGCGAGACACGAGGGACGGCCCGGGCCCCGGCGACACCACGGGGCACGAGACTCCCTAGCCGATGGTGCTGCTCGCGGTCGAAGACTTGTCGATTGCATTCGGCGGGCTCTCCGCGCTGAGCGACGTGAGCTTCACGGTCGAGGCCGGAGCGATCGTGGCGGTGATCGGGCCCAACGGGGCGGGGAAGACCACGGTCTTCAACGTGCTGAGCGGGCTCTACCCGCCCGCCGCCGGGCGCATCACCTTCGACGGCGCCGACCTGCGGCGGCTCGCCCCTCACGAGATTGCGCGTCGCGGGATCGGCCGCACCTTCCAGAACACCGAGGTCTTCCGCGCGCTCACCGCGCTCGACAACGTGCTGGTCGGCGAGCACGCGCGGCTGCGCTCCGGCATGCTGGCCGCCGCCTGCGGGCTGCCGTGGGTGCGACGCGAGGAGGCGGCGGCCCGGGAGCGGGCCCGGGCCCTGCTCGAGCGGGTGGGGCTGGCGGAGGTCGCCGACGTCGAGGCCGGCGGCCTGCCGCTGGGCAGCCAGAAGCGGCTGGAGCTGGCCCGGGCGCTGGCGGCGCGGCCGCGGCTGCTCCTGCTCGACGAGCCGGCCGGCGGCCTCAACCCGACCGAGACGGACACGCTCATGGAGCTGATCTGCCGGCTGCGCGACGAGCTGGCGCTCACGATCATGCTCGTCGAGCACGACATGCACCTCGTGATGTCGATCTCCGACCGGGTCGTGGTGCTGCACGGCGGCCGGAAGCTCGCCGAGGGCGCCCCGGGCGAGGTGGCCACCGACCCCGCGGTGATCGAGGCCTACCTGGGGTCAGGCGCGGCCGATGCTCGAGATCGCTGACCTCGACGTGGCCTATGGCAAGCGCCGCGCGCTGCAGGGCGTGTCGCTCACGGTGGGCGCGGGCGAGATCGTGACCCTGCTCGGCGCCAACGGCAGCGGCAAGTCGACGACGCTGCGTGCCGTCTCCGGGCTCGTGCGCGCTGCACGGGGCAGCATCCGCTATGACGGCCGCGACCTCGGGCGCGCGCCGGCCGACGCCATCGTGGCCGCCGGCATCGGCCACGTCCCCGAGGGGCGCGACGTCTTCACCGAGTTCACCGTGCTCGAGAACCTGCTCGTCGGCGCCCACACCGTGCCGGCCCGCGAGGTGCCGGCGCGGCTGGACGCCGCCTACGCGCTCTTCCCGGTCCTGCGGGACCGGCAGCGGCAGCGGGCGGGCACGCTCTCGGGCGGGGAACAGCAGATGCTGGCCATCGGGCGGGCCCTGATGACCCGGCCGCGCCTGCTGCTGCTCGACGAGCCCTCGCTCGGCCTGGCCCCGCGCCTGGTGGGCGAGATCTTCGCGGTCATCCGGCGGATCAACGCCGACGGCGTGGCCGTGCTGCTCGTCGAGCAGAACGCGCGGGCTGCGCTGGCGCTGGCCGCGCGCGGCTACGTGCTGGAGACCGGCCGGGTGGTGGCGGCCGGCGCCAGCGAAGCGCTGGCCGCCGACCCGCGCATCCGCTCGGCCTACCTCGGCCTGGATCGCCCGCGCCCGGCTGGCCCCCCCGGCTATGATGCGGGGAAGCGTCGGGGGGGCGCCACCACGTGAGCGCCGATTTTCCAGACCCCCGAGCGGAGGCCGAGCGCAAGCTGCGGCTGGCCCTGGCCTCCGAGGCCCGGACCGAGCGCACCTTGCGCGGCCGGATCCAGAAGGGCTTCTACGGATGTGTGACGGTCATCGTCGTGCTGTTCTTGCTCGCGCTGTTCTTCTTCTAGTCGTCCTGGCCCTGGCGGCGCCGTCGCCGGCGGGCGCCGACGAGCGGGTGTGGAGCCTCGTCAAGAGCGGCGGCCAGGCCATCTTCGTTCGCCACGCGGTCACCACACCCGGCGTGGGCGATCCGCCCAACATGCGCCTGAGCGATTGCCGCACCCAGCGCAACCTGACCGACGAGGGCCGCGGCCACGCCCGGCGGGTCGGCGAGGCCTTTCGCGCGCGCGCCATCCCCGTCGACCGGATCCTGTCCAGCCCGTGGTGCCGCTGCCTGGAAACCGCCCGGCTGGCCTTCGGACCTCCCGAGACGTGGGCGCCGCTCGGCAACCTCTACGGCCGTCCGGAGAACCGCGCCGAGCAGGTGCAGGCGCTGCAGGCGCTGGCCGGCGAGCGCCGCGGCGGCGGCAACGTGGTGCTGGTGACTCACGGGTCCACCATTGCCGCGCTGACCGGCATCAATCCGGCCACGGCCGAGATGGTCGTGCTCACGCCGCAGGGCGAGGGGCGCTTCGTCGTGGCCGGACGGCTGGCCGTGCCCTGACATCGGGGCGCCGGTTGTGCTATCGTCCCTGCACTTTCGCTCCGGGTCCGCTTCAAGGAGGAAGCACATGAGCGAGCGCGTGACCGATCCGCAGCACCCTGTCGTCGACCGTCGCACCTTCCTCAAGCGGGCGGGCGTGGTCGGGGCCGGCGCCGTCGTCGCCTCCCGCCTGTCAGTCCCCGGCTCGGCCGGCGCCCAGGATCTGACCGTCCGGCCCGACCCGGCGGCGAAGCGTGGCGGTACGCTCCGCTACTCGGTCCACAACGCGCCGGCCCACTTCGACGTCCACCAGTCGGGCACGGTGGCCAACATCGGGCCTCAGAGCCCGATGTACGACACTCTGCTGCGGCGTAGCCCCAAGGACGGGCAGACGATCATCCCCGACCTGGCCCAGCGCTGGGAGATCTCTCCCGACGGTAAGAAGTACACGTTCCACCTGCGCAAGGGCGTCAAGTTCCACGACGGCGCCGACTTCACCGCCGAGGACGTCAAGGCCACCTACGATCGTATCGCGCGGCCGCCCAAGGGCGTGGTCATCCCCCGCACGCCGCTGTTCGCCACGGTGGGGGACATCGTGGTGGTGAACCCGCACACCATCGAGTTCCGGCTGACCGAGGCGCGGCCCAGGCCGTACATGCTGGGCGCCTTCGCCAGCGGCTGGAACGTCATCGTGCGCAAGAAGACGCTGGACGACAACCAGGGCAACCTGCGCCAGGTGATGGCGGCGCCGGGCACGGGGCCGTTCAAGCACGTCTCGCGCAAGGACCGCGAGGTCTGGATCATGGAGCGCAACCCCGACTACTGGAACAAGGGGCTGCCGCTGGTCGATAAGCTCGAGATCTACCACAACTTCCCGTTCTCGCCGGAGCTCGGCGCGGCCTTCCTGTCCGGGAAGATCGACTACGCGCGGCTGCTCGACCCCGTCTCCTGGCGCAAGGCCAAGGAGATGAAGGGCGTGACGGCGGCGGCCTTCAACCAGTCGGTCATCCAGGCCTTCTGGACCAACACGCAGAAGAACAAGGCCCTGGCCGACAAGCGCGTGCGCCGGGCCATCCACCTGGCCATGGACCGCCACACCCTGGTGGAGGTCGTGAAAGACACCGCGCCCATGCAGGTGGGCGGCTTCGTCTACCCGTTCCACGAGATGTCCACGCCGCGGGCCGAGCTGGAGAAGAAGCTCGGCTACCAGAAGGACATCAAGCCGGCCGTACAGGAAGCCCGCCGGCTGATGAAGGAGGCAGGCTACGGCAACGGTCTGAAGAACCTCGACTTCTGCGTGCGCGACATCGCCACGTTCAAGCTGTGGGCGGTGGCCATCCAGGCCATGCTCAAAGAACATCTAAATATCGAGTGCAATCTGAGAGTGGTACAGACATCAGTTTGGTTTGATGAAGCCGTCGCCGGCAACTTCGACCTGGCCATCAGCGCGATCGTCTCCACGCTGATGGACCCCTCGGACATCTTCAGCGCCTGGTACGGCAAGGACGGCCCGCAGAACTACTCGCGCTGGACGAATCCCGGCTTCCACGATCTGGCCACCCAGATCGAGAAGGAGCTCGACGACACCAAGCGCCGGGCCATGGTGCGCAAGGCCGAGGACATCCTCGAGGACGATCCGCCGCTCATCCCGGTGTCGTACGAGCAGATCTACGACGCCTGGTACAACAAGGTGCACGGCCAGAACCCGACACCTTACTTCGGCATCTACGACGTGGTCCGGTGGGACAACGTCTGGCTCGGATAGCCGGCGTGGGGCGCCCCGGCCAGGCCGGGGCGCCCCGCGATTCCTGCCCTCCGCTCGGCGTTCGGATCGCCGCCTAGACTCATGAGGAAATACCTGGCGCGCCGGGCCATGTACGCTGCCATCACGCTGATCGGCGTGTCGGTCACCATCTTCATCATCATGCGCGTCCTGCCGGGTGATCCCCTGGTGGCCATCCTGGGCGTGGAGGGCCACGCCCGGATGACGCTGGCCGATCGCGAGCGGATCATGGCCGATCTCGGGCTCAGTGCTCCGCTCCCGGTGCAGTACGTCCACTGGCTGCGCGATATCGCCAGCGGCCAGCTCGGCAAGTCGTTCTTCCGAGGCGAGACCGTGGCCCAGCAGATCCTCCACCGGGGCCCGATCAGCGCCGAGATCGCCATCCTGTCCCTCTTCGTGTCCTGGCTCGTGGGGCTGCCGGTCGGCATTCTCAGCGCGTTCAAGCCGAACAGCATCCCCGACGGCGTGGCCCGCGCGCTGTCCGTGCTGTTCATCGCCATCCCCGGCTTCTGGCTCGGTATGCTGATCGTCCTGGCGCTGCTGTTCTGGTTCGGCTACAAGTCTCCGCTCGTCATCGTCCACCTCTGGGAGGATCCCTGGCAGAACTTCCAGATCGTGGTGGGCCCGGCCATGGTCCTGGGGCTGGCCCAGGGAGCCTACATCGCGCGCATGTCTCGCTCGTGCCTGCTGGAGGTCATCGGCGACGACTTCGTGCGGACGGCGCGGGCCAAGGGGCTGGGCGAGGGGCTGGTCGTCATGCGCCACGCGCTGCCCAACGCCCTGCTCCCCGTCATCACGATCTCCGGCGTGCTGCTGGGATTCGTGCTGGGCGGCTCGGTGGCCGTCGAGCAGGCCTTCGGCGTGCCGGGGCTGGGGCGGGCGATGGTCGCCGCGGTGATCGAGCGCGACATCATCGTGGTGCAGAACCTGGTCCTGCTCTACGCCGTCATCTTCGTCGTCGTCAACATCCTGGTCGACATCAGCTACGCCTGGCTCGACCCGCGCATCCGGTACGGCTGATGTCGACCATCACGACCGCCGGGGTGCCCGCGACCGGCGCCGGGC